>Ga0316197_10001741_pt1 | contig 15481 bp, 14 predicted proteins | sample OudBiesiAoxic_MG_FD_204939 | JGI IMG/M metagenome (GOLD analysis project Ga0316197, IMG submission 204939) | Coastal sediment microbial communities from Oude Bieten Haven, Netherlands - site A oxic | ecosystem: Environmental > Aquatic > Marine > Coastal > Sediment | place: Netherlands...
CCATTTTTCTTGCCGCCGCTGCTTGTTCATGACAGAAACTCCCGAATTGACATTGTTTAAAGGTCCCGTAATGGCGCTGTTGATGGGAATTGATACTGGTGGCACCTATACCGACTGCGTGTTGCTGGACGAAGACAAGGGGATTGTTGCCAGCGCTAAAGCACTGACCACTCGCCAAGACCTGGCGATTGGGATTGGCGCGGCGGTAGACAATGTTCTCGCTAACTCAAAGATCGCGCCAGATGACGTCGCGCTGGTATCGCTTTCCACCACACTTGCCACCAATGCGGTTGTTGAAGGTCAAGGCGGGCGGATTTGTTTGGTGCTCATCGGGTTTGACCAAACCGCTCTGTCCCGCGCTGGCCTCGCGGACGCCCTGAAGGGCGATCCACACATTACTATTGCCGGCGGGCACGATGCATTTGGTTCGCCCCTTGCAGACCTTGATCTGGACGCGCTGCGCGATGGTCTTACAAGTCTTGATGGAGAGGTTTCCGCATTTGCGGTGGCCGGGCAATTTGCGGTTCTTAATATTACGCATGAATGTGCTGTGCGCGATATGATTGTTGAAATGACTGGCAAGCCGGTTACCTGCAGCCATGAACTTTCGCAAAAACTGGACGGGCCGCGCCGGGCGCTTACCTGTGTGTTAAATGCTCGTTTGATCAACCTCATCCACCATCTGATTTCCGCTGCCAAAAATTTTATGCACGCGCACGGCATTCATGCTCCGCTCATGGTGGTACGCGGCGATGGCGCGCTTATTTCAGCAGACCTCGCGCAAACCAAACCAATCGAGACGATCCTGTCGGGGCCAGCCGCGAGCCTTGTCGGGGCTTCCTGGCTCACCAACACAAGCGATGCGCTTGTGTCTGATATTGGTGGCACCACCACTGACTATGCATTCTTGCGCAACGGTCAGCCCCGCCTCGACCCCAAAGGTGCACAAGTTGGCGGCTGGCACACGATGGTAGAGGCAGTTGCCATGCGCACCATCGGACTTGGTGGAGACAGTGCTGTTCATGCTGCTGCCGATGGCTTGAAATGCGCAATAAAACTCGGCCCCAGACGCCACATTCCCTTAAGTCTGCTTGCAATGACCCATCGTGCGATTGTGCACGAAACCCTTGAACGGCAATTGAAGGCCGCACGGCATAGCGACTATGACGGGCTTTTTGTGCAGGCAATCAAAAATGCTGAAGGCCATAGCGATACAGAGAAAGCCTTGCTCGGCCAGATTGGCGAAGACGTCGTGCCACTTGCAGCTCTATTCTCGACGCGCGCGCGCGTTGGCACTCTTGATCGATTGGTTAGCCGCGGGCTTGTTCAAATCGCGGGCGTAACCCCGTCAGATGCCGCCCATGTTCTTGGTCTGCATAGCGATTGGGACAAAGAGGTTGCGCTAAAAGGAATGCAGGTGTTTGCCCGACACAAAACCAATGCGGGCAAATTCATCGCTGACAGCGCAGAGGCGATGGCGCGCTGGGTCCTCACAACTCTGGTGACAGCATCAGCTGAAGCCTTGCTGGCAGCAGGGTTTGATGAAGACGGTATCACCCGCAATGACGTGCATAAGTTCCTGCTGTCAGAAACCCAATCCACCCAACAAAACCGGATGGTCAAGCTTGCGTTGAACTTATCAGTGCCGGTTATTGGCCTCGGTGCATCGGCGCATGTCTATTACAATGACGTAGCCGCCATGCTTGGCACTGACGCAATTGTCCCTGCGCATGCTGGTGTGGCGAATGCGGTTGGTGCCGTCGCCGGACAAGTGCGTATTACTCTTGAAGCCCGGGTCACAGCGCCAGAGGAAGGCCGCTACCAGGTGTTTATGGGCCATGTAGCTGGCGCGCCACAGCAGTTCACCACCCTTGCCAAAGCAATCGCTCATGCGCGCGGTGAACTCTCGGCCGCGGTCCGCGCAAAAGCGCATGAGGCAGGCGCCGGAGATGTCGAATTAAAAGAGAAACAAACCGATAAAACCGCCACAATCGAAGGTCGCGAGACACTGATTGAAAGCAAATTCGCGGTCACCGCATCTGGCAGGCCACGCATTACGACGAATCATGAGGCCGGGGCAACATGACACCGGAATTGCTCAACAAAACTATTTTGGAGTGCCATGATCGCGGCGACACTGATCGCCTTGCCGAACTTTACCGCGAGGCAGGAGTAATTGCCGAAACGAACGGGCACGTTGATGAAGCATGTTTTCACTACACTACCGCATATGTATTTGCCCTAGACACCGGCAAGCGCGAATTGGCGCAACAATTGCGCACCAAACTCGTAAGGTATGGCAGGGAAGAGAAGTAAAGCCTGGGCTGACAGTACCGAGACAAGCAGGAAACAATATGAACAAGAACCAAGAACAAACACCGCTTCAGTCTGAAGGTGAGATAAACACGTCAGAGCGCCGCCAGGCCTGGGCCCTGAAAACCCATGATGATGCAACCTTTGCAGCCTTGGAAGCCGATGCCCGTCACTTCATTCACCAGTCTGTATCGTCCCCATGCCTTTCGGTTATCGCCAAGGCGGAAGGTGCATATATTGAAGACTTGCAAGGACGACGCTATCTCGATTTTCACGGAAATAATGTCCATCATATCGGCTACGGCCATCCTCGACTGAAAGCAGCGATTGCCAAGCAAATGGACGAATTGCCATTTGCCCCGCGCCGGTTTGCCTGTGAGCCGGCCACTGCGTTGGCGAAGAAGCTTAGTGATATTTCTCCAGGCGAGCTTTCCAAAGTGCTCTTCACCACCGGTGGATCGGACGCGGTTGAAGTCGCGCTTAAAGTGGCGCGCGCGGCAACTGGCCGCCACAAAACTATTTCTTTTTGGGATGCATTTCACGGCGCAGGTTTCGGTGCCGCATCCGTGGGGGGTGAACAATTGTTCCGATCTCATGTTATTGGCCCATTGCTGACAGGCAGTGAACATGTTGCTCCGTTTGCCTGTTATCGTTGCCCTTATGGCTACCCGGACAAGGATGGTAAACCGCAGCTTGAGCTATGCAAGATGATGTGCGCGCAATTTGTGCGCTACGTGTTGGAAAAGGAAGGTGATGTGGCCGCTGTGATCGCCGAGCCAGCACGCGCTGTGCCTTATATTCCACCACCTGGGTTTTGGGAGGAAGTGCGCAAGGCGTGTAATGATCATGGTGCATTGCTGATTTTCGATGAAATTCCCACTGGGCTTGGAAAAACCGGGCGGATGTTTGCGTGTGATCATGATGATGTTGCCCCTGATATACTGGTTATGGGCAAAGCCCTCGGCGGTGGAATTTTGCCGATTGCTGCCGTTTTGATTGGCGAACAACTCGATGTGGCCGGCGCTTATGCATTCGGCCATTACACGCATGAGAAAAACCCGGTAACGGCTCGTGCCGCCCTCACAACGATTGAAATAATAGAAGAGGAAGATCTTGTTGAAAACGCGGCTATCCTGGGTCAGCATGCGCTTGAAAGACTGGATGAGATGAAGACTCGCCATAAGGTTTTGGGCGATGTTCGTGGACGTGGTTTCTTGTTTGGAGCAGAGCTTGTAACCGACCGCAACGAAAAATCCCCGGCAGATGATCTGGCGGAAGACGTTTATTACCGCTGCCTCGACAAAGGGCTCTCTTTCAAGATCACGATGGGGAACACACTGACCTTTACGCCGCCATTGATACTCACCCGCGCGCAAATGGATTTCGCGCTGGATGTTATTGATGAAAGCCTGGGCGAAGCCGCCCAAGCACACGGATTGGGATAAGATCATGGTCAAAATTGTCCGTACTGATCGTGAACTGGAATGCCCTTTAGTTGATGCTGAATTAAAGCGATTAGGCGCAGATCTCGTGTTGTTGCCCGATGGAATCGACGAAGACGCATTGGCACGTGAAGTGCAGGATGCTGATCTTATTTTGATGTGCTACACGCCAATTCCCCGGCGGATAATTGAAGCGGCAAAAAACCTCAAAGGCATTGTTAAATACGGCGTCGGCATTGATGCCATCGACATTGACGCTGCGCGCGAGCACCAAATTCCGGTCGTCAATATTCCCGAATATGCCGAAGAAACAGTCGCCGAAGGGGCATTCGCGCTAATGATCGCCCTGGCAAAAGGGTTGCTGCCTCTTGATGCCGAGATGAATTCGGCTGGCTGGGCCTGGCCGCAAGCCCAATGGCTGGGGGCGGATATTGCTGGAAAAACGGTTGGACTAATTGGTACCGGTCGCATCGGGCATAGCATGGCCCGCATGGCAGGTGCCGGGTTCAGAGCGCGGATTCTAGGGTATGATCCACACGTCTCAGCCGAAGATATGGCGGCGGGCGGCATTACAAAATACGACAATTTGAAAACGATGCTGGCTGAATGTGATTTCGTTACAGTCCATTGTGTGCTTTCGCCGGATACGATTGGCCTGCTTGGAGAGGCTGAATTTCGAGCAATGAAGCCGACCGCTTATTTGATCAATGTTTCGCGCGGCGCAATTGTTGACGAAAAAGCCATGCTCCTGGCCCTTCAGGAAAAATGGATCGCTGGAGCTGGGCTTGATGTCTACAGCGCCGAGCCACTAGCTAAAAATGGTCATCCATTAAGCGCTCTTTTTGAAATGCCCAATGTCATCATGCTTCCACACCTGACATTCTATACCCAAGAGGCAATGGAGCGGTTGGAACTGGAAACGCTTGAACGCTGTGAGGAATTGCTCTCGGGCCAGCCGGTTTTAGTGAAATCCAGCGACCCCAGGCTGCGCGCCCAAGCACATGGTGTGGTTTTTACGGATCCGTGAAGTATTGAATTGCAGAAAAACTAGCCAATGCCATCGCGAGCAAGAGCGCAAAAAATACGACTGAACGTTGTTCCAACGTGCGGCCCAGACGGGCTTCGATCAAACGCAGAATTCGATCTGCTACCAAATAAAGAAAAGCAGCAACGAGAGTAAAATAGACGATTTGCATTTTGGTTTGCCTGCAGGGAATTTCTGTCGTCGCTATTCATAGCATCTAACCCACCAATGACGAAAATTGAAAATGAACGACAGATGAACGCAGCATTCAAATGATGTTCAATGTAGCTCAGGTATTTTGACTTCATCAATTCAGGGCAACCGGAACCCGTTTCCATTTTATCCGGCACATGGAGATACAAAATGTCAGCCACAAAGATAACCCTTTTAGCCGCCGCTGCAATGATTGCCGTCGTTGGCATCGGTTCAACATCCAATCCAGTGGAAGCTGGCGCTTACAACGAACGCCTCAATGTATGTTCTTGGTATAAAAGCCGCGCCATGTCTCATGGCCGCCAAGGCAATGTTGGAGAATCAGAGCATTACTGGTTTCTGTTCCGCGAATGCATGAACGACCGTATTGACTAGTCCGAAGCCTGCGGCGGTTTAAACCGGCAGAGTAGCTATCGTTTGGATCAACCGGCTGATGTCTTCTGTAGAAGACAGCCGGTGATCACCGTTTTTGATCAATGTAAAGGTGATATCGTCACCGTGCAGTGCTTGGAACAAGCGTTCACCATGCTGCCATGGCACATCCGGATCCGCATCACCATGCAGAATGCGTACTGGGCAAACCACATCCAAACCGCCTTCCAAAATCAAATGCTCCCGGCCATCTTCGATTAGATTGAGTGTAATCGGATAATCCCCATCGCCATAATCCGATGGACGGTGCCAAACCCCTTTGGTCTCAATTTCGGCACGAATTGGTTTTGGAAAAACATCCCACATCAAATGCGTGGTCATGTCTGCAGCAGGGGCGATGAGAACCATGCCGGCTATCTGATCTGCACATCCACGCTTGGACAGGGCGCGATAAAGTAGCAATGCGAGCCAACCGCCCATGGAGGAGCCGACAACAATCCTCGGCCCGGGCGCATATTTTTCAAAAACCTCCTGGGCCTGCGCGAGCCATTTCGTAATCGTTGCATCTTCAAAGGCATCTTGGTCCGACATTCCATTGCCAGAATAGTCGAACCGGCAGCAGGCACGACCGCTTTCACGAGCCCACGCACTCAACGCGCTTGCCTTTGTGCCGCCCATTGAGGATTTGAAACCACCAAGCCAAAACAGGCCCGGCCCATGCCGCTGGTTTGTATCTGGATCAGTTGCCAGCACGGCAATTCGTTCACCAGTTGCCATATCGAGATATTCGAGGTCGGGTTTTTTCATATTTTGCAACCAGGTTAAAGTGCGATTCCTTGCCGCAAATTGTCAGCTCTGCTTGACTTACCGGCTAAGGGAGGCGTTTATAGGCGCAGTTGCAACAATTTTTTGCATCTGAATGAAAATATGGCGAATGATCTAGTGATTTCGCCGCCAGCAACGGCACCAGCAAAGAGGAGATAATGCAATAGGCCGTAGACCATATAGGGCAGCGCCCAGCAGAGACGAGGGACCGCGCGCCAATGAAAAGATTACAGCACCAGAGGTGCTTGTGATTGATGAAGAAGGAAACATGCAAGGGGTGATGAGCCCCGAAGATGGAATTGTAATCGCAGTTGAAGCGGGGCTCGACCTTGTCGAAGTCTCCCCCAGCGCGAAACCTCCTGTCTGCAAGGTTCTAGATCTTGGCAAATACAAATACGAGGCCCAGAAAAAGGCCAACGAGGCCAAGAAGAAGCAGAAAGTTATTGAGGTCAAGGAAATCAAAATGCGTCCTAATATCGACACCCATGACTATGAGGTGAAGATGCGGGCTGCAAAGAAATTCTTCGACAATGGCGATAAGGTGAAAGTAACCATGCGCTTCCGTGGCCGTGAAATGGCTCACCAGGAGCTTGGTCGCAATCTGTTGCGGCGGGTGAAGGACGACACCGATGAAATCGCCAAGGTAGAGTCAGACGCAAAAATGGAAGGCCGCCAGATGATTATGGTGCTGGCGCCAAGATAAATTTTAAACTGACACTCGTGAATTAAGAAAACCGGCCTCTCTGCACTTTAGAGGCCGGTTTTTTTGCGCTTAAAGATACCATTCATATTCGCGGCGAAAATGGCGGCTCATCAGAGCATCAAACTCTGCCTGTTTTACGATAGAATAGGCCTGCAAGAATTCTTCGCCAAAATAATCCTTGAGGATTCGCGTATTGGCAATTTGATCAAATGCCTGCCACGGGCATAAAGGCAAAGTTTCGTCCATTTCAGCACCAGCGTTACCTTTGGCGGCTGAGGGTGGTGTGAGCTTGTTTTCCAAACCATAGTGCGCACCAGCAAGCAGGGTAGCGACCACCAGGTACGGATTAGCTTCGGCCCCCGCAACCCGGTGCTCAACCCGCCTGTTAGCATCATCTGACGTAGGAATACGGAAAGCCACCGAGCGGTTGTTTTCTGCCCAGTCGGTGGTAACGGGCACGAATTGGTCCGGCGCAAAACGTCTGAATGCATTTAGGTTAGGTGCAAAAATGGCCATGGCTTCACCCATCACCGACTGCATTCCCGCAATTACATGGCCAAGATTCTCATCGCCATTTTCATATGCCGGATCAAAAATATTCTGCCCTGCTTCATCCAGCAAACTCAAATGGACATGCATACCGGAACCTGAGAGATCAGGGTACGGTTTTGACATAAAGGTGGCATCAAACCCAGCAGAACGTGCTGCAAACTGCACCGCTCGACGCAAAAATGCGGCGTCATCAGCAGCCTTTAGCGGGTCATCTACATGGGTAAGGTTAAGCTCAAACTGTCCTGCACCATATTCGCTGAGCGCAGTAGAAGCTGGAATGTTCTGCGCCGCACATGCTTCGGTGATCGCATTGAGGGGCGCAGAAAAATCATCCAGCACATCAAGACTGAACACTTTTCCAGCCCAGCTTCTTTCTCCAGTACGCGGGTTTATAGGCGGTTGGGGTGCGCCCTCGGCGGTGCGCGCGCGGTCAATCAAATGAAATTCTAACTCGACTGCAAGAACCGGGTTTAAACCAAGTGCAGAGATCCGATTTGCGATGTTTTCGAGCAGATTTCGCGGCTCGTACCAAACCGGTTTTTTAGTCCGCGTATCTTTTAATGTCAGCAAGCATTGTGCACCGCTGCTACCCGGCCATGGAACAACTCGCAACGATCCTGGCACTGGCCAGGCATCGGCGTCCGGGTCACCATCTGAAAAGCCTTTACCCAGGGGATCAGCGCTTTCTCCATTTACATCGAGTAAATATGTCGCTTCGCAAAACTGGGTGCCGTGACTGAACAATTTCGGCAAATCTGCCGCCGGATAGCGTTTGCCCACCGCATTGCCACATAGGTCGATGATAAACGCATCAAAGCTTTGTAATTCCGGGTGTTGCTCAAGAAAAAAGTCACCTTCGTTCTTTTGTGTTCCCATACTTTCCTCTTTTCACCCAGTGCACTGAGGCTGTCCCTCGAATTGGGCTTGAATTGTCACATCACTAGGCCTATAACCCGCCTGCTTTGAGCCGTCCGGCCTGTGTTTGGGCATGCCGTGGCGGTTCTTAATGCTTTCACCCTAACCGGAATTCCGGTCAGGCGTCAGCTTCCCACTTGTCGAGGAGGCGCAGCGCCAAGGGGGCGAAGCCCTTGTATATAGAATATGGAGAGCAAAATGCCCAAGTTGAAAACCAAAAGCGGCGCCAAAAAGCGCTTTAAAGTGACAGGCACAGGCAAAATTATGTGCGGCCAGGCTGGCAAACGTCACATGATGATCAAACGGACAAAGAAATTTATCCGTAATGCACGCGGCATGTCTGTTCTGTCAGCTGCCGATGCGAAGGTCGTCAAGCAGTTTATTCCTTACAAATAAACTTAAACAAACTGCATCAAGCGCTAAAGATTTAGGAGCACCGTTATGGCTCGAGTAAAACGGGGCGTTACAACTCACGCCCGCCACCGCAAAGTTATCAAGGCTGCCAAAGGCTATTATGGCCGCCGCAAAAATACGTTCCGCGTTGCCAACCAGGCCGTGGAAAAAGCAGGTCAATATGCATATCGTGACCGGCGTACCAAGAAGCGCAATTTCCGCTCATTGTGGATTCAGCGCATCAACGCCGCCGCACGTGCTGAAGGCATGACCTATGGCCGATTTATTAACGGGCTTGGCAAGGCCGGTATTGAGGTTGACCGCAAAGTGCTGTCTGACCTCGCCGTGCGTGAGCCCGAGGCTTTTAAGGCCCTGGTCGAGCAGGCGAAAGCCTCTCTTTAAACGCGCTTAAGCGTTTCGCGCCCAAGATTACCGGACTTGCCGGGCCCGCTGTTTAATTTCAGCGGCTCGCAAGGCCGGGTATTGTCTTTTGAAAGGTCTGGTTGTGACAGATATCTCAAAACTTGAAATCGAAATTATGGCTGAAATTGCCAATGCTGCAGACGAAGCTGCCCTTGAGGCGGTGCGTATTGCAGCCCTTGGCAAAAAAGGCTCTGTTTCGGCGATTATGAAATCCCTGGGCGCAATGACGCCAGATGAGCGCAAAGAAATGGGGCCAAAGCTAAACGGTCTCAAAACTGCGATCACTGACGCCGTTGGTACCCGTGCGGCTGAGCTACGCGAAGTGGCCCTTGAAGCGCGCCTGGTCAGCGAAAAAATCGACGTGACTTTGCCAGTACGCCCACAACAACGCGGCACCATTCACCCGGTTTCACAGGTTTGGGATGAAGTGGTGCAAATTTTTGCCGATCTCGGTTTTTCGGTTGCCGAAGGCCCACATATCGAAACCGATTTCTATAATTTCGAAGCGTTGAATATTCCGCCTGAACATCCAGCGCGCCAGGAACATGATACATTCTATTTCAACCCGCGCGAAGACGGTGAACGCATGGTCCTTCGGACCCACACGTCGCCTGTTCAAATTCGCACGATGGAAAAAACAGAACCGCCAATCCGCATTATTGCGCCGGGACGTACCTATCGTTGTGATTCTGACCAGACGCACACCCCGATGTTCCATCAAGTAGAAGGCTTGGTACTTGATAGCGATACCCATCTTGGCAATCTCAAATGGTGTCTTGAAGAATTCTGCAAGGCATTCTTCGAACTCGACGAAGTGAAAATGCGTTTTCGCGCCTCACATTTTCCGTTCACCGAGCCAAGCATGGAAGTCGACATTGGCTGCTCCTGGGAAGATGGGCAGGTGAAAATCGGAGTGGGTGATGATTGGATGGAAATCCTTGGTTCAGGAATGGTGCATCCTGATGTCATCCGCGCTGGTGGGCTTGATCCAGATAAAGTGCAGGGCTTCGCTTTTGGTATGGGCATTGATCGCCTGGCCATGTTGAAATACGGCATTCCCGACCTCCGGGCTTTCTTTGAAGCAGATTTGCGCTGGCTTCGGCATTATGGTTTTTCAGCACTCAATGTGCCGGAATTGGCGGGAGGGTTAAGCTAATGAAATTCACCCTTTCATGGCTTAAAGATTACCTGGATACCGACGCCACTCTGGGCGAAATCACTGATGCCCTGACCGATGTAGGGCTTGAGCTTGAAGGCGTCGAGAACCTCGGCGAAGCCTTGAGTGATTTTTCGGTCGCCTATGTGGTAAGCGCTGAGCAACACCCAAATGCTGATCGCTTGCGGGTTTGTCAGGTGGAAACAAAGGATGGCATGGTTCAGGTTGTCTGTGGTGCCCCGAACGCAAAAACCGGCATGACCGGCATATTTGCCCCTCCCGGTACACATATTCCGGGCACAGGGGTTGACCTTCAGGTCGGCGTAATCCGCGGCCAGGAAAGCGCTGGCATGCTGTGTTCTGAGCGCGAACTCATGCTGTCTGACAGCCATGATGGTATCATCGAGCTGGCTGAAAAACTGCCCGTGGGCACACCTGCGGCAGATGCACTGCACCTCAACGACCCTATGATTGATATTGCTATCACCCCCAATCGGCCTGATGCACTTGGGGTTTACGGGTTGGCCCGAGATTTAGCAGCCAAGGGGCTAGGCAAGCTGAAACCACTTGGAATAGAGGCCGTTAAAGGCACTTTTGCCTCGCCAATTGATGTGGAGTTGAGGTTCACCAGCGGCAATGAAGATGCCTGCCCGCTATTTGCCGGGCGCTACATTAAAGGCGTGAAAAACGGCCCGTCTCCGGAATGGTTACAACGCCGGCTCTCGGCAATTGGTTTGCGCCCTATTTCTGCGCTGGTGGATATCACTAACTTTTTGACTTATGCTCACGGGCGTCCCTTGCACGTCTTCGATGCGGATAAAGTGAAGGGTACGATCCACGCCCGGCTCGCCAATGAAGGCGAAAAGATTCTCGCCCTTGATGGCAAGGAATACGAACTCGACACATCCATGACAGTTATTGCCGACGATAATGGCCCAGAAGCCATTGGCGGGGTAATCGGCGGGGAATTTTCAGGCTGCACGTCTGCGACCACAAACGTTTTTATTGAATCAGCCTTTTTCGATCCGATACGAACCGCTACGACCGGGCGCAAACTCAACGTTATGTCTGATGCTCGTTATCGGTTTGAACGTGGTATTGATCCCGAATTCACCCCACTTGGAGTTGAGTTGGCTACCAACCTCGTGATGGAATTTTGTGGTGGTGAAGCTTCGGAGATGATTATCGCTGGAGCAATTCCCGATCATTCCCGTTCAGTTACCCTACGAAAATCGCGGGTAAAATCCCTCGCAGGCATTGATGTTTCGGAAGCTGACCAGAAACGCATTTTGGAAGATCTTGGCTTTGCAGTATCAGATAGCGGTGACGCCTTTGATTGCGCAGTGCCGAGCTGGCGCCCTGACATCGGCGGGGAAGCCGATCTGGTCGAGGAAATCACCCGGATTGTTGGCCTCGACAACGTGCCGAATGCTCCAATGAGCCGGCCGCACGCCATCGCACGACCGGTGCTCACCGTATTGCAGAAACGAACGGTTGCAGCACGCCGGGCCCTTGCGGCACAAGGCTTGTGTGAAGCGGTTACCTGGTCGTTCCTGCCAGAAGATCAGGCAAAACTCTTCGGCGGCGGACAGGCAGAACTTAAACTGGCCAATCCGATTTCATCAGAACTGTCCGACATGCGTCCATCTCTATTGGCCAATCTGATCACCGCTGCTGGACGTAATATGGCGCGCGGGTTTGGTGATGTGGGTTTGTTTGAAATGGGTCAGGCCTATGCAGGTGATGCTCCAGAGGACGAGACAGTCCGTGCAGCGGGCATTCGCCGTGGTAACACCCAACAGCGCCATTGGGCCGGTGGATTGCGCCCGGTTGATGCCTATGACGCAAAAGCTGATGCGTTGGCGGCCCTGGAAGCTGCAGGCGCGCCAGTCAATTCGCTGCAAGTTTCTGACAATGCACCCGAATGGTTCCATCCTGGTCGCTCAGGTAGTTTGCAACTTGGCCCCAAAAACCAGATTGCCCATTTCGGTGAGCTGCACCCACGGGTATTGCTGGCACTGGATGTAAAGGGCCCTCTGGTTGGTTTTGAAATCAATATCAATGCCATTCCGCAGCCACGCGGCAGCGGCGTCACAGCACGTCCGGCGTTGGATGTTTCTGATTTTCAGGCCGTTTCCCGGGATTTCGCCTTTGTGGTTGATGCGAGTGTTGAGGCAGATAAACTGTTGCGCGCAGCAAAAGGCGCAGAGAAAAAACTGATCGCCGCAGTCAGCGTTTTTGATATTTTTGAAGGCTCTGCACTTGGTGAAAACAAGAAATCACTCGCCATCGAGGTAACATTGCAGCCAGAAACCAAGACGTTGACCGATGAGGAAATTGATGCGGTCTCCGCCAAGATCATCGCCAATGTGGAAAAAGCCACTGGTGGTGTCCTGCGTGGATAGGCCGCTCAAGCGATCGTCATTTTGTAACCGCGAAGTGTTGTTTTAAACCTACCTAATGACAAGGTTTTTAAATTTCGTCTTGAGGCTTGCACGGCGGATGGTTTTGGCGGTCATGCTGTTGTTCGTCGCTCCCATCATGGCGTTTGGTGCCTATCAATATTCCAATGGTTGGCCACAAAGCTGGAACAGTGCCGATTGGTCCGCAACAGGAACTGCACCGGATCCGGCGGAAGAAACGCGCGCCATTATCCGCATTTACGCAGCCCGTACCGGGCGCTGGAAATCCATTTTCGCTGTACATACCTGGATTGCCGTAAAACCCGAAAACGCCAACCAATGGACACGCTATGACGTTGTTGGCTGGGGCAAGCCCCTGCGCCGCAATGCCTACCCTGTGGATGGCAGATGGTATTCCAACCCGCCGGAGGTGATCTACGAACTGAAGGGCCAGGAAGCAACGTTCTTAATCCCGAAAATCATTGCTCAAATTGCCAGGTACCCTTATTCTCAACGTGGTGATTATGCCATCTGGCCCGGGCCGAACTCCAATACATTCGTTGCCACGATTGTCAGATCTGTCCCAGGCCTTGATGTCGAACTGCCAGCAACAGCCATTGGAAAAGATTTTCTTGGCACGGGTTTTATGGCTAGCCCGATGCCTTCAAAAACCGGGTGGCAGGCTTCCTGGAATGGTATGATTGGAGCCGGTATATCCTGGCACGAGGGTTTCGAGTTGCATGTATTGGGCACAACCCTTGGGGTTAACCCCATGCAGCTCGCTATTAAGCTTCCAGGAATAGGGCGAATTTCAGCGCGTTAGGTCACTTCTGAACGCACCTGGAAGCGTGGTTCACGCCATTCATGCGTGTTGAGAATATCAGCCAGCTGATCGGCGGCATCCCAAACATCCACATAGCGGATGTAAAGCGGCGCAAAACCAAAGCGCAAGATATCAGGTGCGCGAAAGTCGCCTACAATTCCGCGCGCAATCATGGCCTGAATAATGGCATATCCGTTCTCATGGGCAAGCGCCACCTGACTTCCGCGCACCTGTCCATCACACGGGCTGGCTATGCCAAGGCTTGGGCAATTAGCTGCGACGAGTTCTATAAACAGTCCGGTTAACTCCTGACTCTTGGTGCGGATATCCGCAAGCTCAACACCGTCATAAGCACCGAGAGCAGCAGCAAGCGCAGCCATGGAAAGGATAGGCTGGGAGCCGCACAAGAACGCCCGGACGCCAGATGCAGCGCGATAGCCGGTCTCGAAGGCGAAAGGTGCTGCGTGTCCCCACCAGCCTGATAGCGGTTGTTTGATGGTATCATGCAAGCGCTTGGGCGCGTAAATGAACGATGGCGAACCAGGTCCGCCATTGAGGTATTTGTAGGTGCACCCAACTGCGAAATCTACATCCCACGCATCCAACTCCATTGGAATTACACCAGCAGAGTGGCACAGGTCCCAGACAACAAGCGCACCTGCCTCATGGGCCTTTCTGGTGATGGCTTGCATATCGAGAAGTGCGCCGGAGCGATAATTCACATTGGAAAGCAAAACCACCGCCACCTGATCATCCAGCGCATCATTCAAACCGGGTTCACTGAAATCCACCAGGCGACATTCGCTGCCCGGGCAGGCCTGCAACACCCCCTCAATCATATAGAGGTCTGTTGGAAAACTTTCTGCCTCGCTGAGAATGACATTGCGATCAGGGCGCAGGGCAAGGGCCGCATGCAACGCTTTGTAGAGGTTCACAGATGTGGAATCACTCACGACAATCTGGCCACTCTGTGCACCGAGAAGTTGTCCAATGCGATCACCTAAAGTAATCGCGAGATCCCACCAACCCGCATTGTTCCAGCTTGAAATCAAGCCCGTAGCCCATTCTTCGCGAAGAGTGGTGTCCATCGCGGCTGGCACAGACCTGGCCATCGGACCAAGGGAATTACCATCCAGATAGATCATCCCTTCAGGCAAATGGAACCGCCCCCGCATCGGGGCCAGAGGATCAGAACGATCAAGTGCTTCTACATCGCTCCGCGAAGGGATCTTCATCCCGCAAGCCCTATGAGTATTCCGGCAAGAAATACGATGAAACCGCCAACAGCAATCTGGAACGCAGCGCGCAAAAACGGTGTGTCCATATACTTGTAACGTACCCAGGAAATCACCCAGAGCTCAATAAACACGATAATCACAGCCAGAACCGTAGCGGTCCAGAAATCGTTGATCAAATATGGCAGGGTGTGTCCCAACCCGCCCACTGCCGTCATGATGCCGGCAGCAGACCCACGGATCATTGGGTGCCCACGCCCGGTCAACTCGCCATCATCGGACAAGGCTTCTGCAAACCCCATGGAAATGCCCGCGCCGATTGATGCTGCTGCACCCACAAGAAAAGTTTGCCAGGTGGAGTGGGTTGCAAATGCGGCCGCAAACAAGGGTGCCAGGGTTGAAACCGAGCCATCCATAAGTCCGAGCAAACCCGGCTGTATAACCTGCAACAAAAACAAACGCTTCTCAGCATCTTGTTCTTCCAGCTTTACGTCAGCTGGAAGGTGTTTCTCCTGGAGTTTTCCGGCAAGGGATTCATGGTCCTTTTCCTCTTCCGCCAATTCAAGCAGAAGCTTTTTGACATCCGCGTCTTTAGAACGCTCCGCTGCCTGGAGATAGAACCGGTAATTCTCCAGCTCCATCACTTCTGCACGTTTGCGCACGGTGTCCAGGGTCAAATGCTTCATCAAC
>Ga0316197_10001742_pt1 | contig 15476 bp, 12 predicted proteins | sample OudBiesiAoxic_MG_FD_204939 | JGI IMG/M metagenome (GOLD analysis project Ga0316197, IMG submission 204939) | Coastal sediment microbial communities from Oude Bieten Haven, Netherlands - site A oxic | ecosystem: Environmental > Aquatic > Marine > Coastal > Sediment | place: Netherlands...
TGGGCTGGGTCGAGTAGCCGAATCACCAAACCGCTTACCATCAGAGGGATATGTCGATACCGAACCTGCTCGCGATCGCCCGACTGATCCTGACTCCGGTCGCCATGGCGCTGATTCTCGCCGGTGCCGACAGTCAGGGCACACGGGTTGTGGCAACCGTCGTGTTCGTGATCGCCGCCCTTACGGACTTTGCGGACGGATACCTCGCCAGGCGGTGGCAGCTCACCAGCACCCTCGGCGCATTTCTCGACACGGTCGCCGACAAGATCCTTGTTGCCGGTGCCCTGCTTGCGCTTGTGGAGGTCGGCACCGTCTCGAGTTGGGTCGCGTTCATCATCATCGCACGAGAGGTCGCCATCATGGGGTTGCGCAGTGTCGCTGCCCTCGACCAGTCGACGGTGCCTCCAAGCTGGTGGGGCAAGTCCAAGGCGGCGCTTCAATTCACGGCGATCTCGTTCGCCATCCTGCGACTCGACATCGTCATCGGGCCGTGGCGCCTCGACCAGTGGCTGATGGCGGCCGCGGTGGTTGTGACCGTGGTATCCGCCGGTGATTACTTCGCCCGCTTCCGCTCCGTATTCACAACGGCGCGGACGAAGGAATAGACGGTGGGCACGGGGAATCGTGTGGGGGCTGCTTCTCTCTCATCCCCGGCTCGTCCGGCACTGCAATCCCCGGTTTTTGTCACTGGAGGTTCGGGTTTTGTCGGTGGCGCGGTGGTGGACCACCTGGTGGCTTTGGGTGTCGGAGTTCGGGCGCTTGCCCGGTCAGAGGAGTCGGCGGACGTTGTCGTGGCGAAGGGAGCGAGCGCGATCGACGGCAATGTGAGAGATCAAGAGTCGCTCGTTGCGGGCATGTTGGGATGTGACGTCGTCTTTCATGTGGCCGGGGTCAACACCATGTGCCCGGCCGACCCGGGAACCATGTATCGCACGAATGTCGATGGGGTCCGAACGGTGGTGGCAGCGGCTGCCGAGTCGGGCGTGCGCCGGATTGTGCTGACCTCATCTGCCGCGACGATCGGTGAGTCGGACGGCACGGTCGCCATCGAGGACACGGCTCACACAGGGGTGTTTCTTTCGCACTACGCCCGGTCGAAGTATTTCGGCGAGTTGGCCTTCTTCGAGGAGGCATCCGGCCTCGGTATCGAGGCAGTTGCCGTCAATCCTTCGTCGGTTCAAGGTCCCGGCCGAACGAGCGGTTCCGCGCTGATCCTTCGGCTCGCGCTCAACATGAGACGCCCAATGGCCGTCGACACGATGCTCTCAATTGTCGATATCGACGATTGTGCACGCGCCCACGTGCTCGCCGCTGAGCACGGGACGGACGGGTCGCGGTACCTCATCAGCGGTGCCAGTGTGACGGTACGCGAAGTGGTGATGATGCTCTCCGAAATCGTTGGTCGGCCGATCGAGCCCATCATGATTCCCCGTGTGTTGGCGGGCTTGGTCTACCCGCTTGTTGCGGTGGCCGGCCTGGTCCGAGGTGATCGACCGATCTGCGTCGAGATGCTGCGCACGTTGCTCCACGGTCATCGGTTTGATGTTTCTCGCTCGATCCGCGACCTCGGGATGGCATACACGCCGATCGCGGAGACGCTTGATCGGACCGTGCAGTGGCTGGCGTGGGAAGGGTTCGTCGGCTCCTGACCGGCCGTGAGCGGGCGCAGATTGCTTTGCTGGGGCCGATCGGTACGCTGTCTCCTCGTGGTCGCCCCCCTCAAATCCGTACTCGAACGCTTCGGGCGTGACCTGCTCCCTCCGATCCCGGGACGATATGTGGTGTCTCCGGCGTTGCGAGCGGTTGTTCTCGCCGGGATCGCTGCACGGACGGGGAGGAGCGTCCTCGCAGTGATCCCGGGTGAGCGAGAAGCCGAGGACCTCGCAGAGGACGTTGCACTCTTCTCTCCATCGAGCCACTACCTGCCGGCCTGGGAGACGCTGCCGTTCGAGCACGTTTCGCCGAGCATCCCAACGATGGCGGACCGCATCGTCGCCCGCCATGCTCTCGCCGGCGCTGAGCCGACGATCGTCGTCGCGTCGGTGCGGGCAGCGACCCAGCGGTTGAGCCCGACGCCCGTGGAGCCGATTCACCTCGTGCGCGATGAGGAGACTCCGTTTGACGATCTGGTCGCCGGCCTCGCGGATCTCGGCTATCGACGGACCGACCGCGTCGAGGGAAAGGGCGAGTTCGCAGTCCGCGGCGGCATTGTCGACGTGTACCCAACCCACGCATCGGGACCCGTTCGGATCGACTTCTGGGGTGACGCGATCGAAGAGATCCGTCCGTTTGCAGTATCGACACAACGATCAGAGGGTTCGATTGACGGGATCGACGTCTTCCCCGCGGGCGAGATCCTGATCTCCGACGAGATGCGCACTCGCGCGCTGGGCCTCATGGTCGACGCTCCGTGGGGTTCGTCGACGTGGGAACGAATCGCCGAGGGGATCCGGTTTCCCGGGATCGAGTCGTGGCTGCCGTGGATGTCATCACCAAAGACAATCCTCGACGAGACCGACGCCATCGTGGTGCTGTTCGATCCCGAGCGCTGCAAGGAGCGGTGCCGCGACCTCATCTCTGAAGAGTCCGATCTCGCAGCAGCACTCTCAGGCACCTGGGGCAAAGGTGCTCCCGACTCGGGCTCCCACCCGCCCCTCTACCTGCCACTCGAGCCGCCCGGCAACGCCGATACTCTCGAGGCCCCGCCGATCGCCGCCTCTCCTGGAGATGAAGGCTACGAAATGAGGGGGTTCGGTGCCACGGCTGGAGATCCGGAATCCGTAGCCACGTCGATCACCGGCTGGACCGGTCGCGGAGTCGACGTGGTCATCGCCATGGACGGCTCGAGCGCCGCAACGCGCGTTGCCGGCCTTCTGGCCGAGGCCGGCGCCGGACTCCCCGTGGTCGACGTCCTCGACAGGATCGAGTCCGCGGTGCTCCCGAGCGGCATCCACAACGGTTTCGTCTTTCCTGCGCTCCGGGTCGCTGTTGTTGGCGAACGTGAGGTGGCCGGCCGCCGCCGGTCGCACCGCACGGTTCGCCGGGGGAGAGGGGAACGTCACGAGGAGGCCTATCGCGACCTGAACCCCGGGGATTACGTTGTCCACCATCACCATGGCGTCGGACGATTCGAAGGCCTCGTGCACCGTGATATCGCCGGTGCCGCCCGCGACTACCTGCTCGTCGAGTACGCCGCCGGTGACAAGCTCTACGTCCCAACCGACCAACTTGCGGCGGTCCGCCGGTACACCGGGGGTGAGCAACCACGCCTTTCCCGCATGGGCGGGACGGAGTGGACCCAGACCCGCAGCAAGGTCAGGAAGGCCGTGGCCGTGGTTGCCGAGGCTGTGGTAGATCTGCACCGGGCAAGGGCCGGCGCCGCGGGACACGGGTTCGGCTCCGATACCCCTTGGCAGGGCGAGTTCGAAGCCGCTTTCCCGTACGAGGAGACTCCCGACCAGCTGACGGCGATCGCCGACGTGAAGTCGGATATGGAAGCCGAGGCACCGATGGACCGCCTGGTCTTCGGAGACGTGGGGTTCGGCAAGACCGAAGTGGCGCTTCGAGCGATGTTCAAGGCCGTTCAGGATGGGAAGCAGACGGCGGTCCTCGTTCCGACGACACTTCTTGCACAACAACACTTCTCGACGATGGATGAACGGTTCGCGCCGTTCCCGATTCGCGTCGAGATGCTCAGTCGGTTTCTCACGTCGGCCCAGCAACGCAAGGTTATTGCCGGCATTGCGGAGGGCTCGGTCGACGTTGTTGTCGGAACCCACCGCCTGCTCTCCGCCGATGTTGACTTTCGAGATCTGGGTCTCCTCGTGATCGACGAAGAGCAGCGCTTCGGGGTTGCCGCGAAGGACCGCATCAAGGCGATGCGTGCTTCGGTGGACGCTCTGACGTTGACTGCAACGCCGATTCCCCGAACGCTGGAGATGGCGCTGACCGGAATCCGGGAGGTCAGCCACATTCGGACCGCTCCCGAGGATCGGCACCCAATCCTCACCTATGTCGGTCCCTACGACGACCAGGCCGTTTCCGCAGCCATCCGCCGCGAGGTGCTTCGCGAGGGACAGGTGTTCTACGTACACAATCGAGTGCAATCCATTGACCACGCGGTTGCACGGCTTCGCGACCTCGTGCCGGACGCGAAGTACGCCATCGCTCACGGGCAGATGAGCGAGGGGCAGCTCGAACAGGTGATGTTCGACTTCTGGAACGGCGATTACGACGTGTTGGTTGCCACCACGATCATCGAGTCCGGTCTCGACCTGCCGCAGGTGAACACGCTGATCGTCGAACGTGCTGACCGGCTTGGGTTGGCCCAGCTCTACCAATTGCGCGGCAGAGTCGGCCGGTCGAGTCAGCGGGCCTATGCATATCTCTTCCATCCTCCGGAGGAACGGATCGGAGAGAGCGCCTATCGCCGGCTCGAGGCCATCGGCGAGTTCTCCGACCTTGGTTCCGGCTTCGAACTCGCCATGCGTGATCTCGAGATCCGGGGCGCCGGCAGCATTCTCTCTGAGACGCAGTCCGGGCACATCGCGGCGGTCGGCTTCGATCTCTACACGGAGCTGGTCGCCGAAGCGGTGCGGGAGTTGAAGGGCGAGCCGATCGAACACAAGGTCGAGCATGACATCAGGATCGACCTCCCGGTCGAGGCCCGGCTTCCTGACGAGTACGTCTCCGACGCCGATGGCCGTCTCGAGGGATACCGTCGCTTGGCTGCCGCGTCGACGGGGGACGAGGTCGACGACGTGATCTCCGAGTGGGAAGACCGCTACGGTCCGCTCCCACCCGAAGCCGAGGAGCTCATTGCGGTGGCCCGGCTCAGAGTGGAAGCCATTCGTATCGGCCTCGACGAGATCGTCCAGGCGCGAGGCGAGGTTCGCATCTCTCCAGTCGACCTGCGCCCACCACAGGAGGTGCGTCTCGAGCGCGTCCAGCGTGGCGCGGTCCTCCGCGGATCGAAGCTGTTCATCCCCGCACCCAAGAAAGACGTTGCGAAGGTCCTCCTCGACTTCATCCAAACCATGTGGCCGGAGCAAGCGGAATGAATGAGTAGCCGAGGCCAAGGTTCTCCCCTCCACCACGAAGTGGGGGAGGGTGCCCGAGCGCAGCGAGGGCGGGAGGGGGCGGCCCGGGAGCCGGCACCCGGAAGATGGCGTCCGGCGCGTGTCTCATGTCTCGTGCCTTGACACGCGCCCTACTGGTCTAACCTCGCCCGATGGCGCTCTACGGAAGCATTGAAGGTGGAGGCACGAAGTTCGTGTGTGCGGTCGGCAGCACGCCGGACAATCTGCGGGCCGAAGTCAGGTTCCCGACCACCACACCCGAAGAGACCCTCAATCGGGCCATCGAGTTCTTCACGGGCCGTGGTCCGCTCGACGCCATCGGAATTGCCATGTTCGGCCCGCTCAACGTCGATCGGGAGTCCCCCGACTACGGACATGTTGGTCCGACTCCGAAGTCGGGATGGACGGATGCCGACATCGTTGGCCCGCTGAGCAAGGCGTTTGGGGTGCCGGTCGGATTCGATACCGATGTAAACGGCGCTGCTCTCGGCGAAGGTCGCTGGGGAGCGGGTGTCGGTCTCGACGACTTCGTCTACGTCACGGTCGGCACCGGCATCGGCGGGGGAGTGGTGTCCAACGGCAGGGCGATCCATGGACTCGTCCACCCAGAGATCGGCCACCTCAGGATCCCGCGCCACCCCGACGACACGTTCCCTGGGCGGTGCCCATTCCACGGGGATTGCCTCGAAGGCCTCGCGTCGGGCCCTGCGATCGCGGACCGGTGGGGGATGTCCGCTGACGAACTCGGCGCTGACACCCCGCGTGCTGTCGAACTGGAGGCATTCGCGCTCGGAAACGCAATGGCGAACCTGGTTCTTACCCTCTCTCCCCAGCGAATCATCCTTGGCGGCGGCGTGATGCAACTCCCGGGTCTCCTCGAAGCGACGCGACGGCGCATGCTGGAGGCGCTCGGTGGCTACGTCGACTCCCCGGCGTTGGAGCGCGGCGCGTGCGCCTACGTTGTCGCTCCGAAGCTCGGCGGCGGCTCCGGCATCGCCGGTGGACTGGTCCTCGCCGAGAGAGCGGCCTACCTGCTGGAGTGATCATCTCCCGCTCGCCGTAGACTGCGTTCACCCGACCTGGAATCACACATATGCGCCCTTCCAAGAAGACACTGATCCTTGCGGCTGCTGCTGCAGTTCTTGCCGTCGCTTGCGCCGAAACGACGGTGGTTGCAACGGTTGACGACGCGGTCATCGATGAGGCGTCGGTGACAAGGCTGCGATACAGCTACGCCGACGAGACGACCTACGACGCCGAGGGCTTCCGGGGAGATCTCACCAATCTGATCTATCTCGAGGCGCAGAAGAGCTCAGCGGAGCAGGATTTCGGCCTCACGGGTTTCGATGACTCCGAACGCATCGCAGCCAAGATCGCAAATCCCACTGAGGATGAGGCGCAGGTCTTCGCAAGCGTTGGATCCGATCCAGATCGCAGCGACGCGACCAAGGCAGCGGTGGCCGAGCAACTCTTGATTCGGGATGCGGTCATCGCAGAACTCACTAACGATGAGGCGTACCTCGCCGGCATCTACGAAAACCAGCCGGCGTTGCTTGTTTCGGTCTGCGCTCGCCACATTCTGGTGGCAACGCCCGAGGAGGCCGAGGCTGTCGAAGCTCGCCTCGATGCAGGGGAAGACTTTGCCGAGGTCGCCGACGAGGTCTCGTTGGACACGAACAGCGCCGGTGGGGTGCTGCCGTGCCCGATAGCGGCTGCAGACTATGTCGAGGAACTCTCGACCGCAATGGCCGTCATTCCAGTCGGTGAGATTTCCACGCCGGTACCAACGGAGTTCGGTTGGCACATCCTCGTAGTCGACGATCGAACGGGTCCGGATTCCTTCGAGGCGTTTGTCGCTGATCCGACGGCCTACTTGCACGACTCTGCACTCAGCGAACTGTGGGTCCCGTGGGTCAACAATGCCATCCGGTCCGCCACGATCGAGGTGGCATCCCAGGTAGGGACGTGGGCACCCGCGTCGAGCGGGATTCTGCCTCCTCCGGCCGGATGACGAGCGGTATCACGGTTGTCGGACTCGGTCCTGCCGGGCTCGACCGGCTCAGGCCGCACGAACTGGCTGCGCTGGTCGACCCGGCGGCAACCGTTGTCGTTCGGACAGCTGAGCACCCGGCGGCATCCGACCTCGCTGCTCTCCGTCCCGTTGTCACATGCGACGACGTCTATGAAGCGGGCGCCGACTTCGATGAGGTCTACGAGGCGATCGTTGAGCGAGTTATCGGTGCCTCGCTCCACGGACCGGTGGTCTACGCAGTGCCGGGGAGCGCAATCGTGGGGGAGCGCGCGGTTGGTCGCCTGGTCGCTGAGGCAGAGAGCAGCGGAATCCCGTGCGTCGTGATCCCCGGCGAGTCATTCATCGATGCCGCCTGCGCTGCGGTCGGGATCGACCCGATCGCGGACGGACTGCAGATTCTCGATGCTCGAGCCTTGTCGGACCCGCTGCCCCTTCAGCTTCCATCGTTCATCACACAGATCGACTCGGCGTTTGTCGCTGGAGAGGTTGCCCTTGCTCTCGGGAGAACGTTGCCGGAGTCATTCGCCGTGACCATGCTCGATCGTGTCGGAGATGCTGACGCGACGACGACCGAGATACCTCTTCGAGATCTGCCAAGAGCGGAAACGGGGCCACGGTCGACGTTGTTCGTGCCGGCAGCCGATGTAGGTTTGCTCGGTCTGATTGCGACGAACCGGATTCTTCGGACCGAGTGCCCGTGGGACTCCAAGCAGACGCATCACACGTTGGTGAGTCACCTCATCGAAGAGACGTACGAAACAGTTGAGGCGATCAGCATTCTGTCTGCGGCGGCTCCGGGTGGAGAATCCGATCTCGGAGCGTATGCGATTCTCGAAGAGGAGCTGGGAGATCTGCTCCTCCAGATTGTCTTCCATACGACGTTGGCGGCAGAAGCCGGCGCGTTCGATATCGATGAAGTCGCCGAGGGCATCCGCCGCAAGCTCGTGTACCGTCACCCGCACGTGTTCGGCGACGTGGAAGCAACCGAAGTCGGCGACGTGCTCGCGAATTGGGAAGAGCTGAAGAACGTCGAGAAGCGTCGCGAATCGTTGATGGACGATATCCCGTCGGCCTTACCGGGTGTTGCGCGAGCCGACAAGATCCAGCGAAGGGTGGCTTCCGTCGGTTTCGACTGGCCAAACGACAGGCCCGTGTTTGCGAAAGTCGAAGAGGAGCTCGGAGAGCTTGGTGAGGTACGCGCCGACCGCGACCTCGCCACGGCCGAACTCGGCGATCTCCTGTTTGCCGTCGTCAATCTTGCGCGGCATCTCGATGTCGACCCGGAGGTTGCGCTCGCTCGCTCGAACAATATGTTTGCCGAACGTTTCCGCGTCGTTGAGCAGCTAGCACGAGGCGAAGGGCGGCGGCTTCGCGACTATGACCTCGGCGGCCTCGATCGACTGTGGGAAAACGCGAAGACCGTAGTATCCACGAACGAAAGCGGATCGTCGTTTACGCTCACCCCCGAAAGGAACGACTCATGACTCTTCTCGAGACCATCACCGCGCGCGAGGTCCTCGACTCGCGAGGGAATCCAACGGTTGAAGCGGAAGTCACGTTGACCAGCGGCGCCACCGGCTGGTCGATCGTCCCGTCTGGGGCCTCCACCGGCGCAGCTGAGGCCGTCGAGCTCCGCGATGGTGGTGAACGCTACGGCGGTAAGGGTGTGCTCACGGCCGTCGACAACGTGAACGAGCGAATCGCACCCGCACTCGTGGGTGTTGATGCGACGCGCCAAGAGCACATCGACCGCATCATGATCGACCTCGACGGAACCCCCAACAAGGCCAGTCTCGGGGCCAACGCCATCCTTGCGGTGTCGCTTGCCGTCTCGAGAGCTGCGGCAGAAGCCGTCGGATTGCCGCTCTACCGCTACCTCGGTGGAACCGCCGGTCGTGTTCTTCCCACGCCCTGCTTCAACGTACTCAACGGCGGTGCACATGCCGCGAACTCCGTTGATGTTCAGGAGTTCATGCTCGTTCCGGGCGGCCTGCCCTCCTATCGCGAAGCGCTGCGCGCCGGTGTCGAGACGTACCACGCGCTGAAGAAGGTGCTCGCCGGGCGCGGGCTCACGACCAACGTCGGTGACGAGGGCGGATTCGCCCCGGACCTTCCGAACGACAACGCGGTGCTCGACATCATCATCGAGGCGATCGAGGTTGCCGGGTATCGTCCCGGCGAGGAGATTGCAATCGCACTCGACGTTGCGGCCAGCGAGATCTACCACTCTGGTCGGTACCAGCTCTCCGGCGCCGAACTCACGTCGGAGGAATTGATCGAGCACCTCGTCAAGCTCGTGAACGCCTACCCGATTGTGTCAATCGAGGATGGCCTCGACGAGGCCGACTGGGACGGCTGGAGGCTGCTGACCGAGCGGCTGGGACACCGAACACAGTTGGTTGGTGACGATCTGCTCGTGACCAACGAGGAATTCCTCATCAAGGCGATAGACATGAAGGTGGCGAACGCGATCCTGATCAAGGTCAACCAGATCGGATCGCTCTCTGAGACGCTCCATACGATGAGTACGGCCGCGGTGAACCAGTACGGCCGAATGGTGAGCCACCGCTCAGGCGAGACTGAGGACGCGTACATCGCCCATCTTGCCGTGGCCACGAACGCCGGCCAGATCAAGACCGGAGCTCCGGCTCGCGGAGAGCGGACGGCGAAGTACAACGAGCTGCTCCGCATCGAATCGGATCTTGGTGACGACGCCCGATTCGCAGGATGGGCACCCTTCAAGGTGAGCTGATGACAAAGACCCTTGAGCGTCAGAAGGAGAAGGCACCGGTCAAGAAACAGCGCTGGGGCTGGATCTTGGCCGTGCTGCTGCTCGGGGCGTTGGCCCTCACCGTGTCGGGGATTCTGCCGTTCCGGCAGCTCATCTCTCAACAGAACCAAATCGAACGGTCACAAGCGCAACTCACAGCGCTGACGGACGAGAACGATGCGCTTGCGGAGGACATCGCCATGCTCGGTACCGATGCCGAGATCGAGCGGCTTGCGCGCGAGCAGTACGGTCTCGTCCGTCCGGGGGAAGTTGCGTATGTGGTGGTGACACCCGATGAGCCGCCGGTCGTCGAGACACCGTCCGATCCGGTGGTACGTTCGGACCAGCGCCCTTGGTGGGAACGGGTCTGGAACTTCATCACCGGGAGCGACGTCGATCCGGATGGATGACCGCGGCGTTGTTGAAGCTCAGATCGGACGACCACCACGCTCGCTGATCGACGTGGCTCATCGATGCCACCTCGATCTGCCGGTGGTTATCACCGTGCCGCCGCTGCTCGATGACGGAACCCCGTTCCCTACGCTCTACTGGCTCACGTGCCCGCTCGCATCGAAACGTATTGGGCGTATCGAGGCCGCGGGAGGGGTACGAATCGCCGAGCAGATGCTCGCCGATGATCCGAGTTTGCGCCTGGCTCACGACGAAGCGATGGACCGGTATCGTGACAACCGAGATGCTCAGATTCCCGAGGGGTATCAGGGGCATCGCCCCACCGGAGGCGTGGGGGGAACTCGGGCCGGTGTCAAATGTCTCCACGCCCACTATGCCGACACGGCGGCCGGCAACACCAATCCGATCGGTGGGTGGACGGCCGAGCAGATCGAGCCGCTCGACTGTGCCACGGCGTGCGTGGCGCTCAACGATGGCTCGTGGTCGAGAAACCCTGCCTGGACCGAACCCCGCTAGACGATCGGTGACTCCGGGTAGTTGGCAGCCGGCAGCCGACGCAAGAGTCGCTGGGTCGCCAGCAGCGAGAATCAAGAATCAAGACCGGACACTCGGCCGCCGTCTCGTATCTCGTGTCTCGTGTCTCGTGTCTCGTGTCTCGGGTTCAGTCCTCTTCCAGTTCGGCTACTACCTGATCTGCCATGTGCGACGGCATTTCCTGGTAGTGATCGTGTTCGGACCGGAAGCGACCCCAACCCTGGGTCAGTGAGCGGAGGTCGATGGCGTAGTTCATGATCTCGGACGTCGGAACGAGCGCCGTGATCAACTGCATGCCGCCGGGAGCGGCCTCCGTTCCTTGGAGTTGGCCGCGGCGGGACGAAAGGTCGCCCATGACATCACCCTGGTAGTCGGCAGGGACCGTCACCTGCACGCGCGAGATGGGCTCGAGCAGCACAGGACCGGCCTTGTCCATGGCGGCCTTGAACCCAAGGCGCCCGGCCATCTTGAAGCTCATCTCCGACGAGTCGACCGAGTGGTACTTCCCGTCGTAGACCGCAACCTGGACGTCCACGACGGGGAATCCCCGGACGCCGGCGTCGGACATCGTCTCGTTCACACCCTTCTCGACCGCAGGAATGAACTGCCGCGGGATCGAACCACCCTTGATCTCGTCAACGAATGCGAATCCCTCACCCCGCGGGAGAGGGGAGACACGGAGAGAACAAACCCCGAATTGGCCGTGGCCGCCGGTCTGCTTCTTGTACTTCCCCTCGGCCTCGGCGGTACGCGTGATCGTCTCGCGATACGGGACCTTGGGCTTCTCGGTCTCGACGGCCACGCCGAACTTTCGTTCGAGCCGCTCGAGGGTGATGGTGAGGTGCATCTCGCCCATCCCCCAAAGCAGCGTCTGCTTCGTTTCGCTGTTTCGAGCGAGCACCAGTGCCGGGTCCTCGGCCAGGATGCGGCGGATAGCGTTTGCGAGTTTGTCCTCGTCGGCTTGGGTCTTTGCCGTCACGGCCGTGGCGAGGACCGGCTCGGGTTGGTCGACGGGAGGCAGCGTCACCGGCTTGTGTCTCGGGGTCAGGGTGTCGCCGGTGGCGGTGTCGGTCAGTTTGGCGACGGCGACGATGTCTCCGGCCGGTGCGGAATCGAGGATCTCGGTCTCTTTTCCGATCATCGTTGCGATCTTCGAGAGCTTCTCGTCCGATCCCGATCGGCTGTTCGACAGCACGACGTCGGGTTTGAGGGTCCCAGAACGGATTCTCATCAGCGAGATCTGGCCGACGTAGGGATCGGCGATCGTCTTGAACACGAACGCAAGCGGATCTCCGGAGGAGTCTGAGGCGACTTCGATCGTCTGGTCGCCGGCGGCGACTGTTATCGGCGGCCGATCGGCGGGCGCAGGAGCCAGTTCGGTGATGAAATCGGCAAGTCGATCGACGGCGATGGGGCCGGTCGCCGAACCGCAGACGACTGGGAAGACGGACGCTTCGGCGATACCGAGCGCCATCGTGTGCTCGAGTTCGTCGACCGAGGGGATGTCTCCTTCGAGGTAGCGCTCGAGCATGTCATCGTCTGCAACGACGATTCCTTCCACCAGATTGTCGTGGACCTCGTGTTCGCGGTCCGACATCGATTCGGGAATCTCGGCCTCTTCGGCATGCCCGGTGTCGTAGACGTAGGCCTTGTCGCGGAACAGATCCGCAACCCCGCGGAACTCGGCCTGTTCGCCGATCGGCAGCTCGATGGGAGCAATCCCGGCACCGAATCGGTCTCTGAGTTGGGCCAGCGTACGATCGAACGAAGCGCGCTCCTTGTCGAGCTTGTTGATGAAGACCATCCTTGGCACACCATGGTCCTCGGCAAGACGCCACGCATACTCCGTCTGGACCTCAACGCCCTCGACCGCTGACACAACAAAAACGGCAAGGTCGGCGACGCGCAGGGCCGCGTGAACGTCCCCGATGAAGTCTGCATACCCGGGCGTGTCGATCAGATTGATCTTGAAGCCCTTCCATTCGAAGGGTGCGAGCGCGAGTGAGAGTGACATGCCCCTTGCGTGCTCTTCGGGGTCGAAATCGGTGACGGTGGTGCCATCTTCAACCGATCCGAGGCGCTGGATCGTGTCTGCGCGATAGAGGAGCGCCTCCGCAAGGGTCGTCTTGCCGGCACCGGAGTGTCCGACCAGGGCGACGTTGCGGATCTTTTCGGGTGGGAACGCCTTCACTGCGAGAGCCTCCATGTTTGTTGTCGAACGGCGGTCAGATGCTACTCAGACTTGTGCGCCACGCGTCTGGCCGGGTGATCGCGGGCGGCTACGATCGTGCCCAGCCCGGGTGGCGAAACCGGTAGACGCGGCGGTCTTAAACACCGCTGTCCCCTCGGGGGCGTGGGGGTTCGAGTCCCTCCCCGGGCACGAATCAGTCGGTTGAACCGGCGAGCCCGAAGACGGCGTACTTACGCTGTGCGAACTCATCGTCGGTGATCGACCCGTCATCGTGGGCGGTGATGAGTCGGCTGAGTTGCTCGATCGCCGCTCCGGCTGCGGTCTGATCCTCACCGCCGGTTGGTGTTGGCGGACGAGGCGGGCGGAGTGCCGCGTAGAAGAACACGCCTACGTACGGCACCAGTATCACAAAGCCCGACCAGATCGCCTTCCGTGCGAACGAGAGATCGCGACGTCGCAGGAAGATGTGAAGAAGCGCCACGATCCAGAGGATTGCGAGCGGGACGAGGACCAGGGCGGTGAGCAGGAAGGTGGTGTCCACGATTACACCGGCGGGGAGCCGAGGAGTTTGTCCCTCTCTCGTTGGAATTCCTCATCGGTGAGGATCCCACGATCGTGCAAGTCCGCGAGACGCTCCAGCTGGTCGGCCACCATGTCCGCCCCAACCGTCGCGTCCGCGGCCGGAGCCGGAATCGGACGCGGCTGCGGAGGGGGAGGAGGGGCTTGTCCGTAGAGCCGGGTACCCGGGAGCTCCGACTGGGAATCGCGCATGATGAAGTAGATCAGCATCGCGAGGAGCGGGAGGAGAACGATCGCGATCGCCCACAGTGCCTTTGCAGCGCCGGAGAGGTCGCGCCGGTTGAAGAGGTCAACCAGGGTGAACACCCACAGCATGATGAGCGGAACGAAGATCGCCAGTATCAGAAACAATTGCCAGAACGTCATACCTGCTCCTTGCGGTGCCGCGTTCCATCGTAGACCTCAGTGTTCAACCTGCGCCGATTCCTGCCGATAGGTACTTCAACGGATCGGAGATCATGCGCCTACGCGGATTCCGAGCGCGACTGCGCGGGGGATCAGAAACGAACGCTGCGGAAGTGGCCAGGCTTCCCGAGCGGCCGATCGGCCGCTACGTGCTCGCGCTCGTGCTCATCGCCGTACTTGCGGTCCTTTCGACCTTCACGACCTACCGGGCCCTTAGCGCGCAGGAGCAGGACGCAACGGTTCTCGAGTACGGACTTCGGCAGGGATACCTCGCCACCCGGGTCGCCGATCTGTCGGCCCAGGTTGTCGATGGGGTTTCCGAGCCGCTTCACGACGAGCTGACGGCGAGCACCGAGGAGATCGTCCGGATTCACGGGTCCTTCCTGAACGGTGACCCCGATCTCGGAATACCTGCGCTCGCGGGCACGGTGGTCGGCAGCCTGGTCGACGAGGCAGGCGTTGCGCTCGATGAATTCCTCGCGGCAACCGATCGAGCCGTGGCTGGGATCGATCTCCAGGGGAGAGCACCGACAGTTGTCGTCGAAAGTCTGAACGAGGCCGCAGCCGAGTACGCCCTGGCCATGCAGCGTGTGGTGTCGTCGTACCTTCGCGTCTCGGGCGAGCAAGTGGTGGCCTTGGAGCAGACCGAGTACTTCCTGCTGGCCGCGACGTTGGTGCTGCTCGTCCTCGAAGGTCTCTTCCTCTTCCGGCCTGCGGTTCGGAACTTGAAACAGTCGTGGACGGAGAACACCGAAGCTCATCGCTTCGAACGAGAACTCGATCAGCAGCGCCTCAGTTATCTTGCCCGGTATGACGCCCTCACCGGGCTCATCAACCGAACCCTGTTCTCGGACCGGCTCGAGAGCGCCGTCGCACGGGCACGACGCGACGGGTCGGTGGTTGCCCTCATGTTCCTCGACCTCGATGGCTTCAAGGATGTCAACGATCGGCTTGGACACGCCGTTGGGGACGCGCTCCTCCGCCAGGTCGCCGAACGACTTCTGGGATGTGTGCGCGAGTCGGACACTGTCGCACGCCTCGGCGGAGACGAGTTCACCGTCATCCTGGAAGGCGGGCAGCGGGTCGAAGATGCCGGGCGGGTGGCGACGAAGATCCTGCGTGCCGTCGCTGATCCGTACCGCGTTGGCGGCGAAGACATCGTTATCACGACATCGATGGGCATTGCAGCGTTCCCGCTCGACGGCGAGACAGCCGAGGAGCTCCTCAAGGGCGCCGATATCGCCATGTACAGCGCCAAGGACGCCGGCCGCAACACCTACGAGTTCTACACCACGGCGCTGAGAGAGCGGACGAGCCAACGTCACTCGCTGCTCGATGGGCTCCGCAAAGCGATCGATGCCGACGACGGCCTGTACCTCGAATACCAGCCGAAGGTCGACACGGCCAACAAGACGGTGCTCGGCGTCGAGGCCCTGGTGCGGTGGAACCATCCCGATGTCGGGCGGGTCGAACCGG
>Ga0316197_10001743_pt1 | contig 15473 bp, 14 predicted proteins | sample OudBiesiAoxic_MG_FD_204939 | JGI IMG/M metagenome (GOLD analysis project Ga0316197, IMG submission 204939) | Coastal sediment microbial communities from Oude Bieten Haven, Netherlands - site A oxic | ecosystem: Environmental > Aquatic > Marine > Coastal > Sediment | place: Netherlands...
GCGCTGGAGTGGTAATGTTCGTAATTGGGATTTACCAAAAGAAGTGTACTTAAACCCTGAACAAGAAATCGTCAAAGCGGAGAGTGCATAACATAGTGATCGCGACAACTAGTTTGACAAACACCGTTTATCCTTTAATATACTAGTAGAAGTGGAAACAACTTATGGTGCATAACGAGACTGTAGAATAACCTCAACAGCCAAATTCAATTAAAAAACGAGCTCCTGTAGTTAACTCTAAGCGTTTTTAAAGCTTTAGGTAATGCATTTGGAACCCATAAAAAAGGCTGTTTTCTTAAAAATGAGTAATTCTACAGCCTCAACGCCCCATTCAGAGGCAATAAAATAGTTGGTTAAAATTAGCGACGTAGGAGCAAAACCAACTGTTTTTTGTCCTTTGAAATGGCTTGTTATGTATGCTTAACTTTCAAACATTTCTATCAACTTTGTGTTTTTATCAAAGCTTTCAGATCTGATTTTATTAATGTCGCTATCCGAAATACCAGCTACGTTAAAAAAAGAGCTTACGGAATTAACCAAACTTTTAATAATATCCATAAGTTTTCTTGTCTCATTGGTAGACATGCTATTAAGATGATTACAATGAACTTTATTATCATGATGGGCTAAGCACTTATCCCTGTGTTCCTTGATGATATTGATTGTTTCATTATTTTTACTAATTTCCTTTTCATACTTAGCTAAAGCTGCTTCTAAAATTTTCACACTTTGAAATAAATGAAAATTATTTGAGATAGTTTTAACCATAACAGGAACTGATTTGGGTTTATTTCTTTTTGGATCATCAAACAGCTTAGCCAAATTAAGAAAAAATGAATCAACTATATCTTTCTTTTGGGAATAAAAAGTTTCACCAACTATCTTTCTGCGTTTATTAATTTTTTTATCGCAATTTGTAGTGGTCAAATGTACTAACTTATCATCAACAACCACCCCTTCAAATAAGAGAGTTAACCTGAAATTATCAAGCTCGAGCCTAACTAATTCATAGTAAATCTCAATTATTTTTGACAATTGGCTTTTTATATTTTTAGAAACAGACTCTTTCATCTAAAACCATGCTCCATGCATACATAACGTCTTATTGAACACCATTTTGGTGGTTTATAACACACCAAAACGGCGTATATTACATACTCTGATAATTTCACCAATAATTACCTTTGTAAACAAGTAATTAAAACAGCTAGGAATTAAGCATGTTATTTTACCCCAAAACGGCGTTTAATAATGTTATCCGACAAAATTAGGCTCCGGTTCAAAGAAGTAGGAATAAATTTAATTTTTTCAGTGTCCGGCTATCGCTGATCGCTCAAAACCGACTAATAACTACATGCAATTTGCAGATCCTCAATACTTTAAAAGCCTTTGCAATAGCCCACTACTTTTACCGTTATGATCGGGGGTTATTCAGTTTTTAAAACCAGCCCTTTAGATTGGGCAAATATTACTAGCGCAAATAGTATTTCGGTTATCCCGCCAATAAAGGCGCCAATTACAAAATTGGCATTTAATACAATACACAACATGCCAAAAAACATAAGCGAAGCACCCAAAATCCAATAGATTTTCATGCCATATAAGGTGTTAAAAATTAAATAACGAACACCAATTATCATCAGCATGATTGGATAAAACCATTCAGCTTGAAGTTTTGCTACGTAAAACGCTAAAAACAAACCAACAAATAAAATAATAGTGCTTTCTAAGGCCAATTTACCTAATGGGTTTTTAGGGTCGTGATTGCCAGAGCGTTTAAGTGCTTTTGAAAGTAGCATAGCTAATGGATGTATAAACATGCCACCAAAAAACAGTGTAAGCATGCTTACTTGATTTGAATGCAGTAAAGCAACAAAACCAGCTATAGACCAAACCAAGCCAGATACTAATACACCGGTTCCACCACCAAAATATGCGAGGTTCATATTTTGTTGCGCATCTTCAAATTTCATAGTAATTCCTTAACTTTAAAACAAGCCCTAAGGCAGCATAAACGCACTAATAATAGTTACAGCTCATTACTCGAATACACACTTAAAATAGGAAACTTATGCTCAGCAAACGAGACGGTGACTGATTGTGTTTCACTACCTTTAAAACCGAGCTTAAATTCTATTGGCGTTAATCTGCTGCCATCTGCAAACAATGCTAATAAATGATCTTGATTGAGTTCGCGGTTGCCTGACGATAAATTAGTAAGGGTAATAACGGCCCAGCGCTCGCCTTCGTTATTGCTCATAAGAACGTAATTTAAAATTGTGAAGTCAGATTTTTTAGGCATTATATTGTTATCGTTTGGAAACGATAAATGAATACTACTGGGTATAGCACGATCAACATTTAATACATTATTGAGAGTGTTTGAGGTGTTGGCAACAACTGCCGATGAAAACACGATCAAAATCAAAACTAAGGCTTTAAACACAGTGCAACTTCCTTTTATTAAATTATGTTTTTAAAAACAATCGTTGAAAATTTATACTCTCAGTTTTTACCTATTATGTAAACGCACAACAATCATAATTTAATGCATATTTTGAATAAGCGTACATTCAGTGAGGCTACTGTAAGGTTTATACCTTGAAAGGCTCGGGTAATCATAGGGTTATTAAACAGGAGTAAACTACATGCCAACCACACCTAAAAGTCCCCAAGCGGTTAATAATGCACAATCGGCTTTATTAAACCCTGAGCACAGCATTCAAGTAAGAGGCGCACGTGTTCATAACTTAAAAGATGTGGATGTAGATCTACCCCGTAATTCACTTGTTGTTTTTACCGGTATATCGGGCTCGGGTAAATCATCGCTAGCCTTTGGTACATTATTTGCCGAATCGCAGCACCGATATCTTGATTCGGTATCCCCATATGCACGCAGATTAATAGATCAAGTAGACGAGCCCGATGTTGATTCAATTGAAGGGCTACCACCTGCGGTTGCACTGCAGCAACAACGCGGTGTGCCGTCTGTACGCTCATCTGTGGGCAGTGTAACCACTATTTCTAACGCGCTACGTATGTTGTACTCGCGAGCGGGTGAATACCCAAAAGACCAAGGTATACTTTATGCCGATGCGTTTTCGCCTAATACCCCGCAAGGCGCGTGCCCAGAATGCCACGGTATTGGTCGTGTATTTAACGTAACCGAGGAGCTGTTAGTACCCGATCCCACTAAATCAATTAGAGAACGCGCAATAGCCGCGTGGCCACCAGCATGGCAAGGTAAAAACTTAAGCCGAATACTGACCTCGTTAGGTTACGATATTGATAAACCTTGGAATACTCTGCCTAAAAAAGCACGCGATTGGATTTTATTTACCGACGATACGCCTAAGGTGCCGGTATTTCCTGAGTACACACTTGAGCAAACACAAGCGGCTATTAAAAATAGAGAAAGCCCAAGTTACATGGGTACCTTTTCGAGCGCTAAACGTTTTGTTTTACAATCGTTTGCGAGCACTCAAAGCCCACGTACTAAAAAGCGCGTGTCGCAGTATATGCAAATATCACCATGCCCACAGTGTAATGGCAAAAAACTGAAAAAAGAGTCGCTATCGGTTAAATTTGCTGGGCTTGATATTGGCGAAATCTCGCAGCTAACATTAAGTGAACTGGCTCAAACCCTTAGTATTGCGGCTAATAAAAAGCCTAAAAACAACGCTGCTAACCCAGAAAAAGCCATAGTAGCAAAGCGTATATCCAGCGACATTCTTAAACGAGTTGAAGCACTTACCAAACTTGGCTTAGGGTATTTATCGCTTGAACGTACTACCCCATCATTATCGCCTGGTGAATTACAACGCCTAAGGCTTGCTACGCAAATTCGCTCAAAACTGTTTGGTGTGGTTTATGTGTTGGATGAACCTTCGGCTGGTTTACACCCAGCAGATACACAAGCCTTGTTAGCCGCGTTAGATGAGCTAATAGCAGCGGGTAACTCAGTATTTGTGGTTGAGCACGACGTAAGTGTTATTCGCCACGCCGATTGGGTGGTTGATGTAGGCCCAAATGCAGGTACTCACGGCGGTAATATTGTTTATAGCGGCCCTGTTGAAAGCTTGCAAAAAGTGACCAGCTCGCACACTAGCCAATACCTTTTTAAAAATGATGAGAAGCTTTTAAGCCAAAGTAACAAACAACGCAGCGCAAAAGCATGGTTAAAGCTTACCGGTATTGAGCGTAATAATTTACAAAAACTCGATGTAGAATTTCCACTAGGTGTTATTACAAGCGTTACGGGCGTGTCTGGCTCTGGTAAATCGAGTTTAGTAAGCCAAGCCTTAGTTGAGCTGGTATACGATGCACTTGGGCAAAAATCGCTGCCACAAATGCCTACAGACGAAGCCGAACTGCTCGACCAAGAGCTCGATATAACAACCGAGGGTAAAATTACTCAAGGCATTGAGCATATAAAACGCCTTATTACGGTCGATCAAAAAGCGATTGGCCGTACACCTCGCTCTAACCTGGCAACTTACACGGGGTTATTCGATCATGTTCGTAAACTGTTTGCCAATACCAAAGAGGCAAAAGCACGTAAGTACGATGCAGGTCGTTTTTCGTTTAACGTAAAAAAAGGTCGCTGTGAAAACTGCGAAGGTGTTGGCTTTGTAAGCGTAGAGCTTTTATTTTTACCTAGTGTGTATTCGCCTTGCCCTGTGTGTAACGGCAAACGCTATAACGAAAAAACACTTGAGGTTACTTACAAGGATAAAACCATTGCCGATGTGCTTAATTTAACAGTTGAGTCGGCGCATACATTTTTTGCCGATGAACCCGCTATTTTACGCGCGCTAAATGCGTTGCTACAAGTGGGTCTTGGTTACTTACGTTTAGGCCAACCAGCTACAGAACTCTCGGGCGGTGAAGCCCAGCGCATTAAACTTGCCACTGAGTTACAGCGCACACAACGCGGCGATACTCTCTATATTTTAGATGAGCCAACTACCGGCCTGCATCCTAAAGATGTGGCCATGTTAATGGCGCAATTAAATGGGCTCGTTGATGCCGGCAACACCGTTATAATGGTTGAGCACGATATGCAAGTAGCCAGCAATAGTGATTGGGTTATTGATATAGGCCCTGGTGCAGGCGATGAAGGCGGGTTAATTGTAGCGCAAGGTAAACCTACCGATGTGGCTCAATCTAAAATAAGCCGAACAGCATCCTTTTTGAATGGCGCAATTTAGATAAACACTAAATAACAAAAAAGAGCCAATGGCTCTTTTTTATTATTAGCTTTTTAAAAAGCGTTCTATTTTAGGTTTTACCGTAACCGACATTATCAGCATTATAGTTAAACCTATTGGTAATGCGGCTAATAACCCTTCAGCCCATCCAGTCACAAATACACGCATATCTGCATAGCCAATATTGTTAGTAGCGGTAACAAACGCCATCACCGACTCCATGATCAGCGCCATAAAAACACTAATAACCAAATTACGTTTTAGCTCACTGCCATTAGGTAATAACTTAGCAACTAGCGTATGTATTAAGGTCATCATTACAAAACCAATAGGTGCCATAACTAATACCGCACTTATAAACGAGGTAAACCAGTCTGCATAAAAATGTTCTGTAATCCCCACATTCACATAGGTCATCACGCCTGTTAAGCTCCCGCCAATTAAAGTAATAACACTCATTATTACCAGTATTTTATAAATAAGAGACGTTTTTTTAGGCTCAACTAGTGCTGGATTTACGGTTACAGGAGTACTCATTTAGGCAAACCTTAGGCTTTAAATTAGATGATAAAGTCTACCATAACAAATTAATTGATAATATCAACTAATTTCAAACTCCTAAACAATATTTTTATTTTAAAAATAAGGAGTAACTAAATACCAAAAAAGTAATTTTTTTATGGAGCTAAATAAGAATGGTAGGGGTCCTGCTAGCTAATGCTAGAAAACTACTTTAAGTGATAAAGTTAATACATTAATTGGTTTTAAAGATGTAATTTACGAAGGGTATAATTCATTGGCTAGCAAACAGTTGGTTATATTTTACTAAAACCAACTGTTAAATTACGAAAATAATGTTTATAAATTATCAGCTTTAGGCTCTTGCCCTGATAATATTTGTTGTTTTCTCTGAGCTTCTGGTAAATCGTTAACGCAATAATTGATGTAATAAATAGTTAAAAAGAAAGTATAAATACCATTCATTCTAAGATCCACTTTATGCTCTGTTAATGCGTATTCTTGCAAAGCACTTTTTGCACGGAACGACCAAATAATATATAAAACCCAAGAGGCAATAGTAAGTAAACCAGCAATAATATCTAAAGACTCCTCACCAGAGCCAGCAAAAGCACCACCTAGCCCTACACACACAGCAAGCCAAATTAAAAATGTATTATCGGCTATCTTTTTTGAAGTTACTTTTTCTAGTTTTGGTGTATTTAAAAACATCCATACAATTGCATAAATACCAGCGGTAACAAATGTTAGAAGTACTAAATTCAAAGTTTTAGTGTTGATGCTGTCTTTTAATTCCGTGATTGATGACATTATGTCTCCTTGTTTTATTTCGATTGAATTAGGGCTAATAGTAAATAGTAGCCCTATAAAAATTTATTAACCTGATCTAAATTTTAATATTTAACTCTGTAAATTACTTATTTAAATTTTCTAGCTCTTTTTCAAGATCTTTCATCGCTTTTTGGGCTTTGAACTCTTCGTAAAGTGCTTCGCGTGAACTTGGATCTAAACGCTTACCAGATTGAGCGACTAGGTTATTAAACGTTTCTTGTGTATTGCTCATTACAACGAATGTACAAAGCTGCTTTACACCGTCTAATTTAGCAAAGGCAACTTCTTGTGGAATAGCGCCCACAAGGCTTTGCTGTGCAACCTGTTTGCTTACTTGCTCAAACGTTCCACCAACATTTAGCTCATCATTACTTTGCGCTTTACGTTGGTATAGCTTGTCCATAACGCTTGCTTTAACTTGTATTTGCTGTGATAAATCGGCGCGAGCTGCTGCAATTGCTTGCGCTCTATCGGTAGACATACTGCCCGACCAAGGAACGCATGAAGACGACGCTAAACCTTTATCAGACACAGGCAATAACACCCAGCTTGGTACTGAATCGTTTTTTGCCAATGGCGCAGATTGTGTGTTTTCAGTGCTTGAACACGCACCTAAAGCTAAAGCGGCTATAACTGGTAATAATTTTTTCATTTTAAATTCCTTTCAATTGCTCTTGATAATAAGCGGTGCGTTTAACCACTTTTTGTAAATAATTACGGGTTTCTTGCGCAGGTAAATTGTTTACCATTAGGGTATAAACTTTGTCTGCAGACATTGAATTAGCAGCAATACTTGCCTGATTAAGTGATTTAGAGCCACTTAACGTTTTGGCTACGTTACCTGGGCCCGTATTGTAAGCTGCAATGCTCATATAAATTCTTGATTGCTCGTTACGTACATTTTTAAAGTAACGATTACTTAAAATATGCACATAAGTACTCCCTGCCTCTACGTTATTATCAGCCTGAAATAAGTACTCAGGACTAAGTAATAGCGGTTTACCTTGCAAAAAGTTGCTCACATCTTTACCCGCTGAAGTAGGCACTATTTGCATTAAACCAAAAGCAGGAATTGGCGAACGGGCAAGCGGGTTAAAGCTTGATTCAGTATGTATAATTGCCAATAATAATGCGGGATCTAAGTTATAACGTTTAGCTTGTTGCTGCACATCAGGTAAATAACGTTTGGCTTGATTGGAAAGTGTATTAGCAGGTAATTGGTAGCTAATTGTTACTCTGTCTTTTTGTTTAGTTATAACAGGTGCCTTTGCAGTGAGCACCTCCTCTACAATCTCTGTAGAGAGCACTGTTTGATCGGCTATTTTTTTAGGCTGAGTCGTTGTTGGTGACTTATTTTGCTCAATTTTTCTATTTAAAGGCTTACCCGTTGAGGTAAAACTTTTGCTGTTTATTGTGTTATTAGCCGCAATATAAACCGGATCATTTGCAAGTGTTTTATTTACCGTTACTTGCGAAAGCTCATTTAATTGATCTTTTGCATATTCAACAGCTTGTTCGTCGTTTTGGCTATTTAATAACTCAACTACGACTTCACCACTTTCAAAATTTACACTAGTGCGTTTGTTTAAATCATCACTGTATTTTACCCACACTTTTGAGCTTGGCAGATTTGGGTCTTGCCACTTTTGGGTTACTTGTTTTAAATATGCACTTTGCGCATCATGCCAGGCACTTACAAACGCTTCAAACTCTTGCTTTTGCTGCTGCTCGTACTGGCTAAACTCACTTTGCCGCGCTTTTAAAAAAGCCTCAAATTCGGCTTCGTCACTTGTTTGGGCTACGCTATTTAAGCTCAGTGTTAAACAAGCTAACGCACTAATTTTTAGTAGTATTTTAACTTTTGAGTGCATTTTTTATATCCCTATAAAATTAAAAATAACTACTTAAATCATCAGCAGATAGATTATCAAACTCAGTTTGAGCGGCTAAATTTAAACGCTTACAGTCTATGCTTTCGCATTGCTGAGTTAGCGAAATAACTTGTTTATAACGCTCATTAATAAACCACGTTTGTGCAACTGAGGCTTTAGCTTCATCGAGTTTTAACTCACTCGCTTTTAAATATTTATCGAGATAGCTTAAACGTTGGTCCTCTGGCGACAGAACAGCGGCTAATGCTACCGCATCAGACATTGTTGTAGGGTGATTCAATGCAACTTGCAATAGAGGGCGTAAGTTTGCTTTATCTTTTTGGCTACCTACTTGCCAAGCAGCTCTAACGGCAAGTCCAGCTTCGTTAATATCTTGCGCAGCAGGTGTTACAACGCCAGTACAAGTTAACCATTCTTGCTGTTTTTCTTGCTTATAGTCCGTAATTTCAGCGTCAATAAAGCTTACCGACTTTGGCAAAGTTATATTGAGCTTTTTAGCTAAAGTATTTTTAATAATACTGCGCTGTGGCAGGGTCAATGCATTTCGACATGCCTGCTCAAGCGCATTTTTTGCACTCGATTTTAACGCCATTACTCGGGCGTATTGACCATTAGCCTGACTTTTAAAAAAAGCAGTTTGTTGTTCAATTGTTTGCTCTGAGTCGAAAGTGGCCGTAGCCACCAACGAAAGCGCTAAAATAGGTGCTAGCATTAAAGTTCCTTTTCGCTCGCTACTTTACCTGATGCACCCTGAGGGTTAGCCGCTTTTTCGTTTAACCCACCGTGTGCTTTTATTTTGTGGCCGTTGTGACTTACACCGTCAACAGTTTGGCCATTATTACCTTCCATCTCTTTAGCTGCTTTGCGTGCTGTTGCCTCTAAGCTTGGCGCATAAACAGCTACGCTGTACTGCCAAAATCCATCATCACTTGCAAAGCTTTTAACACTTACACCCGGTGGTAATTTACCTTTTGCAACGGTTGAGTACTCGTCAGACGTTTTTAATTGATTCAAAAATGTACTACGGTCTTCTTCTAAAATTTCTACTTGTTGTGGGTCGTTTAAATATGGGTCATCGTATTCAAATTGCTTTGTACCTTCCATTTGCTTTTCGTCAAAGCTACCTTGCCAATACACTTTTTCGCCTTGAATAGTAGCAAGCAACGCAGAACGCGCGCGTGTTTGCGATTGTGATTTAGCAACGCCTTTAAGTTTGCGTGCAACATTGCTATTTCTATTTTGACGAGCAATTGCAGACCCATAACCTAAAACGATAACTTCACCAGTATCAGCATTAGTAAGTACTTTGGCGCCAACAGGTGGTAAAACACCACTCTTAACATCACTTATTACTTGTTGAAAAATTACATTTGGCTCAGTAGTTACCGCTACAGCACCACGATTACCTTTAATTTGTGAACGTGTTTTAGGGGTCGATATTAAACTTACACGTACACCTTTCTCATCAACATTATCGTAAACGTCATAAGTAACAAAACCCGCTAACGAACCCGATACAGACTCTTTACACGCTTCCATCATATTAGTTTGTTCGTTTGCCGTACCTTCAACGCCCGTATCAATAATATCCATTCTTGCAGACACTACATTGCTACATTGATGTTCAATACCTTTCATATTCTCAATTAATTGTTTTTTAGCAATTAAATAAGCTTGATTATAAGCACCGCGTTTAGACAGCAACGTCGCATTCATATTTTCGTAGGTGTTATAACTGGCACTACCAATAGATAAAATACCGGTGCCGCTGCCAACCTGAATCATTTTAATACCGTCTTCGTTGTCATCCATCAGTGCCTGATGAGCAACAGCAACTGCAACGTTTGTATCTTTTGCAACCACTACATCGCCAGAAACCTGTGCTTGTTCAGCACCCGCTACTTGTGCGCCAGGGCGAGCCGGGATCATATCTGTTAAGCTAAATTCTTCCGCTGCGATTGCAGGCATAGCTAAAACCATTGCTAATGTTAATATTTTTAATTTCATCATCTATCCTTATTTGTACCTGAGTGTAAAATCGTCTTCGACTGTAATTTTTGAAAGGTTTTTTGCTGTTATTGTTATGAGCGCCTGATCGAGCGCATGAGCAAGTTCACCGGTATTCCCTTTAAATCTAAGGCTGGCTACGGTATATTTTTGCTGTTTATGTATAGATACATCGCTCACTCCACCTAACGTACTTAATACATCATGCAATTTTTCTGGTTGCGTTAGCTTATTGCTTGGCAGCATTATTTCACGAACCAACCCCCCTCTTGCAACAACTTGAGTAAATGCATTATTAAGCGTGTTATGAAGTGCTTTTGATTGTGACTCACTCGCCAAATGTACTGCCATTAAATCTTTTTCTACGTAAGGGTCATTAGGCAACGACATAAATGAAGGGTCGTTTTTCCACTGACCATAAATGTTTCCAGCTAAATCTCTAACATCAGCACTTAAATAAAGCTGTCTATTATTGCCTCGCTTAATCACTTCAGATTTTGCATAAATAACTAAACTAGCTGCGTTACCAACTTCAATACCTTGCTCGTTTAGCCAAACTTTCAGCTCTGTTTTTAATGGCTCTGGCGCAATAACTTGCACTCTAGGCGAACCAATCATGCTCAGTAATTTAGATGCTTTTTGAATGAGAGGTGCTTTTTCTACAACAGCCATAACAGTGACTTCCACACCTCCATTTTGCAGTTCTTTGGTTTGCAGCGTTTGCCACTCTTTAACAAGCCCTTCACTATGACTCGAAAGTTGTTGCCCTATCAGCTCTTGCATATTTGTTGATTCGTTACCATCAACAATATTCATACTCATGCTTGATGATTGCGTATGCTGCTGAGTAAGCCACACGCCTACAACTTGCGATACAGCACGTTGTAGAGCATCTTGCTCTGCAATCGTCAGTGCTGTTTTACCTTCTTTTTTCCAGCCTTGGCCTATTACTGTCACACTAATATTTTGAGTAGTTTGCTGCCAGTTTTGCTCTTGCGGCTCTCCTAACTCTTGCGGGTTAAGGCTTACAGTCATGCAAGTGTCGTTACCACTAAGCGTAGGCGTTGAGTAATTTAAAGGAACGGCACCAGCACTCAAACCTTCCATCATCGTAGTGCGTTGCTGCTCATATAAGCTGGCGGCATCATCATCTAAACTTGTTGTTAAATGTTGTTGCGCACTTTGAGTTGTTAGGCTTTTATTACCTTTAATAAAACTTATAAGCTCAGCACTAGCTTGGGCTTTTGCACCCGAAATAGCCGTACTACCTCGTCCATATGCACATGCCTGAGTTTGTAGCGTACCATCAGACAATACATCCACTTGAGCTTGTGCACTCAAAGAACATAATGCTAATAAGCCAAGCTTTTTTATCATGTACGATTCTCCAAAAAGTCAGCTGGAGTACCTACAGAAACAGCAAATATTTTTGTACCATTTGATGGGCGATAAATTCCATTTTCGGCTTTATTTTTAACATCATCAGCCATATCAGAATCTTTCCAGCGGATAATTTCGCCCTGGGCACTGTTAATAGAAGGGTTTACATTTGCAACGCCAATTGGCTCAACGAATCCAGCTTCATAGCTAAAAACAATCATTGTTTCATTAGGTAATACACCCGCATTTTGGCCTCGGTCTAAACTAATTTTACTGCCTTTAATACCTAATACCTGTGCTGTTGCAGGCATTTCACTCAACATACGAGTAAGTAAAATATCAATACCACGCGATCCCATGTCACTAAGTACTGCATTTACATGAGCACTTTGATCAAAGTGAAAACCCGCAGCGTATCGTCCGCTTACTGTCGTGAATTTTAGCTCCGAGCGATCGCGTATATCTTCAGATTTAACGCGAATCTTTCCTAAATTAGGATGTGATAGCTTTTCACGTGTTTGCGGATTTATCACACCGGTTGTTAGCTCTAATGTGTAATCAGCCCAATCTGTAATCGCGCCTTCAGTTTTTAGTGTTCTTAATGAATCAATTTTTACCACAAAGTCGGGGATCAACGCCTTAACTTCAGCACGTTTAGCTGCTGTTTTTACGCCTTGCTGTTGTAAAATTAATTGCTGCTCTTTTGAAATAGCATCATCATCACGCGTTACTATTCTGAAGCGATTAATACCTGCAAATTGATTTTCGAGCATAAGCAATAAATTTTGATTATCAAACTCACGCATTGCATCAACACCAATACCACTGCCACTCACGCCAGCTAAGTCAAAGTACATACGTACTATAGGTTTTTTAAGTGGGCAGCTGTCGGTTTCATTATTTACATCGAATGTACAACGCTCTAAACCTTGTGTATCAAAATAAGCTGGCATAGTTATATCTGCATCGTTAAATATATATGCACTTTTAGCTATAACAGCATTTGAAGCATTATTACTCACATTACCCTGCTGAGTAGAACTGCCTTGCTGTGGTGTAGAATTACAACCAGCTAATAAGGCGAGTGTTAATGCAGATAGAGTTAATTTTTTTACTAATTTCATTGCTATTCCTAAATATCAAACAGCCACTGGCTAGCAGGCGCTTTAAGTTGTTGTACTAAATTATTGATTGCTTTTTGCTTTGCATTTTCTTGTGTTGTAGCGCTTTCTTGCGCAACAAGATCCTGTTGCAATAACACTTTAAAAGGGGTTGAACTGCGCGTAAGCGCTAGAGTTAAAATAGCTTTAGCAGAGTATTTATTATTAGATTTAGCGTACTGCCAGCGTATTTGAGGGCGCACCCATAAGCGTGTATCGCCGTTATGAGGGAGTGCATTATTGAGTGCAGATTTAATCTCGCTAATGTTATTAGCGCCTATCACATCGCAAGAAACAGCATTTAATGCCTTTGCTTGCTCAGTTAATAAATTATTTAAAGTCGATTGAATAAATAGCTCAGGCCCAGAAAGGTGCTCTAATACTGCTAATTTTTTTGTTGCAACATTAAGTTCGCCACTATTTTTAAGCGCCCAAATAAAGCGCTGTTCGCTGTTATTTTTTGGCGCAGAAATGCGAGATAATTTTGATAAATCAGATTTAAGATTTTTTACTAAAATCGACTTTTTAACACCCATTTTTAAAGCAAATAAGTTATTTTTCTCAAGCGCATCAAGCTCTTCTAGCCCAGTCAACGTAAACGGTAAGCTAGTTAAAGTAGTTGCTTGTTCAAAATAGTTGCTTGATTGGTTATCTTGCTTTGTTAGCTTTTGTAATTGCTGCGTACTTACATCAACACTTAATTGAGTGATAATATCGGCTAAAGCCGCTTGCTTTGCAGCTAAGCGACTTTCACCTATACCAATCGCAGTAATATATTCATCACTTTTTTGCGGTTGGGTTACCCAATCAGGCCAGTTTTGAGCAGAACAACTAAAAGCACATGCTATTAAAAAAGCAAAAATGCTTGTTTTCATTAGCCTTTCGCTTCTTGCTCAAGTTGTAGCTCATTTATAGCAGTTATTGTTGCTTGCTCAAGCTCTATAATGTCGTTTGCTTCAAGTGCTAACGCAAGTTGATCTTTTGCTTTAATAAGCGCCGTACCTATATCTTTAGGATCTTCTTCTTTAGCAGAATCTGTATTTTCTTCGTCGCTAGATAACCAACTAGTCATATATTTACCGCCTACGCTTATAGCTGCAGCTTGAGCAACCGCAGTACTATATTGACTTAAAATATAAGCAGACTTAGCAATTTCAACAGTTAGGTCTGTCGCAAGTTCAACATTTTGTTGATAAATGCCTTCATTTGCTAAGTTATAGGCTGCAATTTTATGACCAATTTCTTCATCTTTATTTTTTGCACCGGCATCAAACTCAGCAATAGCTGCTTGAAGTTCTTCAGGTGTTGATTTTTGATGAGCATATAAAAAGGCTTGTACATCGCGGTAGTTGTCAGTTTGAGTGCGGTATTCGCCCATAACTTTGCGCTGACGTTCAAGTATAATTGCAGACATATTTAAAAATTCGTCAATACCAACCTGGACGGATACAGGATGAAAATAACCTAAAGTATCCATACGAGTTGTAAGGTCAGAAACAGCGGCATTACGGTCTAAATTAGCAGAAGTGCTAGTGTCTGTTGTAGAAACACAGCCAGCAAAAAGAGGTACAAAAATAAGTGCAGATAGAATAGCTTTTTTCATGAGGTAATTCCCTATACATTAAAAAGGCAAGAAAGCACAAAGCTAAGCTATTGACTTGATTCATTCTTCCTTGAATATGTAATTAGAATTACCGAATTTGTAAAAAAATGCAACATAGAAAATTAATAAATTTTCATTACTCATAGCAAAAAAAGCAACAAATGTAACCACAGCAAGGCATTCAGCTCAGGTTAATACTTTTGGCTCATTTTTGTATAATAGCTCTATTTACTTAATTTGATGTTAAAAAAACACTTCACCCTGTACAAATATCACTCAAACAAGCTTGTCATCAACCTTAATAATTAGCCCAATGCTAACCACACACCTACTACAGCCATTAAGCTGCCCGCTATTCGGTTCATCCATTTTATATTATCGCCACGGGCTAAAAATAAACGTAGGCTTTTGCCACCTGTTGCATAAGCCAACATGCTTAAAAACTCGGTGGTCATTATAACGCCAAGCAATATTAAAAGCTGAGGGGCTACAGCATGCTCAACACTAATAAATGGTGGCAGTAGTGAAATCATAAACGCCCACCCTTTAGGGTTTGCAATGGCCGTTACAAAACCTTGCGTAAATAACGACTTCCTACTTACGTCACTTGGCTTTGAGGTATCGACCGACATTTTTCCTTTGGCTCGCCACATATTAACGCCAATATAAATTAAGTACGCACCGCCTACCCATTTTAAAATAGCGAACGCATCTGGGTAATTTAGCATGATGCTTGCAACGCCTAATACCGCAGCTATGGCAACACTTGCTACGCCTAACAGCTCACCTATCATCATCCATAATGTGCGGCGCACGCCAATGCTCATACCGAGTGTCATGGCAAGGGTCATACACATACCTGGGGTGATAG
>Ga0316197_10001744_pt1 | contig 15470 bp, 11 predicted proteins | sample OudBiesiAoxic_MG_FD_204939 | JGI IMG/M metagenome (GOLD analysis project Ga0316197, IMG submission 204939) | Coastal sediment microbial communities from Oude Bieten Haven, Netherlands - site A oxic | ecosystem: Environmental > Aquatic > Marine > Coastal > Sediment | place: Netherlands...
AAGGCTGTTTTTATCATTAATAAACAATGCCAATTAAAATCACAAAATTAGTAACTGAAATCAATTAATCGTTATTAACGATTGGTAGTCTAATATCAATCAAAAAATAGTACGCCATTTAGGTATACCTATTTGTCAGAGGTGGATTTTAGACATTAAAACCAATTTGTCATAACTTATATGTCATGTACAATATTGTCATTAGTTAAATGGCACTTTAAGAGGCAGCATGTACATATTTGGATATTTAAGAGCATCAACAAACGAACAAGATGCACAAAGAGCCAAAAGCAGCTTAAAGTCTTTTGTTGAAGAAAAAGATCATCGTGTTGCTAGCTGGTATTGGGAGAATGTTTCAGGTGCATCTTTAAAAAGACCAGAACTAATGCGCTTACTCGATGATGCAGCACCAGGTGATGCCATTTTAATAGAACAAGTCGATCGCCTTTCTCGTCTCAATGACGAAGATTGGATTACACTCAAAGCACTTATTCAAGAAAAGAATCTCAAGATTATCAGTCTTGACTTACCGACCAGCCATGCTGCCCTTTCGGCACATATTAATGATGAGTTTACTAATGCTATGCTCAGAGCCATTAATAATATGATGTTAGATATGCTGGCTGCGATTGCACGTAAAGATTATCAAGATCGCCGTCGACGCCAAAAAGAAGGCATAGAAAAAGCAAAGAATGATGGTAAGTTCAGAGGACGACAGGCAGATTTAAATAAACACGAACAAATTTACAAACTACGTGTAATAAACGGGCTCAGTATTTCTGATACAGCTAAACTCGCTGATACTTCACACCGAACTGTTATTAGAGTGGCTAAAAGCTACAAATTCAATAAATCTGAATAAAAAGGTGATACTGCATAAAAGCAGTATCACCTAGCATAATAATTAATTAACTGACCCTACATCAGTACGTTAATCTCAGCTTAAGTACACTGGAAGTAATGTGAGTAATGTCGTGTGTTTTTGATAACGAGGTGATTACCTTAAACACGCCATCAATAATAATGATTATCATTCGTATTTCAAGTATTTTTAATATTTTAGATGAATAAATTGCTTTGGACTTAATGTAATGAACCATCCCTGGCTGTATAGAAGGGTCTAATGTTGCAAATAATCAGATAAGGCAGATCTCTCCCGCACAAGGGTTTTACGTTCATCATAACGAAGCCATAAATCAAACTGGCCTTTATTCAACATCCTTAATGATTCGAATCCCTGAAGTATTAACCAGGCTCGCTTTCGTGTTTTGAAACCGCCGGCGACTACAACGAGCTTCTTGATGGGGGCGTGATCGGACGAACTCGATACTATTATTGATGCACTTAACTTGCTGCTGCTCGACATCCTCTCGCAGCCGTCCCTCCTTTTTCAAGCAAGCAACCGCATTGGCGCATGAGGGATGCTTGTGAGTATTTAGTGTTTTAGGCTGATTCTACATCATAATATCTCAGGCACCGCCTAAGAAACTGATACACGGCTTCTTTATTACGTATCGAGCCTCTCGCCTTATTTGTTGATGGCACGGTAAAGGTAGTACCATTTCCCCTTCACCTTCACCTTCACCTTGACGTAGGTTTCATCGTTCTGCCACGATGATTCAGTCCAGGATGAACTAATGGCAACGTAACTTCTTACGTAAGACTGAGACAAATTCAATGAACCAACGATAAATGATCGAGCGATTAACCGAAATTCCCCGCGCTGCCAGCATGTCGTTAAAGTTTGCGTAACTCATTGGTGTCGAACCATACCAACGAAGGCACCAAAGGATGATTTCAGGAGCAAAAAGTTTCCATTTGAATTCTGGATTGGTCATTAAATCGCTAGATTAGAAGGAAAAAAGGGATTCTTAGCCTTGGTTAAATTTTTTTCAACGGAACACTTCTTCCATGGAACTTCACAAACTAAAACGCCCCGTGGTTTATGGGGCGTCGTATACGTATGATGTATTAATTACTTGTAATGCATAACTTAACTCTAGTCAGAACTAATGTGAATGATATGACGAGAAATTTCGTAATACACTATCCAAATGTTCCGCCTTTTCACCAATAACGTTACGAACCCCCCCATAATGCTTGATATCTCGTGTCAATTCATTCCACAAAGCCGTTACTCGTTTTGGATCAGTTGTTATGTAACCTACAGGTAATGTTAAACCACACATACCTAAATTAGAGTCCAACCTTGCATGGTATTGAACGACAGCAAAGCCACCTTCACCAGGAACAATTAATAGTTCCATTTCATTTAAATATGGTGACCTTTCGTATCCAATTACGGAATTTAATCTTCCTCGCAAAGAATTAACATAACGCTGACGATCCTGTCTTTCCTTTAGCGGGACCAATATATGGAGTTCACTCTCATGAGTTTGAAGTAGTTTACCCAATTTACCTACGAAAGAATCAAATTGTGTACAGCCCGCCCAAATTTCTGATTTTGCAGGCATCCAAACTGCTTCCGCAATTTTCTGGCCTTGTTTTAAAGCTTTAAACAAACTCATTATTTTTTTACTGTTGTTATCCAGATACATTGGTCCTAAAATCATTTTAGTTTCATCATCGCCATAATCAAAATCATTACTTTTTTTATCAAGTAATAGATGCTTGACGTTTATGTTACTACCTTCATCATAATCTAATAGCACTGGATCATTTACCAGCTGACAATAGTCTTCTAATAACAAATCTTGAGTGCTTTCTGATCTTCTATCTAAGAATTCATTGATGCAACCTTGTAATCCACTGCTATTCACAAGCTGTTTTCCTTGTTCATCAACACCAGTTAACTTTGTCGATAACCTAATTTCTTGATAGGAATCTATATGAGCAATCACGCTAATCGACAACGGATATGTACATACTTGATCTTGATAACAACGATTAACTTTATACAACCTAGTACTCATTCGCTTTAATTCAGTTAAACGCGAGCATTGTTGAAAACGGATAAACTGATTTGCAAATAAGTCTCTTCCTTCATATGATTTACTCGCTTCTAATGCATGAACCTCTGGCAGCCCATGAGTAGAACAATACCTCATTTTGGGTTGAATATGCTGAGTCAGCTCATCCACGAAAAATGCTTGGTTATAATTAATAACCTTTTCTAACTCGAGGAATTCTTTATTTTTTCTCAAAGAAATCATACGGCTAGTCGGAGTTATTAATCCATCCCCATTAATTTTTGCTAACTCGGTATTGCAGATATCATTAATAAGACATTTGGTTTCTGTAGGATCTAATCCAAAAAAAGCTGCTATTTCACCAGGGCTAACCTGTTCTAATTGAGCTAGAAGCATCAGTGCAGATTCTAATATAGCAGGTAATGGAGACTTTTCCGTAACATCAAAGTCAACTACAAATTTGCGAGCTGGAACTAATAGAGTCAAGCTTTGAAGTTGAATATCACTAACTGAACTCCGCTCTAATTTTTCATTTTTTTTGCAATCAGACATTACTATTCTCCTACAGAGATTTCCGCTAACTTTTCTGGACCTATGATTTGATAATCAGTACTTTTATTGTTGATCGCTTCACTTATCTCGACATAAATCTGACCAAGGCTAGAGCTTTTTCCTTTGTTACACCACATATCACTGTTACCGATTATAAGCAGTCGCTCTTTGGCCCTCGAAATTGCAACATTGACTCTAGGTGCATCATCTACAAAGCCTGATTTTTTATCGCTATTGTTTCTTACAAGACTGAGAATGATTATACGATTTTCACTACCTTGATAAGCATCAATTGTATCCATTCGGCATAAGTGCCTTACAGGTAAAGCCCATGTTTCAGTCTCAATTCTTTCTCGTAGAGCTTCAACTTGCCGACGGTATCCGGTAATAATCCCTATTGGCGGCACTTTATCTTTTTTAAACCAAGCCTGTAATTCACTCATTGCCCTTGGACTACCGATCAAACTTTGCAGGGAGCGGCATATCAAGCCAACTTCACCTTCATTCATTATACCTTCACTCCCCCCCCCTATATCTGATTCATGTCCAGAGGTATCAAGCCATGTAACAGTGTGACTCCATGGTGATGTTAATTTTGACATCCATTTGGGAGCTTCATCTCGCCCCGTTTTTAATTTACAGTCATAAAAAACCTTAGAGACTAAATTGCCAATTGCCGGACTCATTCTATATTGTGTATCGAGCATCATACCGACGTGTTTAAACGCCCGTTCAAAATCTGTACGTCGAACTTCGTTTTCTGGCATGGCCAGCCTTCGAGCAACTCCTTTAATTAATTGGCTATCATATAAAGGAGGTAATTGTTTATGATCACCAACAAGCAATATTCTCTTCGCTGACTGCATAGCCAACGCTAGCTCTGAAGCCATAGCTCGGCCAGCTTCATCCACAATAACTAAATCATAACTATGTTGATCTAATTGGTAGGCTTTTTTACCCATACCGACCAAAGTACCAATAACTATCGAACGTGTTTTGGCAGCAAAACCGCTATAACCATCATTGTCAGTTGCAAGCCGTAAATACCAATGTAGCGCAATATTCATTACTTCATTTAATCGACTAATCTGTTTAGGATTATTTATTTGGTATTTATCAGCGATCTCATTTAATAACTCACGCTGAGGGGAACGACTATCAAGGATCTGTTCAGGAAAATCAGAAAAAGCCATTAAACCACTGGATAACGATTTTCGTAAACGCTCAACTTGTCTATCTACTTTTAAAGCTAGTTTTTTAGTTGCAGGCTTCTTGTCACCACTTTCTAACTTACTTTTTATATTTTCTAATTCATTTCGTGCTAGCGTATATTCATGTAATAGTTGCCCAAACCGACGGAAAAGACTTGCTGCGTCCAACACCATATCCTGAGGTAATGCCAAACGAGAAGATAACGAAATAAGTCGTTGATCTATATCACGAATAAATGAAGTCCTCGCTTGACTTTGCAATGCATCCACATGAACATCGAGTAATTCTGTTCCAATCTTTTCACGGTCGCCAAGCCGAACGATACTTGGTTCCGTGAGAGACTTCCCTCGTTCAGGGTCTGACAGCTTTTTACGAATCATCATTCGTGCACGTTCTGCCAATTCATTTACGGCAACATGACTTTGTGACAAAACTAAAACACGATTAACTTGGGGGACAGATGTGGTCAAATAGGCAATTAAGTTTGCAAGAAGTGTTGTTTTCCCTGTCCCTGGAGGACCCATAACTACCGACATTGGTTGCTCCAAGATTCCCAACAGAGCATTTTCTTTAGAACTGTCTAACCCGAAGGACGATAATGTTGCACTGTCAGGGGCAGGAAGCCCTGTAACCGTCATAGCTGGTTTTTTTGCATCGGTACGAAAATAGTTTAATAGTTCCGGCATTATCGCCTCACCATGCAAAACTCGATTTAAAGCTAACTTCCTTCTTTGCCAACTAATTTCTGACCTTGATTCTGCCAACTTGAGTCGTGTTCCTGGCTTCATTTGATCTAAATATCGACCTTTGGAAACAATAATATACCCTACCTGCCGAATAGATAAATCCAGATTTCCATAAAACCAACTATCTTCAGCACTTTCACTTAGCACCTGAATTGTTTCATCTTCATCAAATTCAAATCGAGTTATATCTTCTTCTATAGGAACATACCAATGTCTTTGATGTTTTTCGGGTTTGCCTGAAGTCGTGACAGTAGGGTGTAATTCTCTCTCTGAATCAACAAGGGATTCCCAGAGTGTGCTTATATTAAAAGTTTTACTTTCTTGCTGTGTGGATTCATTCAACAAGGGAGCTAGGCCTTCATTTGCGGCTAATTTAACTTTCTTATGTTCAAGAACAACTTCGAGGCCAGACAAATAATGCTCTAATGCTTTACTGTCTCTGGCGGCTTTTCTCAATACAAATGACTGCTTTATCACTACACTATTTTTTGACCGATTATTAGTTGCATCACGAGATTCCTTAAGCCATTCAGCAGGTGGTAATTCTGCTAAATAAACATTACTGATTACGATGTAATCTTCATCCCAATAGCAAGTTATTATTAGCTTTTGTCCACACCCAAATAAATAAACTTTTATATCATTGGGTGTCTTATAAACTCTGATATAATGATTCCCTAAGTCAGGTTCAAATATAGCTTGTTCTGTACTTAAACTTAGGTCTGGCCAAGAAATGACTATTGGCTCAATTTCCGGTTCCGGTGGAGTGAGCGATGATTCAATACTCTCTTGCAAGGGATCTAATGAGAGTGGTACTTTTGACCGGCCTATACCTAGACCTCTAGTAAATTCATTGGCTATTAATTCTAAATCTTGGTCTATACCTTCAAGTAATTCTTCAATCAAAACATATACAGCGAACCTATCTCGAGCTATTAAGCTAACATCTTGCTTCGGCGCATATTCAGCACTCACAGGGAAACCTGCATCTGAATCTAAATCTAACGTATCTGAAAGGATAATCTTAATACCCTCTTCAGTTGATTCCATTAATAAGTTTTCAGGTTTAATATCACCGTGAGCAATATTTAAACTGTGAATTTGGTTGACTGAGTGGATAAGGCTCAAAGCTATTGTAAGCCGATGTTCCAGTTGATGACTGGCCAAATTTGATAGCCAATCAATGAAACTTTGGACATTTTCAACATAATCTTGGACAGTAAAAAGTCCGACCATTGAAATACCGAAGCGTAGAGGTCTGGCGATTGGTAATTGTGGATGATCTGCCAAAATCTGACAGCGCTCTAAGAATTTGAGTATTCTACGATTTCGGCCATTAAGTGAATGCTCAGGACGCAAAGTCGACCACACCCGTACTATTATAGAATTCCCATCATACTTTGATTTATAAGTCATCCTTTGTCGCATGTGACACTGCTCTGGAGCGCTTTCCATAGGGAACTCAGTGTACACATTAATTGCACTTTCATACTGTCTCAGCTCGCTTAGTACAGCTTGCTCATCAGCCTCATTTGGACGGTCTTCCTCAGAAAAAATACTAGTTAATTGTTCTAGCATCTCACCGGCATCGCTTTGTCGCTCTTTAGCTTCAAGTGATAATGCTTGTTTCAACCAATTATTTAACTTTCCATCAAATAAGTCCTGTTCTGGTTCTTTCCAAACGACACCATCGTCATCAATTACTAATGGCTTATTAAAAGCAATTCGATAAGACATAATCCCAAGCTGATAAACGTCTATTTTACGCGCATCGACTTCCAAGTCCCCATAAACCTCTTCAGGTAATGGAATCACATTTGAAGCAAGGAATTTACGAACATCCCCAACACTTTTTCCTTGAGGATCAGGAAATTGACTAGCTAATAGACCACTAACCGTAATAGATTGACTTTGTTTGTCAAACCATAAGCGGTCTAGTGACAAATCACGGTGACAAACGCCTAACTGATGTAAACTTACAAACGGAGTAAGTAAGGCTCTAATTAAGCATAATCTAGCATCCATTGACTTAGATACTTGAGATAAATAACTGTCTAACCGCTCAAGCAATGCTGGCTTTTCATACACTTCGATTAAATCTACCTCCACATCGTCAGCCGTTTTTCCATGGCGAGGCTGTAAAAGGTAATCTTTTCTTAATTGCTTGTTTTCATTGCCAATATATTGAATACATCGTTCTTCTCTCAAGCCAATATTAGCTCTTTGTTCTTGGGTCATTGCGTGTTGGCCTAACTCTATGAAATTCCAACAACGCATTAAGGCATTAGTATTATTATAAGTAATGTGCTCAGCCTCAAACTCCTGATAAGCTCTACTTGGATGGGAGAAAAGCGGTTCATCATCGCTCATCACATATCCGGAAGCTTGACGCATCCGGGGTTCAATACGTCCACCACCTTCAAGCCAAGCTTCAAAGATTTTGATCTGTTTTTCAGTGTTCGGTCTTGGCAATCTCTTATCTATAAATAGTTTATCGGCAGTAGGTCTTGATGGCATCACTTTGTCAAAGTTTTTACCTAACTTACAGAATTCCTCTAGTGTAAAAACAAAAGGTTTTTCACGCTCCGGCATTTGTTTAACCTTTGCACTACCTGCCAAAACAACGCACGTTTCAACTATATAAAAGCCTCCCCAACGGTCTTTCAGTTCTTGTTGAAAAAGAGAAGATATCCTTTCTGCATGCTCACGTTTTAATAAATAGGGAGCAGTAGACTCTCTTTTCTGACCACTTGGTCTTTTTTGTACCCATTTTGAGCCATTTGAATGTATCTCTCCAACCCACTCTTTTACCTCAACTAACAAGATCCGGCTGTGTGTTATTAACAACAAGTCAATTTCCATTGAACCTGCATTATCAGCAACAAGAAAAGAACCATAGCCACGCCATGAGTTTGGTAACGCTTTTTCCAATTCAAACAAAGTTTTTTTTTCAGAATGCGGGATACCATATGGACTAAGTAATTTAAGCTTCATACCAATGCCTATTATAAGAGTAAAATTGAGATGCCTTGAGATATAAGGGTCTGAGTACCAGTTGAAGTCAAGTCGGAGATATCATTAACTAATTAAATTTGTTGATTATATTCACTAATTCAAGCATCACCTAGTAGAATCTTGGGTTCTGTCGCAAGCTGGATCAGTAAGTTATGATCTCCGTCACCACATACTACTTCTCATACAATGACTATCAATTTTCTAGGCCACCACTTTCCGTCAGACATCATCCTTCAATTGATTCGGTACTACCTCTCTTACAAATTGAGTTACCGTGAAATTGAAGAAATCTATGCAGAACGAGGTATCAATGTTGATCACTCAACCTTGAAGAGCTGGGTGATAAAGTATGCACCATTGCTAGAACATCGAGCTTGCAAAAAGAAGAAGCCAGTAGCTTCTTCGGGGTAAATGGACAAAACGTATATCAACGAGCTTTGGCATAGCGAACGCATGCTGAACCTTATTGAGAACCTCTCTATTAAGTATCTGAAAAATATTGTTGAGCAAAGCCACCGCAGAGTGAAAAGGCTCTAGGCTGGAAATCTGACGAAGGTGCTGAGGCCACATTAGCTATGTGTAGAACGGTGGACAATGATTAATAAAATCGTTCAATTACTTAGCTGAACATTATTGAACATGAAAAGTAGGCTGTAATTGGACTTTATGAACGACTTTTGAGTAGGGCTTGATGAGTGTTAAAAAGGTACACCTTTGTGTGCACTGTCAATATCACCCTGCTGAACGATTCGTTCATAATTAACGGATTTTGGGGCTTTATCAAATCCCCCCAAAAGAGCAACTGTAAATCTTTATTGTAATTACGATAATTACAATAAATACCATAATTACAGATTTACAATGATGAGTGTTTTTTATACAATGGTTTAAATGGGTATTTTGGTTGGGAGAAGGTGAATGGTTGCGGCAAAAGTTACAGTAGAAAATGTGTTTACCACGGCAAATCGTATTGTTGAGCAAGGTGAGAAGCCAACAGTACTCAAAGTCCATAAAGCCTTGGGGGTGGGTAGCTACAGCACGATCCAGAAGCACTTGAAAGTGTGGGAAGGATCTGATGCTGGCCAGCTTGCGATGAAGGCTGCATTGCCAGCAGAGATCATCTTGCCCAATAATGCTCAAGATGCCATGGGTGATGCCGTGAAAATCATTTGGAGTGCGGCACAGAAAGCGGCCAATTCATTGATTGAACAACACCAGTTGACCATCCAGTCTGATCATGACGAGCAAGACGCCATTGTACGAGAGGTACTGAGTAAAGTTGATGTGACCGAGCAGCGTTTAAAAGACACAGAAGCACGCGTTCGCCAGCTGGAATCAGAGCGTGATGCGTCCATCGATGAGCGTGCCACATTACGCCAACAGTTAGATGCCTCACAACTTGAACTATCTCGTGATCAGAGCACCAATAAAGAGAAAATAAACCAGCATGCTGTGGAAGTGGCTAACCTCAATGCTCAAGTCGATGAACTTAAGCAAGCGCTTACCCAATCGAATGATAACCTATCCAGCAGCCAGCATAACTTGATTGCTGAGTTAGCCAAGCATGATGAAAGCAAGCAGCAACTCGCCTCCGCGTCGGCTGAGCTGAAAGCCAGTGAACGCCTATTAGGTAATTTTGAAAGCCAAATTGCTGAGTTAAAAGTGAGTAATCGTGAATATAGCGATAATGTTTCTGAAATCCGCAATGCACTGACCGATACAAGGGTCTCTGAATCAGCCCAGGGCGCCGAATTGAAAGATGCACGTAATATCATTGCTGAGCTGAAAGCGCAATTATCTGAATCTCAAACGGGATTAAATAATCTTAAGACCGATAACATTGAATTGCGTAACGTGTTAGATGGTGAAATTGGTCAGTATTTGCAGGATTTGAGTAAGAAATAAGGGACCCTTATTACCTTAACGCATAGGTATGCTTCTTAGCGATGACGTCTAGTGTACACACCCGTCTACTCATTGATTTTCGGCCCCATTTTATAGTGCACGTTTTCGTTCCATAGGGCTTTATCTTCATGATAAGAAATATAAAGTCTTTACCATGAAGATGAACCTTTTTAAGACATTATGTATCAGACAGGTGATAAACCATTGAGAGGGATATGATGGCCAAATGGGGAAAACTCGAAAATCAGGTTACCAACACCTTTAATCGCGCTTTTGCGCGTAAAGGCTACCTGTCTTTATGTTCGATTGTAGAAAGTCAATATTACACACCCCGCACTTATCCACTGAATTTGATGAAGAGCACGCATCTTGCCGTGGTCAATCGACCGGAGAATAAAAGGGTATTACCGCAACCATGCAATATTGTAAAATATCGTATTGAATATCAGCAAAAAAGAAAACGTCGTCAGGCATACGCTGTCAGTCAAAAACTGATGGGCAATCAACCCACTTAAGTCAATCAACCCGTCAATTTATTCTCCATAGAGCCATTCATCCGCTTCTTCAAACATGTCTTCCAAGAGTTTGCCTACCGCTTCTTTCTCACTTTTTGATGCGCCTAATACAGTCAAATTATTGCTGTTTCCTTTGCGTAACCGAATATGTGCCTCTGGCCATCGAGCATCAATGCGTCGAGTAAACTCATTCTCCAATTTGGCCAACCCATTTTTCGGTAATCCGGCTTTATTCACCATCAATTCAATTTTCATACAACACCTTAAATTATTAATACTGTATATAATAACAGTGATTATATATACAGCATCATTTAAAGCAACAGCCTTACGTCACATATCAGGAAAGTGATTTATCCTTCGTGTTACAGTGTCACAAGTGGAGTTATATCTGATGATCTTCACAGATCAAAAAGATCGCGGATAAAAGTTAATGCTCCCCAATGCTCTTATATTGAGCGTAGCGAAATATCCTAAGCCCAATACCCTTAACGTTGATTTAATCACTCCTGGTGCGTTCTAGTGCGAATATCACTGGATTCAACGCCCCTTCCCTTCTTGCAAAGCGGCTCTTTCTCTGCGAAGGGTTGATATATATGGGGAATATCCTGTCGGATGACAAGAAGGTGCTGCCACGCGTTCTTTATAGCGTCAGGTTTGAGGAGGGTAAGTTTTTGTTGAACGAGTAGATGACCTCGATGGGGCCCGTTCAATGATGTAATAAAATTAAGGGGTCGATAATATTGATAATTGAATGGGAGGTACTTAATAGCAGCTTGCTGCGTGCTGTTATAAAAATTAACTATTTATTTTTATATTTATCTTAATATTTATCTAACTACGTAGTCTTCTAACTTACACTCCTTATTGAGGGTTTTTATTGGCTTACTTTCTAGGGCTCATTTCTTGCACTACCTTTAGTGTGAATAAGTTTGTTATCATATTCATATTGGAAACATCAATGGATAAATAGAGGGAGATCACATTCTAGTGGATAGACAGTAGGGAGTTCGAAGAATATGAGTCATTCAACAAGGTTCAGACGTGCAGAATCCTCCGCTCTCGCGGATACGTTAAGATCGTTATAATGGGACTTGTTGAGGGTGTTGGTAAGCAGTGAACACCGTAGAGGTCGTATCAGCATAGTCATTGAGTGTGGAGGCATTAAAGATTTGCTGCACCCCTTCCATCAAAAGACGTCGAGCCACCCAAAAGAACCGTAACCCTTTTTTCTTCTGTCGCTCTCTTGTCGCAATGATCATTTGACAGATATTGCTATAACGCACCACTTTCAGATCAGAGAAGAAACGCTCGGTAAATTGCTTGAAGGCCGCCGCACTACGCACTGTGCCACTCTTTTGATCAACACACACATTGATGCGTTCGGAATGAAAGTAACCGGCGTGGCCTAAGTGCTGAATCGCTTTTTTGAAGCTGTTCGGGGAAATAAACTCACCAAATCGAAGCGCATAGTCTTCTTGTAACTGGTCGTAGCTAATCGTTCTAATACCCGCCTCTGTCGGTACACCGACACGGCCGCCAATCAGATCAGTATTCGGCAAGATACAAGCAAGCACCTTGGCAATAAGACGTCGTGATTGAACATTGTTGGTTGCATCACACCAAGCGTGTAATGAAGGGAATCGATTGGGGTTATCAATGAACTCTTCACACCCTTTTAAAATACGGGCAAATTCCTGTGGCAGGGTTTCAACCTCACCATTTCTCAGTAATCGTCTCGCACGAAAGCCAATCGCAAAGTTTGTGGGTTTATCCTGGGCTTGCAGCTTTTGGTTTTCACACTCAACCACATCATGATGTAATTCGATTAACGCTTGCTTACGTAACTTACGCTTAGCACGGTATTCGGCATCATACTCGCCTTTAGTCGGCGTGATGGGTGTAGGTTGTGGGCGTGATATTGAGGATTCAGCGAAGGCCATGACACACATCCTCAACATAAGTACACAAAGCATACGCTAGGGCATTATGGTGATAGAAATGGTGTCTGAGTCTTTGGGGCTGCAAAGTGCAGCTAGATGGGGTTTTCATAATATTGATTCCACATGTTTAAGGTTTGTTTGGGTTGAGAGACCAAACGTCGCGTCCACTATAATCACAATATATAAAAAGATCAAACACTTGATCTTTCAGACACAAAAAAGCCTGAATCCATGTGGAGATTCAGGCTTTTTGCAAATGCTATATAGTCAAGTTCTCACACTCAACACATTTTAAACTCTGAAAATATACACTACATAGAAAACTATGTAGTAGCGTGCTATGCAATGCACATTCAAATCAGAATCTGTAAACCATTATATGTCACTAACTATTGTGTTTCCATCATCTATTGAAAGAATATAAAAAAAGTTACTTATAAAACTTTAGTTGAAAAAAAACTTCGCCAACCACACAAAAATTATCCTTTTTACTCACTACGACATCTTTATACATTGAATTATAGCTTCTCATTATCACTCCATCAGGAGTTTTTTCTAATCGTTTAAGCCTCAACATGCCATTATGGTTAACTACATAGCTTCGACCATCGATTACTTTTTTATTGTCTAAATCAATACACACAATAGAACCATCATTAAATTCCGGTTCCATGCTATCACCACTTATTTTTAACCCAACTACATTTTCAGACGGCCTCCCAAGAAACCACTTGGGCATTAAAAAAAGATAATTTGCTTCTTCAAATGGAACTTCACATCCATGTCCTGCTGCTGCTTCTATATCGTCAAAAAAAGGAATATTAACAACATCTTCCCTTTCATCCAGCTTTGATATCCCTAAATTTAATTTAGATTCTCGTCCAAAAGTCAGCCATTCCATATCAACATTAAATATCTTACAAAGTTTAATCATACTTTCAGATTTAGGCTTTGCTACATCTAGCTCCCACTTAGATATTGTTACTGATGTTACCCCAACCTTCTTCCCTAACATTACTTGTGTGAACTTATATTTTCTACGCAGATATTTAATCCGCTCACCTATTGAATACATGTCTACAAAATCAAATAAAGAAAGATACTTCTATCATGGATGCTTTTACGAAACCTTTTGGTTTAAGCATAAACTAAAAGGTTTAAAATACTTGTAATTATACCTTTTATTTATTAGCATCGTTCTTCATGATCATTCATACAGTATTAAAGAGGATGGTTAAGTGACTATTGAATCCGAAGAAAAATTCACCTGCGTTAATGTTTACGTAGGAGAAGTTGGCAATAAATTGCTGAATGCTGCATCAAAACAGCATAAACGCACAAAAAGAAAAGAAGCTGCCATTAGGCTTGAGCATCATTTAAGAACTTTCGGGTCAACATGGACTGAAAAGTACAGTAAATAGCGTTTTTATTTAACCTGTTAAAACTCAATGCGAGTTTTACTCTATCAGTTAAACACTTTATGTAGACCTTAAGCACCAAGAACGGGGCAGGCGGGTTAAGCCTAAAAATATTTGGAGTAGCCTTACCTTGGGCGACAACCGGCTATAACGGGAATACAAGGTAATTGACCGCTTCAAGCATAGAGTGTCCACACGCTGCTTTAGTCAAGTCGTTTAAATTGCATTAAACATAAGCGAAATCGCAACGGGGCATTGAAAGGTGCCTACTCACACAATGACTTTTTGAATGGTTTCAATTCAAAAATTTATTGAAGAGGACGAAGTAATGAAAATTATTTACGGAAAATTACCTTACCAATATTTATCAACGATGGCTGGACTTAAGGGGCTGGCTGAACAGTCCTATCATGGCTACGCCATCTTAAAAGTAAAATTTATTTCTGAATTAGAGCAAGGGGTGCTTTTTACTGCCCTCGTTGATGATAATGAGTTACATCAATACCCAGCGTTTGCAGGGGTAATTAATGACATCATCGTCAATAACAGGAATACCCGTAAGGTTTCAAATCAAAATATTGTCACAACAAAAAACGCACAAAAAAAACGAGATCGAAAAATCAAAAATCTTAGTTTGACTGAACGTAATTGGAAACAATTTGTTGGTCGGCGAAAAACGATTGTCGATATATACAGCTCAATAAATTAATTGGGCGATCCAACGATGAAGTAAGAATACAAAATAAGTCCGTCATTGATACGCTTAGTCTTAGCTTACACTTACCTAATTTTTAGCGTTATCAATGGCGGCATCCTCATTCATCAAGAAAAGGAAGCGGTGAAATGGCCACAAAGAACCTATCTAACGCAATAACAGCACTTCGAACCCAAGTTCGTGCACGACACGGTGCAGATAAACAGGCCCTGTCGATAGCCACTCAAGCCGTTAAAGAACAAGCCCCGTTTACACAGATAATACAACAAGCATTGATTGGCAATAAAGACGGTAAAACATTATCCAATGTCACCGCACAATGGGTTAATCAGCAACATAAGCCAAAAGACTAATACGATTAGCAATCAAAGAGTCCCCCCATATTAACGCGCTTATGTGTCATGCCATTACCGAGCAACGCGACCCCATGGTATGACATATGAAGGATCTCGCGGTTGTATAGTTGATCTTCGTTCCATCCTTATTCAGAAGCATTTTTTTACACTCAAAATCAATAAC
>Ga0316197_10001745_pt1 | contig 15470 bp, 12 predicted proteins | sample OudBiesiAoxic_MG_FD_204939 | JGI IMG/M metagenome (GOLD analysis project Ga0316197, IMG submission 204939) | Coastal sediment microbial communities from Oude Bieten Haven, Netherlands - site A oxic | ecosystem: Environmental > Aquatic > Marine > Coastal > Sediment | place: Netherlands...
ATTTAACGGGTAATGAGATCAGAAGAAAATTTGTAGAATTTTTTGAAGGAAAACAGCATAAGCATTATGAGAGTGCTTCATTGATACCAGATGACCCAACACTGTTATTAACAGTAGCTGGGATGGTACCTTTTAAACCTTATTTTTTAGGACAAAAAGAAGCTCCTACACCGAGAGTGGTTACACACCAAAAGTGTATCAGAACTAATGACCTTGAAAATGTAGGAAGAACAGCAAGACACCATACTTTTTTTGAGATGTTAGGAAACTTTTCATTTGGAGATTATTTCAAAGAGGAAGCTATAGCTTGGTCTTGGGAATTTATCACAGAGGTATTAAAATTAGATGCAGAAAAATTATGGATATCTGTGTTTACAACAGATGATGAAACAGAAGAGATATGGAATAAAAAAATTGGTGTACCAATGGAAAGACTAGTAAGATTAGGTGAGGATGATAACTGGTGGTCAGCAGGACCTGTGGGATCGTGTGGACCTTGTTCTGAAATTCATGTAGACCTAGGAGTAGAGTATGGAGGAGACGAAAACTCGAAATTAGGAGATGAAGGTACAGACGATAGATTTATCGAGATCTGGAACTTAGTATTCACTGAATATAATAGAATGGAAGATGGATCTCTAGAGCCATTACCAAAGAAAAATATAGATACAGGAGCTGGTCTTGAGAGGGTCGCTGCAATGGTTCAAAAAAAATCTAATAACTTTGAAACAGATCTAATTTTCCCTATCATTGAAAAAGCAGGAGAATTAACAAATTCTAAATATACATTTGGAAAAGATGACAAGATTGACTTCTCATTAAAAGTAATATCTGACCATATCAGAGCTATTACATTTATGATAAGTGACGGAATCTTACCTTCTAATGAGGGAAGAGGATATGTTCTTAGAAGGATCTTAAGACGTGCAGTAAGACACGGAAGATTATTAGGAAATAACGAAAACTTTCTATACAAATTAGTGGATACCGTAATAGAATTAATGGGAGAAGCTTATAAAGATATAGTTAAAAATAAAGATCATATTGTGAAAATGGTAAGAATTGAGGAGGAAAAATTCTCAACTACCTTAGATCAAGGAATGGTTATCGCATTAGATGAGATTAAAAAAGCTAAAGCAGAAAACAAAACAGAATTAGATGCTAGTGTAGTATTTAAACTATACGATACTTTTGGATTCCCATATGAACTTACAGAGGAAATTTGTGAAGAAGAAGAAGTAACTATCTCTCATGAAGATTATCTTGCTAAGATGGAAGAGCAAAGACAAAGAGCTAGATCATCTAGAGAAGTAATAAAAGAAGCTGGACAAGATTCATTTATAGAAGAGTTTTTTGATAAATATGGTAAAACTAACTTTGTTGGTTATGAAATGTTTAAAACAAAAGCTAAAATCTTACATGTAAAAGATAACAATGAAGGAAATTATACAATAATTTTCGACCAAACTCCATTTTATGCCGAGTCAGGTGGACAATCTACTGATACAGGTAAAATAATTGGAGAAGATATCTTTGGAGCAGTTACTAGTGTAAGAAAGCAAAAAGATATATTTATCCATACTGTAAAGATGGCTGAAGGTGGAACTGAGTTGAAAAAAGGGTTAGAGCTAGAGTTATCTATCAATAAACATAGAAGAATAGAAATTAAGAGAAACCATACTGCGACACATATATTACACCAAGCTTTAAAAGAAGTACTTGGAGATCATGTACAACAAGCAGGATCACTGGTATCACAAGATAGACTAAGATTTGATTTTACTCACTATGAAGCTGCAACAAGAGATCAAATAAAAGAAGTTGAAAAAATTGTAAATGAGCAAATATTCAGAAATACTCCTTTGAGTATTGAAGAACTTACAATGGATCAGGCTAAAGAAAAAGGTGCAACAATGTTATTTGGAGACAAATATGGAAGTAAAGTAAGAGTTGTAGAAATACCAGGATTCTCTATGGAACTATGTGGTGGAACCCATGTAGATAGGACTGGAGAGATTGGATTATTTAATATATTGACTGAAACTGGAATTGCTGCTGGAGTAAGAAGAATAGAAGCAACTACAGGATTTACTTCATATAAAGTAGTGAACGAAATGGAAGATGGTATAATTGAACTAGCTAAGATATTAAAGTCAGATCCTTATCATGGGCATTTAATTGCTAAAGCACATAAAGTAGTAGACGACTTAAAGGCAGCCAATAAAGAAGTTGAAGCACTTAAATCTAAATTAGCTGGATATGAAGCTAACTCATTATTTGATAATGTAGAAGAGATAAATGGTGTAAAAGTCTTGATTGCAGGATTTAAAGGTAAAGAAGCTGGAGGACTACGTGAAATCGTAGACAAAGCCAAAGATAAATTAGGTAGTTGTGTAGTAATCTTAGGAACGGATAATGGGAAAGCTGTATTTGCTGTAGGAGTAACAAAGGATCTTATGGGGAAAGTAAAAGCTGGAGATTTAGTTCGTGAAATTGCTAAAATTGCTGATGGAAATGGTGGAGGAAGACCAGATTTCGCTCAAGCAGGTGGAAAAAATGGAAACAAAGTCCCTGAAGCTTTAGAAGTAGCAAGAACTATGTTAGGAGAGAAACTTTAATTTTCTAAAAAATAAAAAATGGTCACAGAGCTACACAGAGGATAAAAAAAGTTACACGGAGAAAATCTCTGTGAAACTCTAATTAATATTCGTATAATCTCTCTGTGGATCTCTGTGTTCCAAAATATTTTTTTGATTTTAATCCTTGGGGATTAGTGGCAAAAAAGAAGTAAAAGTAGGAGTAAATTTATGTATAAAAGATATCTGTCTCTAGATGTAGGAGATGTAAGGATAGGAGTGGCTAAATCTGATATAATGGGGATGATAGCAACACCTTTAGAAGTAATAGATAGGAGAAAAACAAAAGCTGTAATGAGAGTAGAAAAACTCTGTGAGGAGAATAATACTAAGAGTATAGTTATTGGAATTCCAAAGAGTCTAGATGGGACAGAAAAACGTCAGGCTGAAAAAGTAAGAGAATTTATGGAAAAGCTAAATAAAAAGATAGATGGTTTGGAATTTATAGAGATCGATGAAAGGTTATCAACAGTATCAGCTGATAAGATGTTACAGAATAACGGTGTAAAGGGTGCTATAAACAAAAGGAAAACAGTTGATCAGGTAGCCGCTGCAATTATTCTACAAACATATCTAGATATGAAAAGGTAGAAAAAGATAAAAAAATTGTGATAAAAAGTTGAAAATTAAATTTTTAATTATCAACTATTATTTATAAAAGGTTATAACCAAAGTATCTACCAGTAAATGGCATCAATAAAATTTACTGTATAAATTCAGAACTTTGAAATAATTCGGCTAAAAAAGCCGTAGGGGAGGCAAGAAAAGTGGCTAGAATGAGAAAAGGGTATATGTACAGAATAATATTTGTAGCAATAGTTGTACTGAGTGCTGCATGGTTTACAGTTACTAAACCAGTAAATTTAGGATTGGATCTAAAGGGTGGAGTATATGTATTACTCGAGGCAAAACCTGAAGAGGGGCAAAAATTAGATAATGAAGCTATGGGAAGACTTATTGAAGTGTTAAATAGAAGGGTAAATGGTTTGGGAGTATCTGAATCTTCTGTGCAAAAAGTAGGAGATAAAAGGGTAATGGTTGAACTACCTGGAATAACTGATACAGAAAAAGCCATAGATATGATTGGTAAAACTGCACTTATGGAATTTAAGATAAAAAATACAGATGGAACTTTAGGAGAAACTTTACTTACTGGTGGAGCATTAAAATCAGCAGCAGTATCTTATGACAACATGGGAAGACCTCAAATTTCGTTTGAAATGACTTTAGATGGAGCGGCAAAATTTGCTCAGATAACTAGAGACAATATAGGAAAACAACTTGCTATTACAATGGATGGAATAATCCAAACTGCTCCTAGAATCAACAGTGAAATTGCTGGTGGACAAGGAGTTATCACAGGAAACTATACAGCTGAAGAAGCTAAAAACACTGCATCATTATTAAATGCAGGAGCATTACCAGTAAAAGCCGAAATCTTGGAAACTAGATCAGTAGGAGCTACATTGGGAGATGAATCTATCGCCCAATCAGAGACAGCTGGAATGATAGCTATAGGACTTATCGCTGTATTCATGGTTGTTTTCTATAGATTACCAGGATTAGTAGCTAACTTAGCATTAATTTGTTTTGGTCTTATTACTTTTGCAACACTTAATTTCTTTGACGCTACCCTTACATTACCAGGGATTGCAGGAATAATCCTTTCAGTAGGAATGGCAGTAGATGCCAATGTAATTATATTTGAAAGAATAAAGGAAGAGTTAAGATTTGGGAATACAGTAATGGCTTCTATAGAAGCAGGGTTCCAAAAAGCATTTAGTACAATAATGGATTCAAATATCACAACCCTTATAATAACAACAATCTTATTTACTTTAGGAACTGGACCTGTAAAAGGATTTGCAGTAACGTTAACTATTGGTGTACTTGCATCGATGTTTACAGCTATCACAATAACTAAGGTATTACTTAGAGGATTTACAATGTTATTTAAAATAGATAAACCAATCTTATTTGGTGTTAGGGGGAAGGAATAGTGAAAATAAAAATAATTGAAAATAGAAAAAAATTCTTTACATTCTCAACTATATTGGTAGTGTTAGCTTTGGTTTCATTGATGTCTAAAGGGATAAATTATGGTCTTGACTTTACTGGGGGAAACCTTATCCAAGTTAAGTTTGAAAAATCTATGGAATTAAAAGAGTTGAATCCAATATTAGACGAGATGTCTAAAGAGATCTCACAGTTAGATAACAACAGTAGAAAAGTACAAATTTCAGATGGAAATGTAGTTATTGTAAGAACACCAGAGATGAGCGAAAGTGTAAAAAACAATTTTCTGAAAACTTTAGAAGAAAAAGGTGGCAAATTTGATCTACTTAGATCTGATAAAGTAGGAGCCTCTATAGGGCAAGAATTAAAGACTACAGCAATAACGGCGTTATTTGTTGGACTGATCTTAATAGTTGGATATATTACTATTAGATTTGAATTTAAATTTGCACTAGCAGCAGTAATAGCTCTTTTTCATGATGTTATAATAGCTGTAGGAGGAATTGCACTATTAGGATATGAAGTAAATACACCATTTATAGCTGCAGTTTTAACTATTTTAGGATATTCAATAAATGATACAATAGTAGTCTTTGATAGAATCAGAGAAGTACTAAAGAAAAAGAAAGTAGGTTCGCTAGGAGAAGCTATTGATCTAAGTGTCAACCAAACTTTGACAAGATCAATCAATACTTCATTTACAACATTCTTAGCTATCTTGGCTATCTTAATATTTGGAGGAGCTAGTTTAAAAGTGTTTATCACAACTTTATTAATAGGAGTATTAATAGGAACTTATTCATCTATTTTCTTAGCCAGTCCAGTTATCTACCTACTAGATAAGGATAAAAAGTTAGATGAGATTGGACAGAATTAAGAAATTAAATCTGAAAAGTTGATTTAGGTAGATAAAAATAAAAAAGTAATTTAAAAATAGTTTGAACATCATAAGAAAGGCTGATTCAATATATATATTGAATCAGCCTTTTGATATTTTAACCAAAATTTTATAAGAATTAAAATAACAGTTTGTGTTATAATTAAGAGTATAGAAAAAATTAAAAAAGGTTCTGAGGAGATATAAAATGGCAAGAGTTATGTTGAAAAAAGGGAAAGAAAAGAAAATTCAAAATTTTTATCCAAATGTATTTAAAGATGAGATAAAACAAATAATGGGAACAGTTAAAACTGGAGATATAGTAGATGTATGTAGTGAAGATCTTACATTTATTGGTCGTGGATATGTTGTAGAAAATACCAATTCTATGGTAAGAATTTTAACAACAAAAGAAGAAACTATAGATAAGAAATTTATATTAAATAAGATAAAAGTGGCATATGATAAAAGAAAATATTTAAACGAGGAAACTAATTGTATCAGGGTATTTTTCTCAGAAGCAGATGGGATACCTGGGTTAATTGTAGACAAATTTGATAAATATTTATCTGTACAATTTAGAAATTCAGGTGTAGAAGCATTTCGTCAGGAGATCATAAATGCACTGAAAAAAGTAACAAAACCAAAGGGGATCTATGAAAGAAGTGATGTAGAGAATAGAACCCATGAGGGAGTAGAACAAAAAACAGGAGTAATATACGGTGATATTCCAGATAGAGTAACCATGGAAGACAATGGTTTAAAATATACTATAGATATAGTTGATGGACAAAAAACAGGATTTTTCTTGGATCAAAGGGATTCTAGAAAATTTATAAGACCGTTTTTAAACCCGAGTACTAGGTTTTTAGATGTATTTTCATCTAGTGGTGGATTCTCTGTGGCAGCACTTGCTGAAGGATGTCAAAAAGTTGTAGCTGTAGATAAAAATCCCCATGCTTTAAAATTATGCCTAGAAAATTATGAATTAAATGGTTTTGAAAATAAATTTGAAGTAGTAGAAGGAGACGCTTTTGCTATGTTAAAGACATTATCAAATAGAGGGGAAAAATATGATGTAATAACTTTAGATCCTCCTTCATTGATAAAAAAGAAAATAGATATACAAAGAGGAAGAGATTTCTTCTACAAACTATGTGTGGATAGTTTTAAAATGATGGAAACAGGTGGGATATTAGGAGTTATAACTTGTGCTTATCATATGAGTTTAGAGGATATAATGGACGTTACTAGAATGGCGGCTTCTAAAAATGGTTTATGTTTAGAAGTGATAGGAATAAATTATCAGCCTGCAGATCATCCATGGGTATTACATGTACCAGAAACACTTTATTTAAAAGCTCTTTGGGTGAGAGTAATCGAAAGATAGAACCATAGGAGGAATTAATGTATATAGATATTATAGCTGGAGTTATTCTAATATTAGGAGTATTAATAGGTTTTAAAAAGGGGTTTTTCTTTGAGGTTTTATCATTTTTTACTTTGATATTAAATGTGGTTTTAGCTAAGAAATGGACTCCCCATGTCTATAATTATATCAGTGAAAGTATTAAAATAAAAGAATACAATGTTGTATATTTTTTAACTTATTTAGCTCTATTAGTGGGGCTTTATATCGCAACTTCTATTGTCTTATCCATCTTAAGAAAAATTCTTCCTAAGATGTTCATGGGATTAACAGACAGTGTTTTAGGAGGAATTTTAGGAGGCTTAAAGGGTTCTTTTATAATTTTTGTACTCCTAATATTTTTTAATTTACTATCTAGTATGGTTTCACAAATGGAAGATTATTCCAAAGATAGTAGGGTAAATAAATTTTTCTTAAAAAATGTCACTAAGTTAGAAGGATACTATCCTGATGCTGTAAAAGAGAAGTTAGAAGAGCTTGAATTTAGAAAAAGTGTAGAAAAACAAATTAAAGAATATATGTCAAAATAAGGGGTATTTTATGAAAATAATAGATAAATATTTGTTTAATCAATTAAAGATGCCTGTTTTGTTTGGGATAAGTCTATTTACATTTATATTTTTAATAGAAATGATGGTAAAGATGATGGAAAGTATCTTAGTTAAGAGGGTTCCAGCACTAGAGATGCTCCACTTACTTACCTACTATATACCTCCAATATTATCTCAGACTATACCCATGGGATTTTTTCTAGGGGTAATGATAACCTATAATAAATTGACTTCAACCAGTGAAAGCGTGGCTATGGTATCCATAGGGATGAGTCTAAACAAAATATTAAAAGTACCGTTTTTTATGTCCGTAGGAATATTTTTTCTGACTATTTTTTTACAGGAAAAAATAATACCTGAATCTTTTGTGAGAGCTGAGGCTTTAGGGATAGAAATCGCTACTGAAACACCATCATTTCAATTGACTGAAAAGACATTTTTAGAAAATGTAGGAGACTACAGTATCTATATAGATAAGTTAGACCCTAAGACAAATCAAGCAAAGAATGTTGTTATTTTTCAAAAGAGCAAGGGTGACATTTATCCTAATGTAATGCTAGCAGATAGGACTACTTGGAAAGATGGTGCTATGAGATTAGAAGATGCAACTTTCTATCAATTAGATGAAGAAGGAAAAGAAAAGTTAAGGGGAAGTTTTGAGAGTCAAGTTCATCCGTTGACTTCATTTCTTTCTGATTTTGATGTAGAGATAAAGGAGATAGATACTATGTCTGTTGTGATGCTCCTAAAAAATATAAAAAAACTAAAAGAGAATAAGAGTCCAGCTGAAGATATCTTGCCTTATAGGGTAGAATTACAAAAAAAATTAGCATCTCCATTTTCAGCAGTATTTTTAGGAATTCTAGGAGTATTATTTTCTTTGGGACACCATAGAAGTGGAAAAAGTGTCAGCTATGGATTGAGTATGGTAGTTATATTTGTATATATAACGCTATTTAATGTAGGAATAGTACTATCTAGTAAGGGGACCGTTAACCCAATAGTAGCCATATGGTTTCCTAACTTACTCTTAGGAACTCTTACAGGGATCATGTATATTAGAAAGGCAAGGAGAGGATAGATGAAAAAAATAGATAGATATATAATAATTAGATTTATAAAGTCAGTTCTATTATCCCTCTTTGCTTTCGTAGGGATTTTTATACTATCCCAGATTTTTAAAGTAATAAATTATGTCACTTCTGGAAGGATGACAACTCTTGAAGGTGCTGAATATATGGCAGCCTTGGTTCCTGAAATATTGGTACAAGTAGCACCTCTAGCAGCATTATTAGGTGGATTAATAACAATAAATAAGATGGCTAGTAGTTTAGAGGTAATAGCCTTAAAAACTTCTGGAATCAGTTTTAGAAGAATAGTCTTATTACCTATAATTGCGACCTTTATCATGGCAGGAGGAGTTTTCTATATCAGTAATTCTCTTCAACCAAAAGGGATAAAAGTAGCTAGGGAATTAAAGAGAAAAAATCAAATAGATGAAGATAAAATACCTGTAGAAAAAAGTAATGTATATCTCAGGGGAAACGGAGATTATATCTACCATTTTGACTATGTAAATAGAGAGTCAAATATAGCTAGAGGGGTAGAAATTGTGATTTTGAATAAAAAATTTGATGCTATAAAATCTATAATCACAGCTAAGTCAGCAAGATATACTACTGATGGAAGATGGGAACTAGATGGAGCCAATGAAAATAAGGTAGATGAAAGAAAAATAGTCTATCATAAAATTTATAAAAATTTAGAGTTAAAGGATGAACCTAAATTATTCTTGACTCCTAAATATCGAAAAGATGAATTAAATCTAACAGAATTAAAAAAAGTAGCTGTGATCCTTCGTAAAACTGGTGGAGAAGCTAGGGAATTTGATGTAGAATTTCATAAGAGAATAGCTTATCCATTTGCTTGTGTTGTTATAGGAATATTGGGTCTAGCCCTTGGAAGTAGATATGTAAGAGGTTCATCAGCTATAAATATAGCTCTAAGTATTGCTTTTGGTTATGGTTATTATATTGTTCAGGCTAGTTTTGAAGCTATAGCCATGGGAGGGATCTTATCTCCCCTTATGGGAGCATGGATGCCTAACCTTATCTTTATAGGAATAGGGCTAGTAGCAATGAAAAAAGCAGAGTATTAGACAGGGGAGGGGTAATTCATGAATTACCCTTACTCTTAGAAAGAAAAAACATAAAAAAAAGAAAGCAAAGAGTAAAAGAGGAGAGAGTATGATATTAGAAAAAAAATTAAAGAACGGGATTCCTGTTTTTTTTGATAAGATAGACGGTATACAATCGGTAACTGTAGGGATTTTTGTAGGAACTGGGTCTAAACATGAAAAGGTCAATGAATATGGTGTATCTCATCTTTTAGAACATATGATGTTTAAGGGTACTAATAAAAGGACAGCTAAGGAACTATCTGAACAGATAGATGATGTAGGTGGGAATATAAATGCCTATACTGGAAAGGAAACTACAGCTTATTACATACAACTTCTATCTTCTAGATTAGAAGTAGGAGTGGATATCTTATCAGATATGTTTTTAAACTCTACTTTTTCAGAGGAAAATTTAGAAAAAGAAAAAAAGGTTGTAATTGAAGAGATAAATATGTACGAGGATATACCAGAGGAAAAAGTACACGACATAAACTCTACATTTGCTATTTCTGGAGATCAATCTAACATAGTTTTAGGAAGTATTGAGAGTGTAAATGGAATCAGTAGAGATATCTTAATTGATTATTTCAACAGGAGATATACACCAGAAAATATGGTTATATCTTTAGCTGGAAATATGGATATAGATAAAGTTATGGAGATGTTAGAAGATACCATGGGGACTATAGAAAAACAAGAAATTGAAATTTCTAAAGGATTTCCTATGAAAATAAATCCTGGAAAACAAATTTCTAAAAAAGAGATGAGTCAAGTTCATCTATGTATAAACACAAAAGGGATCTCCTACTTAGATGAAGATAGATACAAATATTCTATAATTTCTAATATATTAGCCGGGAACATGAGTTCTAGATTGTTTCAAAAGATTAGAGAAGATCGTGGACTAGCTTATTCAATATATAGTTATATGTCAAACTTTAAAGAAGGTGGATTGTTTACCATATATGCTGGGACAACACCTAAAGATTATAATGAAGTAATTCAGATAGTTTTGGAAGAGTTTGAGGAGATAAAGAAAAATAGTGTAACTGAAAAAGAATTGGAGAGATCTAAAAATCAATTTTTAAGTTCATTAACTTTTGGATTAGAAAACAGTAGAGCTAGGATGAGTAGATTGGCTAGTTCATATCTAACTTATGGACGTATAAAAACAATGGAAGAAACCATGGAAGAGATAGAAAGAATAAGTTGTGACGATATAAAAGAGGTGGCAAATAAAGTTTTTTCAGAAGAATATTATTCATATACAATCTTAGGAGATGTAGAATAAAAAAAGGAGAAAAAAATTATGAAAAAAGTAGAAGTCAAGATAATAAAAGCTGATGGGGTAACTATTCCCAAATATATGACAGATGGTGCAGCTGGAATGGATGTATGTGCTCATATTGAAAAACCTATAACTTTAAAAAGTTTAGAGAGACGACTGATTCCTACAGGGATAATCATGGAGATACCATTTGGTTATGAGGTTCAAGTAAGACCTAGAAGTGGGCTGGCAATGAAACATGGGATCACCTTGGTGAATTCTCCCGGGACTATAGATTCTGATTATAGGGGAGAAGTAGGAATAATTTTGATCAATTTAAGTTCAGAAGAATACACTATAAACTCCATGGAAAGAATTGGACAGCTTGTTCTTCAAAAAGTTTATAAGATGGAATTCGTTGAAACAGATAGTGTAGAAGAAAGTGAAAGGTCTACAGGTGGTTTTGGTCATACTGGGAAATAGTAATGATGAGAGATAGGTGGAAAAAATGAAAAATAATAGAGATGCAAGAGTTTTGATCAAAAAAGTAAAAAAATTGAGTTATAGAATTTTATTAAATGCAATATTAATAGCTATAATTAGTGCATTTACAATATATAGTGCAACTTACACTAAAACTACTTCTTTTTTAAAGAAAGATTTGATTTGGCTCCTTTTGGGAATCGTGGTGTATTTTATATTTGCTATGATAGATTTTAAGTTATATAGACGATATTCACGGCTAATTTATGGGATAAGTTTGACATCATTAGTGGCTGTTTTTGCCTTTGGAGTAACTAAATTAGGAGCTAAAAGATGGATTGACTTAGGATTTATGAATTTACAACCTTCAGAGTTTGCAAAGATCTTTATGGTGTTAACATTTTCAGCTCTTTTGGTGAATAGATATAAAACTAGTTTTTCAGGTCTAAAAGATGTGGCTAAATCAGGAATTCATATTTTACCTGTATTTATACTTATATTAAAACAACCAGATCTTGGGACATCTCTTACATTGATTGCAATATTTGGGGTATTAATATTTGTCCATGGGATAGATACTAGAACAATAATCATAATGCTAGGAAGTTTACTAGCTTTTGTTCCCTTTGCATATTTCTTTCTTTTAAAAGAATATCAACAGACAAGAATTTTAACATTTTTAAATCCTGAACAAGATCTTTTAGGAAGTGGATGGAATGTAACTCAATCCATGATAGCAGTAGGTTCAGGTGGATTATTTGGAAAAGGATTATTTCAGGGTACTCAGAGTAAACTCAAATTTTTACCAGAATCTCATACAGACTTTATAGGTGCTGTTTTTTTAGAAGAAACAGGCTTTGTAGGAGGGTTGATATTATTATTATTATATTATTCCCTTATCTATAACATAGTCCGAATAGGAAATAACTCCAATGATGAATATGGTAGATTGATTTGTTATGGGGTTGCAGCTATAATATTTTTTCATACTACAGTAAATTTAGCCATGATAATAGGTCTTATGCCAGTAACAGGATTACCGTTACTCTTGATGAGTTATGGTGGTAGTTCATATATTTTTACCTTTATGATGCTAGGTATAGTCCAAAGTGTAAAAGTTCACAGTGATAAATATTAATTAGATGGAGACAAAAAAAATGAAAATGAAAAAAAAGATCAAACTTAAAATTTTTTTTAAAACTTTTATACCATTTAGCTTTATTGGTTTACTAGCTTTTTTTATAATAGGAAAAGTACAATTAACTACAGGAGTTAATAAGATTAAAATTGAAGAAAATATTAACTTAGAGGTCTCTAAAGATATAATAATGGAAGATATGTTAGAGGTTAAAACAGATCTTTTATATCTGTCTCAAATGACTTATTTAAATAACTATGTCAATGGGAAAAATGATTCTTTAGGAGAATGGTCAAAAGAATTATGTGTATACTCTAAAAATAAAAAAATGTATGATCAGATCAGATATATAGATGGAAGTGGATTGGAGTTAGTTAGAATTAATAGTAATAGGATCGATCCTAATAAACCTCTTATCGTAAAAAAGTCAGAATTACAAAATAAAAAAGATAGGTATTATTTTAAAAAGTCCATAGATTTAAAATTAAATCAAATCTATGTTTCTCCTTTGGATTTAAATAAAGAAAATAAAAAGATAGAGAGACCTATAAAACCTATGATTAGATTTGCAACCCCTATATTTAATAGTAATGATAATATTAAAGGTGTGGTAGTATTAAATTATCTAGGCGAAAAACTTTTGGATAAAATATCTACTATCTATATGAAAAAAACATATTCACGTCCACTTTTATTGAATAAAGAATCTTATTATTTGTTAGGGGAAGAAGATAAAGAATGGGGATTTATGTATGGAGATAAAAAAGATGTTAATTTTAAAAATGAATTTCCAAATGTCTGGAAAGAGATAGAAAAAAATGAAAGTGGTCAATATATGAGCGGTTCTCAACTGTTTACATATACAAAAATAAGACCACTGGAAACTATCGATACAATGATGGAATCTAAAAAAGATTATTACTGGATATTGGTTTCCTATGTTCCAAAGGAGCATATAAATGCTATTAAATCAGAAAAATTGAATACGTTTTTATTTAGTGGGTTGATAATACTAAGTATATTAGGATTGATTTCTGTAGTTTCTACAGATAGAAAATGTTCAGAGTTAGAAAAAATAAATATAATAGAAAAGAAAAATTTAGAGTTAAAGATAAAAAATGATGAACTTTTTCACCTTTCCTCAAAAGATGATCTGACAGGGATATACAATAGAAGATATATAATGAAATTATTTGAGGAGGAATATAACCTCTATAAATCAGATAAAAAAATAACTTGTACTATATTTGACGTAGATAAATTTAAAACTATAAATGATACCTATGGTCATTTAGTTGGAGATGTTGTTTTAAAAAAAATAACCAAGACAGTTATAGATAGTATAGATTTAGGTGATATTTTTGGACGATATGGAGGAGATGAATTTTTCTTGATGTTTTTAGACAAGGAAGATCATGAGGTTGATGAAATCCTAGAAAAAATTCATAATAACATATTTAATTTGAGCTTAAAAATAGATGGGAAAAAAATTAAGGTAACTATAAGTTTAGGAGTTGCAAAATTTACAGATCAAACGAAAAATTCAGAGGATATGATAGTAGGAGCGGATCTAGCTCTATATAAAGCTAAGAAAAACGGAAGAAATAGGATAGAAAGATATAATTAAAAAAATGGAAGTTTAAACTTCCATTTTTTTAATTTATAGGAAAATATAAAATTTACAGAATAAATAAAAGAATATAAAATCTCAATTGAGGTTGTTTGGATACAATGTTATTTAAAAATCATCTAAAAATACTTCTGGTTCAGAGTTTTTTTCTGAATTAGAAGTTTCTATTGAATCTTTAGGTTCTATAGATTCTTTAGATTCAGTTTTTTTCATTTCATCTACAGCATCTACTTTAACTTCAGTTTTTTCGATTTTAGGTGTCTCCTCAACTACAGTAACGGGAGGTTTTGCAATTTCTAAGTATTCATTAGAAACTTTAGTGATGGCTCCATCTAGATCATCGATAATAGATTGAATATGGATTACAAAGATCTCCTTTACTTTTTTAGGGATTTTAGTTTTATCTACAGCTAAAACAACAAATTCTTTACCTTGGTCATTCCATGAGTTTGTAGTAATAGCATCTTTTGTTAGTTCTGATGAAACCAGGTTAGCTAGATCCTCAACGGTATTTTTAGAGGTTACAATATTTTTAGTGTGAACTTCATTAAAAAATGAATTTAATACATTTGTAGTCTCGTTAAAAATTTGTTTCTTTAAATATATTTCTGCTTGCCCTTTAGCTTTCATCTTAGCTACAGCAGCACCACTTTCATTTACTTTATAACTACCCATGGCAAATAATTGCGTTTCTTCTTGGACATTAAAATTAGATCTTTCTATTTCTGTATATGTAGGAGTACCTGTAAACGTATCTTGAATATTGGTACATGCTCCTAAAGACAGGATTAATCCAGAAAGAAGAATCATTTTTAATTTGTTTTTCATAAAAGCCTCCTAAAATTTGTTATAATTGATATTTTTGTTTAATAGAGAGTTGTTTGCTAACACAGGTATTATGGCGAAAGTTCAGTTCTCAATCAAGTATATAATTCTAATCTATAAATGTCAATCTCTCTAATGATATAAAGGGGGAAAGATAGAGATACAAAAAAAGTGTAAAATAGTGTATAATAACAGTTGTAATTATATTATATATAAATATTTTTTCTTATGGGGTGGGAGAAAAAAGGTAAAAAAAATGACTTATTCTACAAAAAAGATACTTTTTTTGTTTTGATTAAAAATTAAACAAGAATATATGGTAAAATAACAATAATGACGCAATGGGAAGATTGCAATAATATATAAAATCTAGTAAAATTTACAATAGGCGTAAAAGTCTTATGTTTAGTTTTACTAACTAGGAGGAGTGAAGTTAATG
>Ga0316197_10001746_pt1 | contig 15469 bp, 12 predicted proteins | sample OudBiesiAoxic_MG_FD_204939 | JGI IMG/M metagenome (GOLD analysis project Ga0316197, IMG submission 204939) | Coastal sediment microbial communities from Oude Bieten Haven, Netherlands - site A oxic | ecosystem: Environmental > Aquatic > Marine > Coastal > Sediment | place: Netherlands...
CGACTACCCGATGCCCCACGATCACGTCCCGGTACCAAGACCTAGACTCCGGTCATGGAACTGCGGTACGGGAGCGCGAACGAGCTGATGCGCCAAGCACTGTCTCGCATCTCCCCAGGGACACCGCTGCGCGACGGCATCGACCGAGTCGTCCGCGCAAAGGCCGGTGCGTTGCTCGTACTCGACGACGGACCCGATGTCCTGTCGATCTGCTCCGGTGGATTCCTCGTCGACGCCCCGTACAGCCCGCAGCGGCTCTCCGAGCTCGCGAAGATGGACGGCGCGATCATCATCTCGAGCGACGGTGGGCGGATCGCACGTGCGAACGTGCATCTCGTTCCCGACCCGACCGTTCCGACGAGCGAGACGGGCACCCGTCACCGAACCGCCGAGCGCGTCGCTCGTTCGCTCGCCGTCCCCGTCGTATCGGCCAGCGAAGAGATGGGCGTGATCAACGTCTACGCCGGGGGCGGCAAACGCCAGCTGCAGGAGATCGGGCGGCTCCTCGAACGGGCCAACCAGGCATTGCAGACCCTCGAGCGGTACAAGATCCGCCTCGACGACGCAATGGCCAGCCTCACCGCGGTCGAGGTCGAGGACGTGGCAACGCTGCGCGACGTCGCCGCCGTTGTCCAGCGCGGTGAGATGGTCCACCGCATCGCCGACGAGATCGAATTGATGATCGTCGAGCTCGGCGTCGACGCACGACTGCTGCGCCTCCAGTTGGACGAGTTGTACGGCGAGATCGACGACGAGCTCGAACTGGTCGTCCAGGACTACGTCGCCGACGATCTCACGGCCGCCGAGACCCTCGCCCACATGTCACGTCTCACCGACGACGAGATCCACGATCTCCGGCTGGCGGCCGGAGCCCTCCACCGTCTGAGCGACACCGACGACCTCGCGACATCGGTGACACCGCGCGGCCTCCGGCTCCTGCACCGGACCAAGCGGCTTTCGACGGAGTCGGCCGAGGCCATCGCCGGGCACTTCGACGGCCTCTCGAAGCTCCAGCGCGCCACGATCGACGACTTGTCAGAGGTCGCCGGCATCGACAGCACAACGGCCGCCGAGGTGCGCGAGACGTTGGCACGAGTCACCGAGTCGGCAATCCTCGATCAGTACAACTGAGGTCGACCGGCGTGGCGTCTGCAGCAGGATTCGACGAGATCCCACTGGTCGATCTGGGCGGCATCGACGACACCCCCGCTCAACGGGATGCGCGAGCGGCGCAGGTGTGCACGATCTGCCACGAAGTCGGGTTCATGATCGTCGAGAACCACGGCGTCGATGTGTCGGTGGTCGACGACGTGTTCGGCCTGATGCGTCGGTTCTTCGCGCTCGATGACCAGACCAAGGCGCTGATCGACAAACGCGCCTCGCCGCACTTCCGGGGATGGGAGTCGGTCGGTTCGGAGTTCACCAACAACCGCGTCGACGTGCGCGAGCAGATCGACATCTGGTCGTCCTGGTCAGCGGCGACTGACTTGTCCGGGCCGATTCACGAGCGACTTCACGGCCCGAACCAGTGGATGCCCAACGACCTCCTGCCCGACCAGCGCGCGATCACCGAGCGGTGGATGAGCGAGCTCGGTGGACTCGCCGACCGCATCCTCAGCCTGCTGGCCAGCGGGCTGGGCCTCACCGCCGGCTTCTTCGCCGACCTGTTCGGTGACCGCCCGATGTCGCTCACGAAGATGATCAACTACCCACCGACACCGGCAGGCGGTGCTGGCGTCAACGCCCATCACGACACGGGCTTCTTGACCCTGCTCGCGCCCGGCGATGTCCCTGGGCTCCAGGTCGTCAACCCGGCGGGAGCATGGATTCCCGCGCCGCTGATCCCTGGCACCTTCGTCGTGAACCTCGGCGAGATGCTCCAGTCGATGACCGGGAACTACTTCGTCGCCACCCCCCATCGCGTGATCACGACCGAACCGCGACTGTCGGCGGCCTACTTCCACGGCCCGTCGCTCGACACTCCGCTCGACCCCATCGGCCTCGATCGGCGCTTCACCGATGCCGTCGCAGCAAGCCCGCGCCATGCCGCGGCAGGATTCATGGCCAGTGCCGCCGAGACCAACGCCGGAGTGGGCGACATGGCCAGCCCCCAACGCGCCAGCACGTACGGCGAGCAGCTCTGGAACTACTTCGTGCGCAGCTACCCCGACAACGTCGCGCGGCACCACGCGGACACACTCGGCTGAGACGCGGAGCGACCGCGCTCAGGCGAGGTCGGCCAGATTGACCCCGGCGAGCGTCGGCAGCACCGTGAGCCCGGCCCGCGGTGCGACGTCGACGACATGCGGGACCGCGACGGTGCGACAGCCGGCGGCCAGTGCCGATGCGACCCCGGTCGGTGAATCCTCGATGGCGAGGCAATCGGCCGGGTCGGCGCCGACGAGCGCCGCCGCGGCGAGGTACGGGTCGGGCGCGGGCTTGCCGTTGGCGACCTCATCGCCGCTCACGGAGCCGACGAAGACACCATCGGGTGCCTCCGCGAGCACGGCGTCGGCCAGTCGGCGCCACGACATCGTCACGAGCACGCACGGGACCCCGGCATCGCGAGCCTCGATCAACAGCTCGCGGGCTCCGGGGCGCCAGGGCAGTTCCACCGCGCACTTCGCGACCACACTGTCGAGGAGCCGATCGACGATGGCCGGCGGCTCGAGGTCGACCCCGCCGCGATCACGCAACTCGACGGCGGCGTCGAGCAGATCGAACCCGACGACGGAATGCGCGTCTTCCGCACCCCAGGTGCCCCCGAATTCGGCAACGAGCGCGAGCTCGCTCGCGATCCAGTACGGCTCGGAATCGACGATCGTCCCATCCATGTCGATCAGCAGGGCAGCGATGTCGGTCACCGGAGGAGTCTGCCAGCAGAACAGGCAGGGCGTTCGAGGTGCGCCGCAGGCAAAGGAGCGACGGCGAGCGCAGCGAGCCTTGGAGCGATACGGGCGGGTGGGTGGGTCAGGAACCGGGGGCTACTGCCGGAAGACGGTGATCTTGTCCTCGCCGATGCGTTCGCGCTTCTCCGGGTCGTCGATGCCGAGACCTTCGCTCGGAGCGAGACACAGGACGCCGAGCTTTCCCTCGGCCTCGTTGTGGTGGACAACCAGCGACGCCTCGCCGACCTCGTCGAGCGTGTAGGTCTTGGTCAGCAGCGGCTGGATGCGGCCCTGGTCGAGCAACTTGTTCGCCGCGTACGACTCGGCGTAGTTGGCGAAGTGCGAACCGACCAGGTTCTTCAGCTTCATCCAGAAGTGGCGGTTGTCGAACTCGACCATGTAGCCCGACGTGGCGGCACACGTAACGACCGTGCCGCCGCGCTTGACGGCGAACACCGAGGCGCCCATGGTGGAGCGCCCGGGATGCTCGAACACGATGTCGACGTCGTCGCCACCGTTGAGCTCGCGGATCTTCTTGCCGAACCGTCGCCACTCCGACTCGTCCTGGGTGTTCTCGTCGGACCAGAACTGGTAGTTCTCTGCGCGCCGGTCGATGACAGCCTCGCAGCCCATCTTGTTGAGTAGTTCGGCGCGTTCGGGCGAGGAGACGACACCGATCGGCGTGCCGCCACCGTTGAGGACGTACTGCACCGCATAGCCGCCGATGCCGCCGGTTGCGCCCCAGATCAGGACGCTGTCGCCCTGCTTCATCCGTGCCCCGTTCTCGCTGACGAGCATGCGATACGAGGTCGAGCTGCACAGGCCGTTGACCGCCGCCTCCTCCCAGGTGAGATGAGTCGGCTTGGGCATCAGCTGGTTGGCCTTGACGATCGCGAGGTCGGCGAGGGCACCGAAGTTGGTCTCGAAGCCCCAGATCAGCTGGTTCGTTGCGAGCATCGAGTCGTTGTGCGCACTCGGATCCTGGTCGTCGACGTAGTTGCAGTGCACGGTGACGCGGTCTCCGGGCTTCCAGTTCCGCACGGCCGAACCGACCCGCAGAACGACGGCGGATGCATCGGAGCCGACGACGTGATATGGCAGCGAGTGGCGCTTGCCCCACTCGTTCTGACGACCCATCCTGTCGAGGAACCCGAACGTCGGAAGTGGCTCGAAGATCGACGTCCACACCGTGTTGAAGTTGATGCTCGACGCCATCACCGCGATGTACACCTCGTCGGGCGCGAGTTCCGGCGTGGCGACCTCGTCGACGTGGAGCGACTTGCGCGGATCCTTGTCCCACGAGTCGACGCCTTCGAACATGGCGGCTTCCTCACGTTTGACGAACGCCGCCCGATAGCTCTCGGGAATCGCGAGATTGGCGAACTCGTCGCTGCTGGCACCTGCCTGAACGGCCTCGAGAATCTGCTGCATGTCGCGACGTTACCGACCGGTAACCGAACGAACCAAGGCGGCAGGTCTCATAAAATGTTACCGACGGGTAAGGCGCGGCTACGTTGGCGTCATGGCTACAAACGGTTCGTACATCATCGCCGGCGCTCGGACGCCGATCGGCAAGATGAGCGGTGCCCTCGCATCGTTCTCTGCCGCCGACCTCGGCGGCATCGCGATCGCCGAGGCGCTCAGTCGCGCCGGCGTCGCTCCCGACGAGGTCGACCACGTGATCATGGGACAGGTCCTGATGGCCGGTCAGGGCCAGGTGCCGAGCCGCCAGGCTGCGAGCAAGGCCGGCATCCCGATGAGCGTTCCGGCAGTCAACGTCAACAAGGTCTGCCTCTCGGGTCTCAATGCGATCTACCTCGCCCACCAGATGGTGGCGATGGGTGATGCCGACATCGTCGTCGCCGGCGGCATGGAGTCGATGACCAATGCGCCGTACCTGGCCGACGGGGCCCGCGGTGGCTTCCGCTACGGCAACACCGAGCTCCGCGACGCGATCATCGCCGACGGCCTCTGGTGCTCGTTCGACTCGTGCCTGATGGGTCTCGGCACCGAGCGCTACACGGCGGGCACTGCGATCACCCGCGAGCAACAGGACGCGATCGCCGCCGCATCGAACCAGCGGGCGGCCGCTGCGATCGAGGCGGGCCGATTCGCCGACGAGATCGTCACCGTCTCGGTGCCGCAGCGCAAGGGCGACCCGATCCTCGTCGAGCACGACGAGGGCGTACGCGCCAACACCACGATGGAGACGCTTGCCGGCATGCGGCCGGCCTTCGACAAGGAGGGCACGATCACGGCTGCGAACGCATCTCAGCTGTCCGACGGCGCCTCGGCTGTCATCGTCATGTCGAAGGCCGCTGCCGAACAGCGCGGTGTCGAGCCACTCGGCGAGTTCATGTCCTACGGCATGGTGGCCGGCCCCGACAGCGCCTCGCTGCTCACGCAGCCGAGTCGTGCGATCATGAAGGCGGCCGAGAAGGCAGGCGTTGCGATCGGCGACCTCGACCTGTTCGAGATCAACGAGGCGTTCGCGGCTGTCGGCCGCGCCTCGATCGACGAACTCGGCATCTCCGACGACATCGTCAACGTCAATGGCGGCGCGATCGCCCTCGGCCATCCGATTGGAATGAGCGGGAACCGCCTTGCGCTGACGCTGCTCCACGAACTGCGTCGTCGCGGTGGCGGAATCGGTGCGGCCGGTCTGTGTGGTGGCGGCGGCCAAGGCGACGCCATCGTGCTCAAGACCGTTTGACGACGGATTCCCGAACCGTCCGACTCCCGGCGAAGCTCACGCACTGAACACGTCAGCGACGCTTGGTCGCCCTTCCCCACTTTGCGTGCATCAACGAACGCTTTACGTCGCGCTCCTTGACGGTTTCTCTCAACTGTGGCGTCAACACTGTCTATTGTTGTGAAACGTTGACATTGGGAGGCGCGTTTCGTAACCTAAGTGCAACAACTCGATCGAGTGATCGCGACGTCAGGGGCTCGCCCACGAGCGCCATGTCATCGTGGTCACCCTCTTCTGAGGCACCGTCAATCCGAACCGGCCCGTCCGCCCGCTACCGGTTCGAGGAGATGGTGCCTCAGTTCATTTTACGAGCTGCACCCGAACCACGCGAGACGTGGCGGCAGTTCAGTCCGAGACGCTGCGCCGGCCTTCGAGTGCTCGGCCGAGCGTCAACTCGTCGGCGTACTCGAGGTCTCCACCGACCGGAAGACCGCTCGCGATGCGAGTGACGTTGAGCCCGATCGGCTTGAGCAGGCGAGCGAGGTACATCGCAGTCACCTCGCCCTCGGTGTTCGGGTTCGTGCAGAGGATGATCTCCTCGATGCCCTCCGGCTCGATGCGAGCCACCAGCTCGCGGATCTTCAGCTGCTCCGGGCCGATCCCCTCCAGCGGGCTCATCGCACCCAGCAGCACGTGATACCGACCGCGGAACTCCCCGGTCTTCTCCAGCGCGACGATGTCCCGCGACTCCTCGACCACGCACACGACGGTCGGGTCGCGCCCGTCGTCCTTGCAGATCGGGCAAAGCGTGTCGTCGGCGACATTGAAGCACCGATCGCAGAACCGAACCCGCGCCTTGGCGTCGGTGATCGCCTCCGCGAGCCGTGCGACATCGTCTTTCGGAATCTTCAGGAGATGGAAAGCGATCCGCTGCGCCGACTTCGGGCCGATGCCGGGAAGACGCCCGAGCTCGTCGATCAGCAATTGGACCGGTGGGGTGTAGGTGCTTGCCATGTCAGTAGGGGTCGTCGACCAGCTCGGAGCCGGGGAATGCCTCGGCCAGACGGTCGACCGGCGTCTTGACCGTCTCTGGCGGCGCATCGACGAGATCGTCGAGATCGACCTCGTCGTCATCAGGCAGCGCTTCGTCGAGCGTCTGCAGGCCTTCATCGGGATCGGGCGCCGGGCCCGTGCTGCGTGCCCGCTCGGCGATGGCTCGGCCATTCATCACCGATGGAGATTCCTGTGTCGGCACGACACTCAGGTGTGTGCCATCGGACGCCGCGTCGGCCAGTGGGTGCGGTGCCGTGTCGTGTGCGAGCGCACCCACGCTCATCGAGACCGCTGGATCGTCGCCGATCGGCGAACGGCTCGGCGCTGGCGCATCGGAGTGCGATGCCGGAGCAACCATCGATTCGCCGCCTCCACCACCGCCACCACCCGGGCCGGTCGGACCCGCACCGCCACCGTCGACGATGAGCTCGACGGTGACCTCGGTGCCCGAATGGGCAGACAGCGCCTGCTCCACGACGGCCCGGTGCTGCTCGCACTTCGTGCGATGGGTGTCGTTCGGAAGCCCGAGGGTGACGCTTCCAGCAGCCGACGCAACAAGCGTCGCCGGCGAGAACACGGCTCGTGCCATGCCGCGCAAGGTGGGCCGCACCGACTCCCAGTCGGCTCCGGTGATCTGTGCACCTCCCGACGCTGCGTCGGTTGCCGGCTCGCTCGGCACCGCTTCATGTTCGGCAGTGCCGGCGGCGGCCGCGGGCTCGCGAACAGGTGGCGACTCGGTGGTGGACTGGTCAGCGGGCTCGGACGCGTCAGCGGGGGCCTGGTCGGCGGGCCGAGCTTGGTCGACAGGCGGAGCCTGGCCGGCGGGCGGTGCTGCGGCACCCGCTCGGGACCCGAGCTTCGTCCGCCCGGTCGACGGATCGACCGGCACCGACATCGCGGTCGCCGGAGCGGCACCCGCTGCCGGCGGCGGCGTGGCAGCAGCTGGCGCCGGCAGCCCGTCGGCGATTTGCCGTTCGAGTCGTTGAACCCGCGTCAGCAACGCCCCGACGTCGTCACCCACCTCTTCGGACGTCAGTTGCACGGTCGCCACGTCGAGCAGCACACGCGGGTCGGGGGCGTGGCGCATCTCGGTGAGGGCTTCACCCAACAGTTCGATCCCGCGCACGAGGCCGGCTGCTCCTGCGCGTCGGGCGACATCGGTGAGCGCATCGAGACGTTGCGATGGGAGCTGCACGAGGTCGGGTGCCATGAGCGCGAGGAAACCATTGCGCAAGAAACCGATGAGCTCCTCGGTGATCGTGCGCGGGTCGCGTCCCCGGCTGACTGCGTGAGCGACCATCGTCAGCCCGCGGCCGGGATCGTGGTCGATCATCGCCTCGACGAAGTCATCGAGCGCGATCACCTCGGTTGCACCGCCACCGGCGTTCGACACCAACTCGAGGGCTGACAGGGTGTCCCGCGGCGACCCGGCCCCTTGCGCAATGACCTGCTCGATCGCCTCGTCGCTGACCGTCAGCCCTGCATCGGCTGCCACCCAGCGAACGTGCTCCTGCAGCGTGTCGGGCCCCAGGAGGTGGAACTGGAGGTGTTGCGTGCGACTCCGGATGGTGTCGGACATCTTCTGCGGATCGGTGGTGGCGAGCACGAACACGACATGCGGAGGAGGCTCCTCGAGCGTCTTCAACAGTGCGGCTTCAGCACCCTTCGACAGCATGTGGACTTCGTCGAGGATGTACACCTTGTGGCGTCCCGGGGTGCCGAGCGACGCCTTTTCGATGAGGTCGCGCATCGCATCGACACCGTTGTTGCTCGCCGCGTCGAGTTCGTGCACGTCGTAACTCGTGCCTTGCTCCACCGACAGACACGATGCGCACTCACAACAGGGTTCACCACCCTGGGGGTTCTCACAGTTGAGCACCTTCGCCATGATCCGTGCGGTGCTCGTCTTCCCCGTGCCCCGCGGACCGGAGAACAGATAGGCCTGCCCTTCGCGGCCTTCGGCGACCGACGTACGAAGAGCACGCACGATGTGGTCCTGCCCCTTGAGCTCGGCGAAGCGACGCGGGCGATATCGGCGATACAGCGACTGGGTGGCCATCGCCGATCACACTACCGACCTTGCGCGCAGCGCTCCCCGGAGCACGCGCACCACTCTCGCCGAAGTGCGCGCGAAAGCGGGAGCGCGGGCCCTAGATTCGGCTCGTGGCAATGTCGCACGACACCCGGCGGAGGGTGATCCTCTTCTGCGTCGCACTGATCGTCGTCGCCCTGGTGCTCGGCAGCGTCGGTTGCTCGAGCACGAGCGGGAACGGCGACGACCCCGACGCCCTCACCCCAGCGCTCTACGTTCAGGCCATGGGCGACATCTGCGATGCCACCACCGAACGCCTCGATGCGCTCCCGACACCGCCCGAAGAAATCAGTCGAGCCGACTGGGCCGGCGAGGTCTCGCGTGCGCTTCGCGATGAAGCCGCTGCGTTCGACGAGATCGACGTCGGCGACGACCGCCGGACCGACCACGCATCGTTCGTCGAGAACACCGAGGGACAAGCCGCCGGCTGGATGGCCCTCGGCGACGCACTCGCCGACGCCGAACCGGACAACGTGACGATCAGCGCGCTCACCACCGACCTGACCGAGCTCACCCTCGGCCGCAACGACCTCGCCGACGAGATGGGGCTCGCCGGTTGTCAGGCTCGCGAGCTGTCGTGAGCGATCACGGTCGCACCCGCTCGGCTCGGTCCACCACTAACCTCGGCGCATCGTGATCGCACTCCTGTCATCCACTCGGCGCCGGCGCAGCGACGTCGTCGGCGGGCACCGCCTGGTGCACCGATACACGCTCGCGCTCCTGGTTGCGCTGGCGGCCGTCGTCGGTCTCACGCCGGGAGCCGCATCCGCGGAGAACTCGGTCGTCAACTCCTCACCGTCGAACGGCGCCGTGCTCAACGTGTCGCCGGACGAAATCGTCATCGGCTTCGCGGACGAACTCGGCGAGGACAACACGATCTCGGTCGATTGCGAAGCCGAACCGGTCACGCTGCCACCCCCCGAGGTGCTCGAGGACGGCACGACCCTGTCGGTCGAGATCCCCGATCCTCTTCCGAGCGGTACCTGTACCGCCCGTTGGCAGGTGAGCAACCCCGACGGCGAGCCTGACGGACGAGGTGTGATCACCTTCGTCGTCGAGAACGCCGCGCCCGAGGGCGGAGTCGACCCCGATGCCGCCCCCGACGACGCTGCCAGCGCGACCACCGCCACCCCGACAACCACGCCGACCGCCGGCGACGCGGCCGAGGGCGCGACGACCGACGATCCCGAGATCATCGACTTCTCGACCGCTGGTCAGGGCAATGCAGCGGTGTGGTTGACGCGGCTGCTCTCCACGCTCGCGATCGCCGTGCTCTTCGGTTCGTTGGTCGTGATCACGGCGGCGTGGCCCGAGGGCGTCGAGTATCTCGTCACGATCAAGTTCCTGCGAGCGGTCTGGGTCATTGCGCTGATCGGCACGCTCTTGTTCACGGGCTTCGCAGCAGCGTCGGTCACGCCTGATGGCGGCGGGAGCCCGTTCAATCCGGGCACCTGGCTCGATCTCATCGATGCCGGGTGGGCCGGTCGAGCCGTGCTGTTGCGCCTGGTGTTCCTCCTCGCCTCGGCGTGGGCTGCGTTCCGACCCGAACGCGTCATCGACCCCACGACGCAGCTCGCCGCGCTCGGTATTCCGGGACTCTGCGCCGCGATGATCGGGATCTCGCGCACGGTCGGACCACTCGCCGGCCTCGGCGTCGTCATGGGGGTGCTCCACGCACTCGCGATGGCCGTGTGGGTGGGTGGTGTGGTCCTCATCGCCCGCGTCGTCCTGTCGGGCCCGGGTGATGAGGATCTCGTCCATGCGGTGCGTGGCTTCAGCCGGGTCTCCACCCCCGCCATCGTGGTCACCATCGTCACGGGTCTCGTGCAGATGTTCCGGCTCGACGGTGGCGAGTTGTTCCAGAGTGGACATGGCCGCGTCGTCGTCTTGAAGACCGTCGTCGTCGCCGTGATGATCTTCGTTGCGTTCTCCGCTCGTCAGTTCGTGTCACATCGTCTCAACCGGGCGCAGCAGATGAGCGTGCCACTCGCCGACCGGCTGAGGCGGGCATTCGGCGCCGAGGCGGCTATCGGTGTGGTGGTGCTCGCGTTGAGCGCCTGGCTCCTCGCGTTCGTCCCACCGAACATCGACGACACTCCGAAAATCGACTACGCGGTCACACAGACGCACACCGACGAAGCAGAAATCATCGACGTGCGAATCCGCCTCACCGACGACCAGATCGGCCTCGTCGGGCTCGAGGTCGAGGTGCGCGAACCAGAGGAGAACCTGGCTGGGCTGGTCGTGGTGTTCACCGCACCGCCCAACGACCAGAACGTCGGCTCGATCCGTCAGCCGGTACCGCTGACCGGGGCAGGCTTCGCCGTCCGTGACGAGGCGATCGGCCTGCCGATCAGCGTCGCCGGCGACTGGACCATCCAGGTCGAGGCGAACACGGCGAGCGGCGCCGTGAGCAGCACCCCGCAGTCCTACACGGTGTTCAATCTCGACGGCACCGCGCCAACCACGGCGGTCACGCTCCCACCGACGAGCCTCGTCGAAGTGGTCCCGACCGAACCGGCCACCACCGAGGGCTGACCAGCGCACCACAACCGGCGAAATTCCGGCGGATCGTGACGGCTGGCGTCTTGATCCGCCGGAATTTCGTCATTTTCGGACCGGGTCAGAACAGGGTCGAGAACTGCACGGGAGTCGCAACGTCGAGTTGGTCGAATCGGCACGATTCGGGTGAACGGTCGGGCCGCCAGCGGACAAAACCAACACCATGCCGGAACCGGCCACCCTCGAGCTGCCCAAACGTCACCTCGGCGACCAACCCCATCTTGATCGGAACGAACGAGAGGTCCTTGCCTGCATTCCACCGGCTTCCCGCCGATGGCGGGTTCGGCTTGCCGGCGGCATCGTTCGCCGCACGCTGGGCCTGCTGGTCTTCCTGCCACGTCGCCCAGTCGACCCACGGGTGGTCGACGAGCGCGTCGGGCCCGGTGCGCAGTGACAACTCCTCCAGCAGCTCGGTCCGACGCTTCACGCTGAACGAAGCGGCAACGCCGACAGAGCGCAGCTGGCCGTCCGCCGCGTACAGCCCGAGCAGCAGCGAACCGACACCGTTGCCGTCCTTGTGGATCCGATACCCGGGCACCGCGCAATCGGCCGTGCGAACGTGCTTCACCTTGATCAACGAGCGTTTGCCCGAGTCGTACGTTCCGGCAACCGGCTTCGCGATGATGCCGTCCAGGCCGGCCCCCTCGAACGCGTCGAACCACTCCTCGGCCCGCGTGCGATCGGTCGACGCGGGGGTGAGTCGGACACGTTCGTTCTGGACGATCGCGTCGATCAGCATCGCACGACGCTCGAGCATCGTTTCATCGACGAGTAACCGGTCGCCGACCGCGAGCAAGTCGAACGCGACGAACTCGGCGGGGGTCTCAGCCGCGAGGCGGTTGATCCGCGACTCGGCAGGATGGATCCGCTGCAGGAGCGCGTCGAAATCGAGTCCGTGATCACCACCGTCGGGCACAACGACCTCACCATCGACGATGCAGCGCGCCGGGAGCGCCCGCCGCAGGGGCTCGAGCAGCTCGGGGAAATAGCGCGCGAGCGGCTTGAGCTTGCGGGAGTAGAGCTCGATCCGATCGCCGTCACGAAACACGATGCACCGGAACCCGTCCCACTTGGGCTCGAACAACCATTCGTCGTCGCCCGCAGGGATCTTCCGTGCAAGCTTCGCCAACATCGGTTCGATCGGTGGCTGGAGCGGAAGGTTCCACGACAGATCGGGTTCGGACATCTCGCGAGTCTGGCGCGTCGAGCCGCGCCCACTGCACGATCTCGGCCCGAATCCGTTGCGGAAGCTGCGACAGGGTCGAGAATGTCGCGGAGGTCCCGAAGCGGGGAGCGTCGAAGCGACGGGGTAACTTCGTGGCCGTGACGATGGAAGAGAAGATCGCCGACCTCGCCGACCGACGGGAGCAGGCGCTGCACGCCGGCTCACCGCGGTCGGTCGAACGACAGCACGAGAAGGGCAAGATGCTCGCTCGCGAGCGGCTCGACTACTTCCTGGATGAGGACTCGTTCCACGAACTCGACCTGCTCGCCCGCCACCGGGCGCACACATCAGGGCTCGAGGACCGCCCCTACACCGACGGCGTGATCACCGGTTGGGGCACCGTCGACGGACGCAAGGTGTTCGTGTTCTCGCAGGACTTCACGGTCTTCGGCGGCGCGCTCGGCGAGGTGTTCGCCGAGAAGATCCACAAGTTGATGGACCTGGCCGCCAAAGTGGGCGCTCCCGTGATCGGCCTCAACGACGGAGCGGGCGCCCGCATCCAGGAGGGTGTGGTCAGCCTTGCCTCATACGGCGGGATCTTCCTGCGCAACGTGCAGGCGTCGGGCGTGGTCCCGCAGATTTCGGTGATCCTCGGCCCGTGTGCCGGCGGCGCGGTCTACTCGCCGGCGATGACCGACTTCATCTTCATGGTCCGCGAGACCAGTCACATGTTCATCACCGGTCCCGACGTCGTCAAGACCGTCACCGGCGAAGACGTCACGCTCGAAGAACTTGGCGGAGCGATGAGTCACGCGTCGAAGTCCGGCGTCGCAACATTCGTGTCGGCCGACGAGAAGGCCTGTCTCGACGACGTACGGTTCCTGCTCGGATTCCTGCCCTCGAACAACCTCGAAGAGCCACCGGTCGAAGACCTCGGCGATGATCCCGACCGCCCGTGTCCCGAGCTGAACACGATCCTGCCCGATTCTCCGAACCTTCCGTACGACATGACCGAGGTGATCCGCCACGTCGTCGACGGCGGCGAGTTCTTCGAGTACTTCCCGCACTGGGCGAAGTCGATCGTGTGCGGCTTTTCGCGCATCGACGGCAAGCCAGTCGGCATCGTCGGCAACCAACCGAAGATCCTGGCCGGCGTGCTCGACATCGAATCGTCGGAGAAGGCCGCCCGCTTCGTTCGGACGTGCGACTCGTTCAACATCCCGCTGATCACCTTCGTCGACGTGCCCGGGTTCCTCCCCGGTGTCGACCAGGAGTACGGCGGGATCATCCGCCACGGTGCGAAGCTGCTGTACGCCTACTGCGAAGCGACCGTGCCGCGCATCCAGGTGATCACGCGCAAGGCTTACGGCGGCGCCTACGTCGTGATGAACTCGAAGTCGATCGGCGCCGACCTGGCGTTCGCCTGGCCGAGTGCGGAGCTGGCCGTGATGGGTCCGCAGGGTGCGGTCGAGATCGTGTACCGCCGCGAACTCCAGCAGGCTGCCGACCCGGTGTCGCGTCGTGCCGAGCTGGTCGACGAGTACACCGAGAAGTACGCCAACCCCTACGCGGCGGCCGAACGCGGGTACATCGACGACGTGATCGAACCGTCCGAGACGCGACGGAAGCTCGTCGCCGGGTTGCGGATGCTCGGCACCAAGCGCGAAGAGCTCCCTCGCCGCAAGCACGGCAACGTTCCGCTCTGACCGGTTCCGTATCCCAGGTGGTGTCCCCATCTGCGTGAAATGATGCGGGGATGAGTTCAGACTTCGACGCCCCCGGTGGGCCTGCCTCGGCGATGCCGCCGCCCCCACCGGGATCGGCTCAGGTGCCTCCACCACCGCCGAGCTCGCCAACCCCTCCGCCGCCCCCGGGCTCACCGCAACCACCACCTCCGCCGAGCCAGCCGCCTCCTGCGCCCGCGCCACCGGCCGTGGAGATCGTGTCGCCGACCCCTCCGGCTGCAGCTTCACCGACCGGCGTGCAGCATGGCGACGACCTGGCGGACATCCTCGCCCAACTCGACGACGAGCCCGTCCCGTCGGGGGCGACCAGCGCCCCGAGCGCGCAGCCTCAGGACGACCGACCAGGCGCCGGCGCCAAGTTGACCGGACCGGGTGATCTCGAGCGACCGTCGGCGGCGTCGCAGATCGTGATCGAGTCCGAGGGGGGCATCGACTTCGATCCGACCTTCGCCTCGTTCTCCAAGCGGGCACTCGAGTTGATCGTCGACACCCTCGTCCTCGGCCTGGCCCTGCTGCCCGGTCTGGTCATCGCTGCGGTTGCCAGCTCGCTGTGGTTCCTCGGGCTGCTCATCTCGCTGATCGGCTTCGTGTTGTTCGTGGTGTTCGCTGCCCGCTCGATTGCCGACAGCGGGCAATGGATCGGCAACCGAGTGGCCGACACGCGGATCGTCGACGGCATCAACGGGGCCAACATCGACGTCGGGCGCGCCGCGCTCCGCGTCGTTGTCCGCTATCTGATCTCGACGATCTTCTTCTTCGGCTTCCTGATCGCGTTCGCCGATGGCCAGCGCCGAACCTTCCACGACCGCCTCTCCCAAACCGTGGTCGTGGGCCGAGAGCGCGAGGTGTGGACTGCGGACCGACCCGCACCCTGACCGAGGGCTTCGGCCGCGACCCACTCGTCGGATACCCTCTCGTGCGTGTCGCTGAACGATCTCCCTCCGCCATCGGGCTTGGTGATGTCGCCGGCGCCGTCCGACGAGGAAGCCGTGGCGATCATGGCCGCCACCGAGGCGTTGTGGCCCAAGCCGGTCGTGCTGGCCGCCGCCGAGCACACCCCGCGATCGCGAGCATGGCGCTTCTCCGGACGCTGGTGGAGCACACCGGTTCCCGCGCGTCGCGATCGACCCTTCCGCTGAGTTCCCGGGTTCCGGCACGGGCACATCGAGATGCCTTGGTCCCGGAACGAAGCGAATTGCGGGCGGGGTGACGATCGCATCGTCATCCCAATGCGCCGGCGTGCCAGGATCCGTGGATGACCGAGGCCGGGAG
>Ga0316197_10001747_pt1 | contig 15464 bp, 16 predicted proteins | sample OudBiesiAoxic_MG_FD_204939 | JGI IMG/M metagenome (GOLD analysis project Ga0316197, IMG submission 204939) | Coastal sediment microbial communities from Oude Bieten Haven, Netherlands - site A oxic | ecosystem: Environmental > Aquatic > Marine > Coastal > Sediment | place: Netherlands...
CGATGGGAGGGGTGGCTCTTGACCGGTGCATTTACTACATCTATAGTAGCTAGAGTTAAGACAGTATGAAGGAGAGGGACAAATGAGCTACTCGTTGGGCGTGTGGCAGGCGATGCTTGCCAGCGTCTATGTCGCTGACAAGGTGCGGCTCGGCGAGTTCGACTTCGTCCCGACGCGGCGGATTGCGGAGGATCTCGGGATACCCGCTCCCAGCTTGGCGCGTTTGCTGCGCAGTCTGAATCGCGCCGGCATTGTCGAGACGCGTGAAGGGGCGGGGGGTGGTGTTCGACTGGCCGTGCCGGCTGAACGGGTCACTCTGCTTTCCATCGTGGACGCGATCGAGCAAACCCTTCCGCTGTTCCGCACCGACTCGGCGCTGCTGGTGACCGGAGAGACGCCTACCAGGCGACAGGAGAGTCTGCGCGACGCGCTGGACGGCGCCGAACAGGCGATGCGTACCAGTCTCGAGGGGGTGACAATCGACGCGATTTCTAACACCTGAACAAGACGCTGGGCGCCGTGCGGCGCCCTTTCTCGTGTCCATAACTACATCAACGATATATAGAGTTAATAAAGTAAGGAGCTCGTGTGAAACTACTGAGACCAACGTTGGTCGTTATCGGTGTCGTGCAGATTGCGCTTGGCATCGTCTTCCTCATCCCCGACCTGTTCGCCAACGTGATGGGCCTTGAACACCCTCCGGGTTGGGTGAACTGGATACTTGCCATGTTGGCGGCCCGGGCGCTCGGATTTGGATACGGCATGCTCGTTGCCGCCCGTGATCCGCGGCGACACATCACTTGGATTCGCGCCATGATTGCTGTGCAGGCAATCGACTGGCTGGGAACGCTTGGGTATTTGGCCGCGGGTAGCGTCACGCTCGTGAACGTGACGACGGCTGCGTTCCTTCCGGTCGTCTTCGTCGTGATCCTCGGCCGGTTCGCATTTGGCCCGGAGTCGCGTGCCGCCGATGCGGAGCGTTCGGTGTCGGCTGCTCTGTGATTCCCGCTTCGGTGGTTGGCACGATGGCGGGTCTGAGTCTGACCACCACGGCGGGCGTTTGGCCGCCGTGCGATGCACGGGTGGTGGTGCAGGGATTCGTGACTCCTGATCAGGCCGGTTGTACCCGTCGGCGTTGCATCCATCGTCGGTGCCTGCGACGCTGTGGATGTGGAACCGAGCACTCGCGGCTGGATCGCCGACGTCATCGTGGGTGGGATCGTGGGTGGAATCGTTGGCGCCATCGCTGCGGTGAATGTCGCGATCTACGCTGGAACCGACGACGGCTACGAGGCCAGTCTCGGTGAGGTTCTCCAGGAGAGCCCGGCCGCCGGCGTGATTGTGATCGCTCTGCTGCTCATCGGTCCAATCGCCGGAGTGGCTCTCGCCCGGGCGATCCGACGGCGGCGAGCGGCGCGCAGCGATACTGCCTGATCCCTGCCGAAGGCGAGGGCCGGCCATTCCGTGCGTCGGAGGCGCCAAATCGGAAATGGCGAAGCCCGGGGTACGCGGAAGAACTTCCATAACAGCCGCCGGGCGGTCCTAGGGTCCAGTGACCGACCGGATCCGCCGGCCTGTTTGTCGCAGGGCGGTGGCCGTTGCCGGATGATCCCAGAGGAACAAGCATGCTTGCAGTCGTTGCCGACCAGGTCTCGAAGACGTACAAGAAGTCAGACGTACCTGCACTCGACGGCGTCTCGATGTCGATCGAGCGGGGCAAGGTCTACGGCCTGCTGGGCCCGAACGGGGCCGGAAAGACCACGCTCATTCGCGTCCTCGCCACGCTGCTCAAGCCCGATTCGGGGACGGCCACCGTTGAGGGCATCGACGTGGTCGCGGACCCGATCGGCGTGCGGACCAGGATCGGGCTCGGCGGTCAGTACGCGGCCGTCGACGAGTTCCTCACCGGACGGGAGAACGTGGTGATGGTCGGCAGGCTCTACAACCTGCCGAAGGCCAAAGTCGAAGTGCGCGCGCAAGAGGTGCTGGAGCGGATCAACCTCGTTGATGCTGCCGACCGTCAGGTACAGACCTATTCGGGCGGAATGCGTAGACGTCTCGATCTTGCCGCGTCGCTCGTCGGCCGCCCGGACGTCCTCTTCCTCGATGAGCCGACGACCGGGATCGATCCCCGGTCGCGCGTCGACATCTGGGAGCTCATCCGGGAACTGGTGAGCGGAGGCACGACGCTCTTGCTCACGACGCAGTATCTCGAAGAAGCCGACTTCCTCGCAGACACCATCGGGGTCATCGACCAGGGCCGGCTGATCGCTGAAGGAACGTCCGAAGACCTCAAGGAGAGGATCGGAGGTGTCGTGGTGCAGTTGCATGTCGACGAGTCCTACTGCAAGCCCGCCATCGACGCCATCAAGGACCTCACCGGGTCGGAGCCGTTGCACGACGCGGATCGGGATTTCCTGGTGATTCCGGCGGAGCACGGATCCCAGTCGCTGATCGAGGTCGTTCGAGCGATGGACACGGCCAAGGTCCCGATCATCGATATCGAGCTCCACAAACCGACACTCGATGATGTGTTCCTGTCGATCACCGGGCATGCCGCCGAGGTGGAAACGGCGGACGATCGGGTCCCCGAAAGCGGGGTGGCACGATGACGACCACTGCAGCCAGGCCAACGCGGGAGCGAGTCAGTCCGGCACACGCCCTGAAGGACGTGTGGATCATCACGAAGCGCAATCTGCGTCGCTTCATCCGAATGCCGCAGCTCTTGCTCTTCGCGACCGTTCAGCCGGTGATGTTCCTGCTGCTGTTCACCTATGTCTTCGGCGGGGCGATCGACATCCCGGGGGTCAGCTACATCGACTTCCTGATTCCCGGCATCCTGGTCCAGACCGTCATGTTTGGATCGACGAACACTGCGACGGGGCTCACTGAGGATCTCGCCGCGGGGGTCATCGACCGATTCCGCTCGCTGCCGATGGCGCGGGGTGCGGTCCTCGGCGGCCGCACGTTTGCCGATCTGGTTCGCAGTGCCGGGGTCAACACCCTGATGATCTTCGTCGGTTTCCTGATCGGTTTCCGTCCGGCCGGGATTCCTCAGTTGCTTGCCGGCTTGGTCCTGGCGCTCATGTTTGGCTACTCGATGTCGTGGGTGTTCGCCTCGGTTGGACTGGTCGCTCGGACACCCGAGGCAGCGCAGTCCGCCAGTTTCCTTGTCGTCTTCCCGTTCGTATTCGCGAGTTCGGTGTTCGTACCGGTGCAATCCATGCCCAGCTGGCTCCAGGTGTTCGCGGACAACCAGCCGGTGTCGGTGATCGCAACAACGGTTCGTGGTCTGACACTCGGCATCGAAGCATTGCCTTCAGGCAAGACGATCGAAGGCATGGTGGCCCTGTCGCTCGTGTGGATCATCGGGATCTTCGCAGTGGCTTCGCCACTGAGCGTCCAGCTCTACCGCCGCATCTTCAGCTAGAGCTATCTGCCTATCGAGCCTCGGCGACCTCGTAGGTGGCGTCCCGAGCCGCGGCGCTCTCCTGCTGATCGCACCAGCATTAGTTCGGTCCCGTCCCCCGTCCGTCCGCCTGTTGTGCCGGATCCTGTCGGTAGAAGCCTTGCAGGAGGTCGTAGATCTCGGGCTCGAGACCGCGAAGGTCCTGTGGCACATCGAAGAAGGCCTCCGTCGCAACGGCAAACAGTTCGGTCGCGCTGATCGCGCCGTAGGTATCGATGAACCGGGGCTCACCGTTGCGCAGATCATCCAATGCTGTGCCCATGACGCGCTCCCAACGCCGGTATGCCTCCCGGTCGCGAAGATAGGGCACGCCGCTTGCTGATCCGTCGGCCATGTCGAGTTTGTGGGCAAATTCGTGAAACACGACGTTGTGGCCGCGTTCGGGGTGGCGAGTGGCACCGAGCGCCTCGTTCCAGGCGATCATGACCGGTCCGTGAAGCATCGCTTCCCCCGCCAGCGCAGCCGGACCATCGCTCTCGATGCCGCCGTCGAGGTGACGCCGTCCCTGTCGCACGGCCGCCGACGGGTACACGATGATGGTCGTCACGTCCCGATACCACCCAAGATCGAGGCCGACGATGAGCCGGCAGGCCTGCGCTGCAATCGTGACGATCACGTCGTCGGACGGGCTGAAGCCCCGTGAACCCTCGAAGTTCTTCGTCGCGACGAAATCGGCGGTGAGTTGCTCCAGGACGGCCTGCTGATCGGCGTCCGCGAGGGGCCACCACCTCAGACGCTCGGTCAGCAGTGCTTGCCACTCGAGCGGCAAGCTCCGACCTGGGGAAGATCGAGTCCGTCGCACAATCGTCGCTCCTCCCGTGGAATTGGCCGACACCGCACCGCGAGAGCCGCGCGGTCGACTACCGCGAGCCAGAAGGTAGCGCCGGATGCCAGACATGCGTAGGTGCCGCCGGGTTGCTGAATCGAGCAAGACGAGGGTTGGAGGCGACGTGGACCGCGAATCAGCAGCGGCCAGGATTCATACCCCTACCAACACGGCCCTACGCTGCGCCCGGCGGCGCTGATGCCGCTTCCATCGCTGCGGCTGAGCTCCTGAGACACCGACTCTTCAAGCCTCACAGGGTGAACGCGGGAGCCGCTTCCGGAGATCCGGTGAAGAGAAGAATGGTGGATTGATCGTGCCCGGTCAACGCCGAAGAGGACAACAGATCGGACGTCTCCTCCGGAATGCCGGATGTCGCTATTCGCCGTCGTCGCTGTTGACCGACCTCCGGGGTGTTGCGCGAGCCACGATGCTGCGGAGTGGGATTGTCGAGACCTCGTAGATCGCGCCCCCGACATGCGCGGGCGCCTTGGCAGCCTCGACGAGTCCGCGACCGAGAGTCGCACCGGCACGTCTGCCGGACGGGCGACGGATCCAACCGAGGGCGACGAACACGCCAAGCGAGAGCACAGCGATCACCGCCATGACGACGGTCACGATCACCCACCCGGATTCATTCTTGAGTCCCGGCAGGTTGGCGAAGTTCATGCCGAAGAATCCCACGATGAGTGTGAGCGGAAACATGATCGCGGCATACACGGTGAGTACCGTGGTCACGTTTGTCGCCTCCCGCGCCTCGGCACCGCGATACGCGTCGAGCGTCTCGGCGAGCGCCGACCTGGCAGCGTCGAGCTCGTGTGCCGCTCGCATTGCGACGTCGAAAGCATCGGACAAACGGCGTCGCCCGAGGTTGCCGACCAGCGGAGATTGGCTCCGCCGGAGGAGGTCGAGCGCTTCCCGCTGGGGATGAACGACACGACGCACAGCGGCAAGGTCGACCCGTACGGCCGTCATCTCCTCGAGAAAGTCAGAATCCGCCTCGAGGGCTTGGTCGACCAACTCGTCAATGCGAGTGTCGAACGTCGCGGTCACCGAAAGCAGGCGGCGGGTGAGCACATCGGCGAGGTACCCGATGAGCTCATCAACGCTCGCTGTTGCGAGACGTTCGCTCGCCTCTATCTCGTTCCAGAGCGCATCAACCGCCGGTGAGCGTTCAACGTGGACCGTGACGAGGTACCGGTCGGTGAGAAAGCAATCGAGCTCGTAGGTCTCGACACGATCGCCCCGCAAGCCGTGAAGGACCACTAGGAGGTGGTGGCCGAAGTCGTCGACCTTTGCGAGGTCGACGTCATTGACGGCGTCGCGTACCGCAAGAGCATCGAGTTGAAGCCGCGCCGTGAGTTCGTCGAGCGACGCGGTGTCCTCTGAATCGACCACGACGTCGACCCAATCCCAGCCGCGCTCGGGTCCGTCGGGCGGGAGCTCCGAAAACTCTGTTGTTGTGCCGTCGCCGTGCGACCGCAGAATCCTCATGTCCATGCTTCGAAGGCCCTTCGTTGGGTGGCCCGGCCGCTGTCGCCGTCCGGGTAGCGTATCGACCGAATCGGTCGTGGTCGACCGCATCGGCCGCACATCCGACCACGCGGTCGCAGATATCGAAGGATCGCCGAATGGGTGCACAGCTCACTCGGACAGCTGTTTGGATGCCACCGAGGGCGACACGCTGTTCCTAAACTACGCCGGTGACCGTATGGCTTCAAGAGAACCTCGGGATGTCTTCGGATTTGTCCGTGCGCATCGGGGCGACCCTCGCGATCATCGTGATCGCTCTCATTGTGCGGTGGCTCGTCGTTCGGTCGTTGAATCGAACCGTCGCCGATGGCGACGTTCTGTTCAAGGCGAGGAAGGCGGCCACCTACGTCACGATGGCCATATCGATCTTGCTGTTGACGTGGATCTGGCTCCCATTCTTCGACGACCTCGGTACCTTCCTCGGTCTCCTCGTCGCCGGCCTTGCGATCGCTCTCGCCGACGTGTTTCTCGACCTCGCCGGTTGGCTGTTTATTATGTTTCGCCGTCCGTTTCGGGTCGGGGACCGCATCGAGATCGATGGAACCGCAGGCGACGTCATCGACGTTCGCGCGTTCCGATTCACGCTGCTCGAAATCAAGAATTGGGTCGATGCAGACCAGTCGACAGGTCGCCTCGTGCACGTCCCGAACGGACACTTGTTTCGGCATCCCACGGCGAACTACACCGAAGGGTTCTTTCACATCTGGCACGAAATCCCCGTGCTCGTCACGTTCGAGTCGGACTGGCGCCGAGCGGAGGACCTCATTCAGCAGGCACTCGAACCGCTGGCAATCAGCGAGAAAGAGCTGCGTCGACAGCAGGAGAAGGCGAGCGAAGCCCGCGACTACCTCATCAAGTTCAGAGAGCTGAAGCCGGCCGTCTACGTCTCAACTCGCGACAGCGGTGTGCTGCTGACTGCTCGGCTCCTGGTGGAGGCGCGGGCTCGACGCGGCGTCGAGGACACGTTTTGGCGAACCGTGCTTGCGGAGTTCGAAGGTGAGCCGACGATCGAGCTGGCGTACCCCACGGTGAGAACCTACCTCCACGATCCAGTCGTCGTTCAGAGCGACGGGCCTTGAGACCAACGGCATGGTCGGTCCGTTTCGAGCGCACGGAACGGTGGGCCGATCGGCTCAGATCCCGTCGCTGTGCACGAGATACTCCTCCGCGGCCGGCCGCGCGGTGAGTGCGTCGCCGTTGACCCGTTCTTCGAGCTGCTGAACGCGCTCGACGAGCACTTCGAGGACTCGCACGGCATGGTCGTCCTTGCTCTCCTCGAGATGCACGCTCATGGGAGGCTGTCCTTCGAGGTGTTCATCGATCACGCGACCCGTGAGACCGACGACGGTGGCGCCGGCGAGAGCATCCGTCACCACGATCGCCCCGGCGCCGACGGGATTCCGATCGTGGTGAACCAGCTGACGATGGCAAACCAAAGGCGGCGGGGAAACGCCATGGTGGTGTTGACCAAACAGGACCCGACGGAAGTGAACGAGGCGGTCAGGTCGGTGGTCACCGACACTCGGGCCTGTCGGCTGGTCTTCCGTTGGGGCGACCCGACTCGAAGGTCGGATCTGGCGATGGTCGGCGTCGAGGATGCTCGGGCCATCATGGTTCTCTCGGATGAGGATGCACGAGGTGATGCGCGCGTGGTGAAAGCGGTGCTTGCAGAGGGCGCCGAACTCGGAGCGTTCGATCGGATACCGATTGTTGCTGAATTGACCGACTCGGCCACGGCTGAGAGCCTGACACGCGCCTGCGGTGGGCAGGTGTTCACGATTGTCGCGTCGCAAGCAGCCGCAAGCATCACAGCGTTCTCGCTTGCAGAACCCGGTCTCGCTCGAGTTGTCGAAGAGCGCTTGAGTTTTGTCGGCGCCGATATCGCTGACGACTACGTCGTCAGTGATGCCATCACGAGCCGTCTGATGACACAACTTGCCGACCAGCCAGAGCGGAGAGCCGTCGTGCAGGAGCTCTATGGTCCGACCGGCTCGTCGATCCGCCTCGTCGGCGCCGCTGAACTCGAGCTGGCGGGCGAGTGCGAATGGAACGAAATTGTCGGTGCCGCCTACACGTCCGGCTTGCTCGCCATCGGCTGGCGGCTTGCCAGTGCCGCGGGGAGCGCTCCGGTCCTCAACCCCGACACCTCAGATCGCGTGTATCTCACCGATACCGATCGTGTTGTTGTCATTGGTTGAGGTTTCGGGGGAGTCCGCATGACGTCGCCGACGTTAATCTGAGAACCTGGTCACTTGGCCGTCCGCTCACCCCGAGATCCGCGTACCCAGGGTTCACCACGCCGTATGCGACGTCTTGAGCCCACGGAATGAACGACCGGCTCATATGCCGGCGCCCTCGACGAGGAACTCGGCGGTTGATGGGGGAGCGGTCAGAGCGTCGCCGTTGACCCGTTCTTCGAGCTGCTGAACGCGCTCGACGAGCACCTCGAGGACTCGCACGGCATGGTCGTCCTTGCTCTCCTCGAGATGCACCGACATCGGAGGCTGTCCGTCGAGGTGCTCGTCGATCACGCGACCCGTGAGACCGACGACGGTTGCGCCGGCGGGAACATCCTTCACCACGATCGCCCCGGCACCGACGCGAGCGCCCGGTCCGACGGTTACGGCGCCGAGAACCTTGGCTCCAGCACCCACGACCACGCGGTCGCCGATGGTGGGATGGCGCTTGCGGTGCGCGAGGCTCGTCCCTCCGAGGGTGACACCCTGGTACAGCATCACGTCATCGCCGATCTCGGCGGTCTCGCCGATCACGATGCTCATGCCGTGATCGATGACGAAGCGTCGGCCGATCGTTGCTCCGGGGTGGATCTCGATGCCGGTGAACATCCGGTTGACGTGGCTGATGAATCGGGCCGAGAACGCATGGCCCCGTGCCCATCGTCGATGGGCGATCCGGTGCATTTGCACGGCGTGGAACCCCGGATACAGGATCAGCACCTCGGGCACGCTGCGGGCAGCCGGATCGTGATCGAATATGGCCTGGACGTCCTCGCCCCATCGCCCGAAAAGGCGCAACCATCGTCGGGCCGGCGTGCGGTTCGCTTCCGCTGCCGAAGGGGTGCGGCGGGTCACGACGACCCCGCAGGTTCGACGGATTCCGCCAGTCCCGACGAGAGATATCGCTCTCCGGTGTCTGGAAGGAGGACGACGATGAGGCGGCCCGCCATCTCGGGCCGCCCGGCGATCTCGAGCGCAGCCTGGAGTGCAGCCCCGCTCGAGATTCCGACAAGGATGCCCTCGCTCCGGGCGAGGCACCGCGCGGCGGTGAACGCGTCGTCGTTCTCGACTTGGACGATTTCGTCGATGACCTCAGTGTTCAGTACCTTCGGCACAAATCCGGCTCCGATACCCTGAATCTTGTGCGGCCCCGGCGTGCCGCCGGACAGAACGGGCGAATCGGCCGGTTCTACGGCTACCACTTGGATGGCCTGGTTCCGCCCCTTGAGAACCTCGCCGACACCGGTGATCGTGCCGCCGGTCCCGACCCCCGCCACGAACACGTCTACCTTTCCCTCGGTGTCGGACCAGATCTCCTCCGCGGTTGTGCGCCGGTGGACGTCGGGATTGGCGGGATTCGAGAACTGGCGGAGCATCACGGAGTCCGGGATCTCCGACACGAGCTGCTCGGCCCTGGATATCGCTCCGTTCATGCCCCCCGTTCCCTCGGTGAGCACCAGCTCGGCGCCGAGCAGGCTGAGGAGCTCGCGGCGTTCGACGCTCATCGAGTCAGGCATTGTGAGCACCAGCCGATAGCCCTTGGCGGCCGCCACCGAGGCAAGGCCGATTCCCGTGTTGCCGCTTGTTGGTTCAACGAGGGTGGTTTCACCTGGCGTGATGCCCCCAGCCGCTTCGGCCGCGTTGATCATGTTCAATCCGATGCGGTCCTTGACGCTAGACAGCGGGTTGAACGACTCCAGCTTCGCAACGATGCGGGCGCCTCCGGGCGGTGACATGCGGTGGAGCTCGACGAGCGGTGTGCCTCCGATCGTCTCGGTGATGTTGGCGTGTATCTGTCCCATGGCGGAAGGCCTCCATAGAAAAAGGCCCGGGCGTCGTGCCGCGGGCCGTGTGTGTCGGTGTCTTGAGGGGATCAGGGACAGCTACATCGTTCCGCGACGGTATATGCACACGCACAAGCGCAGCAGACGGAGCGGTTCGATATGGCCGTGTTCACAGGCGCAATGGTAGGGCCCGGTGCGCGGCAACTTCGCCGGATCGCGACGGCAGCGTGCGGGCTCCGATCAAGCAGCCGTGGCCGAGGCCGGGTAGTCTCCCGATCCGGCGTAGCCATCGAGTGCCAGTGGGAGCACCATGGAGAACGAGTTCCCCGACTTCATCCGGTCATTGCCAACCCCGGACGCCGACACAGCCCTGGACTGCTATCTGTCATCCGGTGATCGCGGGTTGGTGATGTTCTACGAGGCGCGCAACAAGGAGGTCGTCGTTCCCGAGCACATGCACGGGGACCAGTGGGGGATCGTGCTCGCCGGAACAGTACGCATGCAGATCGGGGACGAGACCGCGGAGTATCACCGTGGCGAGACATACTTCGTCCCCGGTGGCGTTCCCCACACCACGTGGGTCGCGGCCGGCACGCGGGGACTCGACATCTTCGAGGAGCACGACCGGTACATGCCGGCGTCGGAGACGCCGACGCCCGACTGAGCAGGTTGCCGAGTCCCGGCCATCCCGTGGGCCGGAGTCGACACGGATGGCGTTGCCGACTCTGGGCACGCGTGTTGGGGCAGAATGGGCGGGATGACCGCACCACGCACCGAACGACACGGGACTCTCGGCACCTTCGCCGGGGTGTTCACACCGTCGATCCTCACGATTCTCGGGATCATCCTGTTCCTGCGCATGGGCTACGTCGTCGGGAACGCCGGCCTCACGCAGACCTTGCTCATCATCGCTTTGGCGACCGGTGTTGCGGTGCTCACCAGCATCTCGCTCGCCGCCATCGCAACCAACATCGAGGTGAAAGGCGGCGGCGACTACTACCTGATCTCGCGGACGCTGGGTGTGGAGTTCGGCGGCGCCATCGGTCTCGTGCTCTTCCTCGCCCAATCGGTCTCGGTCGGTTTCTACGCCATCGGGTTTGGAGAGGTCACGGCCGGCCTTGTCGGGCTCGACTCGAAGATCGCCGTCCAGGTGATTGCCCTGATTGCCGTCCTGATCCTCTTCGGGTTCGCCTGGGCCGGAGCCGACGTTGCAAGCCGATTCCAGTTCGTTGTAATGGCGTTCCTCGTTCTGGCGCTGCTCTCGTTCTACACGGGCGCGCTCGGATCTGCCGAGACGGCGACGCTCGAACAGGGCTGGTCACCGCCGGCTGCATCGATCGGATTCTGGGCGGTGTTCGCGATCTTCTTCCCCGCCGTGACGGGCTTCACCCAGGGCGTCAGCATGTCGGGCGATCTGAAAGATCCCGCGAAGAGCCTGCCACTCGGGACCTTCTCGGCCGTCGGACTCTCCACGGTGGTGTACGTCACGGCGGCAATCATCATCGCGGCGTCCGTTCCCCAGTTCCTGCTCGTCGGCGACGCCGGCGATGCCATGCGGTCCATCGCCCTCATCGGTCCGCTCGTCGTGATGGGCGTGATCGCCGCCACCCTGTCGTCGGCAATGGCATCGTTCCTCGGAGCGCCGCGCATCCTTCAGTCGCTGGCGTCGGATCGCGTATTTCCCCTGCTCAGCTTCTTCTCCAAGGGAGACGGGCCGCAGGCAAACCCGCGCCGCGCCGCGGTGTTCTCCCTGATCATCGCCGTACTCACGCTGGGCCTCGGCAGCCTCGACGCCATCGCGGCCGTCGTCTCGATGTTTTTCCTCATCTCGTATGGATTGCTGAACTACGCCACCTACTGGGAAGCCCGGGCGAAGAGCCCGGCGTTCCGGCCGCGGTTCCGGTTCTTCGACCAGCGGCTCAGCCTCCTCGGGGCGGTGGCCTGCCTCGGCGCCATGCTGGCCATCAACATCGTCGCCGGCGTGGCCGCGCTTGGCGTCATGTTCGTCGTCTACCAATACCTGTCTCGGCGAGACGCGCCGGAGCGGTGGGCCGACTCGGCATCGTCGCATCAATTCCAGCGCGCAACGGAGAGCATCCGGGCCCTGTCGAAAGAGGAGCAGCACGCCAGGAACTGGCGACCGCAGATCCTCGCATTTTCCGCGGACCCCACTCGCCGCGAGCGGCTCATCCGTTTCGCCTCCTGGCTCGAAGGTGGGAGCGGCCTCACCGTTGCGATGCGCGTGCTCCAAGGTGAAGGTGCCGTCATGCGTCGACAGCGGGATCATGCTGCGGACGAGTTGAGAGCTGAGATCGAGGCGCTTGGGATCGACGTGTACTCCCGCGTCGTGCTTGCTGCCGACGGGATGGAGGCGCTTCCGGTTGTCGTGCAGTCGTTCGGGGTCGGCGCCCTCAAGGCCAATACCGCGTTGTTTGGCTGGCCGGAGAGCCCCGTCGAAGACCGTCGCGTTCTGTACGCCCGGTCGCTGCGCGACGTGGCCCGCCTTGGAGTCAACGTCGTCACGATGTCGAGCGACGAGCAGCGGTGGGGGGCTTTGGCGGCGCGATCGAAGCGGAATCGGCGAATCGACGTCTGGTGGAGCAATGACGACTCGAGTCGGCTCGCACTACTCACGGCCTACCTGTTCACGCGCACTCCGGAGTGGTCGAGGGCGAAGATCAGAGTGCTCGCTGCGGCGCCGGCGGACGGCGTCATCCAGACACGATCCGACCTGAAGGACATGCTCGCCGAGGCACGAATCGAGGCCGAGGCCGTCTGCCTCATCGACGCGGACCAGGCGGCAATCGTGAGTGCCTGCGCCGATGCCGCGCTGGTGCTCGTCACGATGCGGATCCGCAAGGACGAAACACTCGATGCGCTCGGCGGCGACCTGGACCTCCTGCTTCGTCGCTTGCCGATGACCGCGGCGGTGCTGGCAGGTGAACCCGTCGATCTCCTGGCCGGACCTGAATCCGGACGCCACGTCACCCTCGCCGAGGCCGAGGAAGAGCTCGCGGAGGCGAAGGTGCGACTCAAAACGCTCGAAGCGCACCTGTCCGCGGCGACGGCGGCCGTTGACGACGCGCGCCTGTGGGCGGTGCCAGACGACCTCGAGGACGAGGCGGAAATCGAGGAGCTCAGCCGTCAGCGCGAGGCTGTGCTGCGAAGGACCCTCAAAGCGAAGGCTCGCGTCGAGACCGCTCAAACCGACGTCGACAGAGTCGTTGCCGGATAGCCGGCGCCCGTCTCCGGCGCCGCCGACGGTCCCCCTCGCGCGATGTAGAGCCTGGTAGCGTCCGACCAGGCTCAACGAAGGAGGACCGAACCATGGGTGATTTCCTGAAGGCCCTGCTCGCGGCATTCATTGCATTCGCGATCTTCACCTTCCCGGCGACCTGGCTGCTGATGCTGTTCTTCGGCAACATCGGCTGGGAGCTGTCCTACATGGGGTCGCTGCCGCTCGGCATCCTGGTGTCGACCCTGCTCGGTGGCGTGCTCAGCCGACCCTGGTAGCCAGCCGACTGAATCAATTCGCCCGGACACCGATCTGACCGGAGCACCGTCGGGATCGACGCGTCAGGGCTGAGGCGGGTCATCGGTCAATCGATCGAGGCGACCCGGACGTGTGAAGGCGATCGTAATGCTCGCGACGAATACCCACACCGGGAACCAAAGCCCGAGAGGTTCGATCAGCAGCGGAATGAGGAACAATGCGGCGCCGCTCGCGTAGCCGAAGTAGGCGAGCCAGTTCGGCATCACCTCGGTCCGGAGGAACACCGTCGACGTCGTGAAGATGAACACCGCTTGGATCCGAGGGCCGACCACGAGAAGCAGCCCACCGGCGATTCCCGTCGACACGGTCGCGGCTGCCTTGTCAACGGACCCCCCGTCGAGCAGCGAGAACGCGAGCGCGGGCGCAGCCGCTGCAACGGCGCCGACCATGTAGAGCGCTGCATACAGAACGGCCGAGCCGAGGAACACCGTGGAGAAGAACTGGTCCTCGCGATCGCCAATCCGCCGCCTGATCACGGCAACGAACCACAAGAATGCGACCGCGGAGATCGAGACCAGGTTGAGGGCCACGATGAGGATGGTCTGGTGGCCCCGATCGGCGTACCACGCGGTGATCTCCTGATCGGTACCGGCCAGGTCGGGAACCTGGCGGAGCAGAGCGAATGCAACGAGCGCGAGAACTGCGTACACCACTCCCGCGATGGCTGCCGATTCGATCGACCGGGCGCGCTCCTGCCTTTGCGACTTGGCCATCGTCCGATTATGCCATGCGGCCGACGCCGGGATCGATGCCCGATTGTTCCCACCTGGTCGCCTTGTCGGCAGCCCCCTTGTCTTGGGAGAGGTGCAATGCGTACTGCTAGCGTCGGATCCGCCTTGGCTCACTGCATGTAGGCGATCGAATGGGGAGGTTCCGGTGACGTCGGAGCAGCAATCGGGCGAAGGTGATCCCAAGGGGTCCGAGCAGCAATGGTCCAGCGGTCTTGGTCGATTCGTACCAGGAATCGCCATGCTCGCCTCATACGAGGGATCGTGGTTCCGACCCGATCTGCTCGCCGGGCTCACGGTCTGGGCGATGTTGGTGCCGCAGTCGCTCGGATATGCCTCCCTCGCCGGTATGCCCGCGGAGTACGGCCTCTACGCGGCGCTCGGGGCGATGCTGCTCTACTGGTTGTGGGGATCGAGCCGGGAACTCAACGTTGGGCCCGAATCGACGGTGGCGATCATGGTGGCCACGATTCTGGCCTCGCAGGCGACTGCCGGTTCCGAGGAGTACGTCGAGGCGGCCGCCCTGCTCGCCATCATGGTCGGGCTGGTGCTCTTGATCGGTGGGCTGTTCCGTCTAGGGAGAATCGCCGACTTCCTCTCCCGGCCGATCCTTGCGGGCTACGTGTTCGGGTCTGGAATCTTGATCGTCGTGAGCCAACTCCCCGGCCTGCTCGGGATCGACGTCGACACCAGCCTCTATCTCACCGATCTGGGCGCCGCGATACGCAATCTCAACCAGACCGAGCTGGCGACGCTCGCGATCGGCGTGGCCACCATTCTGATCGTGGTCGGTATGAAGCGGTTCATGAAGGCAATCCCCGGCGCGCTTGTCGCGGTCGTGCTCACGACGATCGTGGTCGCGGTGTTCGATATCGACGTGGCCGTCGTTGGGGAGTTCCCGTCGGGGTTGCCGATTCCCGGCATCCCGACGGTGCCGTTCGACGTCGTCGTCGGTCTGATCGGTCCTGCGTTCGCCGTCGCTCTGCTCGTCTACCCGGACAGCGTGCTCACCGCCCGGTCGCTGGCCGTGGTGAACAAGTATCGACTCGACGCAGACCGCGAGTTCTTTGGGATCGGTGCGGCGAACGTTGGAGCCGGATTGATCGGCGGATTCCCGGTGAACGGAAGCCAGTCGAGGAGCTTTGTCCTCAGCGACGCGGGTTCCAAGACCCAGGTCTCAAATCTCTGGGCTTCGCTGTTCGTGCTGCTGACGCTGCTGCTGCTCGCTCCGCTCTTCGCCTATCTGCCGAACGCAACGCTGGCGGGGATCGTGATGGTGGCCGGGGCCGGTCTGCTCGGTATTTCGGAGTTCGCGGCCCTCTGGCGATACCGAAAGA
>Ga0316197_10001748_pt1 | contig 15460 bp, 15 predicted proteins | sample OudBiesiAoxic_MG_FD_204939 | JGI IMG/M metagenome (GOLD analysis project Ga0316197, IMG submission 204939) | Coastal sediment microbial communities from Oude Bieten Haven, Netherlands - site A oxic | ecosystem: Environmental > Aquatic > Marine > Coastal > Sediment | place: Netherlands...
CGATTCGGTTCGTGGAGGGCGGCGACCTGGAGTTGAGTGACGTCCAATCCGTCGGAAATTATGCGGTCAGACTCGTCTGGCGCGACGGTCACCAGACGGGGATCTACAGCCATCGCTTCCTACGGAGCCTGTGCGCCTGTTCATCCTGCGCCGCAGATGAACCCAAATCGCGCTCGTTCTGGCGCGAATAGAGCAGGTCCCCCCTTGTTTGTCTCTGTTATCCTGTCCGTGGGGGTTTCGGGTGACATTTCACACACTCATCGTCGATGACAGCAGCGCCGTGCGCGCATTCGTCCGCGCTGCTCTGGAGAACGCTGATTTCGCGCGAGTGCAAGAGGCCGAAACCGGCTTCGAAGCTCTCCAACTGCTCGCCTCGAACGCGTTCGACGTGGTCATCGTGGACGTCAACATGCCCGATATCAATGGGCTGGAGCTGCTCGCCTTCATGAAGAAGAGCCCCAGGCAGCAGGGGGCTACCAAGATATTGATCAGTACGCGCGCCGATAGCCTGGATGCCAAGCGGGGCGCCAAGCTCGGCGCGGACGCCTTCCTCGCGAAACCGTTCGAGGTCGACGACCTTCGAAAGCTGATTCGAGGCTTGGCCGATCGAAGCGAAGAGGTGTCGGGGTGAGTGATCCGCGCGACAACGTGCAACAGGAGTTTTTGGCCGAGGCCCAAGAGCTGGTCGAGGCATTGTCACGCGACCTCTTGCTGCTCGACGAGGCCCATCAGCGAGCCGAACGTCCCGATTCATCGCTAATCAACGAGATTTTCCGGAGCGTTCATACTCTCAAGGGCATCGCCGGGATGTTTGGATACAAGCACGTGGGCACGATCGCCCATGCGCTCGAAGACTTGCTGGACGACTTGCGTCTCGGCCGGACCGACATCGGCGACCCATTGCTGGACGTGCTCTTCGATTCGGTCGAGCGGTTTCAGCGGCTCTTGGCACTCGATGACCCTCAGGCGCCCGAAGAAGCGGCCGGGGTAGACGCATACGTCGCAGCGGTCCGTTCGATTGGCACTCAGCCGCCGGTGGAGGAAGGCGATCCTCTGAATCAGTACGCCATCGGGTCTGCGGTGCTTTCCGTCCTCACCGAATATGAAGAACATCGTCTTCGGGCGTGCATCCGTGAGGGTATGCAGCTCTATCGCCTCCGTGCGACGTTCGATCTGACGGCGATCGACGACTCCATCGAGGCCTTGCGCGACATCGTGCACGACGACGCCGAGATCATCACCTACTTGCCAAGCCTGGAAGGCGGAAACGACGAATCGATCGAATTAATCGTGCTCCTTGCCAGCCGGGTTCCGGAGACGGAGCTCAAGGCACATTTCGAAGGACAGTACGGAACGGTCGAGGCGATCGAAGAGCAGAAGCATCTGCCGACGGTTCCTCCGAATCTCACGTCGATCCCTCCCGGCTCACAAAGCCTAATGTCTGAGCTCGAGGATGAAACGGGCCAGGCCTCGCTTCGGTCGGTGGCGAACTCGGTTCGCGTGGACATTCGCAAGTTGGACGACCTGATGAACGTCGTAGGAGAGCTTTCCTTGGTTCGCAGCGCCGTGGGCCGCGCCGTCGCCGGTCTGGACGGTGACCCCAAGTACAGGCAATCGCTCCAGGAGCTGGATCGCCTCGGACGCGGCTTTGAACGCCAGCTATCCGAGCTGCGTACGAGGATCCTCGATGTTCGGATGGTCCCGCTGGGGCAGGTGTTCAGCAAGTTTGCGCGCATCGTCCGGCAAGCAGCAAGGGAGCACGATAAACAGGTTCGCCTCGTCGTTACCGGCGCGAACACGGAGATGGACAAGCTCATCGTAGAGGAGCTGGCCGATCCACTGATGCATCTGGTCCGCAATGCCATCGACCACGGCATCGAATCGGTCGAGACGCGAATGCGACTTGCAAAGCCGGCGGAGGGCACGCTTGCCCTCAACGCATACCACAAGGGCCGAAACGTCGTCATCGAGGTCGAGGATGATGGTGGCGGCATGAACGCGCACAAGCTCCGCGAGAAGGCGGTTTCGCGCGGCTTGCTAACAGCGGAGGACGGCCAAGATCTCACTCGCCAAGGCATGTTAGACCTAGTCTTCCTTCCCGGCTTGAGCACGAACTCGGAAGTGACCGATCTGTCCGGCCGTGGCGTTGGTATGGATGTGGTGAAGACCAACATCCTGCGGATGGGTGGGGTGGTTTCGATTGCGAGCGAGCAGGGCATTGGCACCAAGATCACGGTGACGCTTCCGATTACGCTAGCCATCATCCGCGCCCTCATCATCACGGTGGGCGCGCGACTATTTGCGCTTCCGATCAGTGCCGTTCGCGAAGCCATCCCCTTTGCGCCACAAGACGTTCGCACGATCCAAGGCCGAAAGGTGATCACCATGCGCGGCGAGACGCTTCCAATCTGCGATCTCGCACCGTTGTTCGGTCTTCGAGGGGCGAGACAGCAGGCGAGCCGATTCGTGATCGTCTGCGAGATGGGCAATCAAGAGCTTGGATTCGTCGTCGACGAGCTGGTGGGCCAAGAAGACGTGATCATCAAGTCGCTTGGCCCAACCTTGTCTTCCGTTCGCGGCTTTGCCGGAGCCTCAGACTTGGGCGACAAGAAGCTAGCGCTGGTGCTCGACGCGCCAGCCCTCTTCTCAGAGTACTTCGGTGGCGGCGAAGACCTCCCATCGGTGGAGGCTCGTGTATGACCGCTGGTGCGCAGAGAGCCACTCTGGTTCCCGATCCCGGCAGTGACGACGGGACGATCCCGGTCGTTGCGGTGTTGGCGGGGAGCGAGACCTACGGTTTTCCGTTGTCCGCGGTCCGAGAAATCCTCATGCCGCCGCCCTTGACCGAGGTTCCCCGTTCGGCTGAGCACTTTCTCGGAGTCATCGCGGTGAGAGGCCAAATCATCACGCTAATCGATTTGCCTACGCTGTTGAAGCTCGAGGTGCTCGATCGGCAGCCCCTTGGACGCGTCATTCTGGTCGACGTCGGCGACGAGCTCATCGGGGTCGCCGTGGATCGCGTCGTTCAGGTGTCTCAATTGCAGCCGAATCAAATCGAGTACGCCAGTGCCATGAGCGCGGACCTCTCCGAATACGTCATCGGAGTTGCCCGCATTCCATCGGAGTCGTCGAGTGTTGGTGATCAGATGGTCATTCTCATCGATCCGGGAGCGTTACTGGGAGGTCTGAAGTGAGCGAGAGCAGGGCCTACGGTCTGTCGCTCGCCAGAGACCTCATCCGAGTCGAGGTCGATTCGGTGATGTATGCGCTCGAAATCGCGCGCATTCGTGAGATCGTGAACCCGCGTCCGCTCATCGAGCTCCCACGCGAGCACGCGGCTGTTCTCGGGGTTTCCGATTACCGCGAGGAAGTCGTGGCCGTCGTCGACTTGCGGCGCGTTTTCGGTTTGCCGCCTCAGGAACCAACACGGCGTACGAAATGGCTGATCCTCGAGACCCGTCGGGGGCTGGTCGCGGTCGTGGTGGATGCGGTGCACGACGTCTTTTCGTCTGAAAACAATCGGCAGCGTCAAGTGCCCATGCTGGATGAGCGCCATCTGGAGCGGGGAATCAAGTCAGCATACAGGCATCACGAGCGGCTCGTGTTTCTGCTCGATGCTGACCGGGTCGCCCAGCCTGCCTTCGAGATCGCGCCCGACGAGATCCCTTTTCTGCCTTCGGAGACGCCATGACGCAAGATGGGCTCGACGAGGCGTTTCACTCTGCCGATCCGGACGTCCGGCGTCGAGCCGTTCAAGGGATGAGCCTTCGTCCTCGGGGCACCCCGCTCAAACGGATTGTCGATGCGCTTTCGGACTCGGACTGGCGGGTCCGCCGGGAAGCCATTTCTCTGGCTGCGCAATCGGCGGAGAGAGATGCACTCATCGATTCACTGCTAGCTCGCCTGGTCGAGACCGACAACATCGGCCTCCGCAACGCGGCGGTCGAAGTTCTCGGGATGGTGGCTCAAGGGAAGGCGCACAAGTTCGCCAATGCGTTGGCTGGTGCGGGCGGAGGCGCGCAGAAGTTCGTCGTTGAGGCGATGGGCAAGACGCGAGACCCTGGCATGATCGACCATCTGGAGCCCCTGGTTCGGGGTCCCGACGGGAACGTGGCGGCTGCGGCCGTCGAATCCCTGGTTTGCATCGGTGGCGGCCGCGCGGAGGGTCTTCTCAAGGAGCGCCTCTCCACCCCGCACCTGTTTCTGCGAATTTCCATTCTCGAAGGGCTTACCCGACTCGGCACGCGGCTGACTTGGAGCGAGCTCGGGCCGGCGGTGGAGGACGCAATCGTTCGCCGGATCTCTGCTGAGCTTCTTGGAAGGACCGGCGAGCCCGAGGCGCTCGAGTTCCTTCTCGACCTTGCCACCGATCCATCACCTCAAACCTCTTCTGCGGCTCTTCGCGCCATTGCGGTGCTTGCCAGTGAAACCCAAGGCGACCGCGACGAGCTAATCGACCGATTGAGCGCATCGAACGACTCGTTCCGGCACGCGCTTCACGAGGCATTGCTACATGGAGATACTCCGACCCGGCAAGGGGCCGCGTACCTCGCAGTCTTGTGCCGCGACCCGAGCTCCCTCGAAGCGGTCCTCCAAGCAGTTGCCGATGACGTGGTCAGCCCCGAAACGATCGCAGCGCTTCGGACGTCTGGAAGTGCGCTCATAGAACCGCTTCTGATGCAGCGTGGTAGCGAACCGCGGGTTTGGGCGATCGCGCTCGAGCTCGCTGCCGAGCTCAGCTATCGGCATCTGGACGAGGTGCCAGCCGCCATCCGCGATCGGATTCGAAGTCTGATTGAGCGGGACTTGACGGATGCAGCGGACGCGGTCCGGGCGGCGGCCGCAGAGAGTCTTCTGTGGTGGGGCGACCCCCGCGACTGTCGCGCTCTGGTCGAATGCCTGAGTAGTCCGTCTCATCAGGTCCGCGCCGCGGCGACTAGCGCGCTCGAGGGACTTGCGAAGCGGGTACCCGACGACGTCGAAGAGGCGCTCGGCGAGGCCGACCTCGATGGCCCCGGAGGCGCCGACATCGCGCAGGTGCTGTCTCGGCTCAATTCGGCCGGCGCCGAAGAGCTTCTGAAGCGCGGTCTGCACAGCGGCGACCCGCGGACGCGGAGAGCCGCAGTGCAGGCGCTGGCAATTGCCAATGCGAGCGACATTGCCCAGCTCATCGGATACGCGGTCGCAGACGAAGACATCGACGTTCAAATCGCGGCGGTACGAACGCTCGGACAAATGAGCACGGGTGAAGCCGATGGCCCGCTTGGTACCGCGCTCGACTCTCCCTTTGCACCCACGCGTGCCGAGGCGGCTTTGGCCCTCGGACGGCGTGAAGCCAATGGGGCCATCCCGCGAATTCGCGCCCTGTTAGAGGACACGGAGCCGGTCGTCGTATCGGCAGCCCTCGATGCCCTAGCTTGGTTGGGCGATTCGGAAGTCGCAAAGGCCGTCGAGCGTGCGCTTTCGCATGCCGACGACGAGATTTTCCAGGCGGGCCTTCGCGCTGCGCGAACATTACCTGTCCATGATGCCGAGCGCCTCGTGAGCAGAGGGCTCACGCATTCGGCTTGGAACGTTCGGATGTTGGCGATCAAATTGCTGCTCGACCTCGATACCGAGCGCACGCGACTGGTCTTGCGCCGCGCCTTGACCGACGAGACGGATTCCATGGTCAGGCACGCGATCGAGAGCGGCCTTCGGCTAGGTGCGTGACGTGACCTTGTTGCACGACGCAGGGCCGAGCCTGAGCTTGAGAGAGTTCCGTCTGATCCGAGATTTCATCAACCAGTTCTGTGGGATCTACTTCGCCGATGACTCTGCTTACGTCGTCGAACGGCGTCTTCGCGAGCGACTTCGCGAGCTCGGAGTCGAGGGTTTCGCTGAGTACTACCGGTACTTACAGTACCACCCAAAGGCGGAAAGAGAGCTCGAAGCGGCTGCCGAGGTTCTGACGACCAACGAGACCTACTTTTTTCGCGAAGCGTACCAGCTTCGAGCTTTCACCGATGAGATCCTCCCGGCGGTGCGCGCGCGGTCACTCGCGCGCGGGTCGAAGCGGCTCGACGTTTGGAGCGCAGGATGCTCGAGTGGCGAAGAAGTCTTTACGATCGCGATGCTCGTCGATGCCAGCGGCCTCTTCGACGGCTGGGACGTCCGTATCTTCGGAAATGACATCTCGCGTCGGGTCCTGAGCAAGGCGCGTGGGGCGACCTACGGCCCGGCGAGCTTCAGGGCGATGATTCCCGAATACGCGAAGTACTTCATCGACACGGAAGAAGGCAGGCAGGTGCACCCGCGCATCAGGGCGATGTGCCACTTCGGTCATCTAAACCTCATGAATCAGCGGCGCGCCGCAATCGTGGGGCGCGTCGACGTCACCTTCTGCCGAAACGTCTTGATCTATTTCGACGATGCATCCCGCAGGAAGGTCTTGGAGACCATCTACCAACGACTGAACCGGGGAGGCTATTTGCTCTTGGGCCACAGCGAGTCGCTCCTTCGTTCGACCACGGCGTTCGAGATCACGCAGCTCACCACGGACATCGTCTACCGGCGTCCGATCCCGTTTACTGACATGCCGCCGAGGCCAATTTAGGTGAGAGACCTTCGCGCACTCGTCGTAGACGACTCCTCGTTGAATCGCCGCACAATCGCGGCGATCCTCAGGGACATTGACGGAATCTCCGAGGTGGACGTTGCGCGGGATGGAGCGGACGCTCTACGAGTGGTCGAAGCCACTCCACCCGACTTCATCACGTTGGATTTGGACATGCCGCGCGTCGACGGCTTCGAATTTCTTCAACTTCTGATGGACCGTCATCCACTTCCTGTGGTCGTCGTGTCCGGTCTTTCGGCCAAAGAAAACATCTTCCGCGCCCTCGAGCTCGGAGCGATCGATTTCATCGAAAAACCACATGGGGGGGAAGCTCCCCTCGAATGCTTGCGAGACCAGCTCGTCGAGAAGGTGCGTGTCGTGCAGCAGCTATCGCCGCTCGCCCTCCAACATGACCTCGCGGATGTCTTTGGACTCGATGCGGACCCCAGTGCGCCGGTGCGTCGAACGCACGAGCCCACGGTGCTCAAGAGGGTGCCCTCCAAGGTCATCGCGATCGGTGCATCGACAGGCGGACCGCGCGCGCTGGTCGCGCTGCTCCGTCACCTACACGACGACCTCGACGCCGCACTGGTGATCGCCCAGCACATGCCCGCTCGGTTCACGCGCACCTTTGCGGCTCGGCTCGACAAGGCTGGCGTTTTCAAAGTTACTGAGGCCAAAACCTACGAGCGGCTCGCTCGTGGGCACGCGTACGTCTGCCCGGGTGGTCGGTGCATCGAGATTGTTCCGTCGGACCGCGGCCCGGCCATCCGAGTCGTTCCGCCCGATCGACGGTCTCGTTACGTCCCTTCCGTCGATCAGCTCTTCAGCTCTGCAGCTCGCGTGCTCGGGGACAAGGCTATTGGCGTCGTGCTCACCGGCATGGGAGACGACGGTGCGAACGGAGCGCGCGGCATTTTCGCGCAGGGAGGAAGAGTCCTGGTCGAGGCCCCGGAAACCGCAGTGGTTTCGGGCATGCCACTGGCCGTTCAGCGCAGTGGGGTGCAGCATCATGCACTCGGGATCTGGGCTCTTGGCGATATGCTCGCAGAGCTCACCCGGCCAAGCAGGCAATGAGGAGCGAACTTTGAGCGCGCCGTTTCGTATCGTAGGATTGATCTAGCCATGCAACGGTATCGCTGCCTCGTGGTCGAAGACTCCAAAACGATGCGCAATATGTTGGCGGAATCCCTCCTTCGAATCCCTGGCATGGAAGTCGTCGAGGCCGACAACGGGCTAGCAGGCATCCGCGCGCTGGCGGCCGGGCAGTTCGATCTCGTCTTGACCGACGTCAACATGCCGGTGATGGATGGACTCAAGCTCGTGCGGCACGTCCGGGGCGACCCGCGCCACGAAAACACGCCAATTGTGATTATCACGACGGAGAATGCGCCCAACGACCGCGACCGCGCAATGGCGCTCGGAGCGAACGCCTATATCGAGAAGCCGATCCAAGCGCCTCGCGTGATTCGTGCGGTGAAGAAGCTACTCGAGGTTGGACGACCATGAGCGATGAAGACGCCCCGTCGATGGGAAGAGGCATCCTGCACCCCGAAGGCATCAAAGCGACGAGAGAGCTCGCCGCCGGCCTCGTTCATGAAATCAACAATATTCTCGGTGTGATCATCGGGAACGCGCACCTCGCCAAGAAGAATGCTTCGAACCCTGCTGCGAATGAGAAGTACCTGGTCGAGGTCCGGCACGCGGCGGAAGAGGGGCGCGAGCTCATGCGTGATCTCGCAGCTTTTGCGAGCGACAATCCACTTCAAACGCGGGTCCTTTCTCTGAACGACCTCGTTACGAGCGCCGTGTCGGACCTCGAAGCCGCCGTCACGCTCGACCTGAGCAGTCGAGATCCAGTGGTCCGTCTCAACCTCTGGCTGGCGCAAGATGCCCTGGGCAGGCTGATTCAATTCATGGCTTCTACCAAGACCGTCGCATCGATCCGACTCGCAACCCGAGTGGTCGGTGCTGCGGCCGTCTTGACGATCGAAGACGACGGCGTGACCCCAAGCGACCGAGATCTTCGAACGATATTCACGCCCTTCGCGAAAATCGAACGCCGCCCGAACGCCAAGCTCGGACTCGCCAAAATGGCGGACCTGGCATTTCGCTCGGCTGGCTTCGTTACCGCTGGCGTCTGTGAGCCCCACGGACTTCGCATCGTCTTGACCCTGCCCGTCGACGACGATGCCCCCTCAGGTGACGGTCCAGGTGTGTCCTTGCCTCAAAAGGGCATGTAGGTCCGGGTCTCCGAACTGATCTGTGGCCAGCTCCCGCTGCGTTTCGACGCTCTCGTTGTAAACCGGACCCCGGTGCCGGTATAAAACGCCCAGGGCGACGACGTTGGGCAGGTCGGTGAGCATCCAGGCGAGCTGGCGATTGGTCTCATCGTGGATGACGATGTCTTGCTCTGTCACGCCGTCCTCGCCAATGGTCACGACTTCGAGGCTGAGTGTCTCGGCGTTCAAGCGCAGGCCCTTCTCGCCGTTGGCACCGAACGTCATCGGGTGCCCGTGCTCGAGCCAGAGTTGGAAGGCGGGGCCCGTCTTTCGATCGGTGACGAGATCGAAGACGCCGTCGTTGAAGACCGGGCAGTTCTGGAGAATCTCGATGAACGCGGCGCCTTTGTGCTCCCGCGCCGCCGTCAAGGCCTCCGGAAGCTTCTTCGAAATGTCGAATGCCCGCGCTACGAAGGTCGCGCCGGCGCCCAATGCAAATCGCGTCGGGACCACGGGCTGATCGATCGAGCCGAGGGGGCTCGACGGGGTGACCTTCCCGACCTGTGAAGTCGGCGAGTACTGCCCTTTGGTGAGGCCGTAGATCTGATTGTTGAACAACAGGATCTGCAGGTCGACGTTGCGCCGCAGAACGTGGAGCAGATGGTTGCCGCCGATGCTCAGGCCGTCACCGTCACCGGTGATCACCCAGACGTCGAGCTCGGGGTTGGCCAGCTTGACGCCCGTCGCCACCGCAGGCGCTCGTCCGTGAATCGTGTGGAAGCCGTATGTGTTCATGTAGTAGGGGAAGCGGCTCGAGCAGCCGATTCCCGAGATGAACACGGTGTTCTCAGGCGTCGACCCGAGGGACGGAAGCGTGCGCTGCACGGCGGCAAGAATCGCGTAGTCGCCGCAGCCGGGACACCAGCGCACCTCTTGGTCGGACGTGAAGTCCTTGCGCGAGTATTCTTTCTTGGGAGAGTTGGGACTCATTCTGCGCTCCGTTGAAGACGCTCTTCTACCGATTCGACGAGGCCGGCGACTCGGAAGGGCTGTCCTGTGACTCGTGTGAGGCTCTCCGCAGGGACCAGGAATTCGGCTCGGAGCAGCATCGTCAGCTGCCCGAAGTTCAGCTCCGGGACTAAGACGCTATTGAAGGAGCGAAGTAGATCGCCAAGTCCCTCGGGAAGCGGCCAGATGTTCCGGAGGTGGAGGTGGGAAACGTCGTGTCCCCTCTCGCGAAGAATGCGGACGGCCTGGCTGATCGCACCGTAGGTCGAGCCCCAGCCGACGACCAGCAAGTCGCCTTCACCCTCGCCTTGGTCGACCTTTGCCCGCTCGATGTCTCTCGCAATTCCAGCCACTTTTTGGTGGCGAATCCTGGTCATCCGGTGGTGGTTCTGCGGGTCGTAGGAAATGTGCCCGGTGCTGCGGTCCTTTTCGAGGCCTCCAATACGGTGCTCGAGGCCGGGCGTGCCCGGGACAGCCCAAGCGCGGGCTTGGGTTTGCTCGTCTCGGAGGAACGGATGGAAACCTTCCGGGTCACGGTGGAACTGAACCGGGAATGGTCGCAGCGCATCGAGGTCGGGAAGCGGCCATGGTTCCGCACTGTTCGCCAGATAGCCGTCTGTGAGCAAGATCACCGGGGTCATGTATTTGACGGCCATCCGCACAGCCTCGATCGCCATGTAGTAACAGTCACCGGGCGTCGCTGCGGCCAAGACCACGAGCGGCGCGTCGCCGTTCCGGCCCACGACGGCCTGGAAGAGGTCAGACTGCTCCGTTTTCGTCGGCAGCCCTGTCGACGGCCCACCTCGCTGCACGTTGACGATCACCAAGGGGAGCTCGGCGGAAATCGCCAAACCGATCGTTTCGGATTTCAAGGCAATGCCTGGCCCGGACGTCCCCGTCGCTCCGATCGAGCCGCCAAAGCTTGCGCCAACCGCCGCCGCGATCGCTGCGATCTCGTCTTCGGCTTGAAAAGTCGTCACGCCGAAATGCTTGAGCCGCGACAATTGGTGCAGCAGGCTCGACGCAGGGGTGATCGGGTAAGAGCCGTACATCATCTTCAAGCCAGCAAGCCGTGCGCCGGTGACGAGCCCCCAGGCGGTGGCTTCGTTACCGCTGACGTTTCGGTACTCGCCGGGCGTCAGATGGGCGGCTGGCACCTCGTAGGCTTGGATTCCGTGCGGCAATTCCGCATTCTCGCCATAGATGTGACCGGCGTTGAGCGCGGCGATGTTTGCCTCGGCAACCTTGGGATTCTTCGCGAACTTGTTTCTGAGCCAAGCGACGGTCTGCTCGCGTTCGCGTCCGAAGAGCCAATACATGAGGCCAAGCGTCCACATGTTCTTGCAGCGGTTGGCCTCTTTCGCTCCGAGACCGACGTCTTTGACCGCATCGAGGGTCATCTTGTTGATATCGAGCGACAAGATGCGAAAGCGATCCATCGAGCCGTCTTCGAGTGGGTTGCTCTCGTAGCCGGCCTTCTTGAGGTTGTTCGAGCTGAACGCCCCGGTGTTGACGACCAGTAGGCCACCGGGCTTGAGCGCGTCGCTGTTCACTTTGAGCGCGGCAGGGTTCATGGCCACCAGTACGTCGGGGGCATCACCCGGAGTCAGCACATCGTGCGAGGCAAACTGAATCTGGTAACCCGACACCCCATAGGTGGTGCCGGCCGGGGCGCGAATCTCCGCCGGGAAATCCGGAAACGTCGCCAGGTCGTTCCCCGCGTCTGCTGTCGCAGTCGTGAACTGACTTCCAGTGAGTTGCATCCCATCGCCGGAGTCGCCGGCGAAGCGAATCACCACAGAGTCCAGAGTTTCACGCGGACTGGGCTGAACGCGCGCAGCGGCAGTTGTTTCCATGCTTCATCGTCGATTCTAGTCCCCGAGGAGCCCTTGCGCCCGTCGTTACGGAACCAGCTGGTTGCCCTCTTAGAACCGAGGTCCTCGATCGGCAAGCGGCCCCGCCGCAGGTTGGACGAGGAGACGGTGTCGGCCCATCCTGCGGACATGACCGAGGTCAAGATCTGCGGGTTAACCACTGTTGACGACGCACTGCGTTGCATCGAGCGGGGCGTCGATTCGATCGGCCTCAACTTCTGGCCGGCCTCTCCCCGATGCGTCGACGCTCGGACCGCCCGCGCCATCGTCGAGGCTGGGGGTGAGCATGTACAAATGGTTGGCGTATTCGTCGATTTCAGCTTGGAGCAGGTTCAGGAAATCCTGCTCGAAACCGGCATTGGCTGGGTGCAGCTGCACGGGGCGGAGCCGCCGGAGCTGCTTGCCGCGCTCTTGCCCAATGCGTACAAGGCGATCTCCGTGAAGGACGGCTCCGCCATCGAGCTCGCACGAACGTACCCCGGCGAGCATATCCTCCTCGACGCCAGCGTCCCCGGCATGCCCGGTGGCACCGGCAAGACCTTCGACTGGGCGATTGCCACCGAGGTGGCCAAAGAGCGCAAGCTGACCTTGGCCGGTGGCCTGACCCCGGACAACGTCGCCGAGGCCGTGGCGACCGTGAAGCCGTTCCGAGTCGATGTCGCATCAGGAGTCGAATCGAAACCAGGTCGCAAAGACCCCGATTTGGTCAACCGCTTCATCGACGCGGCGAAGGGCGCATAGCGCGGGCGTACCGGGACGCGGCGGAACGCGACGCGGGAGTTCAACGGACGGGGCGGCCTGCAAAGGTGGCCGGAAGGGCTGAGGGCCTGGGGCCACGCACGCCGCCCCTCGGAGCTCGCGCCAATCGGGGAGGATTGCTGTCTTGCCGATTGTCACTCACACGCCGCCGAACCCCCACATCGCGTTCCGCCGCGCCCGTCCATACGGAGACATCTCGAACCGCGTCGCTCCGTGCGGAGCCATCAAGACAAGTTCCCCAAAACCGCCCCAAGCCATGCGCGGCAGCGCGAGCCCTTCGATGGAACCCCGTGTCGCGCCTTTTTCCGCGCCCCGGTAGGGCCCACGCGTGCTAGCTTGCTCGGCTCAACTTCAGGAGGATTCATGCGTTCTGTGCTTTTTGCTTCTGCTCTCACCGCCGGCTTGATGTGGCTTGCCCTTGGAAGCGCCCCGGCTAAATCGCAGCCCGACGGGAAGGCCGCGTCTTGTCAGACTTGCGGGCAGGGCGCCGCGTGTCCGCACTGCGCCGCTGGTAAGGACTGTCCCCACTGCACCGACGGCAAAACCTGCCCACACTGCAAGCAAGGCAAGGCGTGTGCGCACTGCGGCAAAAGTCATCCGCATCACGGCAAGTGGGGTTCGCACGAATGGGAATACAAATGCGTTCGCCCGGCCAAAAAGCCCGAAGCGATGACCCAGCAGTTCTCCGGGCTCGGAGCTGAAGGCTGGAGGCTCGTGGAGGCCGACGGCGGGGTTTGGTGCTTCAGCCGCATGCAGCGCACCAACTAGTTCGTCTCGCAAAAGTTGGTTCGTGGGCAGTCACGGCTACGCGCGCGCCAGGATTTGATCGGAGATGTAGCTGGCCATGGTGTAGACGGTGATCTGAGGGTTCACCAGGAGCGACGAAGGGAACAGGCTCGCGTCTGGGACATAGACGTTGTCGAGGTCGTGGCAAAGCCCGTTCGGCCCGACGACGCTCTTGGTGGCATCGGCGCCCATGCGCATCGTCCCCTGCGGGTGGTACGAGGTGATGCGATACCGATGTTTGCCGTTTTGTAGGCTGTTGACCACCGAGTCGATTTGGTCCGCGCTTTCGATCGTGGTTTTGCGAGTGGTCGGCAGATAGACCCGGCGCGCGCCGGCCGCAAAGTAGATCCGGGCGGTCCCGCGAAGCGCCTCCCGCATCGACTCGAAATCGCGGTCGTCCAGGTCGTACTCGATGCGCTTGCGATCGCCGTCGAGATAGACTCGGCCCACGTTGTGGTCGTGAATCAAGGTGATTGCAGCTTGGAACTTCTTGCTGTTCTCCATGAACTCGACGAAGTCGCTGCCGACGCCTCCGTCGATCCCGGCGCTCGTGCTGACCGGATCGACCATACCGGCTTCCAGCAAATAGCCACCTCTGAGGGGGTTCTCGATGTCGCCCGCTTGCGCGCTCAGCGTGGCGCCAACCCAGGCATAAATGTCGTTCTCGTGCTCCCCGAATACCGCGAGCGAAGGGTGGCACGCGAAATTGAGGCCGACGTGGCCGCTGCTGTTTCCGATCTTGTTCCGCTGAAACAGAAGCGGGGTCTGCACCGCGCCCGCAGCGACGACGACCAGGCCGGCATGCACCTGGACCGGCTTTTGTGTGCCGGCCGCATCGGTGGCGATCGCGCGGACCGCGGTGACACGCCGGCCGCTGACCTCGAAGGTTTCGGCTCGCGTGCCGCTGAGAATGGTCGCGCCCTGCTCGCTGGCCCAGGGCAGGTAGGTGACCAGCATCGACTGCTTGCGATCGGTCTTGCATCCGGCGAGGCAATGACCCGTGAGCGCGCAGTTCCGGATGTTGCGGGAAACTGGAGACGCTGGGATGCCGAGTTTCTTGGCACCTTCGATCAGCAGACGCCCGTTGTAGTTGACCTCGTGCGGCTCGTTTTGATGGACCGAAAGGTTTCGCTCGACGCGCTCGAAGTAGGGACCGAGCGCCTCAGCTGAGAGGTTCTCGAGGCCGTGCACCTCGGCCCAATGCGCGAGAACCTGGTTTGGCGCTCTGAAACATGCGGCTGCGTTGACGACGGTCGAGCCTCCAACGCACTTGCCCTGAAGGATGGCTAGGTCTCCAGTGGTGTTCAGCTGGTTTCCATGGTCCTGGTACAAGGTCTCGAATGCGGTCGGCGTGTGCTCCTGAAATTCGCTAGACGGGATGTGCGGTCCTGCTTCGAGGACTACAACTCGTGCGCCGGAGCGCGCCAGCTCGAAGGCCGTCACTGCGCCAGCGGCGCCCGAGCCGATGACCACGACATCCGCTTCGAGGTCGAGGCCCGCCTCGGGGATCTGCTCCGGCGTCGTCACGTTCAGTGCGGGAAGGCCTTGGGTCGTCGCTATCGGTAGGTTCGCCATGGACGTCACCCGTTCGTCGCGCGGGGCATGGGCGCATTGCCGAGGCGCGCGATTCCGCCGGCGTCGGAAACGGGGCCCTGGTAGCCGATGGCGCGGCCTGCCTCGATGTCCTTCCAGTACCCGTAGCAGACCAGTTTCTTCAGGAGCGTGGAAATCCCGCGTTGCATCTCGATTCCCTGTTCCCATCGCTTGATGTAGGCGAGCCGCCGCTCCGCCGAGAGGTTGACGAAGCGCGCGAAGTGCAGGCCGATGAGAACAGAGCCGTAGTCGAATAGCTTGAGGCCGATGCGGACCTGGTCGAGCGTGGGCGCGTCCATCAAGGTAAACGCGTGCTCGATGTTGTCGACGACGGGAACTTCGGAGCGAGGTTTGAGCGAGGTGCCATCGGTTGGCAAGAACACCTCCGCAAAGCGCTCGAGGAGATTGCGCTCGTCGCTCGTGAGCGTGACCCCGTTGGACGCTGTGACGGCGTCATCGCTGCACGCCGGTAGGACCAGAACGCTTGCGCCGGTCAGCAGCGTGAGCTTATGGAAGGTCCTGCGGTAGAGCTTGGTTCGCATCGCCAGATCCCGGCCGGACCCTATCACGTCGAGGCCCGAGATACAGCACCAGTGCCAGCGTCAGCTCCAGTGTCCGCGGCG
>Ga0316197_10001749_pt1 | contig 15454 bp, 15 predicted proteins | sample OudBiesiAoxic_MG_FD_204939 | JGI IMG/M metagenome (GOLD analysis project Ga0316197, IMG submission 204939) | Coastal sediment microbial communities from Oude Bieten Haven, Netherlands - site A oxic | ecosystem: Environmental > Aquatic > Marine > Coastal > Sediment | place: Netherlands...
TGTCTAGAAGAGGTAACTGTTGGGATAATGCGCCTATAGAATCTTTTTTTGGTCACATGAAAGATCACTTAGAATTGAAGAAATGTAAAGATTTAAATGCAGTAAAAAAAGAAATGAAAAATTTTATGAATTATTACAATAATCATAGGTATCAATGGAATTTAAAAAAGATGACTCCCGTAGAATACAGGAATCACCTTTTGAATGCTTAAATATTGTCCCACTCTTTTTTTATATGTCCTTGACAAAGGGTACAGTTTATCTTGGGCCTGTCTTTTTTTTATTGTATAAACAGTTTTTATGTTGTATAATTTTGGTAACAAACGGAGGATGATTAAGATTAACATGATAGAGTTTTTTATAGCTAAAAAGCATATTTTAGAAAGAAAAAGACAGAGTATAATAGCTATACTAGGTGTAGCTATTGGTGTAACAGTGCTCACTGTTTCTATAGCAATAGCCAATGGGTTGGATAAAAATATGGTGGATAGTATATTATCCGTAAGTTCTCATATTGTGGTCACAAAAGATGGAGAAGCTATAGACAACTATAGAGAAATTCAAGCACAGGTAGAATCATTAGAAGGGATAAAGGGAACAGTTCCGCAGATCTCTACCCAAGGGATCTTAAAATATAATGGTACTTTTGGATCTTATGTATCAGGAGTAAGAATAAATGGATTAGATTTTGACGATGCTAAGATAGCTATGAACTTAGATAAAAAGATAGTTTCTGGGACGATGGATATAACAAAACCTACAGAATTTCTTATAGGAAAGGAATTATTTGATCAGTTAGGAGCAAAATTAGGAGATAAAATTACTGTGGTATCTGCAGAAAACAGGGAGATGCACCTAAGTATAGTAGGAGTTTTCCAGTCAGGATATTATGAATATGATACAACTATGATAATAGTTCCATTACGTGCAGTGCAAATTTTATCTTATACTGGTGATACGGCCACGAGTTTAGAGGTGTTTTTAGACAACGTATACAGCGCAAATAAACTTTCAAGACAAATCAAAGCAAAAACTAATATGAATACTAGAACTTGGGGGGACTTAAATAAAAATTTATTAGCTGCTCTATCTCTGGAAAAAACAGTTATGATCCTAGTATTTTCATTGATAGTAATTATTGCGGGATTTGTAGTATGGGTGATATTGAATATGTTGGTCAAAGAAAAGACGAGAGATATTGGAATAATGAGGTCTATGGGGTTTAGTAGTAAAAATATAATGAGGATATTTATGATAGAAGGACTTTTTCTAGGAATATTTGGAATTATAGTCGGTATGAGTATATCAGGTGGGCTACTTTGGTATGTAAAAGATAACACTATAAGTCAAATAACTAATATTTATTATTTAAATAAGATACCTGTAGAGATAAGTCCTAAAGAAATACTTATAATAATAGGGGCGAATATAATTATTATTTTTTTATCGAGTATTTTTCCGGCTTATAAAGCTGCGAAATTAGAGGTAGTTGAGGCATTAAAGTATGATTGATAAATTTTTATTTTTAATTAGTATCAAATTATCATATTAGAGAAAAAGTTAAAAAACATAAAAAAGAAATTTTTTTAAAATAGGAGAAAAAAATGTCTGAGGTAATACTGAAAATAGAGAAGTTAAATAAAAAATATAAAGATAAAAAAAGAGATATACAAATATTAAATGAATTAGATTTTGAGATAAATAAGGGGGAATTTATTTCTGTCCTTGGGAAATCAGGTTCAGGAAAAACTACATTTTTAAATATGATTGGAATGTTAGATAGTCCAGATTCAGGGGATATTTACTATGCAGGTCAAAATGTAAGTGATGCACATAGCTCAAAGATCGATCTTTTGAGAAATGAGATGTTAGGGTTTATATTTCAATTTCATTACCTTCTACCAGAATTTTCAGCACTTGAAAATGTTATGTTACCAGGTCTTATAGGAAAGAAAAAAAGTCGTGAAGAGGTAAAAAAGAAAGCTACAGAAATTCTTATAGAAATGAAATTAGGGGATAGATTAGATCATAAACCTACAGAATTATCTGGAGGAGAAAAGCAAAGGGTAGCTATAGCACGGGCGATGATAAATGAACCTAAAATAATATTAGCTGATGAGCCTACAGGAAATTTAGATGAGGAAACTAGCGAAGTAATCCATGATCTCTTGAGAAAAATATGTAGAGAGAAAAAACAAACTATAATAGTTGTAACTCATAGTACGGAATTGGCAAATATTACAGATAAAAGTTATCATTTGACTAAAGGGAAATTAGAGTTAGTTATTGATTAGTAAAAAAATTATAGATTTTTAGTATATATAAAATATAACGGGGGGGATATAGGATGAAAAAATTTGAAGAGATATTGTTAAAAGCACAAAAACAGGCAAAAAAGAAAGTTATTTCTGTAGCTGTAGCTCAAGATAGAGAGGTGTTGTTATCAGTTGAAGAAGCTAGAAAAAAAGGTGTGGTAGATGGAGTGTTAGTAGGAGATTCTGTCAAGATAGAAAAAATAGCAGAAGAATTAAAGATAGATTTATCTAACTACAAAATCATCGATAAAAAAGATGATATAGAAGCTGCTAAGCAGGCTGTAATAGAGGTTTCTAGTGGAAGAGCGGATATGTTGATGAAAGGATTGGTTGACACAAGTGTAGTTTTGAAAGCTGCGTTAGACAAGGAAATAGGACTAAGAGGAGGTGGCATACTATCCCATGTTGCAGTATTTGAGATTGAAAACTATAACAGGTTATTTTTTGTAACAGATGCGGCTATGAATATAGCACCAGATTTAGAAACAAAGAAAAAAATAATAGAAAATTCTGTAAAAGTAGCCCGTGCTTTGGGGATAGAAACTCCTAAGGTAGCTTGTATTTGTGCTAAGGAAAAAATGAATTCGAAGATGCCAGATACAGTTGAAGCACATGAATTGGAAGAGATGAATAAAAGGGGAGAAATAGAAAATTGTATTGTAGGAGGACCTTTTGCATTAGATAATGCAGTATCATTAGAAGCAGCGAAACACAAGGGTATCAAGCATGAAGTGGCTGGGATGGCAGATATTTTATTGGCACCAGATATCGAAGGTGGAAATATTTTATATAAATCTATATCTTATTTTGCAAGATCTAAAGGAGCAGGATTGATAGTAGGGGCGACAGCACCAATTATTCTTACTTCTAGAGCAGATAGCGAAGAAACTAAGCTAAATTCAATAATATTAGGAGCAATGACAGCAGGTAAGTTATAAGTTTTTAAATTTGTGAAAAGTAAATAGGGGGAATAAAAAATGAATTATAAAATATTAGCAATCAATCCAGGGTCTACGTCTACAAAGATAGCTATCTATGAAAATAAAAAAGAGATCTTTGAAAAAACTCTAAGACATACAAATGAAGAGTTAGAACCATTTGAAAATATTTCAGATCAATTGGAATTTAGAAGAGAAGTTATTTTAGATGCAGTATCTGAATCAGGAATAAAAATTGAAGAACTAGCAGCTGTTGTAGGGAGAGGTGGATTGTTAAAACCAATCGCTGGAGGGACTTACAAAGTAAATGAAAACATGCTAGAAGATTTAAAGGTAGGAGTATTGGGTGAGCATGCATCGAACTTGGGTGGAAGAATAGCTCACGAGATAGCTTCTACTATTTCAAGGCCTTCGTATATTGTAGATCCTGTAGTAGTAGATGAGTTAGATGACATAGCTAGAATATCTGGAATACCTGAATTAGAAAGAAAGAGTATATTCCATGCATTGAATCAAAAAGCAGTGGCTAGAAGGGCTGCACAAGAGATTGGCAAACCTTACGATGAATTGAATTTAATTGTTGTACATCTTGGTGGTGGAATAAGTGTTGGAGCTCATTCAAATGGCAGAGTTATAGATGTAAATAATGCACTGGATGGAGATGGACCGTTTTCACCTGAAAGATCTGGACAACTTCCTATTGGAGATCTGTTAAAGATGGCTACAAGTGGAAAATATGATTTGGATTTTATTGAAAAAAGAATCAAAGGAAACGGTGGAGTAGTAGCATATTTAAATACCAATGACATGAAGGAAGTTACTGATAATGCTGAAAATGGAGATAAAAAATCAAGCCTTATTGCAGAAGCGATGGGATATCAAGTAGCTAAAGAAGTAGGAGCTATGGCAGCTGTTCTTTTTGGAAAGGTAGATGCTATAATCTTAACAGGAGGAATTGCTTATTCTAAAAAAATAGTAGGAGATATTGCAGATAGGATTTCATTTATAGGAGAAGTGAAGGTATATCCTGGAGAAGATGAGATGTTAGCTTTAGCTGAAGGTGGTTTAAGAGTGTTGATAGGGGAAGAATTTCCTAAAGAATACTAATATATAATTTTTTTCAAATTAAAGTAGGAAAATAGAAAAAATGAGGTATACTTAAATTAAGAGGAATTACTAAAAACCTCTGGAATACATAATTTCTAACAAAGGAAGTGAAATCTATGAGAATGATTATAAGTGGGAGACATTTAGAAGTTACACCGGCAATAAGAGCACACGCAGAGAAAAAAGTAGGGAAAATAAAAAAATATTTTGATCAAATAGCGGAGGTGTACATTACTCTTTCAGCACAACATGTAAAAACAGGGAAGGCTCATACAGCAGATGTGTTAGTTTATGTAAATGGTTCTAAAATAAAAGCTAAAGTGGAAGATAAAGATCTATATAATGCTATTGATGAAGTTGTAGATATACTTGAAAAACAATTAACTAAACATAAGGAAAAATTAAGGGATAATAATCATGCTAATGCTCTTAAGAAATTTGATTATAATACAGAAACTGGAAATATAACAAGGGAAAAAGTAAGTAGGATTGTTCCAACTAAAATAATGGCTAAGCCAATGGAAGTAGGAGAAGCTATTTTACAGATGGAAACTATGGGGAAAAAATTCTATATCTTTATGAATGCTGAAACAGAAGAATTAAATGTAGTATATAAAAGAAGAGACGGAGATTATAGCCACGTAGAAGCTGGATGGGAATAAAACCAATAAAAAAGGAGTTGATCATGTGATCAACTCCTTTTTTATTGGTTTTAGAACTATAAATAAAGCTTAAATTATGGTATATTTTTATATATTATTAGTAAAATTTTAATTATATTTAAGACGATGGGGGAATAAAAAAATGAAGAAGCATAAAAATTTAATGATTCAAGGAACAGCATCATCAGTAGGTAAAAGTTTAATAACAACCGCATTATGTAGATTGATATATAATAAGGGATATAAAGTATGTCCGTTTAAATCACAAAATATGGCGCTTAATTCGTATATAACTGAAAATGGATTAGAAATGGGGAGAGCTCAAGTAGTGCAGGCCGAAGCTTGTGGAATAAAACCAGAGGTATATATGAATCCAATTTTATTAAAACCTACCAGCAAAAAAAAATCTCAAGTAATATTAAATGGTAGAGTTCTAGAGAATATGGGAGCCATAGAATATTCAACATATAAAGAAAGGTTAAAAAAAGAAATTTTTAAAAGTTATGATCATATAAAAAAAAATTATGATATATCTATAATTGAAGGGGCAGGGAGTCCAGTAGAAATAAACCTTACAAAGGGTGATATAGTAAATATGGGAATGGCTCATATGGCAGATGCACCTGTAATTTTAGTAGCAGATATAGATAGAGGAGGAGTTTTTGCTAGTGTAGTAGGAACTATAACACTTTTTACTCCTGAAGAAAGAGCTAGAGTAAAAGGAATAATCATAAATAAATTTAGAGGAGATGTGAAAATATTAGAACCTGGATTGAGACAATTAGAAGGCATTATAGGTATTCCAGTTTTAGGAGTAGTACCTTATACAAAATTAAATATAGAGGATGAAGATGGGGTAACTGATAAATTTAAAAGAAAAACTATAGATAAAGATATAAAAATCTCAGTAATAAAACTAAAGCATATGTCTAATTTTACAGATTTAGATGCATTTAGTTTGTATGAAGATGTATCTATAAAATATATAGAAAGAGCAGAGGACTTAGGAAATGAAGATATCATAATTATTCCTGGATCAAAAAGTACAATAGATGATTTAAAAGAACTAAAAGAAATGAGAATAGCAGAGGAAATCGTAAAATTATCTAAGAGTGGAACTATAATATTTGGAATCTGTGGAGGATATCAAATGTTAGGAGAAAAGATAGAAGATCCAAATAAATTAGAGGGGAATGTAAGTGAAATATCTGGATTAGGATTATTAGAATTAACTACAATCATGAAAAAATCAAAGAACACACTACAATATCATGGTGAAATACTAATAAACAATGGATTGTTCAAGGGGCTTTATGGTAAATCTATAAAAGGATATGAAATTCATCAAGGTATAACTAATGGTAAGGAAAAAGGTATATTTTTGGATGGGGAAAACTATATAAATGGAGTTATTAAAAATAATATAATTGGGTGCTATATTCATGGGATTTTTGATAATATAGAATTTACTCGTGGGTTTTTAAATAATATTAGATTAAAAAAAGGTTTAGATGGAATAGATACTACGATTAGTTTTGAGGAGTTTAAAGAGAAGGAATATGATAAGTTAGCTAAAGTTGTAGAAAAATCAGTAGATATGGAAAAATTATATAAGATAATAGGAATTTCCTATTAATTGAAATGTCAGTCTATAAATGATATACTAAAGTTAGGGTTAAAATCTTTAGTTTATGTAAAATACACGGGGGTAATAATGGGAAAAATTATATATATAACAGGTGGAGCTAGGAGTGGTAAAAGTAATCTAGCTGAGACTATATCTTTAAATAATTATAAAACAAGAACATATCTCGCTACAGCAATTCCATATGATGATGAGATGATAGATAGGATAGATAAACACTTAATTCAAAGGGGCAAAGATTGGAAGACAATAGAAGGGTATAAAAATATATCAAAGCTTTTAGAAGGTAAGATAGAAACAGATGTAGTACTTTTAGATTGTTTAACAAATATGGTGAGTAATCTTCTTTTAGATAATCATGTAGACTGGGATGCAGTTACTCCTTTAGAAGTAAATGAGATGGAAGATAAAATTATGCTAGAGATAGAGAATCTTTTAAACTGTATAAATTTATATAGTGGGGACTTTATAATTGTTAGCAATGAATTAGGGATGGGACTAGTACCATCCTATCCATTGGGAAGATATTTTAGAGATATCTCAGGGAGGATAAATCAAAGAATAGCTAACGAAAGCCATGAAGCATATATGGTAGTTTCTGGGCTAAAGGTTAGATTGAAATAGAAAATTAATAGGAGGAATAGGATGAAGGGATTTTTACTTCTTTTACAGTTTATGACAAGGATACCAACCCCAAAAATGGAATATGAACAACAAAAATTAGGAAAAGCTATGAAATTTTTTCCAATAGTCGGAATAATAATAGGAATAATTCTATATTATTCGTTTATAGTTTTGAATCAATTTTTTGATAGTCCAGAAGTAATAGCAATATTAATAATACTAATAGAAATAGTTCTTACAGGTGGGCTACATCTAGATGGTTTAGCTGATACATTTGATGGGATATTTAGTTATAGAAGTAAAAAACGTATGTTAGAAATAATGAAAGATTCTAGAATTGGAAGTAATGGAGCATTATCATTAATAATTTATTTTGCTTTAAAAGGAACTCTTTTAAAAGAGGTTATATCGATAGATGGATCGCCTTATTTTTTACTTGTAATGCCTGTAATAGCTAGATTTAATAGTACCTTAAACTGTGGAGTAGCAAAATATGCTAGACCTAGTGGTATGGGTAAATCTATAGTAGAAGAAACAACTCTAGTAAGTGTAATAATATCACTCTTTATAACTATAGCTTTTTCATACTATTTTATAGGTATGACAGGAATATATGCCCTCATGGTAGTAAGTTTTTTAGGGATATATTTTGCTAAATTGATGGAAAGAAAGATTGGAGGGATAACAGGAGATACACTTGGGGCTGTAGTAGAGATGTCTTCAATAATTGTACTTTTAGTAGGGGCAATAAATGGGTAAATTAATCTTAGTAAGGCATGGAGAGAGTGAATTAAATATAGAAAATATTTTTTTTGGACATTTAGATCCTAAACTTACAAAAAAAGGGGAAAACCAAGCTAGAAGAACAAAAGAGATCATTTCTACTATTAATTATAAGAATATTTATAGTAGTCCATTAAAAAGAACTATAGAAACGGCTAAAATAATAAATACAAAAAATTATCACATAAATTTAGTTGAGAATCTAAAAGAACTAAATTTTGGAATTTTAGAGGGGCTTACTTATGAAGAAATTTTAAAAAAACATCCTGAAGATGCTATAAAATGGAAAGAAAATTGGAAAACATATAATTATCAAACAGGAGAAAGTGTTCAACAATTACAGAAAAGATGTATAAAATTTATTGAATCGCTAGATTTTTCTGGAGGAAATATAGTGGTAGTATGTCATTGGGGCGTAATAAACTGTATTTTAAGTTATTATTTTTCTGGAGGGTTGGAAGGATATTGGAAATTTGCTCCTAATTATGGTGGAGTAGCTATTATAGAATTTATAGATGGATATCCAGTTTTAAAAGGGATTAATATAGGAGATGTCAATGAAATTATATAAGAGAACACTAAAAAAAATAAAATCTTTGAATATAGAGGTAACTACAAAAGCAAAAAACATATTAAATGAAAAAATGAAACCTATAGGAAGTTTGGGCAAATTAGAGGAACTGGCTATTCAAATTTCTGGAATAACTGGAAGTTTAGATAATACAATTTCTAAAAAATTGCACTTAGTGGCTTCAGCAGATAATGGAATAGTGAAAGAGGGCGTTTCATCTTGTCCAATTGAGTATACAAAGATTGTTTCTGAAGCTATGTTATCTAAGGTTGCGGCTATTGGAATTTTATGCAATACATTAGATGTAGATTTTAAATTGGTAGATATAGGAATATCAGGAAATATAGATAGAGAATATTCAAATTTATACAGAAAAAAAATAAAGATGGGAACCAATAATTTTGTGTATGAGCCAGCTATGACTTATGATGAATGTATAAAAGCAATTGAAGTAGGAATATCAATTGTGGAAGAGAACTTAGACTATGATATATTTTCTAATGGAGAAATGGGGATAGGAAACACTACTACAAGCAGTGCAATTCTTTATGCGTTAACAGGTGAAAATTTAGATTTAATAGTAGGTCGTGGTGGTGGACTTAGTGATCAGGGACTTATAAAGAAGAAAAAAATAATAAAGGAAGCTGTAGAGAAATATAACCTTTTTGAAAATGATCCTATAGAGATACTCAGATGTGTTGGAGGCTTAGATATTGCATGTATGGTAGGGTTTTATCTTGGATGTGCAGCTAATTCAAAACCAATATTAATAGATGGATTTATATCTAGTATAGCAGCATTGTTGGCACAAAAAATAAGTTATAAGACTGTCGATTATATGATAGCTACTCATAAAAGTGAAGAACCAGGAATGTCAATAATATCTAAAAATTTGGGGAAAACAACTTTTTTAAATATGAATATGAGGCTAGGAGAGGGGACAGGGGCTGTCCTTGCGTATCCAATAATAATTTCAGCCTTAGAAGTTATGAAAAGGATGAAAACACCAAAGGAAGTTTATGAGATTTTAGGATAATTAGGAGGAATGTTGTGGAATCTAAAAAACATTCAGGGCATAGAAGGAGAATTAAATCTAAAATTCTAGAGAATGGTTTAGATGGATTTTTAGATTATGAAATTTTAGAGACATTATTATTTTATACCATTCCAAGGAAAGACACTAAGGAGGTGGCAAAGGAACTTTTAAAAGAATTTAAAACATTAGAGAAAGTTTTAGCTGCATCTAAGGATGAAATATTATCTTTAAAAATAAGAGGAATAAGCGAAAATTCTTACATTTACTTTAAACTTTTAAATGATTTAAATAAAAAATTATATAAAGAAAAATTTAGTAAAGAAACTATTTTAAATTCTGTAGAAGCCACCTATGATTATCTAAAAAGTAGTATAGGGCTTTTAGAAAAAGAAGTTTTTAAAATTATATTTCTAAGTGCTAATAATAAGTACTTAGGAGATGAAATTATATTTTTAGGAACAATAGATAAAAGCCAGATATACCCTCGTGAAATAGTGAAATCTGTGTTGAAATATAATGCAAAATCAGTTATATTTTCCCATAATCATCCTTCAGGAAATCCCAAACCATCACAGGCAGATCTTGAGATGACTAAAAAGTTAAAGAAAATACTAGAACCTTTGGAAGTTAGAGTTTTAGATCATATAATTATAACCCCAGAAAAATATTATAGTTTTTTAGAAGAGGGAATTATATAGAGGAGGCTACAATGAATAATAAATCTAACAAGATGACCATAGAGGAAAAAATGGCTATGAGATTAAAGAAAAAAAAGAAAAGAAAAGAAGTAATAGAAGAAACAACTAAAAATAAAATAGAAATTATAGAAAAACAAATAATAAAACCAGAAAAAATAGTAGAGGAAGATTTATCTATGCCAGCCCCTGAAATATGTGGGATAGAACCTTGTGATGAAAATTGTGAAAAAAAGAAAGTTGCTAAAGAGGAACTTAATAGAGATATCTTAGATAAAGAATGGAAAAAAGAAAAGAAAATGAAAAATAGACAATATAAGATCTTAGGGATTATGTTTGAGATAACTAGAAAAAGATATTATTTTGAGGTAGTAGATGAGGTTAATTATATAGTAGGAGATAGAGCTGTGGTAGATACTGCTAGGGGGAAAGAAATTGGTTTAGTATATATGGCTCCTAAAATGATGTCTGAAGAAGCTTTGGTATTACCATTGAAGCCAGTAATTAGAAAGGCTACAGAAGAGGATAATCAACAATTTGAAATTCTAAGAATAGAGGCAGAAAAAGCTAATACCATAGGAAAAGAAAAAATAAAAAAACATGAATTACCTATGAAATTAGTTGCTACAGAATTTACTTTTGATAAATCTAAATTAATCTTTTACTTTACAGCTGAAGGGAGAATAGATTTTAGAAACTTAGTAAAAGAGTTAGCCACAATATTTAAACTAAGAATTGAATTGCGTCAGATAGGCGTACGAGATGAAGCTAGAATATTAGGGAGTTTAGGTATCTGTGGGAAAGAACTTTGTTGCAGAATTTATATTAATAAATTTGACTCAGTTCTCATTAAAATGGCGAGAGATCAAGGACTAGTAATAAATCCTTCAAAAATTTCTGGAGCTTGTGGTAGACTTTTATGCTGTATTAAATATGAATATCAACAATATGCTGACGCTCTACTAAAGTGTCCAAGTATGGGTCAGATAGTAAATGTTGAAAATACAAAAGGTAGAGTTGTTGGGATAAATCCATTAAATGAATACTTGTATGTAGATGTAGAGGGAAAGGGAAGGATAAGGCTAAACTTAGATGAAGTAAGTTTTGATAAAAAAGAAGCTAGAAAACAACATAAATCTAAGAAAAAAACACCTGAAGAGAAAGCTGTGAAAGGACTAGAAGCAGAATAATGAGAATAGATGAAGATTTAGAACCACTAGATCATGGGATGTTTATTTTACAGAAAAAAAATGGATTTAGGTTTGGGGAAGATGCAACTATGGTGGCAGATTTTTTTTCTCCTAATAAAAGTGGGAATATGTTGGATATAGGAACAGGGACGGGAATAATTTCCTTAATCTTATCTAGAAATCCTAAGATAAAAAAAATTACATCAGTAGAGATTCAAGAAGAAATGGCCAATATGGCCAAAAGAAGTGTTGAGAAAAACAATCTTATAAAAAAAATTGAGATTCTTAATATAGATATAAAAAAGTTAAATAGAGGAAATACTTATGATTATGTAGTGAGTAACCCACCCTATATGAAGAGTTCTAATGGAAAGATTAATATTAATTCTATAAAGGCAATTTCTAGGCATGAGATTACTTTAAATTTGGAGGATCTAATAATTCAAAGTAAAAGATTATTAAAACCAGGAGGGAGTCTTACGCTTATATATAGAAGTGAGAGGATGATAGAATTATTAAATAAGTTGTCTCAATTTGGATTTTATCCAAAAAGAATACAAAATATATTTAGTGAAAATACCAAAGTTTCTAAAATTTTTATGATAGAAGCTATAAAAGGAAAGAATAAAGGTTTTGAATTTTTAGAACCATTGTATATAAAATAATAGGTAGTGATTTTTTATCCATTCATCTTCCTTTGATAGAAAAGGTCATTTTCCAGAGAATTCAGAAAAAGGGGCATTGCCTCTTTTTTTGATTAATATAAAAAAGATTTAAATTTATTTCTAATTATAGTAAAAGTTGATCAAAAAAAATTAGATTTTAAAATTTTACTTAAATATATGAAATATCCTGTTTCTTTTATTTTGTGGTATAATATTAGAATAGAAGGTGAATATATAATGATTTTAGAAAAAATTTCAAAGAAAATAATAGAAAAGATGAAAGAAGAGATTATAAATGCTAACGGAAACGAAGTATTTTTTCGTGGGATCCCAAATAAAGATGGATTAGTAGATGAAGTAGAGGTAATTGCTAGGGGGAATAAAGGATCGGTTCCTGCCCTACTCAAGAGGATGAAAAAAAAAGAAGTAATAATTCATAATCATCCTTCAGGTTATTTATATCCATCTGATGCAGATGTAGCTGTAGCTTCTATGTATTCTGATCAAAAAGATGGGGCTTCATATATTGTAAATAACACTGTAAATGATATTTATATTATGGTAGAGATAAATAAAATAGAAATTCAAAAAATTGATATAGGCCCATATTTTGAAAAAAAAGGTCTTTTAGCAGGAATATTCAAAGGATTTGAGTATAGAGAAGAACAACTTCATATGGCTAAACATATCGAAGAGGGACTTAATAATAAAACTAAGGTCGTAGTAGAAGCAGGAACAGGAACAGGCAAAACTCTGGCTTATTTAATACCTAGTATAGAATGGGCTATAAAAAATGAGAAAAAAGTAATAATTACAACAAATACTATAAATTTACAAGAACAGCTTCTTCATAAGGATATCCCTATAGTAAAAAAATTATTGTCTGAAAAATTTACTTATGTTTTGGTTAAAGGTAGAGGAAATTATTTGTGTAATAGAAAGGCTGCTAATATAGGAGTTGGAGGAAGTTTAGAAATCGATGATATGAGTGGCTCTCAAAAGGATCAAGTAAGTTATATATTAAAATGGTTTAAATCTACTGAACATGGAGACAAAGGTGAACTTCCATTTGAGGTAGATTATATCGTTTGGGAACAATTTATGAGTGAGACAGATATTTGCGTAGGAAGTAAGTGTGCTTTTAAGGAGAATTGTTTCTTTTTAAAATCTAGAGAGGAGAAAAAAAAAGCTGACGTTTTGATTACTAATCACCACATGTTTTTTGCAGATCTTTCTATTCGAAAAGAAGTAGGATTTAATACAGAATATTCTATATTACCAGATTATGATCTAATAGTATTCGATGAAGCCCATAATATAGAAAATGTGTCTAGGGATTATTTTTCTTATGAAGCATCTAAATATTCATTTAGTAAAACTATGAATAATATTCATTATATAGGAAAGAAAAAAGATTCAAGTAAATATACTGGTTTATTAAATTATTTAAGAAATATAAAATATAAGGGGTATGATTCTATAAAAAAAGAGATAATAGAAGAACTAATATCCCGACATATAGAATTAAGCGATCGCGGGAATGAATATTATCTAAAAGTTATAGAAGCTTTTGCAGGACAGGCTCAAGGAAACATAAGTCTTCGATTACGAAAAGAAGAATTAAAACATTGGGAACATTGGGAATTATTAAAAGAATTGGAAGTGGAGATGCTTTTAACCTTCAATGTATATATGAAAAGATTAAAGAGTTTAGCTCGCGTGATAAAAGATATTGATGATGAGATAGGAGTAATAAGTGATTTTATAAAATACACCGAAAGGCTAGAAACATATTTTTCTAATTATAATTTTATAAAGGAAATGGACGATAAAAATTTTATATATTGGATATCTTTAAATCAAAAAAAAAATAATGTGAAATTCGTTGCGACACCCTTAAAAATAAGTGATGAATTAGATGAAAATTTATATTCTAACTTGGAACATATGGTTTTTACATCTGCGACTATAGCAATTAATGGTAGTTTTAGATATTTTAAAGAATCTATAGGACTTCATGAGAACGTTCTAGAAAAAATAATAGATTCACCATTTAATTATAATAAACAAATGAAGGTATATATTCCAAAAGATTTACCATCTCCCACAGATCGTGGTTTTTTAGATGGGGTAAAAGATTTTGTAGAAAAACTTATAAAAAGAACAAAGGGGAATACATTTTTATTATTTACCTCTTATTCAACTTTAAATTATTTGTATTTTATGTTAAAAGATAAATTAGAAAAAGAAGGATATGATCTATTTATTCAAGGGCAAGCACCAAGAAATCAGCTAGTAGATATGTATAAAAAAAGCAGTAAACCGGTACTCTTTGGAACAGCATCGTTTTGGGAAGGCGTAGATGTTAAAGGAGATAAACTTAGTTCTGTTATTATAGTAAAATTGCCATTTAAAGTTCCAAGTGATCCAGTTGTAGAAGCGATTATAGAAAATTTAAATGATGAAGGTAAAAATGCTTTTATGGAATATCAAATACCTGAAGCTATAATCAAGTTTAAACAAGGAATAGGTAGACTTATCAGAAGTTGTAATGATAGAGGCGTAATAACCATTTTAGATAATAGAATTATAAAAAAACGATATGGAAGTTTATTTATAGATTCAATTCCAACAAGAAATATTCATATAAAAAACATAGATGATATCATATAAGTTGATATTGGAGGCAAATAATGAAAAAAATTGAGCTTTTTGGTAGAAGATTGACAATTGGATTTGAGAGAAAAGAAAAAAGAAAAAAAGAAATTAAAGATCAAGAATATTCGGCAAGAGAAGTAGTTAGTGAAAAGATAATATATCTGATTTTAATTTTAGTGATTACTGTAGCCAGTGCAAACACTTATTTATTCAATGATTATCTAAAATTAGGAGATGTGGCAAGAAAAGATATAATTGCTCCTACAGATATTATTTATAATGATAGAGATGCTAAAGAAAAAATAATTTCTGAGATACTTGAAAATTCTCAAAAAGAATATATAATTGTTGAACATGTAGAAGAAGAAACTATACATAAAGTAGAACTTTTTTTTGAAAGAATAAAAGATTATAAAAAAAAATATTCAGACTCAGATTCAGATTTAGTTTATAAAAAGATAGAAGATGAGTTTGATAAAAAGATTTCATTAAAACTTTTTATATATTTTTTTGAAAAATCAAATAATGAATTAGATCTTATAAAGGAAAAATATTTAAAAGATAT
>Ga0316197_10001750_pt1 | contig 15449 bp, 11 predicted proteins | sample OudBiesiAoxic_MG_FD_204939 | JGI IMG/M metagenome (GOLD analysis project Ga0316197, IMG submission 204939) | Coastal sediment microbial communities from Oude Bieten Haven, Netherlands - site A oxic | ecosystem: Environmental > Aquatic > Marine > Coastal > Sediment | place: Netherlands...
GGATCGACCGGGAGGATCGGATCCCGGTGACGCCCGAAATCCGGCAGCGTGCGCTCGACTACCTGAGGACGCACCTCGAAGGGCTGGATGCCATCATCCTCCAGGATTACGGCAAAGGCTTCATTACCCAGGAGCTGGTTGACGAGATCGCCACCATCACTGCAGGGAAAGGCTTGACCATCACGGTCGATCCGAATCCGAACAACCTGCTCGACTGGAAGGGCGTCACCGCGATCAAACCCAACCGCCATGAGGCCTTCAAAGTGGCCGGCCTCCCCGAGACGCCGATATCCAACCCTCCGTTCAAGGACCCCACCCTGCTGAGTCTGGCCTCCACGCTGTTCGAAAAATGGGAGACTGAGCAGCTATTGATCACCTTGAGCGAACAGGGCATGGTCTTATTCGTCAGGGGAGCCGCCCCACAGCACCTCGCACCGAGCGCCCACGAGGTTTTTGATGTCTCTGGAGCTGGGGACACCGCGATCGCACTCTACACGCTTGCTCTCGCCAGCGGGGCCGGGGCGTCCGAGGCGGCGCAGATCTCCAATTACGCAAGCGGCGTCGTCGTCGGAAAAATTGGGACCGCGACTCTCTCCCGCCAGGAACTGATCCAATCCTTGCCCCACGACGACTCCTGACTGGCCATGATTTGCCCAACGCTATCGAGTGACCTTCACGCCATGGCGGCACCACTGAGAACGATCTGACCAATCTTACCCTCGTGACCGAAGAATCTGTGCTTCCCGCCCCAAACCCAATCAGGGTCGTCGGGATCATTCCCGCCAGGTGGGGGGCCTCGCGCTTCCCGGGCAAACCATTGCACCCGATCTGCGGAAAACCCCTCATCCAGCACGTCTGGGAGCGCTGCCAGGAGACCTGTCGCCTCGATTCCACCTTGATCGCCACCGATGACGAGCGCATCGCTAGCGCCGCCCGCAAGTTTGGCGCCGAGGTCTGCATGACGGCGGACGACCACCCGAGCGGCACCGACCGCATCGCCGAGGCCGCATGCCACTGTAAAGATGCCACCCACATCATCAACATCCAGGGAGATGAACCACTCATCTCCCCACAACTCATCGATCAACTCGCAATTTCACTGGCTGAAAATTCTAAAATTTCGATGATAACGGCTGCCAACCCACTAAAGGAGTTGAAAGACCGGGAAGATTCCAACATTGTCAAAGTGGTCTTGAACAAGCACGGTGACGCCCTGTATTTCTCTCGCAGCCCGATTCCCTTTGAACGCCAATCCACAGCCGCCATTCAACCAGTCACTCCCTACTACCGACACAAGGGCATCTATGGATTCACCCGAGAATTCCTTCTCCAGTTTGTCCGTTGGGAGCCGTCGCCCCTCGAGCAAGCGGAACAGCTCGAGCAGCTCCGCGCGCTCGAAAATGGGACCAGCATCCGTGTCATCATTACCGACGATGAGTCGATCGGGGTCGACACCCCAGAGCAGGCAGAGACCGTCTCGCAGCTGCTCAACCGCGCCAGATCAAAGCCCCCAGACACTAGACCCTAACACATCACCATGAAATACATCTTTGTCACAGGCGGCGTCGTCAGCTCACTCGGGAAGGGGCTAGCTGCCGCCTCACTCGGGACACTGCTTGAGAAACGCGGACTCAAGGTAACGCTGCAGAAGTTCGACCCCTACCTCAATGTCGATCCCGGGACGATGAGCCCGTTCCAGCACGGCGAGGTCTACGTGCTCGACGACGGCTCCGAGACCGACCTAGACCTCGGCCACTACGAGCGCTTCACCCACACCCGGCTATCACGCCTCAACAACCTCACCAGCGGTCAGGTCTTCGAGAACGTGATCCGCAAGGAGCGCAAGGGGGAGTATCTTGGTGCCACCGTCCAGTTCATCCCACATGTCACGGACGAGATCATCCAGCGGATGCGGGACACCGCGGCCAACTGCGATGCCGACGTCGTGATCACGGAGATTGGAGGGACGGTTGGCGACATCGAGGGTCAGCTATTCCTCGAAGCACTGCGCCAGTTCTCTCTGGAGGTTGGCAAAGAGAACACCTGCTTCATCCACGTCACCCTGCTCCCCTACATCCGGGCCGCCGGGGAGATGAAGACCAAACCGACCCAGCAGAGCGTCGCCAAGCTGCGCGAGATCGGCATCCAGCCAGACATCATCGTGTGCCGGGCCGAGCAGGAGATCAGCGACGACGACAAGGCGAAGATCGCGATGTTCTGCAACGTCGAGAAACGTGCGGTCGTCGGGTTCCACGATGTGAAATCTTCGATCTACGAGTGCCCGATCGACCTGCGGCGCGACAAGCTCGACCGGCTCGTCTGCGACAAGCTCGGCCTCGGGGATACCCCTCCCCCGCAACTCGACGAATGGGAGGCATTCGTCGACCGGGTCATCAACCCGACCCATGAGGTCGAGATCGCAGTGGTCGGAAAATACATCGAGCTCCAGGACGCCTACAAATCGATCTACGAAGCCTTCACCCATGCCGGGGCGGCGAACGACTGCCGGATCAAGGTGAAGCGCATCGACGCTGAAGACATCGAGCGATCGAGCGCTACGGCGGTCATCGGCGACGTCGACGCCATCCTGATCCCAGGCGGCTTTGGCGATCGCGGAATCGAGGGGAAAATCGAGGCGGCGCAGTACGCCCGGACCAAGCAAATTCCATTTTTCGGCATCTGTCTCGGCATGCAGGTAGCGTGCATCGAGTTCGCCCGCAATGTCTGCGGCCTCGAGGGGGCGGACAGCCACGAGTTCTCGAAGGACACCCCACACCCGATCATCGGGTTGCTGGAGGACCAGAAAACGGTCACGCAGAAGGGTGGCTCGATGCGCCTCGGCTCGTGGGTTTGCAAACTCAAGCCTGGCAGCCGCTCGGCCCAGCTCTACGGGCGCGACGAGATCGACGAGCGCCATCGCCACCGCTACGAGTTCAACCCCGCCTACCGCGAACCACTCGAGGCAGGTGGCTTGGTCATCGCTGGCACCTCGCCAGATGAGAGCCTCGTAGAGATTGTCGAGATCGCCGACCACCCGCACTACATCGCAGTCCAGTTTCACCCGGAATTTCTCTCCCGCCCGAACCAGCCCCATCCGCTCTTCAGCGGCTTTGTCTCGGCGGCGCTAAAAAAAAAGCTCTACGAGTCTGACACGGTTGGCGGCCGGCCGGTCCCGGCTGAGATCTGAGCTGCCAGCACCCGGGAAAGGTGTTGTTGAGGCATGATCTTCGCTATCCTCACCGCCATCAGCTACCCGCTGTCGGCAATCTGCGGGAAACAGCTCACCGGAGCGTTCGGCAGCCAGCGCGCCAATCTCTATCGCCTGATTCTAGCGACGCTGGTCCTGGGATTCATCACCCTAGCTTTCTTCCGCGATAGCTTCCACCCGACGACCTTCTCCTGGTTCTTCTTCAGTGGTCTGATCGGGTTTGGTATCGGAGATGTCGCCCTGTTTCTCGCCTACCACGCGATCGGCTCACGCCTGACCGTCTTGCTCAACTTCTGCACCGCCACGGTGTTTGGGCTAGTCACTGAATACCTGTGGTTGGGGACGACCATCCGCCCGCTCGAGATGCTGGCGATCTCCGCGATCCTGACCGGCCTGTGCATCGCGGTCCTCTTCACCCCAGCCAGCCATGCGGCCCGACACGGTTCGTTCAAAACCGGCATCGCTGCGGCGATTATCGCAGGCTTTGGCCAGGGCGTCGGGGCTGTGATCAGCCGACATGCTGGCAGCCTAGCTCACGAGTTCGGGATCGGTCCGATCAACGGCCTGAGCCAAGCCTTCCAGAGAATCACCGCCGGACTGCTGTTCGCGATGCTAGTGGTTGCGGTGATCCAGTTCCGAGCTGGCAGGCAGAAGGCACCTGCGGGTGTGCCGCCGCTCCCTGTCAGGCGCCACACGCTTCCATATTGGCTGATCGGAGCCGCCATGTTCGGCCCGGTCATCGGCGTCAGCTGCTTCCAGGCTGCGCTCGCCGACCTCCCCAGCGCGATCGTCCTGGCGATTGTTTCCACTAGCCCGATCGTCGTGATCCCGTTTGCTTTCATGTTCGAAGGCGATCGCCCGACCCGCGCCTCGTGTCTTGGGGCGATCATCGGTGTGGCCGGAGTGGTGTGGATCTGCCTGCTGCGCGGCGGCAGTTGAAAATACTTCAGGTCGGAGCTGGAGAAATGCCGAACTTGTGGCCACAGTCCCGGATTCATGAAGACCATCGCCCTACTCAGCTCCCTAGCGATGCTTCACTATTGCCAATCCCTATACGCCGAAGAAATGCTCCCAGAAGAAGACGATTCCAAGCTCAGCCTGAAAGCGATTTTCTCCAGCAAGGAGTTCAAAGACGAGAACTACAGTCGGCCGCACTGGTGGAACGAGGGTTCGAACTACACCACCCTCGAGCGACTCGATCCAGAGTCAGAGTCAGAGTCAGATGACGCCGATGCCGATGCCGATGCGGAAGCCGAGGGAGAATCGGAAGACGCGGAGAAATCACCCGAGCCATTGGAGATCCACTGGCACGATGCTGCCACCGGCAGCAGTGAGTTGCTGGTGAGCGCCGCCCAGCTCACGCCACGCAATGCTGATTCCCCCCTGCCGGTGCACGGTTATGCCTTCACTGACGATCGCCGGCGGGCTCTCATCTTTACCAACTCGAAGAAGGTCTGGCGTCAGAAAACCCGTGGGGACTATTGGGTCCTCGACCTGTCCGACGGCTCGCTGAAACAGCTCGGCGGGCCCGAGGCCGGCAGTGCCACATTGATGTTCGCCACTTTCTCTCCGGATGGCGAGAAGGTCGCCTTCGTCAGCAAAAACAACCTCTACGTGCAGGATATTGCGAGCTTGGAGATCACCGCGCTCACGACGGATGGCAGCGAGATGATCATCAACGGCACCTTCGATTGGGTCTACGAGGAGGAGCTCAAACTCCGCAACGGCTTCCGTTGGAGCCCCGATAGCCAGTCGATCGCCTACTGGCAGCTCGACCAGACTGGCGTCCCGGTCGTCCACCTCGTCAACAACACGGACGAGCTCTACCCGAAGCTGATCCCGATCCCATACCCGAAGGCCGGCCAGACCAACCCGAGTGCACGGGTCGGCGTGGTTCCTGCCAGCGGTGGCGAAACACGGTGGGTCGATGTGCCGGGTGATCCGCGCGAACACTACATTGCGGACCTCAACTGGATCGAGACGACCGGCGAACTCTACCTTCAACAACTCAACCGTCTGCAGAATACGCTGCACCTGATGATGGTCGACCCGGTCGCGGGAACGACCACAACCGTCTACACCGATCGCGACGAGGCCTGGATCGATATCGAGCAGGAGCTGCGCTGGACGCGGGCCGGGACTCAGTTCCTCACGCTAAGCGAACGCGACGGGTGGAGGCACCTCTACCTGGTCGACACGGACCCTGCAATTGCCCCGCGCCTGCTAACCCCAGGTGAATTCGATGTCACCGGAATCGCCGGCCTCGATGAGGAGGGCGGACATGTCTACTTCATCGCCTCGCCAAATGATCCGCTCCGGCGCTACCTTTACAGCGTCGACCTCGATGGGAGTGACGTCCGGCGCATCACGCCCGAGACCTACCGTGGGACCAATGCCTACCGGATCTCTGAAGACGGCAGGCACGCGATCCACTCCCACTCGACCTTCGATTCTCCAAGCGCTACCCAGATCATCAAACTCCCGGAACACAAGGTGATCGATACCCTAGCCGATAACGAAAAACTCCGCGAGAGATTCGCCAAGATCGATCCGATCTCGCACGAATTTTTCCGGATCGATATCGGGGACGGCACCGAACTCGACGGCTGGTGCCTGAAGCCACCCGCTTTCGATCCGGAGCAGATCTACCCGGTAGTGTTCCACGTCTACGGTGAACCGGCCGGGCAGATCGTCCGCGATAGCTGGGGCGGACGCACGGCGCTCTGGCACCGGATGCTCGCCCAGCAGGGCACGATCGTGATCGCGCTAGACAATCGTGGCACGCCAGCTCCGCGCGGGCGTGCCTGGCGCAAGTCGATCTACCGCCAGATTGGCATCCTGGCATCATCTGACCAGGCGGCGGCGACTCAGGCGCTCCTCGGACAGCGACCTTACCTCGACCCAGATCGCGTTGCCATCTGGGGCTGGAGCGGCGGCGGCTCGATGACGCTCAATGCGCTATTCCGCTACCCGGAGCTCTATCAGACGGGCATCTCTGTGGCTCCCGTCCCAGACATGCGCCTCTACGACACGATCTACCAGGAGCGTTACATGGGGCTGCCTTCGGACAACGACGCAGGTTTCCGCGACGGCTCACCGATCCACTTCGCGAAGGATCTCGCCGGTGATCTCCTCCTCATCCACGGCACCGGCGACGACAACTGCCACTACCAGGGGACGGAACTCCTGATCAACGAGCTCATCAAGCACAACAAACCGTTCTCGATGTTCGCCTACCCGAACCGCTCGCACTCGATCAGCGAGGGCAAGCACACCTCACTGCACCTGTTCGGACTGATGACGGAGTTCCTCAGATCAAATCAGAGCCCATAATAGTGGAGGCTTTCTGCCGCCAGTGGGTGTTTGCCGAGCCTGGCCAGGAGTCCCTTTGGCCCCCATTGTCCGATCGCCTCTAGCGGCGGCGGCGCAGGGTCAGCGCCAATGCCAATGCGAGGAGGGCAGAAGAACCAGGTTCTGGAATCGGAGTGAATCCAACAGCCGCAAAAATCGCGACGTGCTGCGCTTCGTCCAGAGTGTCGAAGGCACCTGCGTTGCTCGAATAGTTCGCCTGATCGAATGCGCCGGGCCCGCCGCCGGTGCGCAGCGCATAGCCATCGGTGTAGTCCCAAGTCTCTCCGTCACCAATGACATTGATGTCGCCGTAGGTATCGAAGACCGATCCATTATTGAACAATTCGATCGCATCATCACCGTTGATGTTGGCCGCGGAGCTCAGGTAGAGGGTAAAATTCTGCACGAAGTTGTTGGCAAAGAAATCGAATGAGTCGGCGTTGGCTGCGATGACGAACACGTCGCCAATGGCCGCCGATCCCGCTGGGAACGTAAATTCCTCACCATTCGATCCGTTGCCATTATTGGCAGACCCGGCACCCCACTGGGTCAGATCCGCGACAGGGGCTCCAGCTTGAATGATGATCGCCTTCGGGTTGCCCCCGCTGAGATCGCCATCCGACACCCCGGCGATCACAAGAACCGCCTGACTATTGGAGCACAGTAGTACGGGCGCTGATAGAGCTGCTAGAAACCACTTTGCTGAGGTTTTCTGGAACGCCATCATAGGGGTGGTTGGAGAGTGTTTTTGCACAATGTGATCGCTGATTGGTTGCGGCATCGTTGCAATCTCGGGGGCGCTTGCCAAGCAAAACCTTTGTGAACAAACTGACACGGATGCGACGGAAACGACCAACGGTCGAACGATATAGAGAGTATTGAGGTTATTGTTTTATGATTTGAGCACTCGGACGAGCTTGCTCTCGGCGCGAATCAGCGGCAGCCTTCATTTTAGTGAAACCCGCATTGTTCTCAGCTCTCCTCTCGCTAAGCTTGATTAGTCCCGCCAGTGCTGGCATCGACCTATCCCCGGGCAAAGCTTTCCCTTGGTTATCGCTCCCCTCGATCGCAACGGGGAAGAAGGTCGAATTCCAGGAGCAACTCGGTGAGAAGCTCATGCTACACCTTTTCGCCGCATGGTGAGCTGGCTGCCGCAAGCACGTGCCCGGGTGGCATGCGAAAACCAAAGACCTTGTCGCAGAGGGAAAGCTGAAAGTGCTCGGCATCGTCGAGGAGCAGCACCCGGAGCGGGCGGTGTTGTTCATGCAGTGGCAGCAGATGGGTTGGCCGGTGTTGTCGGATCCGCTCAACTTGCTGGGAGTGTATGCGATTCCCTACACCTTCCTAATCGACGAGCACGGGATCATCCGATACAAGAACCCGAAGCCGGAGGATCTCGATACCTTCCTGGCCACAGCTTACGAGAAGCCGCAGGGCATCGATCGGCCGGAGATCGCGATCGCGAGCGACTCGGCCGAGCACGCACTCATGTGGGGCGGCGATGAAGGGCTGGATGGCGCGATCCGACAGCTCGGAACTCGCGCGACGGCGGCGCCTGACGACGCCATTACCCAGTTCAGGCTCGGTGTCGCCTACCGGATGCGCCACGACTCACCGGTGGCTGAGGAGGAGGACTTCTCCCGTGCGGTTGCGGCCTGGCAACGCGCGCTCAAGCTCAATCCTGCACAGTACATCTGGAGGCGCCGGATCCAGCAGTATGGTCCCAGGCTCGACAAACCGTATTCTTTCTACGATTGGGTGAACGAGGCTCGTGGAGCAATCACCGACCGAGGGGAGATCCCCCACCCGCTCGCTGCCGAGCCCAGCGGTTCGGAGTTTGCCCATCCTGGGCCGGACGGGGCGAGCGCAGGATTCAAACCCGGAGACCATCCAGATCCAGACCGGAAACTCCCGCTGGATCGATCGCAGCTCGTGCATAGCGAGGTGATCGCTGTGCGTTCGACCGATCCGAAGAAACCAGCCTTCCGCGTGCACCTCCGCTTTCGGCCGGATCGTTCACAGAAAGTCCACTGGTCGAACGACGCCGGGCCACTCAGGTTCTTCCCGGATGCCGACACGGGGGTCAGCATCCACGACTTCCAGGCACCCGGTGGGCCGCCCGAGGCTCTGACAAGCAACGAGGAACGCAGCCTCGAGTTCGAGATCCGACCAGCCGAGGGGCAGAATTCCCTCCCGGCCAACCTCAAGGGGGCGGCATTCTATTTTGTCTGCGAAGATGTCAATGGGCGGTGCCAGTTCCTGCGTCAGGATATTGAAATCGAGCTCAAGTGAGTTCTGGCCAGCGGTTCACTTCCACAGGCTCACGAGCAGCCCCCCTCCCATCGTTAGCATGAAGCCGGCGATCTGCACCCCATTGAGTGACTCTCCCAGCACCAGCCATGCGAGCACGATCGTCGCCAGCGGCCCAACGGTTCCAATGATCGCAAACCTCTGCGCTCCAGCCCGCTTCAACCCGATTCCCAAGAGGAAGGATGGGACGACGGTGCCAAAGACTGCCAGAACCATCGCCCGGCTATGCACCCCAGGGGAGATGGCCACCGATCCATCGACCGACCGCTGGATCACAAAGTGCATCAGGACGAAAACGCAGGAGATCCCCACCACGTGCGAGGTGAACCGCGTCGGCCCGACCTCGCCGATCAGCTTGCCGCTGCCGATGACGAATATCGCGTAGGTTACCGCACTGGTGAAGACCAGGCCGACGCCGATCAGTGTGCTCCGCGGGTCGCCGCCCCCAGCCGCCTCGCCTCGGAAGGCGACGACGATCCCAAGGTAGGCGATCAGCACCGCGACCAGCATGCGCCGTGGGACACGCTTGCCGAGGAACAGTGCGGAACCCAACAGGACCAGGGATGGGTAAGTATAGAGGACAACCCGTTCCAGTCCGACGCTGATGAACTGCAGGCCGGCGAAATTCACAACCGCCGACAGGTAGTATCCCACAAACCCGAGCCAGGTCATGGCGAGCCAGTGGCGTAAGGTCAGGGGAGAACGCCCGCGTGAACTCCACACGGCCACGAGCAGGAAGAACGGCAGCGCGTAAGCCATGCGCAGTCCGAGCACGGCAATCGGATCCGCCCCCAGCTCATAGGCACTCTTGATGAACACCCCCTTCGAACAGAAGAAGATCGAGCAGGCTGCAACAATGAGGTAAGTCGAGACATTCTCCCAGTTCGGGTGGGCTTTCGGAACCGTGATAGCTTGGCTTTCTTGGGTCATAAAAACAAAAAAACCCACTCCAGATCGGAGCGGGTTCGGCGGGGAAGTGGCTGTTTTAAATCAGTCGATCGAATCAATCACGCGCATGCCGAACCGCTCCAGGAAGCACCCAGAGTAGCCAGATAATCGGCAGTAGCGATTTTGAACGACACATCGACACAAAATCTATCTGCCGCTTGCCAATCAGCAAGCACAAAGTCGCAACAAATTCTAGCTGATCCAGTGGACTCGGGTTGCAGCCACCGATCAATCCCTGATATCCTCCACCGGCGAATGCTGTTTGAACCATCCCAGATCGCACCGCAGCTCCACCAGCTGGCGGAGCTGCACGGAGTCTATCTCGGCACCAGCTCGTGGAAATTCCCCGGCTGGTGCGGGGTGCTCTACGATGAGGACGACTACCTGTGGGGGAAGCACTTCTCCAAAGCGCGCTTCAAGCGCGAGAGCCTGAGGCGCTATGCCGAGGTATTCCGCAGCGTCTGCTTCGAGGCGAGCTACTACCACCTCCCACGCAAAGGCGAGTTCGAGAAACTGGTCGAACAGGTGCCCGAGGGCTTCCGCTTCACCTTCAAAGTCCCGGACCAGATCACAATCAAGAATTACCCGAAAGCGCGCGCCTTCGGCGACCGTAGCGGCAAACCCAACGACTACTTCCTCGACCCGCGCCTGTTCCGCATGGGATTCCTCAGGCCGCTCGAAAAGATCCGCGAGCATGTGGGGATGTTAGTGTTTGAGTTCTCCCACTTCCACTCCGATGACTTCGCCCACGGCCGCGATTTTGTGGCAGCCCTCGACCGGTTCTTCGGCGAGCTCCCGTCTGGTTGGGACTATGGCGTCGAGGTGCGCAACGCGAACCTCCTGCACGCAGAACACTTCGACGTGCTCCGCCGCCACGGTGTCGCCCACGTCTACAACCAGTGGACCCTGATGCCCAGCGTCGAGGAGCAGATCACTCTGCACCCGCTCGGCGATAACCCCTTCATCGCAGCGCGCTACCTGCTGACGCCGCAGCGCAGCAGGGACTGGGCGAAACGTGAGTTCGAGCCCTTCAACCAGCTGAAGGAGATCGACCCGGTGGCGCGCGAGACCCTGCAACAAATGCTCGCCAACGCGAGTTCCGGATCTGGCGCCAGCCGGGCCTACATCTACATTGGTAACTTGTTAGAAGGCAATGCTCTGCATACGATATCCGATGCCCTTGGGAAGGTGGATTGAGACCCGCTCCGCAAGGGTAGCCGGAACATCAGACGCGCGCTTGAAATCCTTCAGGAGCCTTCCTGAGGCTCCCGGCATACGCCATCGCCAACAGCTCGATTGTGTGCAGCACAGGGATCGCGCCATTCAGGTGAGCCTTCAACTGGGTCAGGCAGCCAATATTCCCTGAGGCAACGATGTCGGCACCGCTCTCGACTACCGCCCCCGCCTTGCTGCGGCCGAGTTCCGCTGCGATCTCTGGCTGGTCGATGTTGTAACTCCCGGCGGACCCGCAGCAGAGATGGGGGTCGCGCAACTCGATCAGCCCGATCCCTGGTATCATCTCGAGCAGTTCTCGGGGCTGCTGCCGCACGCCTTGGGCGTTGGCGAGGTGGCATGCGTCATGGTAGGCGACCTTGATGGACCCTGTGGCGGGGGGCGTCTCGCGCAGCCCCAATCGCACCAGGAACGCACTGACATCCAGCGCCCGATTAGCGAAGTGCTCGCCCTGCTCGGCCTCGGGTGTCCCGCGCAGCATCAGGCCGTATTCGTGGAGGCCGGAGCCACATCCAGCCGCGTTGGTGATGATGGCATCGATGTCCTCCGGAAATGCCGCAAGGTTGTTGCGTGCAAACGCTCTAGCACGCCCGAGGTCGCCCACATGCCAGGCGAGCGCACCGCAACAGCCCTGCTCTGGTGGGATCTGCACCTCGACCCCATTGCGTGTTAAGACGTCGATCGTCGCCCGGTTGATCTCCGGTGCGAGCACCTGCTGAGCACATCCGGCAAGCAGGGCGACGCGTGCCCGCCGCTCACCGGTCGCAGGGTAGCTTGCCTCGAGCCGGTCCGCGGCGGGGAGCTTGGCCGGCAGTAGATCTAACATTGGTCGAAAAGCATTCGGGACGAGCCCTGCGAGCGGTCGGGTCAGATTGCCCAGTCGGGCCGCAAGGCGGAATCGGCCTGGATAGGGCACCGAGTTCGACATCATCCACCGGCGGAGGCGTACCGCAGCCGGTCGCCGCCTCCCGCTCTCGACGACCGCCCGGTAGGGACTGATCAGCTCCCGGTATTGGACGCCGGACGGACAGGCTGGCTCGCAGGCCAGGCAGCCGAGGCAGCGATCGATGTGCACCCCGGCACCCTCCGCATCGCTGTTCCCCTCGAGCACCTCTTTCATCAGCATGATGCGCCCTCGCGGGGAATCCATCTCCTGTCCTAGTTGTCCGTAGGTCGGGCAGGCGGCGAGGCAGAACCCGCAGTGGACGCAGGTCTTGATCGCCTCCGCCATGGGCTCGCCGAAGGGGCCAAACTTTTCCGTATCGATCTCGTGCTGCATCGCTGTTAGGTCATCAGAGCTCCTGGATATCGTCCTTGCGGATCAAAAACGTTCTTGAGTGCCGGGTGAATCTGAGCGGGGCGCAGCGGCCCGGTCGAGACAGGTCCGGATCGCCCGCGCACAATCAGTGCTGCCATTCCCAGCGCTTCGAGTTCGCTCATTGATGGGCTGGAAACCCAGGCCACGTTCCCTCCGATCGAGATCACGCACTCGCGGAACCTCCGCGCCACCTCGAGGATCTGTTGCGGCGTGATTGGGATCTTTGCCAAGTAGTCATCGCCGCGTCCGAGGGTGAGTGCCTGGCGCTCGTCCCAATGCAGTGATCCACACGTGTCGACATCCGCACCCATCCTCTCCCGCCTAGCTTCCAGAGCACCGGCCTCGCCCCGCAGGCGAATCTTCAGTTCGGACGTCGCTGGCAGGAGGTCGAGCGCGTCAAGGTCCCACGGTTGATTGGCCAAATCGTTCAATCCGGCCACAGCAGCACGCAGATTGGAACAGCGCATCCGCAGGTAGGCGGTCCCCGGCGGCTTCGGAAACACCTTCATGGTTATCTCTGCGAGGGCCCCGAGTGCCCCGAGGCTGCCGACCATCAGTTTCGGAAAATCGAATCCCGCCGCATTTTTGACGACCTTGCCACCGCCCATAATCAGGCGCCCCGTGCCATCGACGAAGCGTACCGCGAGGACGAAGTCACGCAGACCGCCGAATCGGAAGCTCCCCGGACCGTTCAACCCGGCCGCGACCGCCCCCCCGAGGGTGGCCCCCTCGTCAACCAGCGGCGGATCGAATGGGAGGTACTGGCGGTTCTCCTCGAGCATCGCACTGATCTCGCTCAGCCTGGTTCCAGCCAGTGCGGTGAAGACATACTCGTCCGGCTTGTATTCGAGGACTCCCGACAGCTTCCGCGTCGAGATCAGCTGGCGCCCGCCGGTGTCCCCAGCGAGGCGGCGCTTGGTGCAGCCACCCTGGAGAGAAACCTTCTCGTGACTGCGGACACATTCGCACAGTTCCTCGCTGCTAGTAGGCTCTAACATGTCACTATTCCTATTCACGCGAGATGACGCCCGCCTTCTCGAGCGGATGCATCCCCTGCAACGAGAGCGATGGGGCCTCCTTTCCCGGGAACATTTTTCCGGGGTTTGCGATCATGTGCGGATCGAAAGCGGCGCGCACCGCCTTCATCATCGCGATATCATCGGGCGCGAACATTTCGGGCAGGAATTCGCGTTTCTCCATTCCGACGCCGTGCTCACCGGTGAGGGATCCCCCCATTTCGATGCACATCCTGAGAATCTCCCCTGCGAGTTCTTCGGCACGCTGGTGGGCTCCGACTTCGGCGTTGTCGAAGAGGATCAGCGGGTGGAGGTTGCCATCGCCAGCATGGAAGACATTTGCCACCCGGATATTAGCAGCCTCGCCCATGTGTTGAATGCGGCGCAGCGCCTCGCCGAGCCGGCTGCGGGGGACGACACCATCCTGCACGATGAAATCAGGGCTTAGGCGCCCGACCGCAGAGAACGCGCTCTTGCGCCCGCGCCAGATCGCCATTCGCTCGTCGGCGTCGCTGGCGACACGCTTCGTCTCCGCCCCAGAATCGACGAGGATCTGATCGAGCTGCCGCACCTCGGCATCGATCTGTTCACGCATCCCCTCCAACTCGACGAGCAAGACTGCCTCGACGTCCTTCGGGTAACCAGCGTCCACAGCCGCCTCGGCCGCGTCGATCGCCAGCCGGTCCATGATCTCCATCGCCCCTGGGAGCAAGCCGCTCGAGACGATGCGGGACACCGCATCTCCCGCCTGTTCCAAGGTCTGATAGCCAGCCAGTACGGTGTGGAAGGTCTCCGCCCTGGGCAATAGGCGTAGGGTGATTTCCAGCGCGATCCCGAACAGCCCCTCCGAACCAACGAACAGCCCGGTGAGGTCCGCGCCGATCGACTCTCGGCTCTCACCGCCGAACTCGACAAGCTCCCCAGTCGCGAGCACCGCTTTCAGGCCGAGCACATGATTCGAAGTCATCCCGTATTTCAAGCAGTGTGCCCCGCCCGAGTTGAACGCGACATTTCCGCCGATCGTGCAGATCAGCTGGCTCGATGGGTCCGGCGCAAAGTGTAGCCCGTGCGGGGCGGCATGATCCGAGACATGCAGGTTGACCACACCCGGCTCGACCACTGCGATGCGTTGCTCGTGATCGAGCTTGAGGATCCGGTTGAGGCGGTTGAGGGCGATGACGATCCCGCCCTCGACCGGCAGAGCGCCACCCGAGAGGCTGGTCCCGCTCCCGCGCGCGACAAACGGCACCTTGGCATCGGCACACAAGCGCACCACCGCGATCACCTCCTCCGCATCGACCGGTACGACCACCGCGCGGGGTTTCGCCTTGAACACGGTGAGACCATCGGATTCGTAGGCGACGAGCTGCGGATCCTCAACCAGCAGGCGATCTGCTGGGAATATTTCTGCGAGCCGCCGGAGGAGATCCATCGCCGATCAGCGTGCCAGAATCTCCTCGAGGGCGGCAAGGACGAGATCGACATTTCGCCGTTGGCACGCATGCCCCATCAGGCCGATCCGCCAAGCTTTGCCTTTGAACGGACCGAGGCCAGCACCGATCTCGATACCGTAGTCTTCCAGGAGTGCGCGCCGGGTCCCAGCTTCATCGGCGCCGTCGGGGACATGGATCGCGTTCAGCATCGGCAGCGAATTCTGTGGAATGTAGGAGAGCCCCATGCTCTCAAGGCCGGCCCGCAAGCGCTGGTGCAGCACGCGGTGGCGCTCGATGCGGGTCTCGAGCCCTTCCTCGAGCACCATGGACAAGGATTCGTGGAGGGCGTAGGTCATGTTGACCGGGGCGGTGTGGTGGTAGACCCGCTCCTCGCCCCAGTAGGATCGCAGCATCGACATATCCAGATACCAGCTCTGCACCTTCCCTTTGCGGCGATCCATGGCCTCGAGCGCGGCAGGGGAAAAGCTGACCGGGGCGAGGCCCGGCGGGCAGGAGAGGCACTTCTGGGTGCCGCTGTAACAGGCGTCGATCCCCCACTCGTCGAGCTTTAGTTCGATGCCGCAGAACGAGGTCACCGCATCGACGAGGAGAAGTGCACCCGCCGCATGCAC
>Ga0316197_10001751_pt1 | contig 15449 bp, 13 predicted proteins | sample OudBiesiAoxic_MG_FD_204939 | JGI IMG/M metagenome (GOLD analysis project Ga0316197, IMG submission 204939) | Coastal sediment microbial communities from Oude Bieten Haven, Netherlands - site A oxic | ecosystem: Environmental > Aquatic > Marine > Coastal > Sediment | place: Netherlands...
GGAGGAGGGAACACACCCATGGCCGACCTAGCAGCCCTGACCGCCGCCGTCGAGGCCGGTGACCGCGCCGCGGCCGTCGAGCTGACGCAGGCCGCCATCGACGAGGGCGTGGCGCCCGACACCGTCCTCGAGGCCATGACCGAGGCCATGACCGAGGTCGGCCGCCGCTTCGCCTGCAACGAGGGCGTGTACGTGCCCGAGATGCTCATCAGCGCCCACGCCATGAAGGAGGCCAGCGCGCTGCTCGCGCCGCTGCTCGCCGAGTCGGGCGTGACGCCCGACCACACCGCCGTCATCGGCACCGTGCAGGGCGACCTCCACGACATCGGCAAGAACCTCGTGGGCATGATGCTCAAGGGCGCCAACTTCGAGATCGTCGACCTGGGCACGAACGTGGCCCCCGCCACCTTCGGCGAGGCCGCCGTCGAGCACGGGGCCGACCTCGTCGGCATCAGCGCCCTGCTGACCACCACGATGGTGGGCATGAAGGACGCGGTGTCCGCCGTGCGCGAGGCGGCGCCGGGGGTGAAGGTCATGGTCGGCGGGGCGCCGGTGACCGACGAGTTCGCCGCCGAGATCGGCGCCGACGGCTTCGCCAAGGACGCCGCCACCGCCGCCACCGTGGCCCAGGAGCTGCTGGCCTAGGCATGTGATCGCTGCCCGCACGCCTGGCGAGCTGCGGGCCTGGCAGCCACACGGGCCTCCCGGCCTGTCAGCCCCCCTGGGTCGTACTCGACGTGACGTCCCCCGGCTGCGTGGTGCCGACCGGCCGATTTGACCTTCGTGAGCGATTGTGCTCGAATAGTAATCATTCATGAGCGATTCTGAGCGAGAGCTCACCACACCCGGGAACGTCATCGCGTTCGCGCCGGAGCGGCGTGAACGCGTCAAACAGATCATCAAGTCGCGTCACGCCGTGCGCGTCGAGGACCTCAAGGAAGAGCTCGGCGTCTCTACCGCGACCATCCGGCGCGACCTGCACGAGCTGGAGGAGGAGGGCGAGCTGCGCCGCGTCCACGGCGGCGCGGTGAGCGTGGAGGTCCGGCCCATCGAGGCTCGCTTCGAGGCCAAGGCAGCCAAGTACCCCCAGCAGAAGCGGCGCATCGCCGAGATCGCCGCGGCCATGGTGGAGCCCGACTCCAAGGTCTTCGTCGACGCCGGCTCGACCTGCCTGGAGCTGGCCAAGCTGCTGGCCCACCGCACGGACGTCACCGTCGTCACCAACAGCCTGCCGGCCATGGTGGAACTGGCCGGCCAGGGCCCGCGTCTTATCGTCATCGGCGGTGAACTGCGCGCCCTCTCGCAGGCGCTCGTCGGACCATTGAGCGCGAAGGTGCTCGACGAGCTCTACCTCGACCATGCCTTCGTGGGCACGTTCAGCCTGTCGCTCGACGCTGGGCTGACCACCACCGACCCCGCCGAAGCCTTCACCAAGGAGCACGTGCTCGCCCATACCCGCGAGGCCGTACTGCTGGTGGACGGCTCGAAGATCGGCACCCGTTCATTCGCCCACGCGGGCCATCTCGACCAGATCGACGTCGTCATCACCGACGCCGAGCTGGACGAGGAGGCCAGCGTCACGTTCGAGCACGCCGGCGTCCGCGTCCTGGTCGCCTGAGGAGGATCAATGACCGATACCCGCACGCTCTACCTCTCGGACATGCGTCCGGAGTTCGAGGAGTTCACCATCCAGCCGCAGGAGGTCAAGGGCTTCCAGTACGGCGGCGACCTGGCCTACGAGATCCGCAGCCATCATCTCGACGGCGCCGCCGCGGTCGACCTGCTCGACGACATGCTGGCCATCCGCGAGGTGGAGGAGATGATCGTGCGGCTGCGCAGCGGCGGCTACGAGCCGCTGCAGGGCTTCGCCTATCGCGGTCCCACGCACGTCTCCATCGGCCAGGAGGGTACGGCCGTCGGCGCCAGCTCCATGCTCGGCATCAGCGACCGCATCTCCAGCTCGCACCGCGGGCACGGCGACGCGGTGGCCAAGGGCTTCAGCGCCATCCGCCAGATGTCCGACGAGCAGCTCAAGGAGCGTGTGCCCTGGTCGGAGGCGACCGATCATGACGGCCTCCTCGCCGACGCCCTCGAGGAGCACGTCTACCGCATCATCGCCGAGCTCTTCGGCAAGGACGAGGGCTACTGCGCGGGCCGCGGTGGTGGCATGCACATCGGCGACTTCAGCACCGGCCACCTCGGGGCCAACGCCATCGTGGGCGGCTCGGTGCCCATCGCCACCGGCGCGGCCATGGCCCAGCGCTACCTCCAGACCGACGACGTGGTCGTCTGCTTCGCGGGTGACGGCGCCTACGCCAACGGCGTCGTGCTCGAGTCGCTCAACTGGGCCAGCCAGTACCAGTGGCGCAACTTCCTCGCCGGCGACAAGGCCTACGGGCTGCCCATCGTCTACGTCATCCAGAACAACCACTACGGCATGACCCACCGCACCGACGACGAGGTCATGGGCATCAAGGCCCTGGCCGTTCGCGCCGCCGGATTCGCCGACGACGGCATGCACGCCGAGGTCGTCAACGGCATGGACGTGCTGGCCGTGCGCGACGCGGTCAATCGTGCCACCAAGCTCTGCCGTGCCGGCGACGGCCCCGTCCTCATCGAGGCCTCCACCTACCGCTATTACGGCCACTCCCTCTCCGACCCCCGCAACGAGTACCGGACCAAGGAAGAGGAAGAAGCCTGGAAGGCGGTCGATCCCATCGAGAACCTGGGCCGCCAGCTGATCGAGAACAAGATCCTCGACGAGGCCGGCCTGGCCTCGGTCAAGCGCGCCGCCGCCGAGCGCAACGCCAAGGCCGCCAAGCGCGCCGCCGAAGCCACCGACCCCGCGCGCGAGGACGTGCTCAAGTACATGTACGCCGGCACGTCGGAGGGCGAGGTGCCCGAGCAGTACGCCAAGCCCACGCTCTACGACGACCGACCGGCGGTCAAGATCACCGACGCCGGCATGCTCCAGCGCGATGCCCTGCGCGAGGCCATGTTCGAGGAGATGGAGCGCGACGAGCGGGTCATCTTCTACGGCGAGGACGTGGCCGACTACGGGGGCGCCTTCAAGGCCTCCAAGGGCCTGCTCGAGCGCTTCGGCCGCGACCGCGTCTTCAACACGCCCATCAGCGAGGCCGCCATCATCGGCACCGGCGTGGGTGCCGCCATGGCCGGGCTGCGGCCGGTGGTCGAGCTGATGTACATGGACTTCGCGCTCATGGCCTCGGACCAGATCGCCAACCAGGCCGGCAAGTGGCACTTCATGAGCGGCGGCCAGACGACCGTACCCATGGTCATCCGCTGCTCGGTCGGTGCCGGCAAGGGCTACGGCGGCCAGCACAGCCAGTCGCTCGAGAGCCTCTTCACCCACCTGCCCGGGCTGGTCGTGGTCTATCCCTCCACGGCCGCAGAGGCCAAGGGCATGCTCAAGTCGGCCATCCGCAGCGACGACCCGGTCCTCTTCTGCGAGAGCCAGGGGCTGTACGCTGCGCGCGGTCCCGTGCCCGAGGACGAGAACCTCGTGCCCATCGGCAAGTCCGCCGTCGTGCGCGAAGGCGGCGACGCCACCATCGTGGCCTGGGGCCCGGCCGTGCCCGATGCACTCAAGTCCGCCGAGCAGCTGGCGGGCGAAGGCGTCGAGTGCGACGTCATCGACCTGCGCACGCTGGTGCCGCTGGACATGGAGCCGGTGCTGGCAAGCGTGGCCAAGACCGGCCGCTGCGTGGTCGCCGCCCAGGCCATCCTGTCGGGCAGCTACGTCAACGAGGTCGTGGCCCGGGTGGTCAACGAGGCCTTCGATGACCTCGACGCGCCGGTCGCGCGCATCGGCGCCGCCAACGGCATCAGCCCGCAGGCAGAGGGCCTCGAAGCGGCCTTCCTGCCCAACGCCGGCGACATCGCCGAAGCGGTGAAGGGGCTCATCTGATGGCCAACCCCATCCGCATGCCCATGCCCGGCCAGATGACCGAGGAGTGCACCGTGCTCCAGTGGTTCAAGGCCGAGGGCGACACGATCTCCAAGGGCGACCCGCTCTTCGAGATCGAGACCGACAAGTCGAACATGGAGATCGAGGCCTTCGACGAGGGCACGCTCCTGCGCATCGACGCGCCCGAGGGGGCGACGGTGCCGGTCGAGTCCATCGTGGCCTGGATCGGTCAAGCGGGCGATGAACTGCCCGAGCCGGAGGCTGCCGGAGGTGCCGCGCCCGCGGCCGCCCCTGCTCCCGCACCGGCTCCGTCAGCGCCTGCTCCGGCTCCCGCACCCGCGGCGCCTGCCCCGCCAGCGCCGGCCGCGCCGGCGCCCGGAGCCGGCGGCAAGCTCAAGATCAGCCCACGCGCCAGCCGGGTCGCGGCCGAGCTCGGGGTCGACCCGCGTGCGGTGACCGGCACCGGGCCTGGTGGCCGCATCGTCGAGCGCGACGTCCGGGCCGCGGCCGAGGGCACGGCACCGGCGCCGGCCACACCGGCGGCTGCCGCCGCCTCCCCTGCCCCGGCCGCTGCGGCAGCCGCCCCGCCAGCCCCGACCAACGTCGAGGGCGCCGGGGAGCCGCTGAGCCGGATGCGCCAGACCATCGCCAGGCGGCTGACCGAGAACAGCACGGTCCCGACGTTCACCGTCACGCAGGCGGTCGACATGACCGACCTGCTGGCCTACCGGGCACAGCTCAAGGCAGCCGGCTCCGAGATCAGCGTGACCGACTTCATCCACGTGGCCGTGGTCCAGGCGCTGGGCGAGTTCCCCCTGCTCAACGCCTCGACCGACGGCGCGCAGGTCTGGAGACATGAACACGTCCACCTCGGCGTGGCCGTATCGGTCGCGGCCGGCCTGCTCGTGCCGGTCGTCCGCGAGGCCGACATGCTCAGCGTCAAGGGCCTCCACGACAGGACCGCGGAGACCGTGGCCGCGGCGCGCGACGGGTCGCTCCTGCCCGATGCCCTCATCGGCTCGACCTTCACCGTGTCGAACATGGGCATGTTCGGGGTGGAGCAGTTCACGGCCATCATCAACCCGGGCGAGTCGGGCATCCTGGCCGTCTCCAGCGTGACCCAGGAGGTCCGCCCCTACGCGGGCGGCATGGCCATCCGCCAGGTGATGCGCATCACGCTCACGGCCGACCATCGCATCGTCGACGGCGCCATGGGCGCCGACTTCGTCAACGCCGTCAAGCGTCGCCTCGAAGACGCCGACGGCTTCCGCAACCAGGTGCCCGTCGGCTAGAGCCCAACAGCGAAGGCACTCCTCCTCCTTGCCGGCGGTCGGGCTAGAGCTCGACCGCCGGCCTTCGTGTCGGGTACGGAGCAGCCCACGACGAGTCACCGTGGCTACGGCGCGAGCTGCCGGAAGACGCCCTTGAGCGCCGGGTACAGCTCGCGGTATGCACCGGCCATGCGTCGGTAGCGAGCCCGGTCGTCGGCGCGTGGCTGGACCTCGCGCCACCCCTGCGACATGCGCTGAGCGGTGGCCACGACATCGGTCTCGTTCGCGACCCCGGCACCGGCGGCGGCCAGGACGGCCGCGCCCAGCGCCGTCGTCTCGGTGTGCTCGGTGACCTCCACGGGCCGCTCGAAGATGTCGGCGATCAGCTGTCCCCACAGGCCGCTGCGAGCACCGCCACCCATGAGCCGCACGCGCCGCGTGGCCGTGCCGGTCGCCTCCTCGATCATCGAGAGCACCGTCAGTTGCTCGTAGGTGATGCCCTCCAGCAGCGCCCGGTAGAGATGGCCGAGCTCGTGGTGGTCCCGCAGCCCGACCCACGCCCCGCGTGCGGCCGGATCCCAGTGCGGGGTCTCCGCACGCACCAGGTAGGGCAGGAAGAGCAGCCCGTCGGCGCCAGCCGGCACGGCGGCAGCCTCTCCCTCGAGCGCCCCGAGCGCCTCCGGCGAACGGTCGCGCAGGACCCGCGCCCTGAACCACTCCACCGAGTGCACGCCGCTTGCGAGCGCCGCCTCCAGCGTCCAGCGACCCGCGATCGGGCTGGCCAGGGTGCGGAAGGCCATGCCCGTCAGGTACCGATCCGAGTGAACGCCGAGCGTGACTGCGGTGCCCAGGTTGAGGTACACCTCGCCGCCGGCACAGACGGCCGCCCCCAGGCCCGCACAGTGGCCGTCGCCACCGCCGGCCATCACGGGCAGCCCCGGCGGCAGGCCGGTCTCGAGCGCGGCCGGCCTGGTGACCACGCCGACCAAGGCGCCGGGCGCGACGAGCCTGGGTAGCCGGCGCTCGTCGAGGCCGACCTGCTCGAGCAGCGAGGGGGCATAGCGGAACGTGCGCGCGTCCAGGAGTCCGGTGGGGTCGGCGCTGGACCAGCTGGTGACCCACTCGCCGGTCAGCCGGCCGGCGAGGTAGGCGTGCACGTCGGTCACCATGGCCGTGCGCTCCATGACCTCCGGCTCATGCTCGCGCAGCCAGGCCAGCTTGTAGAACGAGGGTGTCGAGCTCGGCTGCCGGCCCGTCAGCTGATGGATGTCGGAGGACCCCAGCGCCTCGGCCTGGGCCGTGGCACGGGTGTCGAGCCAGAGGATCGCCGGCCGCAGCGCACGGCCTTCGCCATCGAGGCAGACGAACGTCTCGCGCTGATGGGTGATGGACAGCGCTCGCAGGTCGGCCGCGCCGAGCTCGGACGTGACCTGGCGCAGCGTCGCGCTCATCGAGCGCCACCAGTCTTCAGACGACTGCTCCTGCCAGCCGGGCCGGGGAGTGGCGGACTCCAGTGGCCGGCGCGCCGCCGCCACGACCTGTCCGTGGGGACAGAAGGCGATGGCCTTGCAGGCCGTGGTGGAGAGGTCGATGGCGATGACCAGCGGTTCCGCAGCATGGCCGTGCATGAACCGAACACTAGCAAGTGCCAGCTCGCGCGCGGGGTCGTGTTGGCGGCGCTGTTTGATAGGCTCGGTGGGAACGGGACGAGTACGTCGACTGGAGGGACGCCAGGTGACGAAGCGACGGTCTGCGTTCGCGTCTTGGCCGAGCGAGCACGCAACCGCGGACCTGCTGCCCATCGAGTGCACGCCGAGCACGGCCGCCGAGATCCTCGAGGCCGTGCCCTTCTGGTTCCACACGTTCTCGCTGAGCAAGGCAGCCGGCATCTACACCCCGGGCGTGGCGCGGGATCACGGCTATCGCCTGGCCTCGATCCCAGAGTCGTTCGAGGACCAGTCGGTCCTCGACGTGGGCACCTTCGATGGCTTCTACGCCTTCCTGGCCGAGCACCGCGGCGCCGCGCGGGTGGTCGCCGTCGATAACGAGCAGTACCGCCACTGGGTGCGCGATCGGTGGGGCATCGACCTGCAGGGCGCAGAGGGCTTCAAGGCCATCGCCGCACTCCTGGCGTCGGAGGTCCGCTACGAGCGCATGGATGCACTCGACCTCGCGACCTGGACGACACGGTTCGACGTCATCTTCTGCTTCGGCATCCTGCACCGCGTGCGCAACCCCTTCGGCCTGCTGAAGGTGCTGACCGGACTGCTCGCCCCGGGTGGCCGGCTCCTGATCGAGACCGCCGGGATCGAGCACGACGCAGGTGCAGGGCACGGGGCCATGGCCGTGCCGCATCCCCGCGAAGTGAACGCGCGTGATGACTACTTCTACTGGCAGTTCTCGAGCGGTTCGCTGGCTCACCTGGCCGAGTTCCTGGGCTGCGCGTTCGAGACCCACTCGACACCCATCGTCGACGGCCAGCCACGCCTGGTCGGCCACATCAACGCAGCCACGCCGGCGAACGAGGACTGAGCGCACCAGCTCAGCGCGAGGTCGGGACCGTGCCGTCGATCGCAAGCCCAACCGGTGGGTCGTTCCTTGTGCCGCGGACCGGCCGAATGGCTACCCTCGGAGAGCACAGGCTCAGCCCCGCGACCGAAGGAGACGCACGATGGACGCATACCCGAGCTTCCGGCTCGACGGCAAGACGGCACTGGTCACGGGCGCAGCGCGCGGACTCGGACGGGCCATCTCGCTGGCGCTCGCGGACGCCGGCGCCGACGTGGCCCTCGGTCTGCGGGTCGGGTCCGACGCCGAGGATCTGGCAGCGGACATCGAGGCCATGGGGCGGCGCGCCCTGCGGTTGCAGATGGATCTGCTCGACCTGGCCCAGATCGACGCTGCCGTGGCCACCGCGCGCGAGACCTTCGGCCGCATCGACATCCTGGTCAACAACGCCGGGCTGGGCCCCGAGGAGCAGGCCGCGGAGGACTGGACGGAGGCCGACTTCGACGCCACCTTCGATCTCAACGTCAAGGGACTCTTCTTCGCCAGCCAGGCCGTGGCCCGCGTGATGATCGAGCAGGGCGGCGGGCGCATCGTGAACATGAGCTCGCAGGCCGGCTTCATCGCCCTGCCGGGTGAAGCCATCTACTGCGCCACCAAGGCGGCCGTGTCGCACCTGACCAAGTGCCACGCGGTCGAGTGGGGCCCGCACGGCATCAACGTCAACGCCGTGGCGCCCACCTTCATCCGCACGCCGGGCACGGAGCCGATGCTGGCGGACGCCGCCTTCAAGGCCGACGTCGAGGAACGCATCGCGGCCCTCCACCGCATCGGCGAGCCCGCGGACGTGGCCGGGGCCGTGGTCTACCTGGCCTCCCCTGCCTCGTCGCTCGTGACCGGGACCACGCTCATGGTCGACGGCGGCTGGACCGCGCGCTAGTAGCCTGCCTAGGCGGCGGTGGGGATGGGGTGGAAGAGACAGCCGTCGACGAAGAGCTCGAAGAAGTCGGGCTCGGTCTCCAGCTCCATGTGCTCGATACGGCCGATGATGTCGCTGAGGGCTTCCCGGCGACGACGGGAGAGCAGCAGCATGGCCGCACCTCTCAGCGCGGCGTTCCCCACGCGCTCCACGTTCTCCGGCTGGACCTGCGCGAGGAAGCCGATGTCGATGGCGTTCTCGATGTCGATGGCGTTGGCGAAACCGCCGGCGAGGTAGACGTGGTCCACGTCCTGCGCGTTCAACCCCAGGGCCCGGAGCAGGATGCGCTGCCCTGACGCGTTGGAGGCCTTGGCCTGGGCCAGCTGGCTGGCGTCGGCGCGGGAGAACGTGATGCCTCGCGAGGGCGCGATGGTGTAGTCGTCGCGGCCGTCGGCGAAGCGGCCTTCCGGTGACATCCACTCGACCCGGCGGAGCTCGGCGATGATGTCGACCAGGCCGGAGCCGCAGATGCCCTCCGGCTCATAGCCGCCGATGACCTGGAAGACGAACTCGTCATCGCTGATGTGGACGGCCTCGATGGCACCGTCCGCCCCGGCCATGCCGAAGCGCAGCATGCCGCCCTCGAAGGCCGGGCCGGCCGGGCTGGAGGCAGCCACGATGCGCTCGCCGTCGGTGGCCACGATCTCGGTGTTGGTGCCGATGTCGATGAGCAACGAGGAGCCCGGCGCCGAGCCGAAGTCGGTGGCCACCAGGTCGGCGGCCACATCGCCGCCGACGTGGCTGGCGATGAGCGGCGCACCGACCACGCGGGCCTGGGGGTGGATGAAGATGCCCAACTCATAGGCGCGCTTGGTGACCCAGGTCGACTCGGCCTCACCACGCAGCACGGCCAGTTCTGTGAGCGACTTGTAGGGCATCTCGCCGATGGGCTTGACGTCGATGTCGAAGAAGAGGTCGCGCATGGTGGAGTTGGCCACGACCATGGCCTCGTAGACCTCGTGGCGGTCGATGCCCAGCTCGGCGTAGATCTCCTTCAGGCCGGCGTTGAGGGCGCGGCGCAACGCCTTGCGCAGCGTGCCCGGGTGCTGGCGTTCGTAGCCGATGCGGCTCATCACGTCGCTGCCGCCGAAGCGCTGGGGGTTCTCGAAGGCGCCGCCGCTGACGACGTGGCCGTCGCTCAGGTCGATGAGGCGGAAGACGACGGTGGTGGTGCCCACGTCCACGGCCAGGCCCAGCACGTGCTCGCGGCGCAGGTCGAGCGCGACGCCGTCGTAGTGCACGGCGTGCTCGTTGATGCTGACGACGGGGTCGACCTCGGTGATGGGCTCACCAGCCTCCTCGAGGATGTGCATGCGCCGGCGGATGATGGCGAACTCGACGTCGCCTTCGGCCGACTCGATCTCCGCCTGGCAGGCGAGGCGGAAGTCATCGGGCAGGTACTCCTCGGCCTCGGTGCGGGCAGAGAGCTGGTCGCCACCCTGGCGGACCTCCACGACGCACTCGCGGCAGCGCCCGGACCGGCCGCAGGACTGGGGCACGGCGACCGAAACGTCGTCGGCGTAGTCGAAGAGCGACTTGCCGGTGGTCAGTGGGCGGCGGTCGATACCGTGGATGATCTCGGACACGTGGACTCCGGGCGAGGACGTGGTGGGTGTGTGCCAACGCTACCAAAGAGCTACGGAGCCTGGCGCCAGGATGCGTACGATGGATGCCATCCGGGAGTCAGAGGTGTGACGAGATGAGACGAGCGTTCATGGCCTTGGCAGCAGCGTGTTCGCTGTCGCTTGCCATGGTTCCCGCGGTAGCGTCACAGGCTGGGCCCGAGCTGAACGTGCAATGCGTGTCGATCGCGGGAGCGCCGACGGGCGACGCCTGGGACGAGGCAGCCCTTCAGGACGCGGTCGCCACCGGCAGCACAGAGTTGACCGTCGTCAGCGCCGGGGACGACTGCGCCATCCCCGAGGACGGGACCGTCTGCATGACCGTGGCCGGGAGCGCTGACGTGGGCGGCTGGGCTCCGGACACGCTCACCGATGCGATCGCTGCCGGACGAGCCCGGATCGTGCTGCTCGCGCCTGCCGATGAGTGCGCTGAGGTCGTCGCCGAGACGAGGGACACTGTCAGCAAGACGGAGCTGAGCGGGGCGCGAGTCCTGGATAGTGCCATCGTGGTCGGCCCCTCCAGCACCGCCTTCGTCGCGACCATCTTCAATCCCAACACGAACGGGTGGGCGGCCCAGGACCTGCCGCTGTCGATCAGCGTCCGCGACAAGGCTGGGGAGGAGATCGAGGTCGAGAGCGCCATCGTGAGCCTGCTGCCCGGCCAGACGGGCGCAGTCATCGGCTACATGACCACGGACAGCCCGCATCGCGTGAAGGTGACGCCACGGGGAGCCGACCTCAACTGGGTCCCGACCTCGGTGAGCGCGGACGTGCTCGAGGTCTCGGGGGTCAAGCGGCAGAACGATCCGCTCACGGGTTTCGTCACCACCGGCAGCATCAGCAACACCGGCGAGGTGCAGCAGGAGGGGGTCTCGATCATCGCCGTGCATCGGAACAGGAAGGGCACCATCATCGGCGCCGAGTCGTCAGTGATCGAGATTATCCCCGCCGGCAGGACCGTGGTGTTCGAGCTGCCCAACCGCGCCGGCATCGGCCGCAAGCAGGTGGCGAAGACCGAGATCCACTACCAGCTCAGCTCGGTCCTCTAGCCCTGCCGGGACGCCCCTCCCTGGCTGTGCATTCGACGGCCTCTGCTACCATGTTCCGGTCGCTGGCGAGTGGCCAAACGGTAAGGCACCTGACTCTGGATCAGGGGATTGAAGGTTCGAATCCTTCCTCGCCAGCCATTGCTTTCTTGAGCGTGAAGCGGGCCTCGTTCTCCCCGGCCTAGTGAGTCGCTCCGTTAGCACGCCGCTCATCGTGGCGTTTCGTGGAACGCGGGTCTTCGGTTCTGATCCGAGTGTCGGCTCCACTCCACAAGCGTGAAACGGCCCGAGTTCCCGCTGCTCCCCGAGCTGCCAGCCGAGTAGCACGGCCAGGGAAGGATGACGCCCCTCTGACGGTGCTTGTCGGCCCTACCAGGGATCGCCGCGCAGCTGCTAAGAGGAGAACGACCACGAACGCGGTGTGTCCGCAAGGCGTTCGCTTGCGTGTCCTGCATGCCAGCAGGCGCGACGTCGGCCAGCTGCAGGAGAGACACCATGACCACAGGACTGACCTCGGACCAGGTGTGGGAGGTCATCGAGAAGCAGAGCTTCGGCGTGCTCGCGATGGTGACCGCGAAGGACGAAGCGCGCACCGCGGGCATCGTCTACATCCTCGACATGCGTCGCCTGTACATCGGCACGTGGACCAGTATGTGGAAGGTGCGACACATCAGGCAGAACCCGCACGTGTCGGTGACGATCCCCATCCACAAACGCGTGCCGTTCATGCCCTGGATCAAGGTCCCCGCGGCGACGATCACCTTCAGCGGTGAGGCCGACGTCATCGCCGCCCTCGATGCGCCGCGTGATTTGCTCGAGAAGCTCTACCACGGCGTGGCCTCGGATGAGCAGAAGATGGCCCGCTACTCGCTGATCGAGGTGACGCCGATGGGGGAGTTTCTGACCTACGGCATCGGCATGTCCCTGCTCGACATGCGCGATCCGCTCAAGGCGCGCAAGCGAGTGCCGGTAGGCGTGTAGCCGGGCGCACCTCAGGGCCCGCGTCGTGCATGCCCATGCTGCGAGGCGTCTGCCGAGGTGCCCTCACTCACCTTCCCCGGACTCCAGATCCCGGAATGCCTCACCCATGCGCCGGGTCATCCACGGCCACGGCCTGGGTTCGACGTTCTTGACGACCTTGCGGACGAACGCCTCGGTGTTGTCGATCTTCGGCTGGACCGCCGGCGCCACGTCCTTGTTGTGGGCCACGAACGAGGAGTAGACGTACTCTCGGATGTCCGATGGGAGGCCGTCGAAGAAGCGCATGGGCAGGTTGACCCAGTTCACCATCGAACCCGTCTCCACGCGGTCACGCTTCTTGGGGACAAGGTACCTGACACAGAGCTGGTCAAGCATCCCGCGGACCGACTCCTCGTACTCTGCGTCTACGGCATGCTGCTTCATCTGCCCGTACATCCGCTCCACGCTCGGTGCCAGCACGCAGCCGCTCAAGTCGAGACTCTCCGAATGCCGGTAGGCATCGATGATGGGCTGACCGGCGAAGTAGGTGTCCTGGATGAAGAACTCACCGAACGACACGCCCCCACGGAGCGGGAGGCCGACGTCGAACATCTGCCGCAGCAGGACGGCGCACACCTCGACGAAGCCGACGACACGCGTCCCCAAGAGGAAGATGTCCTCATCCGCGTCCAGCGGCAGGCTCACCAGGATGCTGTCGGAGAAGAGGAGCCAGTCCATCTCCTCGCGCACCAGGCCCTGGAAGTAGCGTGCGTACTCAGGCCATGATGCGAGGTCGTCGGCTCGCTCCAGGCCGTGGTCTTCCAGCAGGCCGGCGATGACGTTGTCCGGCACCTCCGAGAGCACGTCCACGACGATGCGGGCAGTGCTCGAGACATCGTTGGCCAGCAGCATCTGCTGGTACCCGAGGATGTCGAAGAAACCGACCAGGCCGGTCTTCGCTTCTACATCGACCATGGCGCCCTCCGCTCTGGGTGGGCTCGATGATACGGCCCACGGCACTCCCGGAGCACTGCCGACCGTCTTGTACGTGTGCGGGCGGCTGGCCTAAGCCGATAGCACCCACACCAGATGGAAGGCCATCGAGCCCTTGACCGGGACCACCGACTGTCCACGATGTGCGGAAGCGACATCTACGTCGAGGATCGAGCCATGCCCTACGCCGACCATCTCCGAGCGCTCTTCCCCACCCTGGAGCTCAAGGTGGCCGACCTCTTCGCCCTCGAGGCCCACCAGATCGCCGAGCTTCCTTCACGGGCACCGGAGAAGGAGCTGGCCGAGGTGCTCCATTCCCACCCGGACGTGCGCACCTTCCTGCTGGTGCGATACCCGCCCATCGCCGAGCACCTGACCCGCGTGCTCGCCGCGCACCCACCGCCAGAAGGCCCCGACATCGTGATGTCCGAGCAGGACCTCCTGTGGGAGATCGGCGATCTGCTCGTCTACGACACGGCGCCCGAGCTGCTCGATGCGCTGCCGACGAACGACTGGGACTTCGGGGTCGTCACCGACCTCGCGGACCTCGATGGGAAGACGGTGATCGACGCTGGCGCCGGCAGCGGCAAGGTGGCCTTCGGTGCGGTGAGCCGGGCTCGTCATGTCTACGCCGTCGAGCCAGTCGCGCGACTGCGCCAGTTCATGCGCGAGAAGGCCGCGGCGTCCGGCATCTCCAACCTGTTCGTGCTCGACGGCACGCTCGATGCCATCCCGCTCCCGACCGACACTGCCGACGTGCTCCTGACCTGCCGCGCCATCGGCTGGCGCCTCGAGGGGGAGCTGGTCGAGATCGAACGCGTGGTGCGGGCCGGAGGCATCGCGCTTCACCTGGGGTTGCCGCATCCACCGTCGCGCGACGATCCACGCCATCGGCGTCTGACCGACGCCGGCCATGCCGTCGTGACCTACACCGAAGGGCAGGAACAGCGGACGTCGTACCAGAAGCAGCTCTAGGCCCACGTCGCCACGGGCGCCTGGACGGTCAGGTCAGGACTTCGAAGCTCAGGCCCGCATGAGATATGAGCCAAGGCAGCAAGGGCTCGCCCAGAGCCGATTCGGGCGTCCAGGAGCCGCCGCCGACGGTGATCAGGTCCCCGTCCTGCAGTAGGCAGAGGGCGGATTCGATAAGCATCCGGCTCGAGGAGAGCGCCCCAGGATCCCCTTCGCCGGCCACGCGGACCTTGACGACGTCGCCGTCGTCATGCTTGCCCACGAGGATGATCTCCCAGTGACCGCCCTCGACGGTCTCCTGGCTCGGGCCCTCGCCCGATGCGGGCAGCACGTAGCGCTTCAGCAGCCGGCGTGTCGGCGGCAGGGCGACGGCCATCCAGAAGGCACCGAACCCGAGGGCCTCCGCCTGGGCCTTTCCTGGTGTGCGTCGGAGCTGGCGACGGCGGACCCTCGCCGGGCTTGCCCCTGGTCGGATTATTGAGGTGAGTCGCAGAGGGGGGTTCGTAGATGTGGCGATGCGTGTTCCTTGTCGTCCTGTCGCTGCTGTTCGTGGCGACGCCCTCAGCAACGGTTCGCGCGTCGGCTTCGACCGATGGCTCGACCGTCACGCCCGACCTGGTGGTCACGAGCGACACGCAAGCGGGTCGGACCATGGTCGTGACGAGCGCGGCCGACTCCGGCCCCGGCACGCTCCGCCAGGCACTGGAGGACCAGCGGCCCTATGACACCATCACCTTCGACCCGACCGTCTTTCCGCCCGACGGCCCCGTGCGAATCGAGATAGCGACCGAGCTGCCTCACATCCATGCCGGGAACATGACCATCGACGGCAGCGATTCGGGGGTCGTGCTCGACGGCCGTGACGTAGCCGGGGATTGGACCATCGGTCTGATGGTGGTCTCTGACGCGAATGCCATTCGGGGTCTCCAGGTGTCCCGCTTCCCCGGTCCCGGGATCGCCATCTCCGCCAGCGTCGACAACATCATCGGGGGAGATCGCAGCGTGGGCGCCGGTCCATTCGGTCAGGGCAACCTGGTCACGCGCAACTACGCCGGCATCGGCCTGTGGAGTGACGGGGTCATCGGCGCTTCGCGCAACGACATCACCGGCAACCTGGTCGGGGCCGACGGGTCTGGGCGGAAGGGTCATGGCAACCACATCGGGGTCATGGTC
>Ga0316197_10001752_pt1 | contig 15447 bp, 7 predicted proteins | sample OudBiesiAoxic_MG_FD_204939 | JGI IMG/M metagenome (GOLD analysis project Ga0316197, IMG submission 204939) | Coastal sediment microbial communities from Oude Bieten Haven, Netherlands - site A oxic | ecosystem: Environmental > Aquatic > Marine > Coastal > Sediment | place: Netherlands...
AGTGGTTCATCATGGGTGCCCTACAGATCTCGGAAATTGTCACCCACACCATCACCTTCGACCGCATCACGCTGGTTGGAGGTGCCGGCGGTGGCGCGGACACCTTTCAAATTCTCTCGGTCACCCCTGATGATGACATGGACGATCCGAACGCCACCATCACCTGGACCTCGGCCCCAAACCGTTCCTACAGCATCGACGTCTCCACCGACCTGACCACCTGGACCGAGATTGAAGATGGGGTGCCTTCTGGCGGTGAGACGACCACATTCGTCCATCACTTCCTAGAGGGCTTCCCCGAACTCGTCGACGCGCCGAGGCTCTATTACCAGATCCGCCGCTGATGTGGCATCGACGGGGACTACAACCCTATCCATCACAGGGAGGATTTACAGCTTCGATCCAACCATCCAACAATAGCGTCGCTCCATGAGTGCTCGATGGCTAGGCTCTGGACTGCCATCGCTTGAACCTCGCAAGACTCTTTACAGATGAATCGCCCCCACCTTCCGGCCCAGCTCGCCCTCGTCGGCCTGGCAGTGTCCTTCGCTACTTGCTCCCCGATAGCGGCGCAAACAATCATCGACGACCACTTCGAAGGAGCCCAAGTCAGCGGCTGGGTCGGCCAAGGGAACAGCCGGGGATTCTCTGCGCACAATGTCAGCCAAGCCGGGTCGGTGATCACCTCCGAAGTACTAGCGACCCAGAGCGACACCAATCGCGGCATCGTCAGCGCCGTCTCGTTCGAACCGGCTGCGACTGGCGGCATCCGCATGACCTTTGTCGCCGATCGCGTCAGTGCCCAACCCAGCGCAAACGGTTACTTCATCGGACTCGTGCGTGAGGCCGGTGTGTTCCATCGCGACGCGTCGACGAGAAACTTTGGCCTCGCATTCTTCGGCATCGACGGAAGGACCGGTAGCGCAGGCGGGTTCGGCTTGGTCTATGGGGACAATAATAACACCGCGTCCGCTGACTTCCAGCTCGCCGATAGCGACGCCCAGGGCGATGTCGACCCCGCCTCATTCCTCGACGGGTTCACGGCCACCATCAACGCCGACCCGGATGGCTGGTCTTATGAGATCACCGGCCTGAAGACCGCAGCCGGCAGTGACACTGTGTTCGCTGGCTCGGGAAGCTGGGCAGCGGCAGGGACAGATTTCAACACGCTCTGGCCAGCCGCACAGGCCTGGCATGCGATGGGGGCCTTGCAGGTCACACCCGCCATCACCCACAGCATTGCCTTCGATCGCATCACGGTCGAGGCGCCGGCACCCGCGATCGATTCCGACGGCGATGGCATGCCAGACGACTACGAGATCGCCAACGGCACGGACATCAATGCTGATGACACCACGGATGACAAGGATGGTGACGGATTGAACAACCTGCAGGAATACCTCGGTCAAGACAGCGGTGGACAGCCAACGGGATACGGCCGGACCCTTTCCGGGACGGCGGACTCGGATGGCGATCGCCTCACCGACAATGATGAGATCGGAGGCACCCTGAACCCATGGGATGATGGCGTCCTCGGTTCGCCGCCTGGCGCCCCGACCAACCCGAATGACCCGGATTCGGACGACGACGACGAGAACGACGGCGCCGAGATCGCCATCGGCACCGACCCGAACGCAGCGCCGCCAAACACCGGTCCTGTGTTCGTTTTCACCGACTCTGATGGCGACAGCTACAGCGACGCAGCGGAGGCCGCCTTCGGCTCGGATCCGGAGGATCCGAACGCCTGCCCGGACCATGCGCCTAAAGCGGGCAAACCAAACATTGTGATCATCTACGCAGACGATCTCGGCTTCGGGGACATCTCCGCCTATGGCGATGTCTTTGGCACTCTCAGCCCGACCGTCACCCCGAATGTCAACGCTCTCGCGGCGCAGGGAGTGATGTTCACCCAAGCCCACTCGAGCAATGGCGTGTGCACCCCGAGCCGCTACGCGCTGCTCACCGGAAAGTACAACTGGCGCGAATTCAACGGCATCACCCTCCATTACGGGGGCCTGGCTGGAGGCGCTGAAGTCCCCCGTCCAGCCGATGTCACCATCGCCGAGTTCTTGAAGAGCCAGTCCTACGACACCGCCGCCTTCGGCAAGTGGCACCTCGGTGGTGCCTGGTACACCCGCACCGGCACACGCATCACCGGCAACCCGATGGATCCCGCAGGGGTGGACTGGGCGCGTCCCATCGGGCACCACGCCGTCGCCCAGGGCTTCGACACCTTCCGCGGCCTGGCCACGACCATCAATGTCGGTCCCTATGTCTACCTCCACGACGACCGCGTCCAGTTCTGGGACAACTCGCTCAACGGCGGCGCCGGTGGCTACCGCGACGCGACCAATGCCGACCCGTTCCGCTGGCTCACCACGGGCGAACTCAACTCGACAGTCGTCGGCGGAAAGGACTCGCGCGCCAGCCTCGGCGACCCGTCCTACACTCAAGTCGGCGCCGGCCCACAGATGATCTCCCAGGTGGAAGACTACTTCGCGGAGCGCGCCGCGTCCGGCGATCCCGACCCATTCTTCACCTACGTCGCGCTCTACTCACCGCACCTCCCGTGGGCAATCACCCCCCCGTTCGTCGGAGCCGAGGGCTTCGACTACGGCGATTTCATCAAGGAGGTCGACGGTCGGATCGGTCGCGTGCTTGCCGCAGTCGACTCGAACGGCTTCGGCGACAACACCGTCATCATCTTCTCCAGCGACAACGGTCCGGAGAATGCCGCAATGTCCGCGACGATCGCCAATGGCCGTGATGCCAACGGTCCGCTGCGCGGCAACAAGCGCGACGTCTGGGATGGCGGCACCCGCGTCCCATTCATCGTCCGCTGGCCAGGGCAGGCCGCGCCGGGCACGGTCCGCAACGAACTGATCTGGCAGGGTGACATCTTCGCCACCATCGCCGCCTACCTACGCGTTGACCTGCCCGACACCGTCGCCCCGGATGGCGAATCCTTCCTCAACCTCCTGCGTGGCCAGCAGAAACCGCAGCAGCAGCGGCCGTCGATCGTCGTCGCGTCCAGCCGCGGCGACCTTGGCTTGAAGACTTTGGACGGCTGGAAGTTCATCGATTCTACTGGCGGCGGCAATGGCACCTCGTGGGATTCCATGAACGCTCCAATACCGAACGCGGCGGGAACCAATCGCGGCTCACCCAAGCAGCTATTCCGGCAGGCGCTCGACCTCGGTGAGGACAGCAACCTCGTCGCCGGCATCACCGGCGATCGCGACATCCGCGAGACCACGACCAAACTCGCGGGGCAGGATCTGCTTGGCGAGATCGACCAGTATCGCACTCTGACGACCGCGCAGCGCTTCCCACGCTTCGCCGACAACGACGCAGACTCGCTGCCGAACAGCTACGAGCTGAAATTCGGCCTGGACCCGGATTCCCCAAAAGATGCTGCAGGCGACCTCGATGGCGACGGCAGCAGCAATGCCGACGAGAAGATCGCTGGCACCCGCCCCGATGACCCGAGCGATTACCTGCGCATCCTCGAAGTCCAGAACCAGCCCGACCTCATCACCGTCAGCTGGCCGTCGGTGGCCGGGATCGTGTATCAGCTCCACTGGTCGATCGATCTCGAGAACTGGGTTCCCGACACCATCCATGCTGGCACGGGCAGCGTCCTCGACACCACGCTCGATCCGGCGACCATCGACGCCGAGAACCAGCCACTCATCTACCTGCGAATCGCGGCATCACCTGCACTCTAGCTCAATGACCACCGTGAGAATCCTAGTCGCTAGCTTGCTGCTGATCACGGTGGTTTCCAGCCCGGGCGACGAGCGCCCGAACATCGTGCTGATGATGGCAGACGACCTTGGCTGGGGCGACCCGACTTACAACGGCGGCTGGATCAACACCCCGACACTCGACCTGATGGCCGCATCCGGGCTGCGCTTCGATCGCTTCTACTCCGCCAGTGCGGTCTGCTCGCCAACCCGTGGCAGCTGCCTGACAGGTCGCACCCCCCTGCGCCTCGGGATCCCGGACGCGAACTCCGGGAGCCTGGCGGCAGACGAGACCCCGCTCCCCGAAGTCCTCGACGGGATCGGCTACGCCACCGGGCACTTTGGTAAGTGGCACCTTGGGACACTCACCACCCTGCGCCGCGATTCCAATCGGGGCGCGCCAGGCAGCACCGCCGCCTACTCCCCCCCCTGGCAACATGGCTACGACCACTGCTTCGCCACCGAGGCCAAAGTCCCGACCTTCCACCCGATGCGGCGCACGGTGAACGGCCTCCCAGAACCGCTCAGCTTCACCGATCCGAATTTCTACGGCACCTACTACTGGACACCGCCCGCCGACCCTGCCACCTGGCCGAGCGCCGCCGAGGGCACGCCGGTCGATGTTGGTAACAACCTGAGCGGCGATGACTCACGCGCCATCATGGACCGCGTGATCCCGTTCGTGAGGGATGCGGTGGCGACTGGTGATCCGTTCCTCACCGTGATCTGGTTCCACACGCCACACAAGCCGCTGCCCGATCCCGACGGCACCACCGGCGTCGATGGAGCCGATGCCTACACCGACGCCATCGTCAACATGGACATGCAGATCGCCCGCCTGCGCGGCGAGCTCGACACCCTCGGCGTGAGCGACAACACGATGTTCTGGTTCTGTTCCGACAACGGTCCCGAAGATGGCGTAGGGCGTTCCGGCCCCTACCGTGGCCGCAAACGCAGCCTCCACGAAGGGGGCGTGCGCGTCCCCAGCATCCTCATCTGGCCAAATAAGATCCCCGCCGGGCGCGTGACCGATTTCCCCGCTGTCACCAGCGACTACTATCCGACCATCCTCGACTACCTCTGCATCGAGGTGCCAGGACAGAAGCCCCTCGACGGCATCTCGCTGCGCGGTGTCATCGAGAATACCGCGACGTCCCGCGAGGAGGCGGTCGGATTCAGCTACCGCGACAGCCTCTCGTGGGTGAACCAGAGATACAAGCTCATCTCGAAGGACGGTGGCACGACATTCGAACTCTATGACCTGCTCGCCGACATCTCTGAAAATGACAACATCGCCTCCGCCAACCCGCAGATCGTCGCCCGCATGTCCAACGAGTTGCACACCTGGCAGGCGGCAGTCGCGGCTGACGAACCCTACCGGGCACCCAGTGACACCACCACCGCCGTCCTCTCCACCATGGAGAACCCTGCGGGCGGCGAATTGAGTGTCAGCATCATCTTCAGCGAGCCTGTGACCGGGCTCAGCATCGAGGACTTCTCCATCACCAACGGCGCCGCCACCACGCTGGCCGGCAGCGGAGCGGCCTACTCACTGAGCGTCCTCCCTGAAACCCAAGGTCTCGTCACCGTCACCCTACCGGCCGCAAGCGTACTGGACTCAAATTCGAATCCGAATCTCGCATCCAACACGCTACACATCATTTCCGGCATCCCCTCGCCAGCGGGCCGCGGCGAAATCGTCATCGACGACCACTTCGACGTCGGATCCACTTCCGCCTGGATCAGTCAGGGAAACGCACGATCCGCAACCCACAACATCAACGCTGCCGATTCGATCCTGGTCTCGGAAGTGATCGGGGAATCGGCGGACACGAATCGCGGAATCGCTAGCGTGATTTCTTTCAATCCGCTGGACTACGGCGGCTTCAGTTCGAGCTTCGTGGTCGACAGGGTCGCCCAGGAACCCGAGCTCAACGGCTTCTTCCTCGGCATCGTTGGCGACGCCGGAATCTTCTACCGCGACAGCAACACGCGGAACTTCGGCCTCACCTTCTTCGGCATCGATTCGCGCACCAACAGTGCCGGCGGATTCGGACTCAATTTTGGTGACAACTTCGCAGCCGCAGGAGCCAGACTACGCCTGGCCGATGGCGATGCCCAACTCGCCTCGTTCCAGGACGGCTTCACCGCCACCATCCAGGCGGACCGGGATGGGTGGGCCTACGAAATCTCGGGATTGGACTCGCCCGCAGGCGGCGCGACGGTCTTGTCCAACAGGGGCAACTGGGCTGAAGCTGGAGTGACGTTCGATGAGCTCTTCGGCACCGACACCAGCTGGCACGCCGCCACCAGCAACCAACTCGCCTCCACAGGCACCCACAGCGCAAGCTTCGACCGCATCCGCCTCGTCGCAGGCGCCGAGCCTGCTCCCATCATCCTCGCCATCCACCCTGAGCTCAGCACCGGCAAGCTCGAGCTCCGCTGGGAGTCTATCGAGGGGCGCCGCTACCAGATCGAGCGCTCGGCCGACCTACGCGCGTGGACCATCCTGGCACGGGTCACCGCCGGTGCGCCAATCACGACTTTCACCGATACCGGCGCGGACGCCAGCCACGAACGCCACTTCTACCGGATCCGTCCGCTCCTGGGCGGTGGCTGATCCGCCGGGGTACCGTAGCGCTTGCGATACTCCCTCGGTGAGACCCCGATGAGCTCCGAGAACTTCTTCGAGAACGCGGAATGGTCGTAGAAACCCACCTGCAGCGCGATCTCGGTGATCGGTAGCTTCGTCCCGACAAGCAGCTCGCAGGCCTCGAGCACCCGCAACTTGCCGACATACTTCTGCGGCGTCGTCTTGAACGTCTCCTGGAACCGCCGCTGCAGCTTGCGCACCGACATCCCGACACGCTGCGCCAGATCCGATAAGGCCACCTTATTCATGTAGTTCACCTTCAGGTATTCCGTTACCGGCAAGAGATCGAGATACGGCTGCAGCGAGCTGCGCGCACCCTCGAAACTGCGCACCATACCACACAGGCCAGCCACCTCCCCCGATACATAGTGCAGCGGGATCTTGTCGGTGATGAACCACTCCGGCTCCCCGAGGCGGTTCGGGAAAAGCTCGACGATCTCAACCAGCGGATTGCCACTCCTTAGCACCTTGCGGTCGTCCGACTGGTACTTCTCCGCCATCTCCATGGGAAAAATCTCCCGGTCGCGGTGGCCGATCATCTCCGCTTCGCTCGCGAATCCACAACGCTCGACGAAGGCGCGGTTGCCAGCCATCAGGCGAAGCTCGCGATCCTTCGCAAAATACAGTGTATTCGGCAAAAATTCGAAAAGCCCGGAGACAGCACCAGGGCGCAGCCGATCGAGCCACTCACGCTGCATCACATTGTTCGCCATGTCGCAATACTACACAAAATATCCGTTCAAATACTAGTATTTTCTCTCTCTGCCTGCTCTACTGATCAATCATGTCCGAAAAGCCAATCAATATCGCCATCATCGGACTCGGCTTCGGAGCCGAGTTCATCCCAATCTACCAGCGTCACCCGCATGCGAACATGGCTGCGATCTGTCAGCGCACGGAATCGAAGCTCAATGAGATCGGCGACAAATTTGGTATCGACAAGCGCTTCACCGACTACGATGAACTCCTCTCGGATCCGGATATCGATGCCATCCACATCAATACTGCCATCCCGGATCACGCCGCGCATACGATCGCGGCCCTGAAGGCTGGCAAGCACGTCGCGTGCACGGTCCCGATGGCGACGTCGGTCGACGAGTGCCGACAGATCGTCGAACTCACCCAGTCGACCGGATTGAAATACATGATGATGGAGACCGTCGTCTACGCGCGCGAATTCCTCTTCATGAAAGAGCTCTACGACAAGGGCGATCTGGGCAAGCTACAGTTCCTCAAGGCCTCGCACCAGCAGGACATGGAGGGCTGGCCAGGCTACTGGCCCGGGTTGCCGCCGATGCACTACGCGACGCATTGCGTAGGGCCAGTGTTAGGGCTCGGGCGACACCAGGCCGAATATGTCTCCTGCTTTGCCTCCGGTACCATCGCCGAGGAGATGCACGAGTGCTACGGCTCGCCATACGCTGTCGAGACCTGCCATATCAAATTCAAAGACAGCGACCTCTCGGCGCTGGTCTACCGCTCGCTGTTCGACGTCGCCCGCCAGTACCGCGAGTCGTTCGAGGTCTACGGTTCAAAGAAATCGGTCGAGTGGCCACTGATCGAGGGGGAGCCGCTCGTCGTTCACACTGCGAAGAAGCCCGAGCCAGAGATCCCTGAGAGGGTCGAGTGCCCAGACTTTGCCGACCGGCTGCCGGACGAGATCGCGCTGTTCACGACCGGTGGCGTCTACGGTGGCGACGAGGGTGAGGATCACCTCTCGTTCACGCAGGGCGGAGGCCATGGTGGCTCCCATCCGCACCTTGCCCACCAGTTCATCGAGCTGCTGCGCGGCAATGGTGACGGCTATCCGAACGCCCCACAGTCAGCTAATATCACCTGCACCGGAATCCTCGCCCACGAGTCTGCCCAGAAGGGTGGCGAACTCATCAAACTCCCCGAGTTCACCCTCGGATAGCGTGGCAGGGGTATCCTGCCCCCAGCCCCATCCGGACGGCCAAACCTGTAGCAATACCGAATCCCATGAAATCCCCAGCCCTCGCAATCGCTATCCTCGCCCTATTCCTGAACCCGCTTCAAGCTGGCCAGGACGGCGGCCCGGTCCGCATCCTGTTCCTCGGTCACGACGCGACGCACCATCCCTCCAACGACTATTACCCGATGATCGCCAAGGCGCTCGGGCGCGACGGGATCTACTTCGACTACACCACCTCGGTCGAGGAGGCGCTGGGCGATTACAGCTACCTCAGCCAGTTCGACGGCCTGCTGCTCTACGCCAACCACGACACCATCGAGGATCACCAGTTCGACAACCTGATGCGCTACGTGCATGAGGGTGGCGGCTTCATCCCGATCCACTGCGCGAGCTACTGCTTCCGCAACAAGATGGCTTTCGTCAAGCTGGTCGGCGGGCAGTTCAAACACCACAAGGGGAAAGAGTTCACCACCACCATCGTCAAGCCCGAGCACCCGGCGATGAAGGACGTGAGACCCTTCAAAGCCTGGGATGAGACCTATGTCCACGCCCACGGCGGGGGCGATCGTGACATTCTCATGGTGCGCGAGCCAGAGGGAGATGACGACAACATCACCGAAGCGGAACCCTGGACCTGGACCCGCACGCACGGCGACGGCCGGGTCTTCTACACCGCCTCCGGCCACGACCAGCGGGTCTGGGAGAAGGCAGAGTTCCACCAGCTGGTCAAATCAGGGATCCTCTGGGCGATCGGTGACGTCCGGCGCAGCTCCTACGAAGCATTCATCGCCGCGCGCAAACCACTCACCTACGAGAAGCGAGACAATATCCCAAACTACGAGAATCGCCCTGAGCCGCTCCCCTACCAACTCCCGCTCAGCCCGGAGGATAGCCTGAATTACACCCAGGCCCCGGTCGGCTGGAGGCTCGAGCTATTCGCCGCCGAACCCGACATCGTCAACCCGATCGGCCTGGCGTGGGATGAGCGAGGCCGCCTGTGGGCAGCCGAGACGGTCGACTACCCGAACGAGATCAAAGCCGAGCGCAAAGGCGACGACAAGATCAAGATCCTGGAGGACACCGATGGCGACGGCAGGTGCGACAAGGTCACCGTGTTCGCAGATGGGCTGAACATCCCGACATCACTAACATTTGCAAACGGCGGCGTCTATGTCCACCACGCCGCCGAGACGCTTTTCCTGAAAGACAGTGACGGCGACGACCGTGCGGACTCGCGCGAGGTCGTCCTGACCGGATGGGGGACCGGCGACACCCATGCGGGTCCATCGAACCTGCGCTACGGGTTCGACAACCAGCTGTGGGGCACGGTTGGATACTCCGCTTTCAGAGATGCCGATCACCGCTTCGGTCAGGGTGTCTACCGATTCGCAAAGGACGGCTCGTCGCTCGAGTTCCTCCACCAGTTCAACAACAATACCTGGGGCCTGGGCTTCAATATCGCCGGCGATGTGTTCGGCTCCACTGCCAACAACAACCCGAGCTTTTTCTGCGGGATCCCAGCTACCGCCCTCCCCGGCGGGCGCGGCCAGAGCGCGAAGATGATCGCCAGCTCGGCGACCTTCCACCCGATCACGCCCAACATCCGCCAGGTGGATGTGTTCGGCGGATACACGGCCGGCGCAGGGCACACGTTTGCCAATTCCGACAACTTCCCCGAGCCGTGGCGCGGGAACGTGGCGTTCGTCTCCGGCCCGACTGGGAACCTGCTGGGAAAATTCCGGATGCAGGCGGATGGAGCCGGCTACAAGGCGAAGAACGATTTCGCGATCGTCGCATCGGCCGACGAGTGGTTCTCTCCGGTCGCCGCCGAGGTCGGCCCGGACGGCAACCTGTGGATCTCAGATTGGTACAATTTCATCATCCAGCACAACCCCACTCCGAACTCAGGCCGCGGCGGGTACGATGCGAAGACCGGCAAGGGCAACGCCCACGTCAACCCGAACCGCGACCGCCAACACGGGCGCATCTACCGGCTCGTGTGGGATAAGGCACCGGAGCCAACCACCAAGTCCCTGGCCGGCGCCAGCACGGATCAGCTGGTCGCAGCCCTGGCCGACACCAACCAATTTTGGCGTCTGACCGCGCAGCGGCTAATCGTCGACGGGGGGCATCGGGATGCCATCGAGGAGCTCAAGTCTCTAAGTGGGCAGCCAGGGATTGCAGCCGTCCACGCGCTGTGGGCACTTCAGGGTCTGGCTGCCCTCGACATGGAGACCCACCGTGCCGCCCTGCTTTCGACTGATCCCATCCTGCGCCGCAACGCCGTGCGCGCCCTACCCCTCGACGAATCGGGCGTCGCGCTGATTTTCCAATCTGGCGTCGTCAACGACCCAGATCTCACGACCCGCCTCGCCGCCTTCGTCGCGCTGGCCCAGTTCCCGAGCAGCGAGCCGGTGAAGAATGCTGTCGCCGGGCTCGGCAACGACGCGGTCAACCGCAAGGACCCGTGGCTGAGCGCCGCACTCAAGGCAGCGTCGGCCAACCACGGACTCAAGAACCTAGCCGATGCCAACTACCAAGCGAGCGACGTCAACCTCCTCGACGGCGCGGACTGGCAGCCGGTCACCTACAGCGGCAGGGGTGGAGTTCATTCCAAGCCAGATCACGAAGGCATCGGCGGTGGCGACTGCCTAAAGATCGAATCCAAGACCGGCACCGACACCAGCTTTGCTGCCCGGGTCAAGATCAAGCCGGACACGCGCTACCAGCTGAGCGCCAAGGTGAAAACTGAGGGGGTTTCCGGAAGCGGTCTCGGTGCGCTCCTCAACGTGCACGAACTTCAGAACCCTCGCGTTGCGACGAAGGCGCTCAAGAAAACCCAGGATTGGACACCTGTATCGATCGAGTTTGACGCCGCCGGCAGGAGCGAGATCGGAGTCAACGCCCTGTTCGGCGGCTGGGGACAGTCTACCGGAACCGCCTGGTGGGATGAGATCAAGCTCAACGAGCTCATCCTTGTTCCAGATGAAGGCGAAATCGCCAGCGAACTTCAACCCGGCGATGCCGGACGCGGCAAGAGCATCTTCACAACCCACGAGGTCGCCGCCTGCAACCGCTGCCATGCGGTCGCCGGAACCGGCGGCGTGATCGGACCAGCTCTCGACACCCTCGCCACGAGAAAAGACGCCGAATACATCCGCAGGTCGCTCCTAGAGCCCAACGCCGAAATCGCCGAAGGCTATCCACTCGAGATCTCGCCGATGCCACCGATGAACCTGCTCCTCGGCCCGCAGGAGATCGAGGACGTGCTCGCCTACCTACAGACGCTGGAATAGCCCCCACGTCTGAATCTGCCCGTGTGGGCTCGGCACTCAGCGTTGCCGGCCGAGCGTCCGGAGCCCGAATAGGCTTGCACGGTGCCCCCCTATCCTCCTAAGGTGATCGTTATTCGCGATTTAGCTCGATCTCTGTCCCTATGAAAAAGTCTTTTGCCTTACTCCTCACAATTCTCGGCGGTTTGCATGCCAGCGGGTTCACGGCTGCTGCTGCGGTAGTAATCGACCCTTCGGGGATCACAGCGAGCGCTGGTTCTGTCCACAGCGCCCCGTTCCCAGCCAGCAACGTGCTGGACGGGCTGACAGTTGAGGGCTGGACAAATCTCGGCACGGATGGCCCGCCAGCCCGCCCTGCCAACCACCAGAACAACCACTGGATCACGGCGGACAACACGCTTTCCGATACCATCACATTCGACCTCGGAGGAAGCTACCAACTGGTAGGGCTCGAGATCCTCAACACCTCGAACACCAACTGGAACGATCGCGAGACAGACACCTTCACGATCGAGACCTCGACCGATGGCGGGGCTAACTATGGAGCTCCTAGCGGGGTGATCACACTCCAGGATTACACCTCGGGTTTCCAGATGGTCCCGCTCAGCGAAGCAGGCGTGACCCACCTGCGACTCAACGTGACGAACGACCCGAATGCGGGAGCCGATACTGGAACCGCAGATACTGCCGTCGGACTCAATGAGGTGCGATTCCTCCAAATCCCAGAGCCGAGTTCTGGTCTTCTTGGTTGCTTCGGCATCCTGTTGATCCTCCGCCGCCGGCGCTAGGCCAGCGACTACCAGACCTTGCATTCTTTTTCTCAAGGCTCTCCCGGCTTACTGCGGGGAGAGCTTTGTTTATTTGCGGTCGCCGCCACTCTAAGCTTTGCCGCATGCAGCGATGTCAGCCATGACAATGCAGCTGGCGAGCTCGCTCCCAATGAGCGCTCTCCGACCGAAAACCGGGATCGAACCCCAGATACTGCGAGGTCGGCCAAGGGAAGCGCTAGCGGTGCACCAGACACTTGGGATGCGGAAATTGCGGAATCTTTCCAAGTCGCCGCGCTCGGGCAACTCAAGGAAATCTTAAAAAGACTCGATGCCGGTGCGGGCGATGTGGAACTGTCGCCCCTCGTAGTGGATCCGACAGCTTCGGTGAGCGGATCCCTCCGTCCGGACACTTCGCTCGGACAGAATGTTTTCGAGCGAGATGGTATCCGCGTGTTGCGCTGGGGAACATTGGCTCCCGCGCCCCAGCGCACGGGGATCCGCGCCGCCTATCTCGACCTGAAAAATTCGTGGCCGACCGGCGCAATCCACCCGCGGATAAAAGTGAAGCACTTCGGTGTCTTACCAGACGATGCCTCACCTGACGAGGTGATCACCCGCACAACTTTTTATGCCTTCGCTGAGGGCGCTGATGCTTCTGTGCAACAGAGCGGCGAATGGCGCTGCCGCTGGCAGCGGGCAGGTTCGGCCGAAGCGCCCCCTCTCCTGCTCGATGTCGAGCTCGTCGAGCTCGAGGAAGTGCGATCCAATCATGGCGGGAGCGGCCGGCTCCTTGCCGATGTCACGCTACCGGTGCTCGGCGGATTGCCTGCTTTTCACTCTATCCTGGCGCATGACGCCAACTACTGGATCACTAGGCTACCGCTACTCAAGCACCGGTTCCAGCACGGGATCGCCATCGGCGATGTCGACGGCGACGACATCGAGGACATCTACCTCTGTCAGCCAGAGGGGCTACCGAATCTACTCCTGCTGCGACAGCCGGATGGTAGTGTCCGCGAAGCGGCCGCCACCTTCGGGCTCGACTTTCGGGACAACACAACCAGCGCACTCCTCGCAGATTTCGACAACGATGGCGACCAGGACCTTGCGGTGGCGTTCCGCTCCCCATTCGATATCTTTGAGAATGTAGATGGGAAATTCGAACCGCGCTTCAGCCTCCCCCACCTCGGACAGATCTTCTCGCTAGCGGCAGCGGATTTCGATCGCGACGGCCTGCTGGATCTTTACATCTGCCGCTACCAAAACATCGACGCGCTCGGCCGCGCCCCCAGCGCGATCCCCCTACACGACGCGAAAAATGGCGGATCCAACGCTCTCCTCAAGAACCTTGGGGGCTGGGAGTTCTCGGATGTTACCGAGACGGCCGGGCTAGACCAGAACAATGACCGCTGGTCCACCGCCGCCTCATGGGAAGATTTCGACCGCGATGGCGACCTCGATCTCTATGTATCAAACGACTACGGCCGCAACAATCTCTACCGCTGCGACGCCGCGCCCGACGGCGCGATGAGATTTTCCGATATCGCAGCTCAGGCTGGCGTCGAAGACATGACCACCAGCATGGGGGTGAGTTGGGGCGATCCGAACCGGGACGGCCGTCCTGACATCTACGTGAGCAACATGTACTCATCAGCAGGGCGGCGGGTCACTTTTCAGAAGAACTTCAAGCGCAACATCCCCGGCTCCAATTCCGCCCACGTGAACGCGTGGCAGAATGCTTCGATGGGGAATTCGCTATTCCAGGCGGATAGCGATCTGTCCTTCACCCATACGAGTGAGCAAGCTAGAATTCAGAACGGGCAGTGGGCTTGGGGAAGCTCCTTCGCCGATATCAACCACGATGGCTGGGAGGATCTGTTGGTCGCCAACGGTTTTATCACCGGCCCATCGGTGGAACAGGACTTGTGAAGCTTCTACTGGCGGCAGGTCGTGTCGCGCGCCCCGGTCTTCGCGGAGGACTATACGGTCGAGGATCGGGCGTTTGCCGAGGCGACTGTCGAGCTCAACCGGCGGGTCGACGAGGGAACATCGTGGAGCGGAAACGAACGCAACCAGCTATTCCTCAATCTGGGAATCAGGAGCGGCGGAGAGAACATCCCAGATTTTGCCAATGCCTCAGCGCTGGCTGGCTTTGATCTTCCAGACGATTCACGCGCTCTCGTATCGATCGATTGGGACTTCGATGGCGATCTCGACTTTCTCACCAGCAACCGCAGTGCGCCACGCGTGCGGATCTTCGAAAATCGCATGAGCGCGCGCGCGGGTAGCTCGCTCGCAGTCCAGTTGGTCGGAACTACCGAGAACCGCGATGCGATCGGCAGCCGCTTCGAACTCGATCTGAGAGATTCCGACGGAACGGCCTTCACCCTGAGCCGAACCTTGCACGGCGGCCAAGGATTCTTGAGCCAATCATCGCGCTGGCTCCATTTCGGGATCCCGCATGGAGCGGCAGTGATCAACGCGCGTGCCATCTGGGGAGGTCATGAGACCGAAGCGATCGAAGGGATCGATGCCGGGCGGTTCCTAGTCGTCCGCCAGGGTTCCGGCACCGCTGAGAGCTGGCCGGCGCCAAGGCACCAGATTCCAGCTTCGGCCGTGACTGAATCGGAGCCAGTGCCTGCCACCCAGACTATCGTCGCACATCTCGAACGTCCCATCCCGCTACCCAGAATCCCGTTCACAGACTTCAATGGCGAGCCCGGCGCGGTGATGCCGGATAGGGAGAAGGCATTGGTGATCAACCTCTGGGCAACGTGGTGCGCCCCCTGTGTCGCCGAATTGGGCGAGTTCACGACGAAAGCGAAGAAACTTACTGATGCGGGAGCCGACGTGCTCGCCCTCTGTGTGGATGCAGATCCAAGCGATCCTGCGGCTATGGCAAAAGCCCGCGAGATTCTTGCCAAAACCGGATTCCCCTTCGAGGCTGGCTACGCTGGCGAACGTACGCTCAGCCTCCTCCACTTCGCCCACGGCAGCGCCTTCCTAAGGCCGGAAAAACTCCCCGTTCCAACCACCTTTGTCATCGGTCCAG
>Ga0316197_10001753_pt1 | contig 15447 bp, 11 predicted proteins | sample OudBiesiAoxic_MG_FD_204939 | JGI IMG/M metagenome (GOLD analysis project Ga0316197, IMG submission 204939) | Coastal sediment microbial communities from Oude Bieten Haven, Netherlands - site A oxic | ecosystem: Environmental > Aquatic > Marine > Coastal > Sediment | place: Netherlands...
AGCGTCGTTGAACTAGTCCCGTCTAGCGCGTCCCACCGACCCAAGCTACCGCTACGCCGCCTCCACCTGCACGTTCATCTTCACCCCGGCCTTGTCGAGCTGCTCCTGAAGCGCCAGCTTCACGAACACCGTCGAAGGCAAGCCGAGAACCTTCGCCCACGCCATAGCCAGCTGCTTTCGGAACTTCTTCCAAACCGATCTCTTCGACGAGGTACGTCCAAGTCTTCAGCTTCCTGACCACGCGCGCCAACGAAGACAAACACCTGCAGTGGAAGGTCCCCCCACCTTGGCAGCGCGCCCCTCGACGACGTCACCTGGTCCATCGTCTCCGGGTTCAAGGGCCTAGAGAACGATGTCGAAATCCTCGCCGTCCTCACCGACATCGACCCAAGATTCGAAGTTATCCGTTGACACTCCACCTGTCCGGCCCTTGCCCCTTGACATGAGGCGCCCGAGTTCGGTTCTCTTGCACCCTCGTGTCGAACCAAAGCAAACCTTGCGCGTTGAGACGGTGGCGATTGGTCTTCGCATTGGCAGCGTGCATGCTGGCGTCCTGCAGCAGCTCGAACGGCGAGACCGAGCCAGGCGACTCGCCGCGACTGCCAGGCCCATCCGATGCCCTCGTTGCCGATGCGGTCACGAACACCTACGTCGAGGACCCGGTTGTCGATGGAGAGACGGAGCTAGACGCTAGCGGGCGTGAAATCGAGCGGACGCGAATCGAGATCGTGTTTGCAGATGATGCAACCGTCGGTGCCGCCAATGCGCTACTGACCGAGCTCGACGCGACCATCACCGCGTCGCTCGCAGGTCTTCCGTCGTTGGTCGTCCGAATCCCAGATGCAGGAAGCCTAGACGCACTCGACCAACTCATCGCCAACATCAAATCGCGGGCCTCGGTGAGCGCCGTCCTCCGCTCCATCCTGAAGACGCCGACCCGGCTTCCAGACAACGTCGAGTCCGTCATCTTCACGGACGGCCCCCAAGATCCCGCGAGCGCCCAGGAGTGGCGCTACGTCGCCCATCATCTTGCCGTCCGTGCGCACGCGGCTTGGAACGTCGATGCCGCCGCTAGGGAACGGCCCATGATGGTCCTGCTAGACTCCTTCGGCCAGGGCGACTTCCCGGAAGGCACCCTCGACGCGACGCCCCTTCTTGGCGAACGACTGGACATCGCGACCGTGCCTCTTCCGGAGACCTGCACGAACCCAAGCGGCATCTGGATTGACATCTGCAAGAAGCGGCGTCGCGACCGCCAACACGGATACTTCGTCGCGGGCGTCGCGGCCGGGGAACATCGCCAGAGAGCTGGCGACCCCTCCAACACCCCGCTGGAGGAGCTGGTCACGGGCATCGTGCCCAACGGCACGTCCCTTTCCATCATCGACCAGTATCGGGAGTCCGACCTTCAGGCGAACATGCGGCTCTTCCAGGAACTCGACGAGATCGCCCGAAGGAATACAGGGATGATCACCGTGAATTTGAGCATTGGATTCGTGTGCGACGAGGATTCGAGCCCGGGTGGCGCTTGCCTGCCCAACGACTTCCTGCGCGACTACACCCGTCGTTGGATCAACGCCATGCGCGTGACCGGCCTCGAGAATCGCGTCCTCGTCGTCAGCGCCGCCTCGAACCGCGAATACGATGAAGAAGAGAGAAGGTACTTCGGCAGCTACGACGCCAAGACCTCGTCTGAATACAACGCCGCCAGCCTCATCCCACGCTGGCCCGACGAGATCGGCGGCAACCTCCTCACCTCGCTGAACAACACCCTCGTCGTCGAGAACGCCCGCCGTACGGCCAGCCCCCCCGATCGCCAGCCTCCCTTCTTGGCCGAGTGCACGTCGGCCTCGAGCTTCCTCGGGGGACACGTGGCCGGGATCGGCGGCAGCGTCTTCTCTCTGATAGGCGGCAGCGATTTTCCGAGCGCCAATACGAATGTCAACCAAGACTATGACGGCGGGACGAGCTCTGCGACGCCGCAAGTCGCCGGGCTCGCCGCATACATGAGCGCCCTCGATCCGAGCCTCACACCTCAGCGGGCGATTGCCATCATCCGCGGCGTCGCAACGTCAGTCCCCGGAACTTCGTCGAACAGCGACTGCTGGAGCGAGACGAACGAGCCTCGCGCCGACCTCATTGACGCGTATGCGTCCGTTTTGGCGCTCGATCCCACTGGGAACTTCTCCGACGCGAGCGCAAGGGTTCGACTCGCGCTTCTCGATGTTGCGGGCCCAGACGGCAGCCCGGACGAGAAGTTCACCGAGCTAGACCTCGAGCTCTTGGTCGCGCTCACGGATCCATCGGACAGCGAGGGCGCAGGCACGCTCGATTATGGTCGCCACGACCTCAACGGTGACGGCCGGACGGGAGGAATCGGGAATGGCCGGTTTGACCTAGACATCAGCGACGTCACCCAGCCAGGGGCGTTCAGTAGAGTCCGAAACCGGGACCTCGAGCAAACCCTCGAAATCCAAGGCACCTTCGATGAAAACGCCGTCACCGACCGGCAGGTCCTCTGTTACTATGCCTACACCGAGCTGTACGAAGGCAATGAAGCGCGCCGCGACGAGGTGCTTCAAGAGGTTGCCGCCGACTGCGCCCCGTGCGGCGGATCGGCTGCCGAAGCCAAGGCCAACGGCTTCGCGAGCAAGCAGCTGCCCGAGTTCTGTGAGGGCGTCGTCGTCACCGTTTCGCCTGACCCGATAATCCTAGTCCCCGGCCAAACCCAGCAGTTCACCGCCACCGTCACCGGCACCGAGAACACCGACGTCACCTGGACCGCGACCGGTGGCACCATCGACACAAGCGGCTTGTTTACAGCCGGCACCGCGTCCGGAGATTTCATCGTCACCGCAACCAGCAGTGCAGATGACTCGGTAAGCGACTCGGCCACGGCAACAGTCTTCTACGTCGACGGGGGATACAGCGGACGAGGGGACGAGTTCGTGGACAGTGGAGGGACACTAGAATCAACGGATGTCCCGTTCCAGATGTCGATTGAGCAGGTGGGCGCTCAAATCACCGTAAGGCAGTTCTTCGGTGGCCCACTCGATTCGAGCTGGATATTCAATGGCTCAATCGACGGCACCCGAATCCAAGCAACATCAACAGTCGACAATTGCAGCCGCACAAACTCCGGCAACGCACCGTGCGAGTTCGAGGGAACAGCAAAGCGCGTAGACACCAGCACCGGCTTCTTCTACGCGGTCGCCGGCAGGATTACCTACGGCGGCAGCGAAAGCGGCGATGACTGGTTCGTATTCGAGACAGACGGCTTCAGCGACTGAACACCAAGCGACTTCGTCATCCGCGCGGACTCGAAAAGCGCAACCCATCACACCACGCAACTCGCTCCAGTGCTACATTCCGACGAGCACAGAGAGAAGCAGACATGCGCAACACAATCCTAACGACACTGATGTTCGGCACAGCCGCGGCGTTCATCGTAGGCACCGTAGCCTCCACGCCAGCTCCTACCCCCACAGTCTCCCGCTGCATCGGCATCAAACCCATCTGCGAGCCAGGCAAGCACCCAATCTGCATCTGCGAAAGCGACATCAGCCTCAACTGCAAGTGGATCTGCGCGAGCCCGGGCGCCCAATGAGCCCCAGCCCCGAATCCGCCTAGCCCACCCGCGCGTCCACCGTCACCCCAAGCGCATGCTCGAAAATGCCAGGCACGTAGAGCGCAAAGAAGATATCCGCCCGTCGCCCCCTCAGTCGACTCGCTCGAGGGCCTCTTTCTCCGCCGCCAGCCGTCGATTCTCGCGCCAGTGCTGAACCCACTACCTCCGCGGCGACTTCGACTTCATCCCCACCGCCGACGCCATCCTCGACGACGTCCGCAAGGAGCTCGACCAGCTCACCCAAGAGCAGCGCATCGTCCTCGACGGCCGCCCCGTAGACTTCCACCACTACCAAGGCCGCACCGGCTGGCTCAAAGAGCTCGAGCGCCTCATCACCGACCTCCGCCGCGACAACGTCCCCCCCGGCCGCATCTCCGTCCTGCTCCTCAAGACCCCGCGCGGCGACGAAGAGAAACACCTAGAGCGCACGGGCCTCCGCCGCCTCTCGGAGGACGACGTCCCCCACCTCGGCAGCGCGTCCCTCGACGACGTCACCTGGTCCATCGTCTCCGGCTTCAAGGGGCTCGAGAACGATGTCGTCGTTCTCGTTGGCCTTACCGATATTGAAGCCGACTGGCATCGGGGGGTGGCGTACGTGGGGATGTCGCGGGCGCGGACGCGCTTGCACGTGATCATTCACGAGGATTGCGATGGGAAGCGACGGGAGCGTGAGGTGGAGTGGGAGGCGAGGGGGGAGAGTGATGTGGAGATGTTGTTGTAGCCGCTAGGCTTCCTCGCGCCCCGCGGGTTTGATGACAAGACACGGCGTCCCAAGGCTCTCGAGGTCTCGCGTCCATCCGGTACGCAACAAAGCCATACCCACCAGGGAGATCACGTGGCTCTCCTGAATCGCATTCATCGAAGTAGGGTCGGGCAGGGCGTCAACGAAGGCTTCTGCTGCCACCATTGCGTCGGCTGCGTGCGGGTTCCTGTCGACCCTCGGCTTGGCTCGGCCGCTCACGAACGCTTCCCAAAGGAACAGTCCTCCTTCAACGATGAAACTATCCCAGTTCAAGTGGCTCCTGGCTTCACTAGTCAAGCCACGCCGCACTTCGTCTAAGATCCAGCAGACCTCCACAAGGCCCGTGGCGAGCGCCCCTGTACCTGCGGTTGCCGACCATGCTCGCGATCCATCGCCTTTCCGGGCTGCGGTCAGCCGACTGGGGTCTTCACGCAGCGGTACGAACAGTGGACACTCGAACCCGACGGAAGCGGGACGTCCGGAATCCAGGTGGGTGGCGATCTGCTGCGCAAAGTCGCGTATATCGCTCCCGCTCTCTGCTGCCTGTCCGTCCGCATTCAACGCGGCCCATCCGAATTTCCCCGCTTTCACACTGCCGATGTCGGCGCAGAAGACGCGAAGTCCATCCATAGCTCCCTCCCGATACCAGCTCTCACTCTGAGCCGTAAAGCCCGGCAACGATCAGCGCGCTCATTTCGTGCGCACCATGTTAGCTTCCGCCGACCCATGGAACCCACCCTCGCATGGATCGACCTAACCGCGCGCGACCGCGACAAGATGCGCCGAGTCCTCGATCTGTTCACCGAGCAGGGCACCGTCGACGAGATGGGCCTCGGCACCATTCGCGACACGTTCTCCGACGCACTGTTCCCGGGCACCTCCACGCTACAGACGCGCCTGCGTTACTTGCTCTTCGTTCCTTGGATCTACCAGCGACTCGAACGCCGTCGCGTTCTCAGTGATGACGTCGCGGTCCACGCGAGGGAGCGCGAAATGAAGCTCATGCGTGCCCTCCTCGAAAGCGAAGACACCGAAGGAGCCTTCGGAAGGCAGGCCGGCGAATCGTTGATCAGATTGCCGAGCTCTGTGTACTGGGCCGGTCTAGTTCGCTGGGGTATCTTCCTCCCACGCCAGAGCCAGAGCTGGTACCACACACACTTCACCTCCCCCGCGCATCACCAGGACGAGATCGGCCGTCCGGACGACCCGGGCGTTGTGTGGGCTCGAGAACACACGTGGCACCCAAGGCTTCCGAAGCCACCAAGGGGTTTTCCCAAGGAAGCCTCGTTCGCTCTCACCTACGAGGAGGCGGACTTCTTGAGAGGCCGGATAGAGGAGCGTTGTCCGGGCACGCTCCTCGCTTGGCTCGCGTCGCGCGGTACCGCCTCGCCCGCTGACAGTTTCTGGGAGGACTCCTCTGCCCTCGAGGCAAACGCCGACATCCGTAACACAATCGAGCTCGCGCGGCGGTTCTCACTTCACATGGAAGGCCCGCCGCTTCTCTACAACCTGCTGCTTGCCGAGCGCAGACACGAGCTGCACGGTAGCGACGAAGAACTCATCCAGGAATACCGCCAGGACCTAGCCGCATGGGGCGAAGACGAGGCGCAAGAGGACGACTTCAGCCCCAAAGCACTCTGGTCGCTCATGGCCCGCGCGGGCGCTCGCATCGTGGAACCGCAACGGCGTTTCGTCGAAGCATGGTCCACTCGTCTCGCCGAGGTCGGCGCGCGGGCCGTTGCCGACGACGACCTACTCAGAGGTCTCGTTGCTGATCGCGAGCGTAGGCTCAAGGGAAACCGTGCTCGACTCGTCAACGAAGGCCGCCTCCTCGACTGGAGCGGCGGCGTCGGTCTCGGACGGATGGACTTCCGATGGTCTCGTGTTCGCCAGCTCGTCATCGATCTACACGAGGGTCTAGCGTCGTAATGCTATCGACCGACGCACGTGCCATCGCGATGGACCTTCTGCGCCCGCCACCGGGATACCGGCTGGATCGAGCAGTCCTCACGACTTACTCGTTGGACCTGGAGGCGCTTCTCGCTCTCCCGCTCGCCGTCCTCGCCCATGCGGACTCCAGCATCAACGAGCTACTCGAGGACCCTCTGCTTCTCATCCAAGCCCTCCGCGAAGCCGGCGACCGAATCAGCGTCTTCGTTGATGAGGCCGGCATCGGCATCCCGCGTGCGGCCAGGCCCCTCTACGCGATGCTTGAGTCAAGCGTTCATCCGGTGCGGGCGCCGAATGGTGGAGTCTTTCATCCTAAGGTGTGGCTCGCCCGATTCAACCACGATGTTGACGAGCCACTCCTCAGGATCGCGGTCCTCTCGCGCAACCTGACCTTCGACCGGTCGTGGGACATCGCCTTGACCTCAGACGGGCAACCCGCGGCGAAGCGCCGCTCCTCTCACAGCCGGGATCTCGGCGACTTCCTTCGAGCGCTGCCGGACCTGGCTACGCAGAGCCTCTCGACCTCCACGAAGTCTGCGCTTGCGACGCTAGCGGCGGAAGCAGAGCGCACGCGCTTTCCAAGCCCAGACGAGTTCGATGATCCGATCGGGTTTCACGCCCTCGGCCTGAAACCCGGCCGCAAGAAGCCATGGAGGCCCCAACTCAGCGGCACACGCCTTCTAGCCGTCGCGCCATTCGCAAATCGTACAGCGCTCGATGCTCTCAAGAAGACCACGGACGGCGAGATTTGCCTGATCACCCGACAGGAGGCGCTGGATGCAATCTCGACCGATGCTCTTGAAGGTTGGAAGCCAGTCTTCGTCCTGTCCGACGCCGCGGTCGACGAAGCAGAGGACGAGAGCAGCCAGCGCCCCTCTGGTCTCCACGCCAAGTTGGTCGCTGTCGAAGACGGCCGCCACGTGACCTGGTTCGTCGGCTCCGCGAATCTAACCGCGGCGGCCTATTTGGAGCGAAACGTCGAAATGATGGCCTCCGTGAAGGGACTGAGACGCCACTCCGGCATCGACAAGTTCTTGGAAGCCGGATTCCTCGATCTCTGCGAGCCGTACCGACGCAACGAGGATGCAGGCGCCGCTACGCAGGTTGAATCCGCCCGTGCCCTTCTCGAGGAAGCCCGCCAATCCCTCACCGCCGCGAATCTAGAGATCGCGTGCCGATCGTCCGAAGAACACTGGGAATGGACTATCAACGGAAAGGTCGCCCTCCCGACGGGCGTCGAGACGACCTTCTGGCCAGTCTCGATCCCAGAGGCCCAAGCCCGCCGCCTCGAGCTGCCGACGACGTTGCAGCTACCAATCCCTCGTCTAACGGCGTTCGTCGCGTTCCGCCTCCGATTTCCAGGCGTCGAAGTCGACGACGTGCGCCTCACCCTGAAGCTGCCCGCCACCGGCATGCCCGAAGGAAGGGTCGCACAGGTGCTGCGAACGCTCATAGACAGTCCAGAACGATTCCTTCAGTTCTTGCGAGCGCTTCTCGGCGGCCTCGAGGGGCTGGTCGACTGGCCGGGCCAGAACGGCAAGGACAAAGAGAACCCACCGTGGAACATCGGACCGAACGCGGAGACGCTTCTCGAGGACTTGCTCCGCGCCGCATCTCGGGATCCCAAGCGTCTCGAGCCCGTGCGGAGACTGATTCGTGACCTCAGGCAAACTGAAGAGGGGAGAAAGATCGTCCCCGATGATCTGTTCGCGCTCTGGCAAGTGGTAGACCAGGTAGCCCGAGGAGAGCGAGCCTCATGATACGCCCTGATCTTGAGGCGACGCTCGCCCCCCTGAAAGCGTTTCAGAGGCGTACGGTCGACCACGCCTTCGACCGGCTGTTCGTCGCGCCCGACAGCACCGCACGCTTCCTCGTTGCCGACGAAGTCGGGCTGGGAAAGACACTGGTTGCGCGTGGTGTGATAGCCCGCGCCATCGACCACCTCTGGGACACCGTCGACCGTATCGACATACTCTACATCTGCAGCAACACCAGCATCGCGCGCGCCAACTTGCCCAAGTTGCAGATCGGTGACGCAAGCGAGCGCTCGTTCGCATTGGCGACCCGGCTCACGATGCTTGCCACACAGCTTGCTCCTCAGGAGGGTCACACCGGCTTGACGGACAGCAAGCTGAACTTCGTCAGTTTCACTCCAGGCACATCCTTCAACCTTGGTCGCTCGAGAGGTCACCGACAGGAAAGAGAGGTTCTCTATCACCTCCTCGAACCTTTCGCTCAGCACGAGAGGCCTCTAATGAACTTGCTGCAGGGGAACATCAGGCGCACGCGTAGGTGGCGTACGCATCTCCGGCACGAAGAGACCCCCCCTAGACCCCGACATCCAGCGTCGATTCGAGAGCGAGCTAGAGAAACGCGACCATCTACTCGAAGAGATGGACGAGCTCATGGACCGCTGGTTCCATCGAACACGGCCGCACTGGCCTCCGGAGGCCAAGGACCGCCAAAGTCGCCTCATCGGCGAGCTGAGACAGCTACTCGCCGAAGTTTGCGTTCACGCCCTCGAGCCAGACCTAGTCATCCTCGACGAGTTTCAGCGCTTCAAGCGATTGCTCGAAGCCCGCGAGGAAGGGCGGGACCCAGCAGCCGAGCTCGCCCAGACGCTGTTTCGGGCAAAGACACCGGAGGGGCAGCCTGTGCGCACGCTGCTTTTGTCGGCCACGCCCTACAAGCTCTACACCTCGGACGCCGAAATCGAGGAAGAGGACCACTACAAGGACTTCCTGGCGACGACGCGCTTCCTCCTCGCAGAGAACGAGCCACGAGTCGCAGACTTGAAGGGTCGACTCGGTCGGTTCGGACGCGCTCTGAAGCACGCCGCTGACGGCGAGGCCCACGGCGTCGTTGAAGCCAAGGAAGCCGTGGAAGACATCCTTCGCTCAGTCATGGCGCGCACGGAGCGAGTTGCGGCGAGCGAAGATCGCGACGCGATGGTCGAGGAGCCCCACGTCTCCCTCGAGATGACCTCTGGCGACATCCAGCAGTACCTCGCAGCCGATGCTCTCTTCAAGGCAGTCGGTGACCGCGATCCGATGGCATTCTGGAAGTCGGCCCCGTACCTCATGAACTTCATGCGCGGCTACAAGTTCAACGAGCGCCTGGAACAGAGCATCGAACTCTCCAACGACAAGCTCGCCAAGACCCTTCAGGACCATGCCGCGGCCTTTCTCGACTCCGACCAGCTTCGCGACTGGTACGCCATCGATCCGTGTAACGCGAAGCTTCGCGAGCTCACACGCGATCTGCTCGACTCCGAACTCTGGAAGCTCTTGTGGATGCCGCCAACAGTGCCGTACTGGCCTCTTGAAGGCGCTTTTCGAGGTCACGAAGGCAGAACGAAGAGCCTCTTGTTCTCTGCCTGGAACGTGGTTCCGGATGTGGTGAGCGCGGTATTGAGCTACGAGGCGGAGCGCCGAATGGTAGGCGGTCAACTCGAGTCCTACCTAGATCCTGCGGAGCAGCAGCGTCCCCTCTTACGCCTGACGCAGACGGCGGCTGGAGAGCTCTCAAGACATCGGCTCTTGCTGTTGATGCTTCCCTGTCTTCAGCTTGCCGATCTCGCTCACCCACTTTCGGCCCCCGCCGGTCACGATCGGAGGGCCTGGGTTCGATCCGCGGTTGACGCGCTTCTGGCGGATCCGGCGCTTCCTGACCCTCAGACTGGAGAGGTTGACCATAGATGGGAATGGGCAGCACCCGTTCTCTTGGATCGAGGCCTCAAGCGGTTCTTGTTCGAGTGGAAGGACAGCGAGGAGCTTCCCCGACCGAACCCAGAGGTGTTCGGTCGATATCTCGACGACTTCCTGTCGATTCGTGCCAAAGGCCTCGGCCGCAGGCCCGATGGCCTTGCTGACCTGCTGACTGAAGTGGCGCTTGGCTCTCCGGCGATTCTTGCCGCGCGCACGATGGCCTCTGCGAAACTCGACGACAACGCGCGCCGCACCCAGTCAGTGCGAATCGCAGGTGCGTTCTGGCGGATGTTCAATCGCCCTGCGGTCATCAAGCTCTTGGAGCAGCTCGCCAAGGAAGAGGAAACCGTCAGCCGCGAGGAGGGCTACTACTGGCGCCTGGTGCTCCGGTACTGCCGCGATGGAAACCTCCAGGCAGTGCTCGATGAGGCTTGGCACCTAGCGTGGGAGCAGCACGCATGGTCCCCGACCGAGGCGCCTGAAGTCGCCGCAGCTCAAACTGTCGGCGAGCTGGCGCATGCGATCGAGCCAAAACCATCCCGAGTTCATGCGAGCTCCCTGAAAACGGACGGCTCAAACGGTGTTAGTCGTGATGAGGTGCGACTTCGAACCGACTTCGCTCTGCGCTTTGGCGACATCCGCACGGAGGAGCGCGTGGTCAGCCAAGACGGCGTGCGCTCGGCTTTCAATAGTCCCTTCCGCCCGTTCATCCTCGCAAGCACTTCGGTGGGCCAGGAAGGCCTGGACTTCCATCCATGGTGTCACCGCCTTGTGCATTGGAATCTCCCCGGGAATCCAGTCGACCTCGAGCAACGTGAAGGAAGGATTCATCGCTACAAAGGGCACGCGGTTCGGATAAACGTCGCGGATGTTCACAAGGAGGAGGCCCTCGCTCGATGGGAGGCCAACGACGATCTCTGGTCGATCATATTTGAGTTGGCCGAACAGGCTGCGCGTGACGCCCGAGACAGCGATCTCATCCCTCATTGGATCGCCGACGGTCCATGCAAAGTTCTCCGCTACGTTCCTTTGTTGCCATACAGCAAAGAGGTCGAAGGCTTCCGTCGCTTGAAGAGGCAGCTTGCCGCGTATCGAGTGGTCTTTGGACAGCCACGTCAAGAGGAGCTTGTCACCCTCTTGGATCGTGGGAATCTCGCCGTTGAGCAGTTGCGTGACTGGGCGGTAGATCTGTCTCCACCCGCTGACTGAGTCCGACCGAGATCTCGCCTACAAGGTTGTCCCCTGCGGCGGTGCGAGGATCCAGGTGCCAGACGGCGCCGCGTCCGGCGGGCCGACAATCCCGCGCTTCCGCAACTTCGTAGCCGCCCACCGAATGTCATACTGCCAAGTGAAAAAAAGGTCTCCGGCAGCCCGCAGGTCCCCTTCGTGATTCGCCCACACGTGCTCACACACCTGCACAATGGTCGCCGAACCGCCGTGCGCTTCCAGCGCATCGACCAGCCACTCCTGTAGGTCGTGCCTCGTCGCGCGACTACCGCAAGCTTGATACCGCGCCGAGAGAAACGCGCGCCTTCGACGCGTGCCACGAGCGCGCGTACTCGCAACCGCGGCCGTCGCTGGCCGGTAAAAAAAATTGAACGAAGGCACGCAACACGCTCCAGCGTCGTCCGATAACCAGGCATGCTAAACAGCTTGACAAATGTTCAGTATTCAAGCTATAAGCATGAGTGATCATGCGGAGTTCCAGCGCACTAATCCCAGCTTCGCCGCCCTCCGAGCAACTCCCGCTCGCCCGTCCCCTCCCATCTCCCCCGCCACGCGAAATCACCCAGCTCGACGCCGAGCTCTACCGCCTCGCCCGCGGCGCCGGCCGCCTCCGCCTCCGAATCGGCCAAGCCCTCCATCGCCTCGGTAGCGGCGTCCACGATCTCGGCTTCTCGACCTTGGGCGCGTACGCGCTCGAGCGCTGCAATCGCGGCGCTCGCTGGGCGGCCGAAAGCCGAACCCTCGCGCGCCGTCTCGAATCCTTGCCGCATCTAGCCAACGCCCTCGAGTCCAGCTCCATCGGCTGGAGCATGGCCGAGCTCCTCGCACGCCACGCCACCCCGCAAACCGAAGCCGCACTCCTCCAAGTCGCACGCGGCAAAACGGTTCAAGCCATGCGCATCGCGCTGAGCCCACATGAACCACCCCCCGACGAAGAGCTCGCACGCACCCTCTCACTCACGCTCCCACTCGAAGAGGCGTGGGCCCTCGAAGCCACACGCATGATGGTCGAGCACATGGGCGGCACGTCTGCCGGTAGCCACTGGCTCGAGTCACTCCTCGCCGAGGGCACCATCTCCCTCCTCGAGCTCATCCCCCCATCCGAAAACAACCTCTCCACAAAGGCCGAAGCCAAACACGCCGCATGGCGCGCGCAGATGCAACGCACCCAGCATCTGCAAGCCAGCGCCGAGCTCCAAAGCCGCCCGGCCGTCACCCCCGATCCCAACCCAGGCCAGGCCCCCGACCCGAGCGACATCCCCGTCGGCCTCGAAGCGCTCGACAAATGCATCCGCTACTACAGCGCCGAGCTCGCCAGCCGTGATCTCTTCTTCGGCCGCATCGCGCAACGCTTCCTCGCACTCCGCGGCTGGCAAGCCCTCGGCTTCGCCACCGAAGCCCACTACGCCCGCGAACGCCTCGGCATCTCGCGCGCCTCCCTCCGCAGCAAAGTCGCCCTCGCACACCGCACCCAAGGCCTCGACCACATCATCGACGCCCTCCAACGAGGCCACATCGGCTTCGAAGCCGCCCACCTCATCGCCCGCATCGCCACCCCCGAAACCGAACGCGCCTGGCTCACCCGCGCCACCCGCCGCACCTTCAAACACCTCCGCGAAGAAGTCCAAGCCACAGAAATGGCCACCCGCTTCCTAGGCGAACCCAATCACTCCCCACCAAGCGACCAACAAATCCAACAAATGCAGTCCGTAGAGCGAGCCATCCTAAGCGGAGAGCTCCTACGCAAAGTCATCCACAACAGCCCAACCAAAGCCCCCGCCAACGACCCACCAAACGACACTGTCCAGATATCCGGGAGTCCCGAGGACGAAGCCGCTGTCCCGATATCCGGAGCTCCCGAGAACGAAGGCGCTGTCCAGATATCCGTAACCCCCGGCAGCAAAGTCACCCTCCGCCTGCGAGTCCCCGGCGACCTCCTCCTCCACTACCGCGAGCTCGAACGCCTCCACCACCAAAAGCTCCCAGGCGAAAGCTTCATCCAGTTCCTCTGCACAACCTTCTGGCAAACCTGGGTCCCCCACCTAGGCACCTCAGACAAATGGGAAGCCATCTACCGCCGCGAACGCTACCGCTGCACCAACCCCGTCTGCCACAACCGCAACGTCACCCTCCATCATGTGCAGTACCGCGCCAACGGCGGCACCGACGCCCCCGAAAACCTCACCACCCCCTGCGCCTTCTGCCACCTAGAAGGCGAACACGGCGGCCGCCTAAAAATCCTCCCGCCCGGCAACGCCCCCACCTGGCTCCTAGGCCGCCACCCCATCATCAAAGTCCACCACCGCGAACGAACGCTGCTCGCTTAGCCCCTCACGCTCGGGGCTTCCTGGATCGCATGCGGCTGGGCCCTGCGCCCGGGCATCGTTAATCCAAGTGCCTCCGCCCGGCGTAGGTGTTTCCGAGGGCCGCGCCGTCGCGCACGGCGTTCCCCCTTCCAAAACACAACCCCTCTACGCTAAAAAGGAGCCCCATGCGCCAGACATCCTCCGCCTTGCTCCGAACGACTCGAAGCCGAGCCGTGCTCGCCACACTCTTGGGAACGTTTGCCCTCACCGGCTGCGGCAGCGACACTGGTGGCGACGTCGAGCTCCGAGGCCCTGCCGTCTCGCCTATCCTCGATACCGACCGAGAATCGAGGGTATCGGTCGGGCCGGAGGGCGGCACCGTGATGGCAACCGCGGCCGATGGCACCGAGTTCGCACTCAGCATTCCCGTCGACGCGCTCATTGACGAGACCGAAATCGCGCTCACGCCGATCATCGGCATCGATGACCTTCCGATGTCGGGCGGATTCATCGCCGGAGTGCAGTTCGAGCCGAGTGGGCTCGAGCTCTTCCGAACGGCCACGCTCCGCGTCACCCAGCCTGCCGCACCTAGCCTTGGGACCGACGAGGTCCTCGCTGGGTTCGTCTACGACGGCAGCGGAGAGAACCTGGGGCTTGCCCTGACCGAGGCCACCGGGAGCTCCTTCACCGTGCCGGTCAACCACTTCAGTGGGGGCGGCGGTGGAGCCGCCAATCCCAAGCAGCTCGCGGCAACAAGCACACCGGGCAGCGCGAATGCCTTCACCGCAAGGCTCCTCGACGCCATCTTAGCGAAGGATGCCGAAGACGCCGAGTCGATTCTGCGCGAGTGGTACCAGACGCTCGTCAAACCTCGCCTGCAAGCTGCCGTCTCGAACGATGCAGCCCTCGAGCGAGCGCTGAATGAATACCGGCGCTGGCTGAACGCCGAGGGTGCGGTGCCGCTCCCGATCGATGTCAGTGCACTGCTCTCCGAAAGCCAAGACCTCGCGGCCGACGCATTCCGCGAGGCCATCGTGCGCGCCAACGACCTCTGCGAGCGGAACGCGAGCTTCGAGGAGGCAGAAGAGGTGTTGCGCTGGCAGCGGCGCGCTGAGTCGGTCCTCCCAGTGGACGTGCTCCTGCAAGACAACCTCGACCGCTCGGCCGTGCTCGCGGACCTCTGCGTGCAGGTCGTGTTCGAAAGCACGTCGTTCCCGCAGTCACCCGTCGTCGCTCAGCCGGCGCTCCTCGAAGCGGTCTTTGGGTTTGCGTTCGGCAACGGACCCACCGAATTCTCCTCGAACATGGTGGCTTTCATCCTCGCGACGGGCGCGGCGCCCGCCGGCGCGACCGAGTTCACCGACCAAAACGGTCGGGTCGCCCTCATGCTCGCCCCGGACGGTGGATCGGTATCCATCGAAGTCGAGGCGTGCGTTGGAAACGGAGGCTTCAATTCGGGTCCGCTCGTGGCGGGCCTCGTCTGCCAGACGGCCTTCATCGTCCGCGGTCTTGTGGTGTCGCCACAAAGCGCCTCTTTGGTTCCCGGTGGCACGCAAGCGTTCGCGGCCCAACTGCTTGGCGTTGATGAGCCGGTCACCTGGTCCGCCACCGGCGGCAACATCGACCAGAGTGGCGTCTACACGGCCGGCGCCGCGCCCGGTACGTTCACTGTCACCGCGACCAGCATCGCAGACCCGAACCTGGTCGGCACGGCTGAAGTGACCATCGAAGAAGACACAACCGAACCCGTCACCAGCGGCTTCCTCGGGACGTCGCAGTGCTTCGACATCGACTCGTTCGGATCGGTGCGCCCTTCCGGCGTCGCGGTATTCCAAAATGGAAACCAGTTGGAGATTCACTTCCCGCGCGTCGACCTAGACGACGGCG
>Ga0316197_10001754_pt1 | contig 15443 bp, 13 predicted proteins | sample OudBiesiAoxic_MG_FD_204939 | JGI IMG/M metagenome (GOLD analysis project Ga0316197, IMG submission 204939) | Coastal sediment microbial communities from Oude Bieten Haven, Netherlands - site A oxic | ecosystem: Environmental > Aquatic > Marine > Coastal > Sediment | place: Netherlands...
GCTGTGAAAGGCAATCAAGATATGCTCCGTATTTATGAAAGCCTTGGTTTTAGGTTCATTGAAAGATATCCGGAATGTTCCGACCCTATCGAGCTGACTGACTATTTCGACTACATGCAATTCGACTTTAATTGATTTATACTCTTTCCGCTTCGGGCTCAGATCCGCCGTTTGTTGCAGAGTGCAAGAATGACTGAGATGCGGGACAAACCAGTCATTCGCTGGTAAAGTTATTTGGCAGGTGCATACGCCTACCAACGAGTCGCAGAAAGTTGCAAAATGGCAATCGGTTGAACCTGAAAAGGCACAAGTTACTTAATGAGAGTATTAGTTCTTTTGTTTGTTTTTTGCACAAGTATGGCAAGCGCGGCGCCGGATTGCGAAGACTCTGCGCAGGCGCAGCCACAAGGTTTTTTGGCGTATGACCCGCCCGCCGATCTGGATATAATCTCCGGGGAAGAGCCTGCCGCTGCCAACTTTGAACCACACGTGACGGTCTCTCCAAGACCACGGCTGCGACCTTGCAAGTTTCGCCAGATCGAAGTCCAGCGCGAAAAGATACGTGAACGCGGAGCGGTGTGTGGCGACTGGACCATTATCGGTGAAACTCGAAAGCCCTTTACCGGCAAGTATCGCGGATGTGGCATTGCCGAACCTGTACGCATCCGTAAGTTATCCGATGTCTTGCTCAGCCAGTTGGCAATGATGGATTGCGAGACGGCCATTATGCTGAAGACATGGCTGGAGAACACGGCCAAACCGGTCTTTGCTGAAAAGGGAGGTGGCCTAAAGGGATTGCGCCTGTCCGGCCATTATGCGTGCAAGACGCAGAACAATCAGCCCCGCGGGCGTCTTTCACAACATGCCAAGGGCCGAGCGATTGATATTTCGTCCTTTATACTGATGGATGGCACCGTGATCACCGTGCGCGACGGGTGGGCGGACAAAGAAACAAACGGGGTTATGCGTGAACTTCACGCAGGTGCCTGCGTTGTATTCAGCACGGTGCTTGGCCCTGAAGCTGACCGCTATCACAAAGGGCATTTCCATTTTGATACGGCGCGTCGACGCAGCAATTCTTATTGCCGATAGCGGATCCATTGCTGCGCATGCTGCGTTTCGAGCAAACGTCTGATTTGCAAAGAACCAGCGTTATTTCGGGGACGGCTCATGGTCACCTCGACAACATCGTCATCGATTGGTTGTGGCAGTCGCTGAAACAGGACGCCGGTTATCTGCATCAAATCACCGACGGGTCCCTAGCCAAACGGATCATCGATCACTGGATCGAGTGCTACAAATTCTTACGGCCTCACACTGCCCTTGATAAGCGCACACAAGACACAGCGTACTTTGGACAAATGGAAGCAAGAAAAGTGGCATGAACAGAAATTAGATGCATGTTAGCTAAGCCGCGAAACTGTCCTAAAAAGCAGGACCATTTTAGGTCGCTGAATTAGTCTCGCTCATAAATCACAGGGGCGTCTGCGTTTTACTGATCGGCCCAAGCGCGTTGTCTTTGTTGATAGGTAGTGCATGACCTGCTGCAATCATCGAATCCGTCCAAACGGGCAGGTTGCAACCAGATCGTTCACGCAGCGACTAATGCTTGGTGCGCTGGCATAGTCGAGCACACGCACTGTGGCGTGATCCCGCCAGACAGAGGTTGGCGCTACTTCCGGTGGCCCGACCTCCAATGCGCCATAGTGATCGTAGAATTTAGAGTCATCGCCATGGATCGGCTCCACCGACTTGCACCACATCGAAGGCACACCATATGCATGTGACACAATAAGACCGTGGAGCGAAGACGATATCGTTGCCTCACACGAAGCAATCGCCGCCGCAACTTTTTCGACCGGCTGTGTCACATCAATAAGCCTAACCCCGTCGGCGAGATCAATATCACGAAACGCGGGCAGGTCTACGAAATGGGGGATCAGGCCAATCCGATGCGTCGCGGCCCGCGCGTTCTGTGGAAAGACCCGTGATAAAAGCAGGCCTGGGTCGCCAAACCGATCAGGGCAGTCAAAGCCCAAATCGTGAAGCCGCTTTAGGGTCAATGGACCCCGTACCGACAGGATGCGGCGTGGACGCAGCACCTCATCCTCTGCGGACATGATGCCGCTGCCCCAGACAATCGCATCATCTTCAAGTTTGATTTTACGTAGAATGCTTCCCGCGGTGAAGTAGCAACCAAGCCGGGTGCGTGACCATCCATCGTGGTATACCGGTCTCTTCCCGGTGATCGCCTCGAACAAATAAGGTCCGAGCCAATCCCCGAAATTTCGCGGTGCATACCAGGACCAGAACATTGTGCGTCTCCCCAGCACCCCGCTACGACTGAGGCACCGGGTCACCTTACCGGGCTTATTGTAGTCAACACTTTCAATCATGCAGCACGATTTCTCCAGCGTCACACACGGGAGGTGGAACCCATGTTATGGCTCCCGCTCTTTAAGTCCCTGATAATAATAACATCTCTTTTATCAGGAAAGTTATTCACGCTGGCATCCGCACGAACTACTGCAAGCGCCTAGACGGCCCGTTCGGCCATCCAATGTTTGATTTCTGCAATCGCTTTGTCAGCAAAACTGTCACACGGCCATTATTGGCCAACTTCCGGTGTTAGTTCAAGGTGCCATTGAAGGCTTGCCGAGTTTAGATGGTATAGTTAGCAGCCTAGCCTGCTCGGTATTCTTGATGCCTGAGCGCAGAATACTCGACCCAAACAATTAAGCGATCGTTTCTTTCGTCCCCTGAAAGGGACAATTGGTCAGCAAGTCGTGCTGGCGCGTATGCCCATCGGGGCACCAAGTGTAGCTCGCGATTGTTTTAACGTTGGATTGCCAGACGCGAGTCCAAGAACAGAGCAAAAAACGGCCTTTCCTAGAAACTATTTCCGCCATTGAAATAAATTGTTTCGCCAAGGTGAGTTTATCCAATTTTTTTTGATTGATGGGGATCTTTTGGTGCATTGTTCAGCGAGTCGATCACATTGGAAAAGATGCCGTCATGATACCCGTTCTATTTTGCCCATCACACGACGCGTTGTTAAGTTATTTTCAAATGGCTGAGATTTGTTGAACTTACCCCGTCAAAGGATGGGACGCCCAGTTGCCCCAAGGCCCGGACCAGCTCAAGGTGCAAAATATCGAATGCTCTTTGCGCACCAGCCTCACCGCCAGCACCGACGCCATAGGCAAGCGCCCGTCCAACGAAAGTAAAATCTGCCCCAAGCGCCTTTGCCCGCAGTACATCGGCGCCGCGGCGTATCCCGCTGTCGAGGATGATCGTCATGCGGCCTGCGACCGCCTTTGCAATGGCGGGCAGTACATCGATTGTGGGTGGGCCAAAGGCTACCTGTCGGCCGCCGTGGTTGGAGACGACAATACCGTCGCAGCCCAGTTCAGCGCAGGTTTCCGCGTCTTTTGCGTGCAAGATGCCTTTGACGAGCAAGCGGCCTTTCCAACGCGCACGCAGGCGTTTGAGGTCCTCCCATGTGAAGCCCGGCGTGATCAGGGTTTTCTGGACGTCGGCATAGGACGTAGCACTTTGCAAAAGGTCGGCATAGTTGGCCACATTTGGCGTGCCGTGTTTCAGGCTGGTCAGGGCCCAACGAGGATTCATTGCGCATTGCAAGATCACTTCGGGGGTAAAACGGAAGGGCACAGCAAGCTGGTTGCGAATATCACGATCGCGTTTGCCGGCGGCGGGGACATCGGCTGTGACCATCAACGTGTTGTAACCGGCAGCTTCGGCCCGGGAGATAAGGCCTTCGGTTACATCCGCGTCGCTGGAGACATAAAGCTGGAACCATCCGTTGCCGTCCGCGGCATCGGCCAGCATTTCAAGATCGGTAGAGGCGGCGGAACTAGCCACGTAGGGTATATTCTGGGCCTTGCAAAGCCGCGCCAGCGTCATATCTGCCCCCGGCCAAAAAGCGTTGAGCATACCGATGGGGGCCATACCAAAAGGTGCGTCGAAAGTCTGCCCGAAAACGGTCGTGCGGGTGTCGATTTGGGACACGTCTATCATATAGCGGGGGGTTAGCTCGACTTCTTCGAAGGCCTCAGAGTTGCGGCGCATATTGCGTTCATTTTCCGCGCCGCCATCCACCAGATCGAAGGCAAAGCGCGGAATCCGGCGTTTGGCATGCAGCCGCAGATCATCAATAGAGGCCATGCAATCCAACGCCATCAGATTGACCAGCCTCCATCTATTGCGAAGGACTGCCCCGTGGTGAAGGCGGACATGTCTCCGGCCAGATAACACACCATCTCGGCAATCTCTTCCGGCTGGCCAAGTCGCCCCATGGGTTGGCGCTCTTTGAAAGCGGCGAGCGCTTTGTCGAAATCACCGGTGGCGGTCAATCGGTCGTTCAAAGACGGGCTTTGCACAGTACCGGGACAGATCGCGTTACAGCGGATGCCGTCTTTTACAAAGTCGGCTGCGATGGCTTTGGTCATGCCAATCACCGCCGCCTTTGACGCGCCATAGGCAAACCGGCGCGGGGCGCCTTTTTCGCTTGAGACGATGGAGGCTATGTTGATGATCGACCCGTTTTTATTGGCAAGCATGCCGGGCAGCACCGCCTTGATCGTACGGTACATAGACTTGGCGTTTAGATCAAAGGCGCGGTCCCATATGTCTTCGTCACAATCCAGTATCGTGCCATCATGCACCCAGCCTGCACAGTTGAGCAGGATGTCCACGGGTGCGACCGACGCGATCAGCGCCGGAACCGCTGCGACGTCCAGAACGTCAAGCGCATGGCCTGTGATGTTGGGAGATGTATCGGCGAGATCCGTAACCAGTGCGCCATTCAGATCAGTGGCGATGACCTGCGCACCACGTGCAGCCAAGGCTTCGGCACTAGCGCGGCCGATACCGGCACCCGCCGCCGTGATCAGTGCAGTTTTGCCTTTGAGTAATTGTTCCATGTTTCTCTCCTAGCGGGCGAGCCAACCGCCATCGACGGTGATCACGCTGCCATGGCAATAAGTTGCGGCGTCAGATGCCAGAAAAACCGCGGCACCTGCGATTTCGGAAGGGTCCGCAAACCGGCCTGCTGGAATACGCTCCAGCAACGCTTTGGATCTGTCCGGATCGTCGCGCAAGGCCTGCGTATTGTCTGTGGCGGTGTAACCCGGTGCAATGCTGTTCACGTTCACCCCGTGAGGTGCCCATTCATTGCAGAGCGCCTTGGTCAGACCGACCACCGCATGTTTACTGGATGCGTAGGCCGGCACACGCAGCCCGCCTTGAGATGCGAGCACCGAGGAAACGATGATAATCTTGCCAGCCCCTTGCGCGACCATTCGTTTGCCCGCCGCCTGCGACAGCATCCAAACTGAATCGAGGTTCACCGACAGCACCCGCCGCCAATCCTCCAGCGGCATGTCGGTACTATCCTCGCGGTGAATGATACCAGCGTTGTTGACCAGAATATCAAGACCGTCCAAAGCCTCATTTGCAAAGCCGACGACGTCTTCGGCACTAGCCTGATCCATGTTGGAAAAGTCGGCTTGCACAGCGGCACCTTTGGCGCCCAACGCCTTTATCTTTTCAAGTGTGTCGTCGGGTTGATGGCTCCGGTAGGTCAGCGCCACATCAGCGCCGGCGGCGGCAAGGCCGAGGGCTATGCCCTCGCCGATGCCGGTGGCACCTCCAGTGACCAATGCTTTACGACCGCTCAGGTCAAACGGGTTACGCATGTCAGTACCGGTTCGCGATCGGCAGTTCTTCTGCCGGGAAAAGGCTAATAACCTCGCAGCCTGTCTCGGTCACGACGACCTCTTCCTCGATCCGTGCAGCAGAGTATCCGTCGGTTGCCGGGCAGTAGGTTTCCAGCGCAAAGACCATGCCGGTTTTGATCTCCATCGGGTGCTCCATGCTGACCGCGCGGCTGATGATCGGGCGTTCGTGCAGCGCAAGGCCCAGACCGTGGCCAAACTGCAAACCAAAGGCGGCGTCCTCATTGGGGAAGCCAAGCGATTCCGCTGTGGGCCAAACCTCGGCCACCTTGTCGGTGGTCACGCCCGGTTTGATCATCGCAATGGAGGCGTCGATCCATTCGCGCGCCTTCACATAGGCGTCGTTTTGCGACGGTGTCGCTCGGCCCACGTTGAAGGTCCGGTAGTAGCAGGTGCGGTAGCCCTGATAGGATTGCAGGATGTCAAAGAAGGCCTGATCGCCGGGGCGGATCAACCTGTCAGTGAAATTGTGCGGATGCGGGTTACAGCGCTCGCCGGAAATGGCGTTGATGGCCTCTACATCGTCGCTGCCCATCTCGTAGAGCATCTTGTTGGACAAGGCGACAATGTCGTTCTCGCGCACACCGGGTTTCAGCTCTTCATAGATCATGTGATAGACGCCATCGACCATAGCAGCGGCTTGCGTCAAAAGTTGGATTTCATCCCAGTTCTTGATCTCGCGCGCGGCCAGCATGATCTGCTGACCATCGACCACGTTGATGCCTTCTTCCTGCAAAGCGTGAAACATCGCCGTTTCGGCATAGTCCACACCCACTGGCATATCGGCCATACCTGCATCTTTGATCAATTGCGCGATCATCTTGGCGTATTTACGCATCAGGCCGAATTCCGGCGGGATGGTGCCGCGCATTCCCACCACGCCTGCCAGGCAATGATCTGGCTCCAGCCAGTCAGAATGGCGTTTGTGATGCATCGCGGCAGAGCCGAAGTCCCAGACGTAGGGTGAATCGTCGCCGGTCAGCAAACAGAAGCGGCACATCTTGTCGCGTTCCCATTCGCCGATTTTGGTGGCGGAGACGTAGCGAATGTTGTTCACGTCGAACAAGAGCAGCGATCCGGCATTGGAATTCTGCAAAGATTGCCGGGTGCGGGCCAAACGATACCGCCGCAGGCGGTCGTGGTCGATACGGCGTTCGAAGTCCACGGACATATGGCCATGGGCCGGCAGCTTGTCGCGCCATTCCCAGTTAGTTTCAAGATCCTGTGGCGTAAGCAAATTCGGCATTAAGGCGTTGCCTGGGCGTTCTGACATGGAAAACTCCTTTCAGGTGCGGCCAAGCGCACCCGGTTTGTTGCTAAAAATTCTAAAGATACGGGCTTACTTCGTGACCCAGCCGCCATCGATTGAGATCATCTGGCCGGTCATGTAATCGCTGTCGTCACTTGCGAGGAATGACGCGGTGCCGGTGATATCGTCAGGATAGGACACGCGTTTGATCACCAGATTGTTTTCGACGATATCATCGTAGGCCTGACCTTCGCGTTCCTTGAAACCGATCTCCACGAGATCTTTGTCCAACTGCTCCCAAAGCGGGGTGACAACCACGCCCGGAGCGTAGCCGTTTACCGTGATGTTGTGCTCGGCCAGACCAAGCGCGCCACATTCGGTCAGCGCAAGGCAGCCGTATTTTGACGTGCAATAGACGGTCACATCTACAAGCGGTTTCCGCGAGGCGATGCTGCCCACATTGATCAGCTTGTAAGGGTGATCCGGCATTGGACCCTGGGCTATCATCTGGCGCGCCGTTTCCTGCATGCCCAGCCACATGGCCTTGGTGTTGACGTTCATGATCATGTCCCAGTTGTCTTCGTCGATGTCCATAAAGAAACGGGGCTTGTTCAGGCCTGCGTTGAACAGACCAACGTTGATTGATCCGAAGGCCTTAACAGTGGCGGCCACTGCGGCGGCGTTGTCTTTGCGCTTGGTGACATCCATCTTGACGGCAACTGCCTTGCCATTGCCTGCCGCGTTGATCGCATCAGCAACCTTCTGCGCCTCGTCGCCGTCCAGATCGCCAAGACACACATTAGCACCTTGCGCGGCAAAGTTTTCGGCGTTGGCCTGACCCATGCCGCGGGCGGCACCGGTGATGAGAATATTCTTACCTTTTAGGCGGTTGGGGTCCATGGTTGTCTCCTCCTATTATCACGTAGACCTATATTTTTTGATGACGGCGTCCGCTCTCTCCTGCGCGCGACGCAGTGTTTCGGCCGGGTCGGTCAACCCGCGCAGCATGTCGTGGAATTCCTCACCGCAAATCTGGATGATTTCGCTGATCTCTGGTACCGGCGGACGGGGCCAGAATTGCAGCTCGTCGCGCCATGACATTGCATCCACGGCCTCAAAAATGGGGGACAAGCGGCGGACGTCGGGGTCTGCGCCGACTGAGTAGCGCGGGTTGGTTCGGCTCCCGTTTTGTACATACAGCTTTTGCGCCTCGGGGGATGTGAAGACGCGTAGCGCTTCGACAGCAGCAGGTACACGATCCGGGGGCAGATTGGCAGGAATACCCATGATATAACCGCCCACAGGTGCAATCTGGCTGGCACCGGGGCCAGCGGGATGAGGCAGATACCCGGTTTGGCCATTGGCGGGTGACTCTTCGTCCAGTTCGAAATACGGGGCAAGCAAGGTGTAGCCGTAGGCCATCGCGATACGGCCCGCCGCATAGGGTCGCACGCGTTCGTACCAAGACATCGACAGGATATCGGGGGGTGAATATTCCAGCAGTTCAAGCAGGAATTCGGCAGCGCGTAGACCTGCCTCGGTGTTGATCGTGACGTTGTAGCGCCGATCTGCCAAATGGTTTGTGGCAAAGCCGCCCGCGATTGGGGGCAGATCAAGGACCGGTTGGCCGAAGTCGGCAAGCGTCATCAGGACAGTGTGACCCAGTGCTGTCCCGCGCGCGGCGTTCCACGCAATGCCGTGTTGGCCGCGTTTTGGATCATGCAACGCCTTGGCGGCGGCAAGCAGCGCGTCGGTCGTCGATGGTGGCTCCAGCCCGGCCTTGCTAAACACATCCTTTCGGTAGAACAGCAACTCAGGCGTGGTTTGGGCTGGCAATCCATAGGGCTTGCCAGCCCAATGCGCGGCCTGCCAGCCGGCGGTGTGGAAATCTGCAGGATCGACGCTCGCAATATCCATCGCATCGTCTAGCGGCATCAGAATGCCACGCTCTGCAAAGTCGCCGACCCATGGCAGGTCAATGGCGATGATGTCATAGCGGCTGGTTTTGCGGTCTGCATTGCGTACAGCTTCTTCGTACAGCCGGTCGATGGAAAATGCGCGTTGATGGATTTGCGCGCCGATAGACTGTTCGAACTGCCGCTTCAGGTTGTCCATTACCATAAAGGTAGGGTCGCCATGGACCAGTACGCGCAAACCGCCAGCAAGGTTCAGTGGCTCGGTCAGTACCTGTAGTGGCGGGATCGATTTGGCGTCCATATAGGATTCGCCAAAGTAGTAATCGTCGGTTTCGCCCAGAGTCTCTTCGCCACCGAAACGACTTGCCGCCAGACGGCCGACGCGGCTCGACAGTTGCGCCCATTGGTTCATCAGCTTTTCGCTGGGGTGCATGGAAAAGCTCTTGCCGGTTTTGGTGCGCGGGCGCTGTTCGATCAGACCCTCACTGAGCATTTCCTTTAGCCGACGGTTCGCTGTAGCGTAGGGTACGCGGCTTGCGCCAATTAGGGCGGTTGCGGTAATCACGCGCCCCTCAAGGTGCCCACGCAGCAAAAGAAGCGTCATACGTAGGTTTGGATTTGGCGCGGAAAGGTCCACTACATCTTCCAACTCATCGCCCAAAGCCTCCAAAAAAGCGATGATCTGAAGCATCTCGGTTTTGGCCGTTGAGGGGACAAACCGGTCTATGTTACTTCCGCTCATCGCGTTCATTGGACTGGCTTTTCTCTTTCTGGTTGGTTGTGAAGACTGCACTTCGTGATTACCGACCGAAATATTCAATTTGGACGAATCTGAATTGCGCATCAGTAGTTGCCCCCATAATTTGCGTTATTGCCTGGTTGAAACGTATCGCAAAAATATCCGATCCGGACATTAAATTATTCATAATGGATATTTTTTGCAGAGCATCGCTTGGGGTAAGCACACATGGTGACAGTAGTCCGACGGACCTTGATTCCCCAGTTGGAGACGGGAATCGAATGAACTGAAATCTGAAAAGATTCCTTGGGAGGAAATCATAATGAAAATTCGCACAATTCTAGCAGCGACGACCGCGACGGCGGCGATGACCGTTGCCGGTATGGCTGCCGCAGAGACGATGACAATTGGCATTACGCAGAACAACGTGGGCGTCGACAGCTATCAGACCACGTACGAGAAGGCCTTTATTGCCGCAGCCGAAGCCAACGACAATGTAGAGGTCGTTGTTCTGGATGCTGGTGGTGACGTGGCCCGCCAGATCGCCCAGATGGAGGACCTCATCCAGCAGGAAGTAGATGCCATCATCATCTGGCCGACAAACGGCGAAGCTGTGATCCCTGCCGTGCGCAAGGCACATCAGGCTGACATCCCGGTTGTTGTCACGAACTCCAACATTGCTGAAGCTGGCTTCGATTTCGTCGCTTCCTTCTCTGGTCCGGACAATGTCACACAGGGCATCCGCTCTGCAGAGATCATGTGCGACCGCTTCAAGGATCTGGGTATCGAAAACGAAGCCAAGGTTGTGCACATCACGGGTCAGCCGGGCTACACGACTGCGATCGAGCGCGCAAAGGGTTTCAACGACCGTCTGCCCGAGGTCTGCCCGAACGTTGAGCAAATCGACGAACAGCCTGGTGATTGGAACCGTGAGAAATCGCAGCAAGTCATGGAAGCCTTCCTCGTCAAATACGACGACATCGACGGTGTCTATTCTGGCGATGACAATATGGGCGTTGGCGCCATGAACGCCGCTGTGGCCGCTGGCCGCGAAGGTATTACTTTCGTTGGCGCAACCAACTTTGCCGTCGGTTATGAAGCAATGGCCGCAGGAACCTACTGGGGTTCGATCTACCAGTCGCCTGTCGATGACGCGGAAGCGGCACTGAAAACCGCAATTGACCTGCTCAACGGCGAGGAACTGCCTTTCCTGAACTACTTCGATACACCGAAGATTACGCAGGACAATATGGGCGAGTTCACCAAGCCGGTGTTCTAAGGCCACAACTTGGGTCGGGGGCGACGGGCCCCCGTCCCATCCGCCTTTCGTTTTTCCAAAACAGTTTCAGTATGGGAGAAGACCAATGGGTCGAGTCTCTGGTCGGTCGTGCATTGTGACAGGTGCCGCACAAGGTATTGGTCGCGCCATCGCCGAGGCGCTGCTGGAGGAAGGGGCGCACGTGTGTTTTGCCGATATCAATCGTGATAAGATTGCGGAGGTCGCCGACGCAAACAGGAAAACATATGGCAATGACAGGGTAACACATGCGCAGGTCGATGTGACGGACCGCACCGCCGTAGGGGCAATGATCGACCATACGGTCGCAAGGTTCGGCAAACTGGATGTGAAGTTCAACAATGCGGGCGTCAACCGGCCGATGAATTTTATGGATGTTACCGAAGACAATTGGAATTTCATTATGGGGGTCAACGGGCTGGGGTGTATGATCGGTATGCAGGAAGCGGCCCGCCAAATGATTGCTCAGGGTACAGGCGGCAAGATAATCAACACGGCCTCAATCGCCAGCCGTCAGGGTTTTGATAATGTGGCACCTTACTGTGCCAGTAAATTTGCTGTCGTCGCGCTGACCCAATCAGGCGCGCGTGATCTGGCAAAACACAACATTACCGTCACGGGCTTTGCTCCCGGCGTGGTTGCAACCGAGATGTGGGAGCAAGTCGATCAGGACTTGATGGCCATTGGTGCGTCCGAACGGCCCGGTCAGGCAATGGAGGAGTTTTCGTCTGAAATCCTGCGCGGCCGGGTGGCCAAGCCGCAAGATATCATCGGAACGACTACATTTCTGGCAGCGCCTGAAAGTGACTACATGACGGGTCAGATCGTGATGATCGACGGGGGCATGACGTTGGTTTGATCTGACGCGCCGGGGGAGGGATTTCGGCATGTTGGATAGGAGATGGATTAAGGGCCGCCGCGCGCGACCCAGGGGAGGGAACAATGGCTGAGTTTACGAAGCAGGATATCGGAAAGTTGCTGGCGAAGCAGGGCATCCTGATCGCCTTTGCACTTTTCATAATCGGGTTCACAATTGCCAACCCGAAATTCCTGACCCTCGACAACTTCGAAAACGTCGTCAGGTCTTCGGCGATCCTGGGGGTGATGGCGCTAGGGGTGACCTTTGTCGTTATCAGCGGCAATCTCGATCTCTCAGTGGGGTCGATGATGTCATTTTCCACCATAGTTGTCCTTGATCTTCACGACAAACTTGGGCCTGCCCTTGCGATCCCTGCCATGTTTGCAATGACGCTATGCCTTGGGGCTTTCATCGGATTTCTTGTTGGTTATCTCAAACTCAATTCGTTGATTGTGACTTTGGGGATGCTGTCGGCCATACACGGACTGACGCTGACCTATTCAGGTGGCAAAAACATGGACATCGCCGACAAAGAAGGCACCTGGTTTGCTATCTTCGGGCAAGGCAATGTCATGGGAATTCAGACGCCGATCCTGATGTTCATAGCGCTGGCGGCTTTGTTGGGCATAATATTGGCCAAAACACCATTTGGCCGAAAGGTTTACGCGGTGGGCGGCAACGGTACGGCGGCGACCTTTTCAGGCATCCGACGGGCACGCGTCGTGTTCCTTTGCTACGTTATGAGCGCGTTCTGCGTGGCCACAGCTGGGCTCATGCAGGCCAGCCGCTCCATGGGGTCGCAAAACACAGTGGGACAGGGGCTGGAACTTGAAGTGCTCGCCGCAGTCATTCTGGGCGGAGCGTCGCTGTTGGGTGGTTCGGGGACAATCTTCAAGACAGTGATCGGTGTGCTGATCCTCGGATTTATCCAGAATGGTCTTTTGCTGGTCGGGCTCGATTTCTCCGTACAGTACGTCGTGACGTGGGTCATCATCATCCTTGCGGTTTGGCTGGATATTGCGGCCAAGCGCGGCAAGCTCATGTCGCCGATCGCGTAAGGGAGGGAAGAAAATGCAAGCTGGAAAACTGTCAAAATACCTGACGGGCGGCGCCATCTGGGGCTTCATCGTCCTTGAGCTGATCTTTTTCTCGGTGGCGGGCGAATTCTTTTCCGTCAGCGACAAGGCTTTCATGGACACAGACAATATGCTGCTGCTGCTCAAGCAGTCGGCGCCGATAGGTATCATCGCCATGGGCATGACCATCGTAATGGTCAACGGCAATATCGACCTTTCAGTCGGGGCAATATACGCGATATGCGCGATTGTCCTGCTGGATTCGATGACATGGACACTGTTTGCAGGGCTTGGAAATTGGGTCATTCCCGTGGCGTGGTGTCTCGCGCTGCTGACCGGTGTGGTTCTCGGCGCGATCAACGGGTTAATCGTGTGGAAGACCGGGGTGGACGCCTTTATCGTGACGCTTGGTTCTATGCTGGGCTATCGCGGCCTCGTCTTTATGTATAACGGCGAGCAGCCGACGAGCCATCTCAACTGGACGCTGGTCGATTTTGCCGAGGCGCAGTTCCTTGGCCTTCACACCGCGACATGGTTCTTACTGGTCGTTACAGCGGCGATCTGGTTTCTGATGAACCGCACAGTCCATGGCCGCAACGCCTATGCCATAGGCAACAACCGCGAGGCGGCCGTCAATGCGGGCATCCGTGTCGGTCCGCACATGATGATAAACTTTATGATCATCGGATTTCTGGCGGCGCTGTCGGCAGTCGTCTTCTATTCAGAGTCCGGTTCCGTGAACCCCAATGATGGCCAGCTTTATGAATTGTGGGTGATCACCGCCGTGGTGCTGGGTGGCACCAAGCTGACCGGCGGGGCAGGATCAATCATCTCGACCTTTGGCGGTGTGGTGGCGATCCAGTTGTTGCGCAAAGGGCTAAGCCATATCGGTGCCGATACATCGACGGTGAACCTTGTGATTGGTTTGATCTTGATCGCTGTTCTGTTCCTTGACCGGCAGCTGAATGTAAAAGGCAAAGAGGAGTTGAAGGTATGACCGAGACGATTGATCCAACGACCCCCGCCCCCGTCCTGCGACTTGAAGGGATCGTAAAAACCTTTCCCGGTGTGCGTGCCCTCGATGGCGTCTCCCTTTCGATATTGCCAGGTGAAGTGCATGCTCTGATGGGTGAAAATGGCGCTGGGAAATCCACTCTGATGAAAGTGCTTGGCGGCATTCACCAGCCTGACGAAGGCCAGATTATTGTGGATGAACAGCCAGTGGTCATGTCCGGCCCGTTGGACGCCAAAGCCAAGGGCATTGTCTTTATCCACCAGGAACTTAGCCTTGCTGATGAGCTGAGCGTGGCCGAGAATATCTATCTGGGAGAATTGCCACGCAAGCGCTTCGGGCTGGTAGACTGGGTCGAACTTGAGGCCAAGACCAACACAATCCTTGAAAAGCTAAAGGTCAGTTTCAACGCCAAGACACGTGTGGGCGATTTATCAATCGCCAACCAGCAAATGGTCGAAATTGCCCGCGCGCTGACGGTTGACGCCAAAGCCGTGATCTTTGACGAGCCGACAGCGTCGCTGACCGACGCGGAAAAGGTGGTTCTGTTCGAGGTAATCTCTGACTTGCAAGCGCAGGGTGTGGGCATCGCTTATATTTCGCACCGGATGGAAGAGATCTTTAAGATCACCGACCGGATCAGCGTTTTACGCGACGGCCAATATCAAGGCACGGTCAACACCGCCGATACGAACGAGGAAGGCGTGACCCAGATGATGATCGGGCGCAAGCTTGATCTCAGCCGCAACGCATCCCACCATGAACTGGGGGATGTTGCGCTTGAAGTGCGCGGGTTGAGTTGTGGTGACCTTTACAGGGATGTCAGTTTTGAGGTGCGGCGCGGTGAGGTTCTAGGCTTCTACGGCCTTGTCGGTGCAGGCCGGACGGAAATTGCGGAAACCTTGTTTGGCCTTCGAAACCCGTCATCCGGCGCGATCCTGATGGATGGCGAAGAAGTGCGGATTCATTCTCCCTATGACGCGATCGAGCGGGGCATCTCACTGGTGCCAGAAGACCGAAAGGGTCAAGGGTTGGTTCTGGGAATGAACTGCCGCGATAATATGACCTTGCCGCAGATCGACGATCTGAAATCGGGCCCTTTCGTTGCTGATGGTGCCGAGATCGCGATCTTCGATCAATACCGCGACAAGCTCGACATCAGGACACCGGGTTGGAAACAGCTCGTGGGCAACCTCTCGGGCGGTAACCAGCAAAAGATAGTCATCGGAAAATGGCTGTCTATGCGTCCCAATGTGCTGATCGTGGACGAACCCACACGCGGGATAGACGTTGGATCGAAAGCAGAGATTCACAATCTGCTCCGCGAACTGGCAGCACAGGGCTATGCAGTGATCGTCATCAGTTCAGAAATGCCAGAGGTGCTGCATGTGGCCGACCGTATTGCGGCTATGTATTCAGGCCGGATCATGCGGACTTTCACTTCTGAAGAGGTGACCGAGGAAAACCTGATTGCCGCGATTTCGGGCTTGGAAACCGAAAAGGTAGCCTGATGCGGGTGGGTTTTGCTGGCCTAGGCCG
>Ga0316197_10001756_pt1 | contig 15434 bp, 13 predicted proteins | sample OudBiesiAoxic_MG_FD_204939 | JGI IMG/M metagenome (GOLD analysis project Ga0316197, IMG submission 204939) | Coastal sediment microbial communities from Oude Bieten Haven, Netherlands - site A oxic | ecosystem: Environmental > Aquatic > Marine > Coastal > Sediment | place: Netherlands...
CGACCGGTCGAGGTGAAGCGCGTCGCGGTGCGGCTCAAAAAGCTACCCGGATCGCTAAGCGGCCTGCGCCTAGTGCAGCTCAGCGACATGCATGTGGGTCTCACGATTGGGCGCGATTTCGTCGAAGACGTCGTTCGCAAGGTCAACGCGCTCGAACCGGACATCGTGGCGATCACCGGTGACCTGATCGACGGTTCGGTGGCAGACCTGGGCCCCGCGGTGGCTCCGCTCGGAGAGATTCGCGCAAAGCTCGGGACCTATTTCGTTACCGGGAACCACGAGTACTATTCGGGGGCGGACTCCTGGCTCGCCTTCCTGCAGAGCATTGGAATCAAAGCCTTACGCAACGAGCGGGTCGAGCTCACTGTGAACGGCGAAACCATGCACCTCGCCGGCGTAGACGATTGGACGGCACATCAGTTCGGAAACGGCCACGGTTCTGACATGGAGCGCGCAATGCAGGGGCGTGACGCGAGCAAGCCCGTGGTTCTCCTTGCTCATCAGCCCGTGCACTTCGACGAGGCCCGCGCGCACGGCGTAGACCTCCAGATTTCGGGACATACGCACGGCGGTCAAATCTTTCCCTTTGGATTTCTCACCCGCCTTGCACAGCCCTTCGTCTCGGGCTTGCACCGGCGAGGTGACTCTCAGATCTACGTGAGCTCGGGCACCGGCTACTGGGGACCACCGATGCGCATCGCGGCGCCCGCGGAAATCACGCTAATCGAGCTCGACCAGGACATCCGCGTCTAGAACGCCGGGCCCGCCTAGAGAAGCGAACGAAGCGCGGGCTCTAGGCTCGTGTGCTCCCAGCGAAACCCATGAACGTGAAGCGAGCTTGGAACCACGCGCGCCCCGGCGAGCAGCATTTCGTTCGCCATGTCGGCGCCTACGCCGAGCCGGAGCGCGAACTTGGGAACGGGAATCACGGTCGGCCGCCTGAGAACGCGGCCCAGCGCGGCAGTGAAATCAGCATTGGTGACCGGCGTGGGTGAGACGAAATTCACCGGCCCTTCGAGCTCGTCGCGCTTCAAGGCGAACACCAGGGCCGAGACCAGGTCTTCCAAGGTGATCCAGCTCATGTACTGGCTTCCGTCGCCGATGCGCCCGCCGACGCCCAACAGAAATGGCAATTTCATTTTGCCGAGCGCCCCACCCTCGGCTGCGAGCACGACGCCTATGCGCGGATGAACGACGCGAATCCCTGCTTCGCGCGCGGCTTCGGCGGCCGCCTCCCATTCGCCGCATACGGACGCGAGAAAGCCCGATCCCTGGCTAGCGGTTTCGTCGACTACTTCGCTTCCGCGGGCTCCGTAGTACCCGATCGCCGAAGCCGAAACCAAGACCTTCGGCTTGGGAGAAAGCTCCGCAAGGGCCCCGGCGAGCAGCGCGGTGCCGCGCACCCGGCTATCACGGATTCTCGCCTTCTTCGCTTCGGTCCAACGCCCAGACGCGACGTTGTCCCCTGCGAGATGAATCGCCCCGGTGACGCCTCGCAAACCTTCCCGGTCGATCGTCCCGCCGTCCGGGTCCCAACGTATCTCGCCGTCCTGCCTGGGCGCGCGCCTCACCAGGCGTAGAACCTCGTAGCCGTCCCGACGCAGCGTCGGCACCAGTGCGCTGCCGACGAGCCCTGAGGCCCCGGTAACGGCGATTTTCCCTTGCTCAGCCATGCAATAAGCCTGGACCAGCGGCGTTGCGGCGCAAGCTGGTTTTACACGTGGCCGCCGGGGCCAACAGTCGCTATGGTCCAGCACCTTGCGAATTCTTTTCATCGCCCCTCAAGCCTTCACCTCGACTCGAGACGCTCAGGACGTCGCAACCCTGGCCAAGGTGATGCGTCGCGCGGACCACGCAGTCGATCTGCTCTCGCCGCTCTACGGCCACATCGACACGGCGAAGCTCGCGCTTGCCCGCCGCCTGACCAAGCTCGAGTTCGAGCTCGGAGCCAAGCCATGGTCCTGCGAGCTCTATACCGGGCGCAACCCGGACGGCGTGAGTCTTACTTTCATCGGCAACGAGGAGGTCCTTTTGTCGGCTGATTCGCTCACCGGCGAAGGAGAGCAGCTCGACGCATCGCGCGTCGGAGTTTTTGCCGCTGCGGCCACCGAGCTGATTCGCCAGAACGCGGACGACTACGACGTGGTGCACGCACACGGTTGGGCCGCCGGCGCGGTGCTGGCGCGGCTGCGCTCGGAGCTTCCCGACCTGCCGAGCGTGTTGACGGTCTACGACGCTGCCGAGCAGGGTCGCTTCGATGCGGCCGATACCGAATGGCTCGGGCTCGGCGACGAAGCCCGCGACCAGGGGGGCATCTCGGTCTTGAAGGGGGGACTCTTGACGGCCGATCAGGTCACGACCCTCTCCCCCAACTACGCACATCGATTGCAGCGTCCGGACAGCGACAATGCCTTGAGTGAGCTCTTCCGCGAAATCGGACCGAAGCTGACCGGGGTGCGTCACGGCATCGACCCCGCGCTCTGGAACCCCGCAACCGATGGGCACCTGCCCGCCCGCTTCGATCCCTTCGACATGGACGGCAAGGACAAGTGCAAAGCAGAGCTCCAGCGCGACCTGACTTTGCCAGTGCGAAGCGATGTGCCGCTGTTCGGGGCCATCGGGCACGTGGATGACGAGGGCATGGCCCGGCTCGCAAAGATCGGGCCCGACTTTTTGCGCAACGACGTGCAGCTGGTCGTGCAGCTCGAGGGCGATGGCGAGCTGGTCGCGATCTACGAAGAGCTCTGGGACCAGTGGCCGGACCGCATTCAGATCAAGACGGGCAGCGACGAAGCATTTCGGCACGCGCTGATCGGAGCGAGCGACTTCGTCGTGGCGCCCGGCAGCGATGCGCCTTCGGACAACATCCAGATGCGAGCTCAGCGCTACGGCGCATTGCCGATCGTCCATCGTGACGGCGGCCTGGCCGACGAGGTGGTCGACTGCGAAGCCTCTCTCAAGACGGGCTCGGGCCTTCTGTACGACGAGCCGACCACGCGGTCATTGCTCGCTGCGCTACAACGGGCGGCGGCAGCGTTCGCCAACAACAAGGCGTTCCGCGAAGTGCAGAGCAGGGTGATGCGTCTCGACCACTCCTGGGAGCGGACGACCCGGCTCTACGAGCGAGCATATCGCGAAGCGATCGCTGCGCACAAAAGCTAGCCCGAAGGGTCGACCTTCAAGGCCTGGTCCGGGAGCTTCGCGTCGCTTGGGCGAAGGTAGTTCGGTTCGAGCGAGTCCAGGTCGGATGGGCCGTCGGTGCGAAACTTGTGCCGGACCTCGGCGGCAATCGCGTCTGGCGTTGGCGCGTGCATATTCCGCTGGGTCTGGTCGGGCTTCACGCCAAACATGGCCTCGATGAGCTCGCCATGGGGACCCACGCCCTCGCCCGACACCGACACCGGACGACCTGCTAGCAGGTCTCGGATTTGGCCGAAGACGAGCTCGGGCGGACCGAAGAGCGGCGCCGACAGCTCTTCGACTCCGACCTCGTCAATCAGGTAGGCCGCTGCGAACACGTCGCCTCGATACCCGTTCATGACGGGCACGCGAACCCGAGCGCTGTCGCCTTCGATCGCACGGGCGAGCACACGAAGGGAGCTGACTCCGACGATGGGGAGTCCGAGGCCGAAGGCGAGCCCTTTTGCCGTGGCGAGGCCAACTCGCAAGCTCGTGAATCGGCCGGGCCCGATGTCTACGCCGATGAGCGAAAGGTCTTCGCGAGAGGCCGAAGCGTCGGCCAATACCGATTCGATGTGGCCGAAGAGGTTCTCTGCGTGGCGAGCCTTCGAGTGCCAACCTGCGGAGGCGAAACTGCCGTCCTCGCGAATGACCACGACGGTTCCATACTCGGTTGCTGTATCGATGCAGAGGGTGGTCATGGGCTCGCTTGACGCATGCCTACCCTCAGACTAGCGTCCGCGCCAGCGAAGTGCCCCGCCCGCACCGCTTGCCGGTAGTCCCGCACGAATGAGCAAACAAAAAGACAAAGCTGCTTCTAAGGAGGCGAGGACGGGCGACGGCTGGAAGTCGAATTTGCTGACGATCGGCGGTGCGCTCGTGCTGGCGCTGTTCATCCGAGTGACCTTATTCGAAGCCTTCGCCATCGACGGCCCATCGATGGAGCCCACTTTGCTCGACGGAGACCGGGTCGTCGTCGCAAAGTACCCGTTTGGGCTGTTCCTCCCCTTCACAGACGAAGCAGCGGTGAACTGGGGCGGCCCGGACCCCGGCGACGTGATCATCCTGCACAGCCCGGCTGACAACGAAGACATCGTCAAGCGCGTCATCGGCGTCGGCGGCGATGAGATCGTGATTCGCGACGGCAAGATCTCTCGCAACGGCGAAGTGCTGTACACCGTCGACACAGGCCCTTGCTCGCTCGATGAACAGAAGAACCTCGACCCGACCTGCAGGGTCTACCAAGAAACGCTGGACGACGATCCGCACCGTATCAGCCATTCGAAACACGACTTTCCGCTCGACCGCCTTCCGCTGAAGGTGCCCGAGGGCCACGTCTACGTGCTCGGCGACCACCGCGACAGCTCCAACGACAGCCGCAACCCCCTGATCGGCGCGGTCCCGAACTCGCGCATCAAGGGCAAATCCTTGTTCATCTACATGTCTTGGAAGAACACGCGAGGCTCTCTGCTGGAACGCATCCGCTGGTCCCGCGTCGGCAGCGCCGTCGACTAAGTGCGCGGTCGGCCTTAGGGTAGCTGGATGAGCGACCTCAAGGGCGAGATCCTGGCGCGGATGCGCGACGAGATCGGAGCGATCGACAAGGACGCTCCCGAGGCGGTCGCCCTGCTCTACCCGAGCCCATATCGCGTCGGCATGTCATCCCTCGGCTACCAAACCATCTATCGCTCGATCAATGCGACCGAAGGCCGAGCCGCACACCGGGCGTTTCTGCCGGACGACCTCGAGGCTTGGCAGCAGTCGCGCAGCCCGCTCGTCACCTATGAAAAGCTGCGGCCGATCTCCGACTACCCTGTCATCGCGGTTTCGGTGGCGTACGAAACCGAGCTGGCCGGACTGATTCAATGCATGGAGCTCGCGGGCATCCCGCCGCTCGCGGAGGAGCGAAACGAGCATCACCCTTTCATCCTCGCCGGCGGACCGCTGACGTTTAGCAATCCGCTCCCGCTCGCCCCCTTCGTCGATGCGGTCGTCATGGGCGAGGCCGACCAGTCGGTACACGCCGCCCTTGGCGTGATTTTCGGTTCGGATTCCAAAGACAGCGCCCGGCGGAGCCTGTCCGCTCATCCTCATGTTTTCGTGCCGAGCGCGCACGGCGACATCCTACCGCCCATCGACAAGGCCGACAGCGCCACGCTCCCCGCGTACTCGCAGATAATCACGCCGCACACCGAGCTTCGGAACATGTTTCTCATCGAGCCGGAGCGCGGCTGTCATCGTGGCTGCACCTATTGTGTAATGCGCCGCTCGACGAATGACGGAATGCGTATCGTCAAAAAGGAACGCATCCTGTCCTTGGTCCCCGACGAAGCCGAACGCGTGGGCCTGGTCGGGGCCGCGACGACGGATCACCCTCAGATCGTCGACCTGGTCAACGCCCTCGCCGACTCGGGACGCGAGGTGGGCTTGTCGTCGCTTCGGGCCGATCGCCTCAGCGACGAGCTCGTCGCCGCGCTCCGCAGAGGCGGCCATCGAGTGCTCACCACGGCGAGCGACGGGGCCAGCCAGCGCATGCGCGACATCATCCAGCGCAAGACCAGCGAGGAACAGCTCCGAAACGCTGCCCAGCTGGCGCGCCGTCACGGCATGAAACGACTCAAGCTCTACATCATGGTCGGCCTTCCGGAAGAAACCGACGAGGACATCGACGAGCTGATCGAGTTTGGACGAGAGCTGTCCTCGCTGATCCCGCTCTCGCTCGGCGTGGCGCCCTTCGTCGCCAAGCGAAACACGCCGCTCGACGGAGCGCCCTTTGCAGGCATGCCGCTGGTGGAAGCTCGGCTTCGTCGACTTCGGCGCGGGGTTCGGGGACGTGTCGACCTGCGCGCGACCAGCGCCCGCTGGGCCTGGGTGGAGTACGTGCTGGCGCAGGGGGGCCGTGCCGAAGGCCGGGCCGTGCTCGACGCGGTTCACTCCGGAGGCCGCTTCTCCGACTGGAAGCGCGCGTTCAACGCGCTCCCCAAGGAGCGTCCGCGTCGACGGCTGGTTCGTCCGGGCGACCGCCTGGGCCGCGCGAACGCCGGCTAGCTCACGAAGCTAGACGCCGCCGACACCGCCCAGTCGAGATAGCGGCCCGGGGTGACGCCCATCTTGACCACGTAGTACCCGGCCAAAACCAGGGCGACCGCGACGTAGATCGACTGCATCGGCACCGCGATGGGCTGGCCCTCTTTGGGCTCGCGCATGTACAGGTACACGATGACTTTGAGATAGTAATAGGCGCCCACCGCGCTAGCGAGGACACCGAGAACCGCCAGCCAAAGCATCGGCCCACCTGCCTGCACCGCTGCGCTGAAGACGTAGTACTTGCCGAAGAAGCCCGCGGTGGGCGGCATCCCGAGCAGTGAGAGCACGCCGATGACGAAAGGAAACGCTGCGATTGGGTGCCGACGGCCTGCGCCGGTGAGGTCATCGTAGCTCACGGCTTCTTTGCCCTTGGACCCCATCAAGATCAGCGAGCCGAAGGCGAGCACGTTCGAGACGGTGTACGCGGCGATGTAGAAGAGCACCGAGCTCACGGCGAACGAGCCGACTTCGTGGGCCGCCGCGAGACCGACGAGGATATAGCCGGCGTGCGCGACCGAGGAATAGGCCAGCATGCGCTTGACGCTGCTCTGCGCGAGCGCCGCCAGGTTGCCGTAGACCATGGTGACGATGGCGAGGAGCACGATGACCGGCGTCCAGCCTGTGTAGAGTCCCATGCTCGCCGGATCACCGAAGGCACCAACCAAGACGCGAACCATGACAGCTACTGCGGCGGCTTTCACAGCGACCGACATGAAGGTGGTCACCGGTGTCGCGGCGCCCTCGTAGGAATCGGGCACCCACATGTGAAATGGCACGGCACCGATTTTGAACGCCAGTCCGACGATGAGCATGACCAAGGCGAGCACGGTGAGAATCGGATGGGCCTGCCCGGCGGCGACGACCTCCCGGATGCCCGCGAGGTCGGTGTGGCCGGTCGCGCCGTAGAGCAAGGCGCTACCAAAGAGCAGGATTGCAGCTGCAAAGGAGCCCAGAAGGAAGTACTTCACCGCACCCTCGACCGCGCGGGCGCTGGTCCGGCGGTAGGCGACCAGGGCGTAGGCTCCGAGGGACATCGTCTCGAGTCCTAGGAAGATGCTCAACAGGTCGACGGCGCGCGCGAGGACCATGGCGCCGAACGCTGTGAAAACGAGGAGAACGTAGAACTCGCCTCTCTCGAAGCCGTGCTCTCGAAGGTAGCCTCCCGCGAGCAGCGCCGAGAGGCCCGCACCGACGCAAATGACCACATCGAAGAACAGGCCGAGTCGATCGACCGCAAGGTATCGGGTGAGGAGCTCGGGAGCGGCCGGGACCTCGCCACCGACCAGCATGGACCCTGCGAGGGCAGCCCCTGCAAAGAGCGAAGCCGCCGTGACCAGAGCCAGCTCGGAGCGCTCCTTGCTGAAGGCGTCGACCATCATGATGGCGAGCCCCGCTCCGACGAGCAGCAGCAGAGGCGACACTCCCATCAGGGCGTTCATCGCTCCACCTCCGCGTCGAGCGGCTCTGCCATCGCAAGTCCGCGCGCCGCCTCGAGCTTCAGCTTCAGCTCGTCGAGGTCGATCAGGTGGGGTTCGGTGGTCCTGCGGCCTTCGTAGTACCGGACGGTGAAGTCGGTCACGAAGGAGTCCACCGCGGGGTTCATCTTGTCGAGGAAGAACTTCGGGTAGAGACCGATCCAGAACACCATGACAAGAAGCGGCAGGAGCGAGATGACCTCGCGTCGATTGAGATCGCTGAGCGATTCGTTTTCGCTGTGCACTAGCTTGCCCCAGAAGATGCGGAGCACGGCGTGGAGCATGTAGACGGCGGCGAAGATGACCCCCGTCGCGGCCAGCAGCGTCATGATGAACCAGGACGTGCCGAAGCCGATCGACGAACGGGAGAAGAACGAGCCGGCCAGGATCATGAACTCGCCGACGAAGCCATTGGTGCCGGGCAGTCCGATCGAGCTCATCGTGATAATGACGAAGAACAGCGTGTACCAGGGCATCACTTTCGCGAGCCCGCCGAAATCATCGAGCAGGCGCGAGTGCCGTCGATCGTAAATGGCGCCCACCAAGAGGAAGAGCGCGCCGGTCGATATGCCGTGGTTGATCATTTGCAGCATTGCGCCCGAGATGCCGTTCCGGTTCATCGCGAAGAGGCCAAGCAGGATGAAGCCCATGTGGCTGACCGAGCTGTACGCGACGAGCTTTTTCAGGTCGCGCTGGACCCAGGCCGCATACGCGCCGTAGATGATTCCGAAGACGCCGAGACCAGCCAGCACCGGGCCGATGACCTGGCTGGCCACCGGGAACAGCGGCATGGCGAAGCGGATGAAGCCGTAGATGCCGAGCTTGAGCAGAACGGCCGCTAGGATGACCGAGCCGCCGGTGGGGGCCTGGACGTGCGCGTCGGGCAACCAGGTGTGGAAGGGGAACATCGGCACCTTGATCGCGAAGGCCAAGGCGAATGCCGAGAACAGGAGGTACTGCGGCACGGCCGGCAAGACCAAGTTGGAGAGCTCCTGCAAATCGAAGCTGTAGTGCCCGGCGAGCTCCCTGTAGCTCGTGACCAGGTAGAGGATGGCGACGAGCATGAGCAGGCTGCCGACCATCGTGTAGATGAAGAACTTCACCGCCGCGTAGACGCGGTCCTTGCCGCCCCAGACGCCGATGATCAGGTACATCGGCACCAGCATCAGCTCCCAGAAGACGTAGAACAAAAAGAGGTCGAGCGCGACGAACGCGCCGAGCATCCCGAGCTCGAGGAGCAGGAACGAGAAGGCGTACTCTTTGACCCGTGTCGTGATGCTCCCCCAGGACGCGTAGAGCGCGATGGGCGAGAGCAAAGTGGTGAGAATCACGAGCCAGAGCGAAAGACCGTCGATGCCAACCTTGTACGAGATCCCAAACGACTCGACCCAGGTCATCTGCTCGAGCAAGCGATACCCAGGCTCGGAGTAGTCAGCGAAAATCAAACGAAGGCTGAGGATGAATTCGACCAGCATCGCCCCGATCGAAAAGCGCTTGATCACCCCTTCCCAAGGTCGGGGCAGCAGAAGCACCACCACGGCGCTGATCGCGGGAATGACGAGGAGCCAGCTGAGGGAGTGACTGTTCATCTGACCACCTCGGAGCGGGCCGGCATCAACGAGGCATGGGAAGGCGTCTCCTCGATCCAGAACGGCAAGGCGATCTCCTTGCTGTCACGGCGGCTGTTGCCGAAGGCGTTGCGAACCTCGACAGTCGCTTCGACGATGGGCCGGGCGTAGACGCGCGCCGGGCCGAGACGGCCGCCCTTGCCCATCGGCAAACGCATCTCTTTGCTTCCAGCGAGCAAGGTCGGGGGATCTGGCCTGCGGAACACCAATTCCTGACCGTCCACGCGGACCTCGAAGCCCACGTCGTCGCGCGAAAGGGTCGCGGCGGGAGCGACGGCTTCAATGGGTAGCCGCATCCAGTCCTTGCCCACGTCGATTCTTCGCTCGACACCGGAGCGCGCATTGCTGATGAACACCGCAGCGCCGCGAACGTCGCTCTGGGCGTACTCGAAGTTAGTCTCGGGGGCATGGGCCCAGCCGGTTTCGAACTCGCCGTCGGAGTTGGCATCCCAGCGGTACTCGTAACCGAGCCCAAGGGGGGTCGTGAGCTCGACCTTGCTGCCCTCGAACGCGGCCTCGATGTGCGAATGCGGAGTCCAGAAGAAGGCCAGCACCGCGACGAAGCCGACGACCATCACCGCGCCGTACATCTGAACGACACCGTTCTGCAGCCGAGCAAAGATACGAGCGGTCTCGCGCACGTTGAAGCTCGGCCACTTGGTCATCAGCGCATCGACGAAGGTCATGTCGGCGTGGCCCGCGACAGTGGCCACCTTCTTGATGGGGTTGACGATGGTCGCCGCATAGAGCTCGTCGATGCGCCATTTATCGAACGCGAGCTCGAACAGGCGCTTGGGCATGTTCTCGGCCAACGCATCGGTGCTCTTGTTGCGGTAGAGAAGCCAGGCCGCGCCGATACCGACGGCCATGGCCCCGAAGGCGAGCCCCGAAGCGAGGTTCACGATGTGCATCTCCTCGGGAACCGGCTGTCCGGCGACTGACGAATGCATCCAGTGGCCCCACCAACTGTAGAGATGCGTCCCGGTGATGGGCATGACGTGCGGGAGCCCCAGGAAACCGACGACGAGCGCGCCGATGCCGAGCACGATGAGCGGAATGGTCATGCTGGGGGGCGACTCGTGCGGATGCGCGTCGTAGGGATGGTCACCCGACTGGTCGGCGCTCCGGTACTCGCCGGTGAAGGTGAGGAAGTAGAGCCGGAACATGTAGAAAGCCGTCATCACGGCGGCCAAGGTGAGCCCGATGAGGGTGAACCAGCCGACGGCGTGTTGAAGCGCATCGTCAGGGCGGTAGATTTGGGCAGCCGCACCGAGGAGGATCTCGTCTTTCGAGAAGAAACCGCTGGTGAGCGGGAAGCCAGCGATGGCCAAGCAGCTCGCCAGGAAGGTCCAGCGCGTGATCGGCAGAATCTTCTTGAGGCCGCCGAGCTTGAAAATGTCGGCATCCCCGTGGGCATGGACCGCGTGCATCACCGAGCCGGCACCGAGGAAGAGGCAGGCCTTGAAAAAGGCGTGGGTGAAAACGTGGAAGAAGCCCGCCGCGAAGAAACCAACGCCCACTGCGGCAAACATGAAACCCAGCTGGCTCACCGTGGAGTAGGCGAGAATCTTCTTCATTTCGCGCTGGACGACCGCGATCGATGCCGCGAGGAGCGCCGTCAGGGTGCCGGTGACCGCGATGATCGCCATCGCCACGTCGGAGGTGATGAAAAGCGGGGAAAGCCGGCAGCAGAGGTACACGCCCGCGGTCACCATGGTGGCGGCGTGAATCAGCGCGGAGACTGGGGTCGGGCCGGCCATGGCATCCGGAAGCCAGACGAAGAGGGGGATCTGCGCGCTCTTGCCGGTGCAGCCGAGGAAAAGGAAGACGCAGGCAACGGTGGCAAGGCTCGGAACGACACCGAGGATCCCAAAGGGGAAGTTGGGCCGGAACTCTCCGGCGACGGCGGCGCTGTTGATGTCGGCAAACTCGAACGAGCCCGCCACACCAACCAAAATGAACATGCCGACCAGGACGCCGAAGTCGCCAATGCGGTTGACGACGAAGGCCTTGCGGCCGGCAGCCGCATACACGCGGTTCTCGTACCAGAAGCCGATCAGCAGGTACGAGCAGAGGCCGACGCCCTCCCAACCGACGAACATGACTGGCAGGCTGCTCCCGAGAACCAGGATCAACATCGAGGCCATGAAAAGGTTCAGGAAGCTCATGAACCTCGGGTAGCCCTCGTCCTCCCCCATGTAGCCGAGGCTATAGAGGTGGATGAGGCCGCCCACGCCGGTGACGACCAGGGTCATGACGCCGCTGAGCGAGTCCATCACGAAGCGGACGTTGATCGGAACCAGGTTGCCGCGCGGAAGCTTCAAAGAGAACCACTCGTAGAACTGATAGGTAAGCGTCGCGTGCACGTCGTCGTGGCCGCTGAGGCCGTAGAGCTCGACGAACGCGGTGACGGCAAGCGCGAAGGAGACCGCCACGGAGCCGAGGCCGACGAAGGTGACCAGCGCCTTGGGCATGTAGCGCCCGAGCAGGCCGTTGATGATCGCTCCGCCCAGAGGGAAGAGGATGATCAAAAGGAGCAAAATCTGCTGACTGGCTTCGTCGTGCATGGGTTCAATACTTCAGCAGCGTCGCGTCGTCCGTATCGATCGTCTTCTTGATGCGGTAGTACGCGATGAGAATCGCCAAACCGACCGCTGCCTCCGCGGCTGCGACGGCGATGACGAAGAAGGCAAAGACCTGGCCGTCGTGGTTCTCCGGGTTCACCCGATTGAAAGCAAGCAAGACCACGTTGACGGAGTTGAGCATGAGCTCGATCGACATGAGCTGAATCAGCATGTTACGGCGGGTCAGGAACCCGGCAGCGCCTATACCGAACAAGACCGAGGCAAGCGCCAGATATGTGCCGATTCCCATGGCGCTTTACTCCGTGCGGCTCCGCGCAATGGCAATCGCGCCTACGATCGCGACCAGGAGCGTGATCGAAATCACCTCGAAGGGGACTAGCGCCTGGCTGTAGATCGCCATGCCGAGGCCCTCCACCGTGCCGAAGTCATCCGAAATCGCCCCCCAGGGCTCATCGAAGTAGGCCAGCGAAGTCGAAACCGCCAAGACGATGGCGACCGTCACCGCAATGCTCAAGGTTCGCGAGGCCAGACTTCCCTGAATCGCGTCCACCTCGGAAGCGGGACCGATGAGCATGATGACGAAGACGAACAGGACGACGACCGCACCCGCGTAGACCAGCAGCTGCAGCGCCGCCAAGAGGTGCGCGTTGAGCGTGAGGAACATGCCCGCGAGCGAAATGATGTGGACCAGCAGGCCGATCGCTGCCCGAAGGGGGCGACGTGACGAGATCGTCATCAGCGCGCCAGCGATGGCGAAGATCGAGGTGGTCACGAAAAGAATGGTGCCGGGATCGGTCACGCACCCCCCTGTACCATGGCGCGAACGCTCTCGTCGTGCCGGACGCCATCGGGGACACCATGGGTCGCTGCTTGCATGAACTCTTCACGGAACTTCTGCACCATCCCGAGCATCGGCATCGCCGTGCCATCGGCGAAGGCGCAAATCGTGTTGCCCATCATGTTGTTGGAGATGTTGACGAGAAGCTCGACATCCTCGGGCTTGCCGCGGCCCGCGCAGAGATTGTCGAGCACGTCGACCAGCCAGCCGGTCCCTTCGCGGCAGGGCGTGCATTGGCCGCAGGACTCGTGCTTGTAGAAGCGCATGAGGTTGCGACAGGCCTCTACCATGTTGACCGTGTCGTCCATCACGATGGCACAGCAGGTGCCGAGCATCGTCCCGAGCGCGCGATAGGTGTCGACGCCCATCGGGACGTCGATTTCGCTCTGACCGTGCCAGTCGTGAAGCGGATGATTCTCGTCGGGCGCGTCGACTTTGCGTCGCGGATCGAGCACCGGAGTCGAAGAGCCGCCGGGGATGACCGCCTTGAGCGGGCGATCGCCAATCATGCCGCCAGCGTAGTCGTCGATGAGCTCGCGCATGGTGATTCCGACGGGCGCTTCGTAAAGCCCCGGATTCTTCACATGACCGCTGACACCGTAGAGACGGATACCGCCGTCACCAGGAAGCCTGCTCAGCGCGGACCAGGCCTCTCCGCCCATTTCCACGATGTCGGGGACCGAAGCGATCGTCTCGACGTTGTTGACGATGGTCGGCATGCCGAAGGCGCCTTTGACGGCTGGGAACGGTGGCTTGAGCCTCGGTTCGCCGCGACGCCCTTCGAGCGAGTTGAGGAGCGCCGTCTCCTCACCGCAGATGTACGCGCCGGCTCCCGAGTGGACGTGAACATCGATGGGATGCTCTACGCCAAACGGACGCTCTCCCAGGTAGCCCGCCTTCCGCGCTTCGGCGACCGCACGCTCCAGCCGCCCGATCGAGAAGGCCAACTCGCCTCTGACGTAGATGTAGGCCAGGTGCGCATCGATCGCGAAACAGGAGATGATCGCCCCCTCGATGAGCCTGTGGGGGTCCAAATCCATGATGCTGCGATCTTTGAACGTTCCGGGTTCGCTCTCGTCCGCGTTGATAACGAGGTAGATCTGCTCGCCCTCCCGCCGGTTGAGGAAGCCCCACTTCACGCCGGCGGGGAATCCAGCGCCGCCGCGGCCGCGGATGTTGGCCTTCTTGACCTCTTCTTTGAGCTCGGCGGGCTTGCGGGTCGTGAGCGCTTCTCGAGCGACCCGGTAAGCACCGGCGCGTTCCGCATTTGCGAGCTCCCAGCTCTCTTCGATGCCATAGCGGGCGCTCAGCATCGGCTTGATCGATTCGCTCATGATTCTTCGCCCGTCTCTTCGGCCGGGCCTGGGCGTTCAGAGGCAAGCCGGAGGGCCTCCGCACTCGGAGGCGGTGGCGCCGAGCTCAAGCTGCCGCCAGTAGCCGTGCTCGGGGCGCGAAAGCTCGCGAAGGTCGAAAACTCGGCCGCCGCTGCATCGCCACCCTTGCTCGCGTGCGCGTCGATGATGCGGTCCAGAAGCTCCACGTCGAGGTTTTCGTAGTAGAAATCGTTGATCTGGACCATCGGCGCCTGCCCGCAAGCGGCCAGACATTCGGCCTTGAGTATCGTGAACTTGCCGTCCGCGCTCGTATGGCCGGCGGTGCATCCGAGCTTGGTCTCGAGGTGCTCCTGGATCGCTTTGCCGCCACGCAGGTCACAAGAAAGCGTCCTGCACACCCAAACCACGTTCTCCCCGACCGGCTCGTCGAAGAACATCGTATAGAAGGTCACGACACCTTTGATGATCGACGTCGACAGTTCTAGGCGCTTCGAGACGTATTCGATGACGTCGGGGCTAATCCAGCCGTTCTGTCGCTGGCAGAGCCACAGGACGGGTAGGAGCGCCGCTCGACGCTCGGGATAGCGGGTCAAAACGTCGTCGACCTGTTGTTCGCGTTCCGGCGTAAGCGCAAAAGCCATGGCGGGGCGACCGGACGCTAGGCCCGTGGGGCTCCCCTGTCAAGCTCGGCAGAACAGTGGTAACTCCCGCCCGTCATGACCGAAGACGAAGCTCAGTCCCCCCCGCTGAATATCGGCCTCTGGGTCGGCTTGGGATGCCTTGGCGTCCTGGTCCTGTCCTGCTGTCTGCTGACCTTTTGGCTGCAGTCCTATGGTTTGCGATTCATCCTCGGACAGGGTGAAGGCACCAAGATCTGGATCTCGCGAGTGGTCCTCGTCGGTGCCCTCGAAGGGACGCGAAAGACCTGCAGCGAAGGAGTGATCAGCGAGGACTCCCTGCCCTGGTTCCACGAGTCCGTGCCCTCGGAGACTCGAAACCTGACCTGCTCAGTCGACGAAGCGATGCTCCAGACGCTCGCCAGCGCGGAGCAGGGTTCGGCCATTGCACTCGTTCATACCGAGCGCGTCGGCCGGGCATCGGAGCTCGGCCTGGACCCGACTCTGTGTTTCGAGCACCAGACCGATGATCTGAGCGCGATCGGATGTTTCTACATCGAAGGCAACGCCGGATCGATCCCGTATCAGATCATCGACTTGAGTCTGACTCCTCGATGACCTCGATCGGCGTACGGCGGTAGGCCACAGTCAGCCCTGCGCTGCCTGGGTAGTCGCGCGGACGTAGCTGCA
>Ga0316197_10001760_pt1 | contig 15408 bp, 12 predicted proteins | sample OudBiesiAoxic_MG_FD_204939 | JGI IMG/M metagenome (GOLD analysis project Ga0316197, IMG submission 204939) | Coastal sediment microbial communities from Oude Bieten Haven, Netherlands - site A oxic | ecosystem: Environmental > Aquatic > Marine > Coastal > Sediment | place: Netherlands...
GCCACACGATCGAGGACGGAGACACGGTCCTGGACGACCAGGGTGTTCAATCGTTTGCGCATGGTCAGGCTGCCGTCGTCGGACAGCAGCGGGCTGACGACGTCGGCGGCGTCGGCCAGAGCCTTGTAATAGACGCGGAAGGTGCGCGCCGCGATCGGATCTTCGACGTCGGTCTGCGCGTACACCACACCGGTCAACGAGCCGGCGAGGATCGACACCACCAGAACGATACGCGCGGCACGGCCGATCGCCGTCGGAGCCAGACGTGTCATATGTCGAGCCTCTCGTCGAAGATCATCACGATCTGCGTATCACCGACCGTCAGGTCGTAGACGTCGGCATCGGCCGGGGTCATGACCTCGATTCCGCTCCCCGCGAATTCGTCCGGTTGCACCACCGAGGTCCCGGCCACGATCGGGCGTTCTTCCACGCCCGGCCGCGAGACCAGGTATCCCCCGATCACGGCCGTCAGCAACACCGAGGCGGCCAGAGATGCCCAGCCGAACCCGGCCCGACGTGCGGCCGGTCGGGCCTCGACCGCGTCGATGGCGTCGTTGATTCTCGCGGTCAACCCGTCGAGGGAGGATGTGGGTACCGAGTCGATCTCGAGCAGGGCGAAGGCCCGCGAGGGGTCGGCGTCGAGCCAGATCGAACGGCACGGGCCGCAGTCGGCGAGATGGAGCAGGACCTCCCTGCGCTCGACATCCTCGAGTGCGTCGAAATCCGACAACCGCTGCCGCCCTGGATGACCGTCCATCAACATCCTTCTTCCCCGTCGCCGCGACTCTTGCGTGGCACCAGGCCGGGGTACTCGCGCTCGAGACCCGCTCGAAGCGTCCGTCGCGCTTGCAGGAGGTGGTTGCGCACCGTCGATTCCGTCACGCCGAGCGCCGCCGCGATCTCCGAGGTTTCCTGCCCTTCGATCTCGCGCAGGACGAAGGCCGCGCGCTGACGCGGGGCCAGCGCCCCGGCCAGGCGAAGGAATGCCTGCTGTAGCCGGCGCCGATCGATGCGCTCCTCGACCGAAGTCTTCTCTACGGCTTCCAGTTCACCGGGCTCGTCGGGCAACGGCTGAAGCATGCCGCGAGGGCCTCGGGAGCGGAGCATGTCGATGGCGGCGTTCACTGTGATTCGATACACCCATGTGTCGAAGCGGCGACGAGGATCGAACTGTTCGAGGCCGCGCCACAACTTCAGAAAGACGCCCTGCGCTACGTCCAGAGCGTCATCCATGTCGCCGGTGATCTGGTACGCCGTTCGTACGACGCTCTCTCGCTTGAGCCGGATCAGCTCATCGAAAGCGCGGCGATCACCTGCGGCGGCCGCTCGGATCAGCTCATGCTCGTCTCGCGAAAGCGGCATCCGCAGAACCGGGCTCCCCACAGGCAAATCTGAGGCGAAGACCGCCGACTCGTAATTGTTACGGATCGGCCGTCAATGGCGTCTAGCCCGACTTGCCTGCGAATAGCAGAAAATCAGGAAGCCATTACTTTAGCAGCAGATAGGGGGTCAGGTGCCAGACTGCAGGACCGCCCCCGCCGCAGCCGCCCGGGGGCGTCTCTGGGGCGTGTCCAGGGGCTTACCGAGCAGGACCGCGTCGAAGACCTCGCGCACGTCACGCACGTAGACGAATTCCAGGTCTCGCCTCGAGGCTCGCGGGAGCTCCTCCAGGCTCTTGCGGTTGGCCGCCGGCAGCACGACCGCCTTGATTCCGCAGCGCCTTGCGGCCAGCACTTTTTCCTTGATCCCCCCGACCGCGAGGACGTTGCCTCTCAGGGTGATCTCGCCAGTCATCGCCACCTTGCTGCGGACCGGGCGGTGCGTGAAGGTCGAGAGCATCGCGGTGGCCATCGTGATTCCGGCCGATGGTCCGTCCTTGGGAATCGCACCCTCGGGGACGTGAACGTGCACGTCGCGGCCCTCGAAGAAACCCGCGGGAATCCCGAGATCGGCCGAGCGAGCGCGAGCGTAGGACAGTGCGGCCTGCGCCGACTCGCGCATGACCTCTCCCAGCTGGCCGGTCAGGATCAGCTTGCCGCTGCCGTCCATCGTGGTCGCCTCGACGAACAGCACGTCGCCGCCCGTCTCGGTCCAGGCCAGACCGGTCGCCACACCGATCTGATCGTCGAGGATCGCCTCTTCACGTCCGGGAGGCGCGGCGCCGAGATAGCCCTCGAGGCTGGATGCGATGATGCGGACTCGCTTCTTGCGACCTTCCGCCACCTGCCGGGCGACCTTGCGACACAGAGCGGCGATGCCCCGCTCGAGATTACGCAGGCCGGCCTCGCGCGTGTAGTCACGGATCAGGGCCTTGATCGTGTTCTCCGACAACTCGATCTGTTCCGACTCGAGGCCGTTGCGCTCGATTTGCCTCGGCACGAGGTAGCGCTCGGCGATGGTCAGCTTTTCTTCCTCGGTGTATCCCGACAACCGGATGATCTCCATCCGGTCGCGGAAGGCAGGCTGAATCGGGTCGAGCAAGTTGGCGGTGGTGATGAACATCACGTCCGACAGGTCGTAGGGCACGTTGAGGTAGTGGTCGCGGAAGGTGTGGTTCTGCTCGGGGTCGAGCACCTCGAGCAGCGCCGACGACGGGTCGCCGCGGTAGTCGGCGCCGATCTTGTCCACCTCGTCGAGCATGAACACCGGGTTGTTCGAACCGGCCTGGTGCAACCCCTGGATGATCCGGCCGGGCATGGCACCGACGTAAGTCCGGCGGTGTCCGCGGATTTCCGCTTCGTCCTTGACGCCGCCGAGCGCCAGTCTCACGAACTTGCGATCGAGCGCCCGTGCGATCGAGCGCCCCAGCGAGGTCTTGCCGACGCCGGGCGGGCCGACGAAGCACAGGATCGAGCCCTGGGTCTTGCGCTTGAGCTTGCGCACGGCGAGGTACTCGAGGATTCGGTCCTTGATCTTCTCCAGGGCGTGGTGGTCGTCGTCCAGGATCTGAGCCGCCTTGACCAGGTCCAGGTTGTCCCGCGTGACCCGGCTCCAGGGCAGGCTGGTCATCCAGTCCAGGTAGTTGCGCACCGTGCTGGCCTCGGACGAGTCCGGGTGCATGCGCTCCATTTTTTTCAGCTGACGCTCGAACTCCTCCGTCGCCTCGGCGGACATCTTGAACTTGCTGGCCTTGTCGCGGTACTGGTCGATCTCTTCCAGCAGCTCGTTTCCCTCTCCGAGCTCGCTCATGATCGCCTTCATCTGATGGCGCAGGTAGTACTCGCGTTGCGAGCGATCCATCTCGTCGCGGGCCAGCGAGTCGATCTCGCGCTGCATCGACAGCAGGTCCAGCTCGCGTTTGAGGTATTCGTAAATGCGCTTCAGGCGGGCGACCGGATCGAGGGTTTCCAGAACTTCCTGGGCTTCCTCGACCTTCAGTTCGAGATTGGACGACGTGAGGTCGGCCAGACGTCCCGGGTCTTCCAGGTTGTTGGCGATGACCATCACTTCGGACGGGAGGTTCTTGCCCAGGCTCGACGCACGCTCGAGCAGTCGCTTGACCGACCGCATCAGCGCTTCGGTCTCGATCGAGTCCGGGTCGTGATCCAGATCGGTGACGCGTTCGATCTTGGCCTGGAAGAACGGGCTCTTGCCGGTGAACTCGTTGATGCGAGCCCGACACACTCCCTGGACCAGGACACGGATGCGACCGTCGGGCAGCTTCAGCATGCGCATGATCACGGCGACCGTCCCCACGCGGAACAGATCTTCCGGTCCGGGCTCCTCCTCCGTCTTGTCGCGCTGTGCCGCAAGGAGGATCATCCGGTTTTCCGACAGCGCCTGATCGACGGCCTGGATCGAGATCTCTCGGGCGACCGACAGCGGGGCGATGATGAACGGGTAAACGACGAGATCACGAAGCGGCAGTACCGGCAGCTCGCCGGGAATCGCCAGTTGCTCGTTGTCTTCTGTCCGGATCTGGGAAGTGTCCGTCATCCTGCGTGGACCTCGATGGGTACTTCTTCGCCTCGTCGGTTCGGTACCTTGGGAAAACTTATGCGCAGGAGGCCGTTATTCAAGACCGCTTTGGCTTGGCGCGTATTGACCGGTACGCCGAGATGAATCACGCGCCGAAATGTTCCGAATCCGCGCTCGGCGACGTGGAATTCCGCTCGGCCGTCCACCTGCGGTCGATCCTTTTGGCCCCGGATGATCAAGTTGCCTCCATGGACGGCCAGCTCCAGCCGGTCCGGTTTCACGCCCGGCACCTCGACGCTGAGCAACAAGTCGGAGTTCGTCTCGATGATGTCGGCATTGGGCATCCAGCTGCCCACTTCATCCTTCTGGCCCAGGTCCAACAGGTTGTCGAACAACCGGTTGATCTCGCTCTGGATGCGGGCCATCTCCATCAGCGGCCCCAACGTCGTCGACATCGAACTCTCCTTTCGCACTTACTTGCGGGTTTCCAACAGATCCTTCAGTTCGGCCACGAACTCCTGAACGTCCTCGAAACGCCGGTAGACCGAGGCGAATCGGACGTAGGCCACCTTGTCCAGCACTTTCAATCGATCGACGACCATCTCGCCGATGACTTTCGTCTCTACCTCGCGATCCCCACTGTCCTGCACCATCTGCTCGACGTCGTCGGCCAGTGTCGCGAGGTCCTTGGCCGAAACTGGCCGTTTCTCGCACGCGCGGTGCAGGCCTGCCATCAACTTCGCCCGGTCGAAGGCCTCCCGACGGCCATCCCGCTTGATGACGAGGTACGGAATCTCCTCGATGCGCTCGTAGGAGGTGAAACGCCGGCTGCAGTCCTGGCACTCGCGACGGCGTCGAATCGCGTCTCCAAGACCGCTTTCGCGGGAATCGACGACCTTGTCCTTGGTCGAGCCACAGAACGGGCACTTCACGGCGTCTCCTCCACGACTTTCTCGGCGATCGGGCCGGTCCCCTCGGTCGAGCCCAGCTTGCGGATCTGTGCGGCCGAAGAAACCAGCTCCTTCCACGAAATACCGTCGGTCCACAACAGGACCGTGCCGAGCAAGATGACGGGCACGACGATCAGGAAATGCATCAGGAACGCGGCGCTGACGGCCGTGACTTGCGAGACGCCGAACAGCATCAATCCGACCTTCATCGCACCGTGGTACGAGCCCGCGCCTCCGGGGGTCGGAACGGCCACGCCCAGTACGAGCAACGGCTGGATGACCAGGATCTGCCCGAAAGAGACGTCGGCACCCGCCGCCTGGACACCGGCCCAGGTCGCCGCGGCGATGGTCAGCCAGGCCATCAGGCTGTAGGCGGCCAGCTGGATCGCCAGACCCGGCGAGCGCAGCGCCTTGACGCCGCTCGAGATCGAGATCATCGTGCGCCCGACCCAGCGGATTGCTCGATGTCGACGGTCGAGCCAGCCCTCGAACCGCTGACCGGCCGAGGACGCCAACAGCATGAGCACGGTCACGCCGGCGACCATCGCGGCCATGGTCACCGACCCCGTTCGGATAATGGTCTCCCACTCGGCGGCCTCTCCCGTGAGCGGAGTGATCCACGTCCCGATCACGAACAGCACGACCACACTCATGCCGTCGAGCATGCGGTCGGCCACGATCGACCCGATACACGGGCCGAGTGGAACGCGCTCGCGAGCGCTGAGCAGCATCGGGCGGACCAGTTCTCCCAGCCGCCCCGGCACCACCCACGAGGTCATGTAGCCCACGATGATGGCAACGAACATCGGACGAAAGGGAATGCCGGGTTGGAAGGGAGCGAGCAGCACCCTCCAGCGCCAGACGCGGAAGACGTTGTGGCCCACATTCAGCACGACGCTGACCAGCATCAGACCGAACGAGGCCTGTTTCAGTTGCCCCCAGACCGCAGCCGGGTCGGCGCCCCGGAGCACCCACAGCAACAGTGCGACGGCCAAAAGGATCCCGCCCAGGTACTTTGCAAGATCCTTCACCCGTGTCGTCCCCCGAATTCGTTCGTTCCCGTGGGAATCTAGGCTAGTCCAGAGAGTTGGTCAACAGCCAGAGGGCGATCTTTTGGCGAATGCGGGTCAACTTCCGCGCGGAGAGACCCAACTTGACGCCCAAGCCGACCATCTTCCGCGAAAACCATGGGTGCCGATCACCTGGAATCAGGCTCGGCGGGACGCACACGGGCGGTCTTGGAACGCTTGACCACCACGGTGCCCATGGGTGCCGCTCGCGGCTTGCGCACATTCTTTCGCGGGGTCCACTGGACGTCCGCCCATTCCTGACTTTGGGCCTCGCTGAACCAGGCCGCCGCGGCGGCGGCCTGCCGGAGCGAGCTCTCCGGCGGCTCCTTCAACCGTTCCTCGTTGCGAAGGATCACGTGAGCACCACGGCATCCCTGGGCGTGGAACCAGAAATCATCCGGAGAGGCCAGTTTGAAGGTCAGTCGATGATTCTCCCGAGCACCACGCCCGACCAGGAGCGTCAACCCGTCGTCCGTGGTGAAGATCCGCACGCCCTCGAGGCGCGGCCGATCCAGCCGCGCCGTCTCCCGCGAGCGACGAGTCGCCTGCAAGCCGACGGGGATTCCTTCCGATCTCATCGCCGCCGCCAGATCCTCGATCGCGTCGAGGCCCGATGTGTCGTCGAACTTGTCCGCGAGTCGCTCGAGCCGCGCCCTGCGTTCCCCCAGGGATCGCATGCGCGCCTCCGCCTGTTCGAGGCCGCGCTTGGCCCTACGGTGCCGACGGAAGTGTGCCGCAGCGACCTCCTGCACGGAGAGTCCGGGCTCGGCGGGGACGAGCAGCTCACCACCGTCGGAAGAGTACGGGTCCGGCACGCGAACGGCCTCTCCCGCCCGCCTGGCCCGCCCCAGTCCGGCGAGCAGTGCCTCGCCCCAACGTCGGTACCGCTCGGGGTCCTCGAACGACTCGAGATCGCTCTCGGCCTTCTGCTCGGCACCCCACACCCGATCCCGCTCCTTGCGCAGCAACTCGCGCATCCCAGCGGCCCGCGTCTCGACGATCTGGGCCCGCTCCAGGGCCTCGTAGTACAGGCCCGCCGTCGCCGACGCATCGGCCCGTTGGACCAGCGAGGCGTCGCCTGCCGCTGTCTCGCGCGGAGTCCACGGCAGCAGGGTCACGTCGTCACTCGATAGTCTCCCGTCTTCGGCTGCCTTCAGCAGATCCTCCGGGCCGGAGATCGCCGGATCGTCCTGCCCTCGTTCGAGCCTCAGCAGACGCTCTGCGAGAACCGTCCCCACCGACCGGGCCGTCTCGCGGGCCTCGTCGACGACGAGATTCGCCCCCGCGGTACCGATTCCGAAGAAGTGCCTTCTCAGCGCCTCGAACGCGGATTCGCCCTGGGCATCCAGATCCTCCACGAGGCGGTCGATCTCCCCCGCAGTCTTGCCGAACGGCATGGTCAACCGTGCCGGCAGACGCGGGGACGCGTAAACGGCCCCCTGAGCCAACCGCTCCTGGGCGGATCTTGGCCTACGCGCCGTCGCCAGCGTGCGTCCCTGCGCGTCGAGCATGACGAGGTTGGCGCCGTGCGTCGCCAGTTCCGCGATCACGGCGTGCCCATCGGCAAAGTCGAGGCGAACGACCCGGTCGAAGGTCGGCTTCGAGACCGTCTCCAGCACCGCTCCGCGCAGAAGCTTACGGGCCAAGGCTCCGACCGGCGACGAGTGGTTCCCGCTGGCCACGGGCCGGCCGGCCGGCCGCCCGATCCAGGGGAGTTCGGGACGCAGTGAGATCAGGAGGGACCGCGTCCCCTCCGGCACCTCGAAGATCCAGCGCGACCGGTGATGCGATTCGTCCCTGACGTCACGCAGCACGCTGCGACCCAGGGATGCCCCGAGCGCCTCCGCCACGCGGATCAGGACCAGGTTGTCCAAGCGTTGTCTCCGCCATCACAAAAAAACCCGGCCTGTCGGCCGGGTCTTTCGCGAGCTACATCGAAGGCGAGCCCCTCGTCAGTGCTCGGTCTTTGCCTTCGTGCCCTTGAGGCATTCTTCCAGGGCCACGTCGATCTGCGATTCCACGTCGTCGGGTTTCTTGCCACTGGCCTCGGCGAGTTCCGACACGAGCAGGAATCTCGCACGGTCGAGCATCTTGCGCTCGCGGTAGGACAGGGGTTTGACCTCGTTGAGCATGGTCAGGCTCTTCAGGACCTCGGCCACGGCCTTGATGTCCCCGGTCCGCATTTTCTCCGAGTTGGCCTGGAAACGGCCCTTCCAATCGTCGTAGGTCGTGACCTCGCCTTCCCGCAGGGTCTTGATCACACGACTGGTCTCACGACGGGACAGGACTTTGCGCAATCCGACTGCGGCCGTGTTCTCGACGGGAACCATGACGGTGCTGTCGGTGGCGACGATTCTCAGGCGATAAAAGGCGGACTCACTACCCCCGATGGCGTGCTGTGCGACCTGCTCGATCACTCCGACGCCATGGTTGGGATAGACGACCTTGTCTCCGACTTTGAAACTCAAAAGATGCTCCCCTCTATGGACTGGTCACAAGAAAGACAGGGGTAGAAAAGATGTTCACGCGCCCCTTATAGTATCGATAATTACAAGATATGTCAACAAGTTAAGGGATTCGGGCCTCAAACTGCAACACTTTCGTTGCCATTTGACCATGCTCCACGGGCTCAGCCATCTCGCGAAGGGTCGCCGGGCCTCTCGAATCGAATCAACCGGCGAACGAGCGCCTGCTCGTGCATCGGCTCGAGGCGATAAACGAGCGAAACCCACGGGCCGTCGTGACATCGCCGGACCGCGGTGATCACGAAGTGTTGGCCATCGATCTCCAACGTCGCAATTTCGTCCCAGTCCGGTTTGGGTCGGCACGTGACGACCTCCCACCCCTCCCCTTGGCGTTTCAAGCGGTCGGGGCGCGGCGGGCCGAGGGGCTTCAGCTCCTTCCGCTCGTCGCTCCGGCGGCGGAGCGCCTGAACGGAGCGCAGGGCGACGAACACTACGGGTTCTCCGACGGCTTCGCGTGTGATGACAAAGGCGCACACACGAAGGAGACCGACCAGGGCGAGGTATGCAAAGGGCCAGGAGACGGGGTGGATCAGCCAGACGAGCCAACTCAGGATACCTGCTCCGCCAAAGTCCCCGGACGTCAGACCGGGCTGCCAGTTCTCGATCATGAAGATCGAAACGCCCATCGACGACGCACGCATGAAGGCCAGACCGGCCCACATATAGGTCGCGAGGCCGATGCCCCCCTGGAGCAATCCGAGCAGGAACGAACACAACGGCGCGTCGAGTCCGGTCCGGCGCGCCAACCGGTCCCTTTCGGGCGACGGCAGCAAGGCCAGCAGGAAGCACTGCCCGATGGCGAGGGCGGCTGCTCCGATAGTTCGCATCGCTCCCCGGTGGGCACGGGAAAGTGGGGGCCCGCGATTCGTGTCTTCGATCGACTTTATCAACGAACGTCGGTGAGATACTATCTCTTGTGTCAGCCGGAGTGGCGGAATGGCAGACGCAGGGGACTCAAAATCCCCCGCCCGCAAGGGCGTGTGAGTTCGACTCTCACCTCCGGTACCAGTCGTATCAACGACTTACGCCGAATGGCGCTCACGGTTCGTGCCCCCCTTCGTGCCGGACTGTGACGCATCGTGACGAATAATCTCGGCGAGTTTGCTCTCTGCCTCCCCGAGATGCTGATCGGCGCGGTGGGTGTACCGGCTCGCCGTTCCACCTGGAACCGACGCTCCCCTAGAATTGGATTGGAAGCCGGGTCAGCAGAATGGCAGGATAGGATTGATTTGATCGAAGGGAGAGATGAGACATGCATTGGTCGAGGATGATGACTGGTTCGATCACGATCGCCGTCATCTCGCTGATCGGACTGAGCGCCTGCAACGAACCGGACAACATGACCAGTGGCCCTCCGGCCCTTCAATACGGCCTTGACGAGACGTGCGACGAGACTCGAGACGGTGTCAGGTTGGTTATGTATTACGACGCACCGAGCGAGACCTTCCTCGGCACGCTCGGGAACACGACTGAGGACATTGTGCAGCAAATCAGAGTCCGACTTCGTCTATCCAACGGAGCCGATGTTCTGACCCCGCACTTCCCCCTCGATCCCGGCGAAGAAGACGATGTCTTTTTCGACGTGAGTCAGGCGAGGAGCTTCACCACGTGGGATGCGTATCCCGTTGTCGGCCCCTGAGCGTCGGTCTTCGATTCGAGGACTGGTCGGCCACCCCGGGGGACTTGCTTCGCCCGTCCAAAGCGTGCTCGGACACTCACCGATAGGCCCCTTCGGGACTGTGCCATAATGTGACGGCCTGCCGGGATCGGCGCGATGGGCGCGACGATTCGGGGGGAAGGGCGTGTGAGTTCGACTCTCACCTCCGGTACCAATCCCGATTCGAAGACGATGCCCCGCGCCGGGAGCAACGCCAGGCTCCGCAGGACCCACCTGGAAAGAGCACGGAGGTTTCCCCCTTGGCATCGACCGCCCCGCCGCCGACCGAGACCTGGCAACTCGGAGACATCTTCGAGAGCGAAGACGCGCTGCTGGAATCGAAACGGAACCTCGAGGCCGAGATCCCGACGCTCGACCAGTGGCAAGGCCGCCTGACGGAATCTCCCGCGGTTCTCGCCGAGGCGCTCGATCGGATCACCGACGCCTACCGTCGTTTCGCGGCCCTGCGGTGCCACGCCTCTCTGAGGTCGGACGAGGACACCCGGGTGGCCCGTCACCAGGCCGTACGGCAGGAGATCGATCTGCTGGCCACCCAGCTCTCGAGCCAGGTGTCCTACCTGCGGCCGGAGATCCTGAGGCTGGAGCCCGAGCGCCTGGAGGAATTTCTGGCGACCGAACCGCGCCTCGAAGATCACGCCTTCTTCCTTCGCGACCTGATCCGTCAGCGGGCCCACGTGCTGCAACCCGGAGAGGAGCGGATTCTCTCCTACAGTGGCCTGCTCACCGGATCGGCCGGCTCGCTTTACAACGTTCTGCACAATGCCGAGATGCCCAGACCGAGCGTCACGCTCGAGAGCGGAGAGAGTGTCCGACTGACCCCGGTCAACTTCCGTATGCACCGGTCGTCGCCCAACCGTGACGACAGGAAGAAAGTGTTCGTCGCGAACTACGAGGGCTACGCCGCACTCGGCAACACTCTGGGCCAGAACCTTTTCAACGGCACCAAGGGCCACCTGTTCCACACCCGTTCGCGCGGCTACTCGTCGTGCCTGGCCGCCGCGCTCGACGGCAGCAACATCCCCACCGATGTCTATCGAAACCTGATCAACCAGACTCGCCGCCGGCTGCCTGTCCTGCACCGCTACTTCCGGATTCGTGCTCGGGCCCTGGGCCTGGAACGACTCGAGTATCACGACCTGTATTGCTCGATCGGCCAAAGCGAGCCTCCCCGGTTCACACCCGACGAGGCCCGACGCACCGTCTGCGAGAGCCTCGAGCCGCTGGGGCGGCGCTACCTCGATTCGCTCCACACGGCGTTCGATCGACGGTGGATCGACTGGCACCCGGCACCGGGCAAGCGCTCGGGAGCGTACGCCACCGGTTGGGCCTACGACGCGCACCCTTTCGTGCTGCTCAACTTCACCGGTGACTTCGAGAGCGTCTCGACCCTGACCCATGAAATGGGCCACGCGATGCACTCCCATTTCAGTAACTCGACGCTGCCGTTTGCCACCGCGGACTATCCCGTGTTCGTCGCCGAGGTCGCCTCGACGCTGAACGAGGCGCTGCTGTCTCGACGCATGCTCGAGATCTCCCCCGAGGCCGACCAGCAGATCTTCTTGCTGGGGAGCTACCTGGACACGCTCCGCGGAACCCTGTTCCGCCAGGCGATGTTCGCCGAGTTCGAGTTGGAGATTCACGAACGTGTGGAGCGTGGCGAGGTGCTGACGGGTGAGTCGCTGGGCGAGATCTATTTGGGACTGCTGCGCGACTATCACGGTCATGACGAAGGGGTGATGACGATCGACGACCGATACGCCGTCGAGTGGGCCGCCGTGCCGCACTTCTACTACGACTTCTACGTCTATCAGTACGCGACGGGTATCGTGGCGGCCAACGCGCTGGCCGAGGCCGTGACCTGCGGGCCACCGACGGCGGTCGAACGTTACCTGACCTTCCTCGCCTCGGGCGGCTCGGACTACGCACTCAACCTCCTGCGCAAGGCAGGCGTCGACCTGGAAACGTCGGAACCCTACGACGCGACGTTCGATGCGGCGGAACGCCGACTGGACCAGCTCGAAGACCTGATTCGATCACGGTGAAGCAAACGGCAAGCACGGTCTCGCAGCCTCTGATCCCGGAACGACCATTGACGGTCGGCCTGGCGGCATTGTCGTTGTTCGTGCTGGCGTTGATCGTTCACGTCGTGACCTTCGCGCAGTACCGCGCGGACCCGTTCATGACGGTCTACGTGTCGGACGCGCTGTCCTACCACGAGTGGGCGCAGCGTATCGCCACCCACGGGCTCTCACCCGAACCGGTCTTCTATCAGGCGCCGATGTTCCCCCTCGTGCTGGCGGCGATCTACCGTCTGGGCTCGGCCGACAGCGCAGGCTACCTCGCGACCCTGCTCCAGGTCCTGGCCTGCTCTGCGGCTGTCGCACTGCTCGTTCCGCTCGGGCGCCTTTACCTCAGATCGACCGTTGCCGGAGTTGCGGCCGGGCTGCTCGCCCTGGCCTACGCTCCGGTGGCGTTCTACGGCATGAAGCTGTTGCCGATACCGCTGGCCCTGCTGACGCAGGCGGCAGCGCTGGTCGCGATCGGCCTGGCCCGGGAGGCGCGGCGTCCCCCGTTGGCCGCTCTGGCCGGAACCGCCACCGCTCTCGCATGCCTGACCCGCACCGAATTCCTGTTGTTCGTCCCGGTCGCCGTTGTCGCGATCTACGCTTCGACTGCGCACGCGTCCGGCCGGCGCCGGTGGGTGGCTCCCCTGCTGTTCCTGGCCGCGTTCGGTCTGACGCTGGCGCCCGCCACCGCTCACAATTTCTCCCGCGGCGACCGGGTGCTGATCTCCGCTTCGGCCGGCGAGAACCTGTTCATCGGGAACCAGCGTGGCGCGGACGGCGGTCACACCCCGTTGCACGATCAGGCCGGCGACCTGTTCTCCCAGCGGGCGCTGGCCGAGATCGTGGCCGAAGAAGAACTCGAGCGACAGTTGCGTCCGTCGCAGATCTCAGCCTACTGGCGCTCACGCGCCGTCGGGGAGATCCTGGCCGAGCCCGGTGGATGGCTGGTACTCGAGGCCAGGAAGCTGTGGCGGATCGTCCATCCCGGCGACCCGACCGACATGTACTCGCTGCCGCTCGAACGCGGCCATTACCTGACGGCGCTCTACACGCTTCCACTGTCGAGCTGGGGCCTGTGGCTCCTCGCGGCGATCGGCGTCTACCTGGCATCGAAGCGTTTCCCTTCGACAGCCTGGCCTCTGCTGGCGTTGCTCTTCGTCCACGTTGCGGTGCTGTTGGCATTCTTTGTCAGCACCCGGCTGAAGATGCCGTTGATGTTCTTCCTGACGCCCTTCGCAGGTCTCGCCGTCATCGAACTGTGGCGCGATTGGAAGCAGGCCTCGCGACGGCCGGTGATCGTCATGGTGGCGGTCGTGCTGCTCGTGACTTCCGTGCACTGGGTCTTCTTTCTGCGACCCTCGGTTCGCGAGGAGTTGCGTCTGGTGTCGGTGCTCTCGCGAGAATCTCGCCTGGACGAGGCTCTGACCCTTCTCGACCCGTTGGTCAACGACCCCGACCCCGACCCGGTCGCGATCGATCACGCCGGCTGGATCCGCTCGAAGAAGGGTGACCTCCTCGCCGCGCAGCAACTCTACATGCGGGCTTTGGACCTCGGTCTGCCCTCGCCCTCGCGCGAAGCGCAGACGCACAGTCGCCTGGCGTCGGTCCTGGAACGGCTGGGCCGGATCGAGGATGCGGGTTCAAACCACGACGCGGCCGTCGCGGTGGCCCCGGACAGCGCCGGAGCGCACCACGAACGTGGGATGTTCTTGCTGCGCCAGAACCGGCCGATCGAGGCGATGGCCGAACTGCGGTCGGCGGCGCGACTCGCTCCCGGTTGGGACGAGCCGCTCAGGATCCTCCGCTCGCTGGGCCTCGACACGAGCGATGCCGGGGGAAACGACCTCAGCGTGCCGGCTCGACCCTGACCGTGCGGCCGACGGTGTCCACCACGACGCGCCGCCCCCCCAGCACGTCGAGACCGAGGAAGCCCGCGAGCTGCACGCCACCCAGGTGACTGCGCAACGACAGATCCGTCGCCCGCAGCACCCCTTCACCGCTATCGAGCCCCTGAAAGGTCAACCGAGTTCCTCGCACGAGGTAGGCCTGCCGGATCGAACCTCCGTAGCCACGCAGGTTCGCGTCCTGGTCCAGTTCCGCGCCAGGCGCACCTTCGACGTAGGCGAGGTCGAGCACACTGCCCGTCGCCCCGGTGTCGAACAGGAACATCGCCTGCTGCCCGTCCCGCGCCGCGGCACGGACCAGCATCTGTCCCGAGACCGTCCAGTATCTCTGCCCCTCGATGCGTTCGTCGGTGCGCTCGAGCACGAGCTTTCCGCGGGCCAGATCGATCGTCACCCGATACCCGTCGAAGACCGACAGGCCGAGCACCCCGTGGTAGCGCCCGGTGGAATCGAACTCCACGGTCGTCGTGCTGGCCAGGGCGTCGCGGAAGAGCAGTTCCCCGACGCCGAACGTCGAAAAGATTCCGCGTGGAGAGACGTGCCGCTTGTCGCCGCCCCCGCCGAAAGCCGTCTCGACGGACACCTCTTCGAAGCCGCGCTTGCGTGCCATACGCTCGACCAGGAACAGTCCCGAACTCCCGCTGTCGAGCAGCAACCGGACCGGCTTGCCCTTTTCTCCGACGCTGACCTTGACCACCGCCCCGAGCAGGCCCCCGCCGGGCACCGCCACGAGTTGCAGGGGAAGCTCGACGCGGTCGGGACGCGATTCGGCGACCCAGACCTGGCGGTCTCCCAGTGCCTTCAGCATGCGCAGGCGTCCCCGCGCACCTTCGATCCTGTCGGGGTCGTCCCCCTCGGACAGTTCCAGATACCGTTCCAGACGCCGGGCCGCCTCGCCCCGATTCTCCACGGCCTCGGACGCGCGGTAGATCACTCGCCGGTCATCGGGGGCGGTCGCCACAGCCCGGTCCATCCACTCGACCGCCTCCCCGGCCTCACCCTCCGCGACGCTGATCAGTCCCAGCAGTGTCAGCGCCGACGCCGGCACGTCGTCGGCCATCGCGAGGGGTGCCAGCCGTTCTCGCACCTCTGGTAGCTCTCCCGCGCGGTAGAGCGCCTCGCCCAGGGCGCTGACCACCCGAGAGTCCTGGGGGGCTCGCTCGTGAAAGCCCCGCGCCTCGTCCAGCGCCTCTCGCCAGCGACGCAGATCGATCAAGGCGACGACTCGCCCCTCGGCCGCGCAGCCATCGAGCGGTTGGCTGGCAGCCAGCGTCGCGAACTCCTCCGCCGCCTGTTC
>Ga0316197_10001761_pt1 | contig 15402 bp, 12 predicted proteins | sample OudBiesiAoxic_MG_FD_204939 | JGI IMG/M metagenome (GOLD analysis project Ga0316197, IMG submission 204939) | Coastal sediment microbial communities from Oude Bieten Haven, Netherlands - site A oxic | ecosystem: Environmental > Aquatic > Marine > Coastal > Sediment | place: Netherlands...
CGGCACCCGTTTTAATCCCGAGGCTTAGCATCTTCTCCTCGGTGACTTTGCCGACCCCGAAGAATTTTCTGATGGGCAGTTTATCGATGAATTCATCTGCTGCCTCTGGCGGTATAACCGTTACCCCATCTGGTTTATTGAAATCGGAGGCCACCTTGGCCAGAAACTTGTTGAAGGACACCCCCGCCGAAGCGGTGAGTTTATCCGTTCGTTCGTAAATTTTCTGCTTTATTTCCCGCGCGATGATGGTCGCAGAACTCATCCCTTTATGATTTTGGGTAACATCGAGGAAAGCCTCATCCAGGGATAATGGTTCCACAAGATCGGTATATTCACAGAAAATTTCCCGTATTTGTGCTGATACGGATTGATAGACATCAAACCTTGGCCTGATGAAAACCGCTTTGGGGCATAGCCGGTGGGCGGTGGCTGATGCCATGGCTGAATGAATACCGAAATTTCTGGCTTCATAGGAGCATGCGGCAACGACACCCCTTGAATTGGGGCCGCCTCCCACAATAACGGGCTTTCCCTTCAGTGATGGGCAATCGCGCTGCTCAACGGAGGCGTAAAATGCATCCATATCGATGTGGATTATTTTGCGGATGGAGTCCATTACATAAATAACCTGATCACTAGGAACATTCTACCCAATTACCGGATGTGGGTTTACTCGAAAATTTCGTAAAATCTTTGCAGAACGATGGTTTTCCTTTGCCTTGCCTGTCGCCTGGGTCTGTCGCCCCCCCCCCCTTTGTTATAGACGGCTTGTGTTTCGATCATGACCCGTGCCTCCTCCAATGAGAAACTGGCCTTTCAGGACAAACATTTGTGGACTCTTTTCATTCCGAAAAATCTTAGGGACGCGCTAAAATTCGAAATTAAGGGGATCTTACCAGACGGAATCCGATATAGTCGAATATAATGTCAGGCCTCAGACTGTAACGATTGGCTGATCGACAGCTCCTGGCGTCATCGGCCAATCCGCCACCCCGCAGCACACGCTCCGTGCCATTAGGTGTACCCATAGGGTCAGTGACAGAACCTGGCGGATAATGACCATACCAATCTGCACACCACTCCGCGACACTGCCGTGCATGTCATACAGTCCCCATGCATTTGGATTCTTCTGGGCAACCGGATGGTGTGGATACGTATCTGAATTACCACAATACCACCCAATATCACTCAACGTTGAATCATAACCGCAATCACGTATGGATATTTCTCCATTTGCAAAGGCTGTATTGCTTCCGGCTCGTGCAGCATATTCCCATTCCGCCTCAGTCGGAAGTCTGTAATGATGAGCCCCCTCAAGTCTATTCAACTTATGGATAAATTCTTGCGCATCATTCCAGGATACGCGCTCCACCGGACAATTGTCAGTACAATTTATGATATGGAGCGGTGGTACACCCATTACGGCTTTCCATTGCCCTTGCGTAACTTCCGTTGTCTGCAAGTAAAAACCATTTGTCAAAGTTACCCATTGCTGTTTTTCATCACTCTCCCGGCCGAGCTCATCTGAGGGGCTTCCTCTTAAAAAAGATCCCGGCGGCAAATAAACAAATTCCATACCAATACTGTTTGAAATCTTTTTTTCTATTCTGGCGTTATCAAAAGATTTGCCCTCTGTTGATTTAGAAGCGAATGAACAAGCGCTGGTAACCATGAAAATACACATGAGAACATATTTTATTTTGGACATCTTTAATTTCCCTCTAAAGACAGACAACTTTTGTCAATTTCCGGTTTCCAGCTATGGATCAGCCGGTGTTTTTCCATCCAATCCCAGGCCGAGAATCACCAGGTGGTGGGATCGATGTCATTCTTGCCGGAGCTTTCCGATATGTCAACATCCAAGTCCCTGGTCCAGTCATAAGCCTGCTTGCATCTGCGTATGTCGTATCGTAACGGGGCTGAACTAAATAGTGTCCATCTGCTCGTCGCGGATGACCAATAGCTAATTCATAGCCCGTGCATTAGATCAGTGGCTCGGATCAGGTTTTCAGGACCGCACTGTTTTTAAGGCCCTGCCTCATTTGACAACGATACGCACCGCACTTAAACTCATCAAGATGAATGCTCGTAACCTTAGGCGTTTAATCTTTGTTACAAGCCTAACCCGAATATTTCATGAAATCTTTTCACCGAACAGAAAAACAGAAGCAATATCGGGGCATTGGCCAAACTCATGAACCGGATAGCCGAGGGACACTTTGTCCCTCCCCAAGATCTAATGATAGAGCTGAAAAGATCTCACCCTTCGGGTCAAACGGAGGCTCCCATGGTCACGCTATGGCGTGATTGTTCGAGGATTGCGGTAGACTGACGACAGCATCACCCAGAAATGCCTCCCGCTATGCGGGATCACACATCAGATCATTTGATTGAAGATGTGCGATTGACCATAAAAGCCGCTAATTGATGAAATTTCCGGGCTAAAGTAGACTCAAAATTTTCGGGTGTGTAGTGTATTTGAGAGCGACACCTAACTCATAGATAACGTAAAGGAGTGCTTGAAATGGCTAAACGTGTCGTCATCGACACCGATGAATGTGTCGGATGTGAATCATGTGTGGAGTTATGTTCAGAGGTATTTGCCTTTAATGAGGACGAGGAAAAAGCTGAAGTCATCATGCCGGAAGGTGGCCCTGACGATTGTATTGAAGAGGCGATAGATGCCTGTCCGACAGAATGCATAACGTGGGAAGAATAGAGAATTTCTACCTGCCGAACGGGTGGCATTAGGTAACCCCATCGATGGGGGCAAATGCAATAATGCGATACTATAAAAGAAACGAGGAACAATGAAAAAGATTGATCTAACCGAAGATGAATGGCGCCAGCGGCTGACGCCGGAGCAATACCGTATCTTGCGCAAAGAAGGGACTGAACGGGCATTTACGAGTCAGCTTCATGAGAAAAAAGACAGGGGCGTCTACAAATGCGCGGGCTGCGGTACGCCGCTTTTTGCATCGGACATGAAATATGACAGTGGTACTGGATGGCCCAGCTTTTTCGAAACGTTGTCCAGGGTTTTCGAAAAGAAAAAAGATTCAAAGCTATTTCGCTCGCGCATCGAATACCATTGTGCTGTCTGTGGCGGCCATCACGGCCATGTTTTTGAAGATGGACCACAACCTACCGGTAAGCGATATTGCAACAACGGTGCGGCACTTATTTTTGAGGCGGACGAACAGAAAGTTCAGGATGCGTGACGAAATTCTCTGCGTCCTTTGCGTCTCAAGCGAGTGAATACGAGCGGGCGGTGAGTTTATTTCTAAATATCAATGACCTCAATAGTAATTCAATGGATACTGTACTGCACTGCAAAAAACGACAACGTCAATGCCAAATTCGATAAAAAAATCTGAAAACGCCTTCAGAAATTGGGTATGGGTGGTGGTTTTTGCGATTGCCTTTGCATGGGTTGAAAGCGCGGTTGTCGTCTATCTGCGCGAAATTTTCTTTGACGGTGAATTCAGCTTTCCTCTGATCGTCCATTGGGAGGACGGTAAACACGTTATCGATCCGTTGGTCCGAATCGAGTTTGGCCGTGAAATTGCCACAGTCGTCATGCTGGTGGCAGTGGGCTGGTTGGGCGGAAGGAACAAATTTCAGAAGTTTTGCTATTTTATGATTGCCTTTGGAATATGGGACATATTTTACTACATTTGGCTTTATGTCATGGTGAGCTGGCCTGAAAGCCTTATGACATGGGACCTTCTGTTTTATGTGCCGCTACCCTGGGTCGGTCCGGTAATCACACCGGTTTCGATTGCTTTGGCGATGGTGGTGGCCGGCTCCCTCATTATTTATTTTGATGAAAAAGGATATGATATCCGCTGGCGATGGACCGACATGGCTGTCGAACTGTTCTGTGGTTTGCTCATGATCGTGGCCTTCTGCTGGGATTGGAAGAATATTATTCAGATGCCCGGCGATACCGAAAGAACAGGTATTCCCAACCCCTTCGCATGGTGGCTTTACCTGCCGGCATATATATTTTCCGTCATCTATTTTGTCATGAGGTTGAGGCAAATCATTCTGGCTGGCCGCCCCATTCCGACAGGTGAACGACAATCATAGAAAATCTCGTGACTAAATATCACTGCAGGAGAAGTTGATGACATGTTGCCAAAAATATTGGGAGTGATTCTCGGCCTCGCCGCACTCAGTCTCTATGCCTGGAAGTTTAAAAATACTGAGTTATGCCGGCCATGAATCATGCTGACAATTGCCGGCGGTGTAGGTTACACCGCATATTTGATACTAAAACGATTGATATAAACAAGACGCTATTACCGCTATGTTCATCTTCCTCGATACCGAAACCACTGACAGAGGCCCGGCTGACCGGTTGTGCCAAATCGCCTTCAAAACTGAAGACGGCCTCACGGTTGACGAACTGTTCAACCCGGGCATGCCGATCTCCATCGACGCGATGACCGTTCATCACATCACCAATGAAATGGTTCTGGATAAACCCTCCTTTCGGGGAAGCGATGCATGGAATCAACTCCAGGATCTTTTGAAGTCGGACAGCAATGTTATGGTTGCCCATAGTGCGGTCTTCGATGTCGAAATGCTCAAAAAAGAAGGGATCGCGCCAAAGAAGGTCGTCTGCACTTACAAATTGGCCCGTTATTTTGACAAGGATGGGGTGATCCCGCGCTATAGTCTGCAATATCTGCGTTATTATCTCAAACTTAATGTCGATGCCACCGCACACACCGCCTTGGGGGATATCCTGGTTCTCGAAGCGCTCTTCGAGCATATTTATGCCAAGGCGGTTGAAGAATTCGGGGATGATGCCGTTGCCAAGATAATCGCAGTGTCGAATAAACCGGTGTTTTATCGTCGAATGCCTTTCGGGAAGCATAAGGGCCGGAAGATGGAAGAAGTGCCGGCTGATTATTTGAACTGGCTCGCTAAGACCGACCTGGATGAAGATTTAAGATCCACCGTTGAGCATTATCTGAAGTCCTGAGTGATTATTGTCGGTATGTTATACCGCTTTTCAAAAAGATAAATTCTGAAATACAAAAGAGTGGTATAAGTGGTTGCAGATAAAAACGTTCGTATAACGGAACGCATTTTTGGCAACCACTATAATATGGATTGAAGCCGTTCGAATGAATGCAAAGGAATGGGTCGTTTATCTGGTTCGGTGTGCTGACGAATCGTTGTATTGTGGAATTACCAACGATATTGACAAGCGATTGGTTACTCATAATTCAGGCAAGGGTGCCAAATACACCAAATCACGACTACCCGTTGAGGTGGTCGGTGTCAGTTCGAAAATGACCAAAAGTAATGCCCTCAAACTCGAGCGCCACATCAAGCAAGTCCCTGCCGGCAAAAAAATATTTGAATTAAAGTAGGTTCAAGTCGATTGCAGATTATTGAATTATTCAAGGACGTGCCGGTTTACGGTGGGAGAGAGCAATGAATCTGGCACTCATCTTCGCCGCCAGCCTGGTGGCGACTTTCCTCGCTTGGACCATCTGCGGTTTGATCCCTGGCCCGGTGCTACGTGGTATTCTCCGCGCAACGGTTGTCGCTCTTTTTTGCTCACCGGGAATTATCATCGGCCATGGTTTGGCCGTGGTCCCGAGCCTGTTCGCCCTTTACGTTCAGCCCTCGATTGTCACGCTGACGCCAATGCTGGTTGTATGGTTCATCGCTTTGGGAGTCATTTTCGGCGTCCCAGCACTGCGTAACCATCGCAGCGAATGGCCGCCTTCGGGCAAGGACATTTTTCTTAAGACCTATGCTCCGAAATTCTTCTTTTTCGGGGTTGTCGCCGCAGCGCTGATGCTGGCATTGATGCACACCGACCAACGACTTGCCCTCTGGGCGGTGGTGCTCAAGTATGGACTGTTCTTCACCGGTGCCGTTATCAACTTGACACTGTGCTACGGAGCCATCCGCGCGAAGCAAGCAAGCCCATTTTTGACTCCCCTTCTCTTTTCTGCCCCTGCCTTTTTTGTGACCGCACCCATCGTGTCCTTCATGTGGTACGGGGGCGGGGCTATCGGTGGACTGATCGGCAACGGGCGTCAACGCATCGCGGCCTGGGTCTCGCTGGGCGTTTTCATACCCCTCTGCACCTACGCGACGTTTCGAATCTACCTGGCCGCCACGGCAGCGCCTCATGTCAAGATTGGGGGCGGCGTGGCTGGTAACGCAGCGATGGCAGCCGTGTTCGCCGGCGTGGGCATCGTGGCGTGGTGGATGCTGAGGCGGCATGCGCGAGACGAACGATAATGCCCATAAAGAACTTCGTTCAATCTCAATATATTGTCTGGGTTAACTCTATTCTTTCATGAAATCGTATCGGGCCGGCGGTTTATATAACTCCGCATACTGATCAGGATTTATCGACCTGAGTTAGTCGAAATTCGTGGCTGAAGAACGAGGGTTTCGCCAATGGTTTTGAAACCCTCTACATATTGTGAAAATCGCGGCTAGTAACCTTGGGCGAGCGGCATTGTTTTTTCCATGTATTTTAATTCACGCGAAACTTCTCTGTACTCCAAATCCAGCGTTTTCAGTTCAGAACGAATTTCGGACCTTTGCGCGTCATTCAGATGATCCGAATACAGCTCCTTATCTTTTTTGCTTATTTTTCGTTCTAATTTTTCCAGGCGTCGTTGGAGTGAGGCGATTTTCGACTCATGTTCGTGGCGCTCTTTTCCTTTTATGTAACCAATTTTAAAATTCATTTCCAACTCGGCAGGACAAACATTCCGGTATGCCCGGCCCTGGCGTCCAATCTCGTAACCGTTCTCCTGCGAGCAGTATATTCGGATTCCATTATGGTAACCGGTTCGGAAGTTTTCCTCGAATTGCGAAGAACAAACGGATTGATATGCCATCCCCTTGCTTCCCAGTTCAAAGCCTTTTTGCTCTGTGCAGTATGACTTCAAACCCTTGTCATGCCCCTGGTAGTAGGCCTGGCGGTCCGCGTTAATGCCATGCTCCAGGCAGGATTTGGCGCGGTTATGAAAGGCCGTCCGAGGTTTCCCGTGCATTCCATCCATGCGGCCGGTTTCAAACCAGTCTGTCACCAGGCAGTCCTCTTTGGATACGGTTGCGCAGCCAACCAAAATGAGTAAAGTTGCCAGGGTTGAGATGATAACATTATATTTTTGCATAATGCCTTCCTTTTGTTGAACTCATCAGGTAACGCAGGCAAAAAAAAGCAATTTGTGTGTTGAAACGATTCAATGGGCCGATTATACCACTTTTCAAAAAATAAATTCCGAAATACGGAAGGTTGGTATAAGTGGTTGTAGAAAAAAACGTTCGTATAATGGAACGTTTTTTTGACAAACACTATATGTTTATGATCGTCCAAAGAGGAGGAAAACTTTAGGTATAACTAAGTGAGGCCTCGGGGAATTTTCATTAACCGGGAGCGTAGCCGTGCGTCATGTGATGCTCCGGGGGTATCGAGTGTCGCAGTATATTTGCGAATGCCAAAAACCGTGACAATATAGAAGCCATCTCATAAAAGTCTGTTCGCCCGATATCGGCGTTGAGCCCTCGTCTCAAATCCTCGACATACTTGAGTATGCCTGCGGGTTGCGACCCACAAATAAGAATCGATCAGGCGGGGAACCCCGCACAGCGGGGATCCTCGGTCTCGCCTTGATCTCGAACGAAAATCCTAATTTTGAGATCGCTTCTAATCAAACGCATGGCGGTAACACTTAATGGCCTGCCAAACCTAATGCGGTGAATATTGAAAGGAATATATGAATCTTTATCATAAAAACTTCTGGATGGATTTTCTTGGGAGAATTGGGGCACCGATATTCGCCGCGACTCTGGTCGGTTGTCTTTTATCGGAACAAGTCACTTATATCCACGGCCTGCTGTTGCTCATTGGAATTACATTTATGGGTATCAGCCATTGGTATGAATAATATCAGGCAAAAAAATTATAGCAGGTATTCATCTGACGGTTTTCCTTAAGTATTACGAGTTATTTGATATTATGTCACTTTGAATAGTCCATCCAATCGGTTACAAGCGTTACCCTTTGCAAGACACATCTCGGTCAACCGGTTTCCCGCCGCCCCATCTCGACAATTTTCTGTGCATATTTCTGACGCAATCGATCCAGCACTTTCCCATCGATTGATCCCTTCCAGGTGCTGATATCTGTGAATCGCTTCGGAATCTCTATCGAGGTTGGATCGTAGCCGGTTGATAAACGGATTTGCCACCGGTGTCGCTGCAAACCCTGCGACACTTGCGGTATGGTCTCTGCGAGGGTGTCGTATCCCACTGAATTGAGGCACTCTGCCAGGAGTTCTTCCTTGTATACACTCCGGGCAAAAAGACAGGCCACCATCGACGTCAAAAAAACCCTTTCCTGCTCGTCTTTGACCAGGAATTCGACGGCATCGTCCGGGTCTATTGCTTCGAATTTCTGATCGTAGGAGTAGCCGCTGGAGTCAAGGTGCGAATGCCGGAAGCCCAGGGCCTGGGACACGAAATAAACCTCGCCGGTGGCGTAACCGGCCATTTCCTGGCCCAGGACGCAGGCAAACTCACTCCCCCCATATCGGCCGGCGGCCTTTGCGGTTCCCTGAGCCAATAACTGGTAAAATGCATTCGATCCCGCGGCAAGGTGGCGGACGGCCTCAGTGTAGATCTTGGCTTCTCCGAATCTCAAGGGAACCAGGGTGTCTTCTTCCTTGATAATGCCCTGTTCCAATGCCTCGGTAGCCCAGGCCAGGGCGACCCCTGCGGACATCACATCGAGCCCGGTCTGCTCGACGGTGTCAAGGATATCGAGCACGGCAAAAGGATCGATCACGCCGAGCATGGCACCGGTGGCAAAAATCGGCTCGTAGTCGTAGGCGACCTGGCGATAGAAATACTGATTGGGTTCCATGAACTTCTCGCGCACGAAACCAACATGGATGCATCCCACCGGGCAGCCGGAGCAGGCCGTGTTGCGCAAAAGGGTCCGCTCCGCAAAATTTTCTCCAGTGATGGCTTCGATTTTCGGATCGGTCGTCTGCTGCAGGTTACGGATCGGCAGGGCTTTCAATCCGTTCAAAACGGCGACATTCGCGGCTGTCCCCAGGTTGTGGTACTTGTGCATCATCTCGGTGTCAGTGAGTTGCAGGTGCACCTTCTGGAACAGCTTGGCGTATTCCTTTCCCTTCGGAAGCGCAAATGTGCCGTCACCCTGAATGACGATGCCTTTGAGGTTCTTGGCCCCCATCACTGCCCCACCCCCCAGCCTTCCAAAATGGCGGTAAGTATCGACGTTGATGCCGGCCATGGCAGAGCCCCGCTCACCGGCAAGACCGATCCGCAGGATACTGCGGTGCCCGGATCCCTTGAACATGCGCCGCAACATCTTGCCGGTGGTCCCCACGTCCTTACCCCACAGGTAGTGAACATCCTTGATCTCGAGATGTTGCGACCCGATGGAAAGGCAGACCGGCCGCTCGGCCTGGCCGGTGACCACAAGGGCGTCGAGATCAGCAAAGCGCAACGAAAGAGCGCTTCGGCCGCCGGCATGACTTTCGGCATATTGATCATGATACGGAGACTTGAAAGCGCAGACGGTCTTGCTCATCAAGGGAAAGTACCCTGTGAGGGGGCCGATAGCGAAAATGATCGGTTGCCGCGGATCGTTCCAGGGCTGATCCACCTGCCCATAACGCTCGAAAAGGGCCGCTGCCAGGCCGCTGCCGCCCACGTGCACATCGCGTCCTTCCACCCTCTCGATAGTGCCGCGGCCGATGGAAAGATCCACAACGAGCACTCTGAAATTATCCCGGATCATGATGCCGCCTCCTTTGGCTCCTCTGTCGGACCCGACGTGCCGGGCACATCGACCAATTCAAGGCAGTCGTGCGGGCAGAACGGAACGCAACGGCCGCAATGGATACAAACAAACGGCTCGCCTGTTGGATCGAGATAGATGGCATCCACCGGACAGGCTTCATCGCAGGCACCGCAGCGAATACACAGGCTTTTTTTCACGACCACACCGCCGCCCTTGCGCTGGGAATAGGCCGCCGTGGGACAGGCCGCCGCACAGGGCGCAGGATCGCAGGCAAGACAGGGTTTGGCTTCGAAACCGGTGGACAACCCGCCCGAGGACAGGATACGGATGCCGGCCGTATCCCAGGACAGGCGCTTGTGCACCAGCCGGGCACACGCCAGGGAACAGGCGTGGCAACCGATACAACGCTCCATTCTCGGGGTGATCAATATCTTCATCGGGAACCCCCTGATCGGACTGAAATGACGAGATTCAAAAAGACCTGAAAATCCTGGAAGATGGGAACTTTCTATAGGTACAGGCGAGTGTGGCAGGAATGCATTGGTGTGTCAATAACCATACAGGGTCGCAAGATTTTGCAATGGTCGTGGATGGCATTTCAACAGCACGCGTAAAATAAATCCCCTAATATTTCAATGAAAGCGATCTGAAGCAATTCCGGAAGACATCGGCCGTGCAGTCGTTGACTATATTTTGCACCAATAGTAAAGGTTTTTCAATTTGCAAACAAGGAGGTTTTCCGAAATGAAACCGACCGTTTTTCTGGAAAAGGTGGCCGACGGCGCACCCGTCGCCGACCAGGTCAAAGCGCTGTCAGCCGTGCTGGCGGCAACACGGTTTGCGGAACGGCTGCACCGTCTCGACATGCTGGCCGTCAAAGTGCACGTGGGTGAAATAAACAATACCACCCACGTCAAGCCCGAACTGGCGGCCGCGGTCGTCAAAGTCGCGGAGACCGCCGGCGCACAGCCCTTCATTACCGACACCGCCACCTTGTACAAAGGCGAGCGGGAGAACGCCATCAAACACACGATTCATGCCTACCGCCACGGCTTTCACTATCGCCGGACAGGCGCACCCTTTATCGCGGTGGACGGCCTCAGCGGCACCGACGAAATGGAAGTAACCATCGACGGTGAACTCCACGAGAGCGTCAAAGTGGCCGGCCAGATTCTGCTGGCCGATGCCATGGTCGTCATCAGCCATGCCACCGGTCATATGGGCAGCGGCATCGGGGCGGCAATTAAAAACGTCGGAATGGGACTCTCGTCTCGCTCCGGGAAAATGCGCCAACACAGCGCCATCACCCCGGAGGTGGAACCAGACAAATGTGAAAACTGCGGTAAATGCCGCAAATGGTGCCCCACCGCTGCCATCAGCGAACAGGAAGGGGTCTCCTACATCACCCAGGAGAACTGCATCGGATGCGGTGAATGCCTTGCGGTTTGTCGTTACGGGGCCGTCAAGTACGACTGGGAAATCGAGTCGGCCGTCCTGCAGCGGAGTATGGCCGAGCACGCCGCCGGAGTGGTGCGACATTTCGGCGCTAAGGCCGTTTATCTTAACGTGTTGGTCGAAATGACCCGGGACTGTGACTGTCTGAACAAAAAACAGAAAAAAGATGTGCCGGACATCGGTGTTCTCGGCTCGACCGACATCGTCGCCATCGATCAGGCCACCCTGGACCTAACGGCCCGCGCCCACGGCACTAACCTGGGCGAAAAATTCCACCCGGCTCTCGACCCGGCTATCCAGATCGTGCACGCCGAAAAGCTGGGCTTGGGAACTCGAAAATATCGACTGGAAGAAATCCGATAGAAAGGAAGTTCAATAACGCCTCGGAAAATTCGGGGATGGGCACGAGTTATCCATCGTGCGAATGTCTATCCGCGCTTTTCAAAACCTCTCTTCAGAGTGGTAGTGAGTATATGTGCTGTGACGATGGCGGACCTGCTAATTCGCCAGATCCCGCTCGAGGGCTTCGATTTCGCGCTCGACACGGTTGGCCGACGAAGTGAAACGGGCCAACAGTGAATAAGCCACTGGAACCAGAAAGAGGGTCAGGGCAGTGGAAAGCACGACCCCTGAGATGATGACCACTCCGATGGTGAATCGGCTTTCCGCACCGGCACCGGTGGCCAAAACCAGGGGAATGGCGCCGATGGCGGTGGACACCGAGGTCATCAACACCGGGCGCAAGCGAGTGCGGGCGGATTCCAGAATCGCATCCGCTATCGGCTTGCCTTCATTTCGCAGCTGATTGGCAAATTCGACGATCAGGATACCGTTTTTAGCCGCCAGTCCGATGAGCACCAGAATGCCGACCTGGCTGTAGACATTGAGAGAACTGCCGGCAAGATACAGGCCGCCTAGAGCCCCGGCCACCGCCAGTGGAACGGTCAGCATGATTGTTAAAGGATGCACGAAACTTTCGAATTGTGCCGCCAGCACCAGAAACACGATCAAAAGAGAGAGACCGAAGGCAAAAACCAGTGCCCGCGAGGCATCCACGAACTCACGAGACTGACCTTTATAGTTTATGACCGGCGCAGAGCCCAGTTCCTCCCGCGTAATTTTTTCCAGGTAAGTGAGGGCATCCCCCAGGAGATAACCGTCCGCGAGGGTGGTGGAGAGAGTGATGGACCGCAGGCGGTTGAACCGGTTCTTCGCCGCCGAATCGGCGAATTCTCTCAGGGACACCAAACCGGAGAGCGGGATCAGTTCACTCCCGGTTTCCGATCGGACGTAGATGTTGCGGATATCCGTGGGCGTCTGTTTTTGCTCTTTCTTGCCTTCGAGGATCACATCATATTCCTCGCCGCGATCGATATAAGTGGTCACCTTTCGGAATCCGAGCATGGTTTCCAGTGTTCGACCGATCTGAGCAATGCTCACTCCCAAATCGGCGGCGCGGTCTTTATCGATGAAGACCTCCAGCTGCGGCTTGGTTTCCTTGTAATCACTCTCCAGGTTCGAAAGCCCTCTGTTTTCTTGGGCGCGTGCGATCAACACGTCGCGCCACCGCGCCAGTTCTTCGTAATCGCTGCCACCCAGTACGAATTCGATCGGCTTTCCGGCGCCGCCTCCCAGGCCGCGACGCGCCACCGTGAAGGCGCGGTATCCGGGCAGAGCCGCCAGTTGGCGATTGACAGCCGCCATAATCTCCTGCATAGACCGATCGCGCTCAGACCACGGGCTGAGGACCACGATTCCCCGGACGCTGTTGACCTCGTTTGTGCTTGCAAATGAAGCCGGCACCCTCAGCAGCACACGGGTCGCCTCCCCTTTTTCGTAGAGCGGCATCAAGACGCCCTCCATACGCTCCAGCATTTCGTAAGACTTGTCGAACCCGGCGCCCTCGGGACCGTCGGCAATCACGAAGAAGGCGCCGCGGTCCTCCAAGGGAGAGTATTCCTTATCGATCAAGGCGTAGAACAAGGGGATCGATGTTAGAGAGATCGCAAAGATCACGGCGACGACCCACTTGCGTTTCATCAACCCGGTCAGCAAGCGGCCGTAGTGTTCCGAGGTCGCTTCCTGCAGTCGTGACAAACGGCCGTACCTCTGCGGCGTGCCCAGGGGGCGCGCCTTCAAGATCCGGGAACACATCATCGGCGAGAGAGTCAGTGCCACCAGACTCGAGAGGCAGACAGCTCCGGCCAGAGCGATGGCAAATTCCGAGAAGAGCCGCCCCGTGTTGCCCTGCATAAAGGTAATCGGCACGAATACCGCCACGAGCACCAAGGTCGTGGCAATTACGGCAAAGCCGACCTGGCGTGTCCCCTTGAGAGCAGCCAGCAGGGGCGGTTCGCCCTGCTGGATGCGCCGGAAGATATTTTCCAGAACGACGATAGCATCATCCACCACCATGCCGATAGCCAGAATCATGGCCAGCAACGTCAGCAGGTTGACCGAGAAATCCATGATCCAAAGAACGGCAAAAGAGGCGATCAGGGACACCGGCACGGTAAGGGCCGGTACGAGAGTGGCCCGAAAGCTTCCGAGAAACAGAAACAACACCGCCACCACCAGTACGGCGGTGATGGCCAATGTTTTGTAAACTTCTAAGATAGACGCTTCAATAAAAACGGACGTGTCGTAACTCTGAATCAGCTGCATCCCCTCGGGGAGAGTTTTGTTGACCACTTCGGCTTCCCGTTTTACGGCATGGGCCACATCGAGGGTATTGGCTTTGGACTGCCGGACGATACCAAGCCCCACCATGGGGATGCGATTGCCCCTCAGCACGCTGCGGTTATCCTCGGCTCCTCGCTCCACGCGGGCAAAGTCTCGGAGGCGGATCAGGTGGCCGTCCCTGCCTTGCCGGACCACCAACCGCCCGAAATCTTCAGCATTGTTGAATAAGCGGGTCACCCGCACGGTGAACTCTTTGCGGGTTGATTCCACGCGGCCCGCGGGGAGCTCCAGGTTCTGGGCTCGCAGCGCCTGCTCGACGTCGGTAGTGGTGACCTCCTGGGCGGCCATGGCCTGGCGGTCGAGCCAAATGCGCATGGCGTAGCGGCGGGCGCCGCCGACCCACACCCGCGCAACGCCATCCAGCACGGAAAATCGGTCCACAAGAAACCGTTGGGCATAATCGGTCAGATCCAGTCCATCCATGCGATCGCTGACAAGGTTCAACCACATGATGACGCTGCTGTTGGAATCGACTTTGAAGATTTCGGGTGGCTCGGCCTCATCGGGCAGGTTGTCCAGGATGCGGGAGATACGGTCCCGGACGTCGTTGACAGCCGCTTCCAGGTCACGGTCGATATAAAATTCCACCGTCACTTCCGAAATGCCGTCGCGGCTGACCGAATCGACGGAACGGATCCCTTCGATCCCGCTGATGGCATCTTCGACCACCTGCGTCACGCGGGTCTCAACGACAGCGGCGGCGGCACCGGGATATCTTGATTCGACAGAAACCACCGGCGGATCGATATCCGGGTATTCCCTAACCGGCAGTCGGCTGAAGCTGATAACGCCGAACACAATCAGCAATATGCTGAAAACCGTCGCCAACACCGGGCGCCGTATGGAGACATCAGACAGGAACATTGCTGGTCCTCAATTACCCGGCAATTCGACCGGTTTCGCGAATTTCAACCACGTTGACAATGCTGCCCGGCCGGACGCGCGTGAGGCCCTGAATGATTACCTGATGCCCATCCTTCAATCCGCTGATCACTTCCACCTTTCCCGGACTACGCCGGCCCGTGACAATCTCTTTTTTCTCGACCGTATTTTCAGTAGTAACCAATAAAACGTATTTTTTATCCTTCTCCTGGATCACGGCCTCCTCAGGGATAAGCAGGGAACGTGAGCGGTCCTTGACCAGGTCCACGGCCAGCAGCATGCCCGGTTTCAGCAAGCGATCCGGGTTGGGTATCTGGGCGCGAACCATCAATGTGCGAGTTTCCGGATCAACCCGGCTGCTGATTGCGGTCACCGAACCGTCGAATTTCCGATCAGGATAGGCGGGACTGTGGGCGGTGACGCCCATGCCGGTATTAAGAACGCCGATATAAACTTCCGATATGGTGAAATCGAGCTTGATAATTGAGGTGTCATCCAA
>Ga0316197_10001762_pt1 | contig 15400 bp, 12 predicted proteins | sample OudBiesiAoxic_MG_FD_204939 | JGI IMG/M metagenome (GOLD analysis project Ga0316197, IMG submission 204939) | Coastal sediment microbial communities from Oude Bieten Haven, Netherlands - site A oxic | ecosystem: Environmental > Aquatic > Marine > Coastal > Sediment | place: Netherlands...
ATCACGCCCGTGGACGAGGTGACCTTGCGCGATCCGTCCGATTGGCGGCATCTGGGCAAGCCCCATATGCGCACGGATATGATGGCCAAATCCACCGGTACACAGACTTATGGTATCGACATGACGATGGACGGCATGGTGTTTGCAACAACGCGTACCAACCCGGCGCTGGGCGGTGGTATCGTGGGTTTTGATGCCAGCGAAGCGGAAGCGATGCGCGGTATAAAGGCGGTGCTGCCAATCAGCGGTGGGATTGCGGTGGTTGCGGACAATACATGGCGGGCGTTTCAGGCGGCGCAGGCCGTGGCATGCGACTGGGGACCTACGCCCTACATCGGTGAGACAGAGAAACAGTTTGAAGAGGTGGCAGGATCATTCACCGAGGACAGACAAGACAGCCGGTTCAAGGATGAAGGCGATGTCTTGGCTGCGCTGGATGCTGCCGAAGATGTGCTTGAGGCGGAGTATCGCATCCCCTATCTGGCGCACGCGCCGCTTGAGCCGATGAGTGCGATGGTCAAACTGGCAGAGGACCGTCTGGATATCTGGACAGGCACACAGATACCGCGCTTCATGCAGATGTCGGCGGCTGAGATTGCCGGGCTGGACACAGAACAGGTGCATATCCATGTGCTGATGTCTGGCGGCAGTTTCGGGCGGCGGCTGGAAGATGACTATGTTCGGCAAGCTGTCGAAATTGCGGTTCAGATGCCGGACACGCCGATCAAGATGGTCTGGAGCCGGGAAGAGGACATGACCCATGACTTTCCCCGTCCGCTGGCCATTGCGCGCGCCCGTGGCGCGATCTCTGACGGCGCGGTACAGGCGTTTGACCTTTCGATTGCGGCGCCTTCCGTCACGGCGTCTTCGCTGGCGCGGTTGGGGCAACCGGCCATCGGACCGGATGTGGCGATTGTTGCGGGCGCTTGGGATCAACCCTTCCAAATTCCGAATTACAGGGTGACGGGCTACCGGGTGCCGCCAATGGTGCCGGTCAGTTCATGGCGCTCCGTAGGGGCATCGGGCAACGGGTTCCTGCACGAAAGTTTCATGGATGAGCTGTGCCATGCGGCGGGTGTCGATCCGCTGGAAGAGCGGCTGCGGCTGTGCTGGCACGATCCATCCCGCAAAGTGCTTGAGGCGGTTGGTGAAATGTCGAACTGGGGCTCCGATCCGGGTCCGGGACGCGGACGCGGGATCGCCTTTACATTGGCCTTCGGGGTCCCAACCGCGCAGGTTTGCGAAGTGACCCAGACAGAAGACGGTATTCGGATAGACAAGGTTTATGTTGCTGCAGAGGTGGGGCGTGTTCTGGATCCCGTGAATTTTGAAGCGCAGCTTGCCGGCGGTGTGATCTGGGGATTGGGCCATGCGATGAATTGCGAGATCACCTATCAGGGCGGGGTCGCGCAGCAGGACAACTACCATGCCTATGAGGGTTTGCGGCTGCATCAGACACCGCAGATCGAGGTCCGGGGACTGGAGAACGGTGACCAGATCAGGGGGATCGGGGAGCCGGGCGTGCCGCCTGCCGCACCTGCATTGGGCAACGCAATTTTCGCAGCCACCGGCACACGCATTCGCGCCTTGCCGTTCTCAAGGCAAGTGGATTTCGCATGAGGCGGGTGCTCTTCGCGTTGCTCATCGCGGGGACACCGCTGGCCGCGCAGAACGTCAGCCGTGAAGAGGGGCTGGCAGCGTGGGAGCGGATCTATGCCGTTGCCTCGCACCCGCGCTGTACGAATTGCCATGTCGGCGCGCAGGAGGAACCGATGTGGGAGGGGCTGTCCTATGGTCGCGGTACCGCACACGGGATGGGCGTGAAGGCAGATGAAAGCCGGATCGGCGCGGAGAGCATGCCGTGTCGCACCTGTCATGTGACGGCGGCAGGTCGGGAGACACCTGCACATGCGCCAGCGCAGATTGACGATGCCTGGCGTCTGCCGCCGGTGGAACTGGATTGGCTGGACGAGAGCAGTGCGGCGCTCTGTGTGCAACTGCGCGATCCTGAGCGCAACGACGGACATGAGATTACGGATCTGGTGGATCATCTGACCAGTTCGCCTTTCGTTGCCTGGGGGTTTGCACCGGGCGGAGGGCGATCAGCGCCGCCCGGCTCTCCGGTTGAGATGGCACGGGATGTGGCGCTTTGGGGGGCCGCGGGCGCGCCATGCAAGTAACTTATGTGCATTGGGATTGGGGGTTGGAGGGCTTCAGGCTCACCGTTCCAGAGGGTCCGGAGCCGCCTTCGATTGATCCCGTGCATGGCAGAGCGCCATCCGTTTGCCAAGAATAATAGCGGTATCCCGGCAAGCCGGGAGCCTCCGCGATTTTTCTTGGCAAACGGCTGTCCCTCCGCCCTGACGTGCTCAAGCGAAGGCGGCTCCGGACCAGAGGCACGCCGAGGGTGTGCCGGGGGTCGGCAGCGGTGCCAGCACCGCGAGGGACCAGAGGCACGCCAAGGGTGTGCCGGGGGTTGGCAGCGGTGCCTGCACCGCGAGAGACCAGAGGCACGCCAAGGGTATGCCGGGGGGCGGTAAAGGTACCTGCACCGTGAGAGATAGCGCAGGGGCGGGTTTGGTGCGTGGGCAACACCAAAGGCAGTGGCGCAGGTGGAAAGGGGGAACATCACGCGAACATGGTCTTTCCCTTTTTAGGGAATCTGGCTAGGTTATCTGCTATGAGCAGTTTTGATGAAATGGACGCTTTTGAGAGCGCGTCGTTGTCCGCCCGCGCCATGGCCGTGCGGCCGGCACCCTATCTTGATGGGCTGAACCCGGCCCAGCGCGCCGCCGTCGAACAGATGGATGGCCCTGTGTTGATGTTGGCGGGGGCGGGGACAGGCAAGACAAAGGCCCTGACCACGCGGATCGTTCATCTGATGGCGACGGGGCGTGCGCGTCCCAACGAAGTGCTTGCCGTGACCTTTACCAACAAGGCCGCGCGCGAGATGAAAAATCGCGTCGGACAGATGCTGGGTCAGCAGGTCGAGGGAATGCCATGGCTTGGCACCTTTCATGCGATCTGCGTGAAGCTATTGCGGCGGCATGCGGAGCTTGCGGGGCTCAAGTCGAATTTCACGATACTGGATACAGACGACCAGTTGCGGTTGCTGAAGCAGTTGGTGGCTGCCGACGGGATCGACGACAAACGCTGGCCTGCGCGGATGTTGTCAGGGATCATTGACGGCTGGAAGAACCGCGCGCTGACGCCGGACAAGGTGCCGGCTTCGGATGCGGGGGCCTATAACCACCGTGGGGTGGCGCTTTATACGCAGTATCAGACGCGGCTGAAGGAGCTGAACGCGGTCGATTTCGGCGATCTGCTTTTGCACATGGTCACGATTTTCCAGACCCATGAGGACGTGCTCGCGCAGTATCAGCGTTGGTTCAAATTTATTCTGGTGGACGAATATCAGGACACCAACGTGGCGCAGTATCTGTGGCTGCGGCTGCTGGCGCAGGGGCACAAGAACATCTGCTGCGTCGGCGACGACGATCAGTCGATCTATGGTTGGCGCGGGGCCGAAGTGGGCAACATCCTGCGGTTCGAGACGGATTTTCCGGGAAGCCACGTGGTGCGTCTGGAACAGAACTACCGCTCGACCCCGCATATCCTCGCCGCAGCGTCAGGAGTGATTGCAGGCAACGAAGGGCGACTGGGCAAGACGCTTTGGACCGAGGCAACAGAGGGCGAAAAGGTGCGCCTGATCGGCCATTGGGACGGCGAGGAAGAGGCGCGCTGGATCGGGGATGAGATCGAGGCGATGCAGCGGGGCACACGCGGGATGGATCCGATCGATCTGGACCGGATGGCGATCCTCGTACGTGCGAGCCACCAGATGCGGGCCTTCGAGGACCGGTTCCTGACCATTGGTTTGCCTTACCGTGTCATCGGCGGGCCGCGATTTTATGAGCGCATGGAGGTCCGCGACGCGATGGCCTATTTCCGCGTTGTGACCAGCCCCGATGACGATCTTGCCTTTGAGCGGATCGTGAACACCCCCAAGCGCGGCTTGGGTGACAAGGCGCAGCAGAAGATACAGGTGACCGCCCGCGAGCACGGCGTGAACCTTGTCGAAGGGGCGCGTATTCTGTTGGCCCATGGCGGATTGGGCGGCAAGGGCGGCGCACAATTGCGGCGTCTCATCGACGGGATTGACCGCTGGAACAAGATGCTGCGCGGCCCGGCCATGCCGGTTCAGACCGACAATGAGGTGCTGGACGATGAGAGCGGTCCGGCGCGGTTCGAATACGGCCCCCCCGAGATCAGCCATGTGGAACTGGCCGAAATTATCTTGGATGAGAGCGGCTATACCGGGATGTGGCAGAACGACAAGACGCCTGAAGCGCCGGGGCGGCTTGAAAACCTCAAGGAACTTGTGAAGGCGCTTGAACAGTTCGAGAACCTTCAGGGATTTCTTGAGCACGTGAGCCTGATCATGGACAACGAAAGTGACGATGGCGGCGCAAAAGTGTCGATCATGACGTTGCACGCGGCCAAGGGGCTTGAATTTCCTGCCGTGTTCCTGCCGGGGTGGGAAGACGGGCTGTTTCCATCGCAAAGATCCATGGATGAAAGCGGCATCAAGGGCTTGGAAGAAGAACGGCGGCTCGCCTATGTCGGGATCACCCGCGCCGAAGAGCTGTGTACGATCTCTTTTGCGGCAAACAGGCGGGTCTTCGGCCAGTGGCAAAGCTCCATGCCGTCGCGCTTTATCGACGAATTGCCAGAAGATCACGTGGAGGTGTTGACGCCCCCCGGTCTTTATGGCGGTGGCTATGGCGCGGCAGGAATGGCCGCAACGGCCTCGCCCAAGATGCAGGACATGATGGGCTCGGACCTGCATGAAAAAGCGGCCGAAGCGAATGTCTATAATTCACCGGGCTGGCGACGTTTGCAGGCACGCAGCGGCCAGCGTGGCGTCTCGCAGCCCTCTGAAGCGCGGAATGTCGTCATCGATATGAATGCGGTCAGCAGCTTTGTCATGGGCGAACGGGTGTTCCACCAGAAGTTCGGCTATGGTGCGGTGATCGGGATCGAGGGCGACAAGCTTGAGGTCGACTTCGAGAAAGCGGGCATCAAGAAGGTTGTTTCGCGGTTCCTGACCGGCTGCGACGACGTGCCGTTTTAGATCATCCGCGTTTTGTGGCGGGAGAGCGTGCGGGGGTTTCCGGACCGTTTCCTATCTGCCGAAACTGATATTTCGTATTCTTCACCAAGGTTCAGACGCTGCGACATCTATCGCTTTGGATAGGGCCGCGCGAAAAAGAAACAGCCGCACCTAGGGATGAAGGTGCGGCTGCCCTTTTGTCGGCCCGAAGCGTCAAGGGAGGATCGGCTTCGGGTCAGTCTCACGCAGGCGTCCGGCCTCAGGGAGGAGGAAGATGCCTTGGCCTGCATGGCTCAGACGTCTCGCAGGGAGGAGCGACACGTCCGATCTGGTTTAGCGCACGGCGTTGTGCGCTGATTCCTTGGCGATGTAGCGCAGTTCGGACCGTGACAGGCCGAGATCGTCCAGTTCACGGTTGCTCAGCGCGTTGAGCCCTTCAAATGTCTGACGGTACAGGCGGCGCTCTTTGATGCGTGTCACCAGCGTATGGAATGCGGATGCGATGCGTGCCGTGAAAGTGTTCCCGGCAGCGGATGTTGTGTTCATATAGGCCATGATGGCGCCTCTCAACTTTGTTCTTCGTCAATTCGTTCGAGTGGTACTTACGCCTTTAAGTCACGCTTACAACGCACAGGGGGGCAAAGCCGTTATGCAGTGGCTGCATGCGTGACGCTGCGACAACCTATTGTTTTAGAAATAGAAACATTGGCGCCTGTGGTTGGCAGCATTTGCAGGAGGCTGGAAAAGAAAAGGGCGGCGACATCAGGGAGGAGGAAGATGTCGCCGCCAATAACAGACCGTTTCGGGAGGAGGATGAACCGGCCTGGTCGTTCTAAGCGAAAGAACTCGCGTCCTTTCAATGCCTTCATATTTGCCCTTTTTCTGCACTTGCACAATCGTTTTGTTTGCAATGCTGCCATGCGGCAAAAACATGGTGGGTGTGGTCTTTTCCTGTGCAGCCCGCCCAAGAATTGGGCAAAAGGCCGCGCCCCCTTGAACGGGCGGTAGAACCTGTCATTTGGGGTACAGCTATTGGAGGAAATTACATGTCGGTCACCAAAGCAGAGATCGAGAACGCATTGGCACGGGTCAACCTGCCTGACGGACGCAACGTGCTAGAGCATGATCTGATCCGTGCGCTCACCGTTGAGGGTGGCGTGGTGCGCTTCGTGATCGAAGCCCCCAATGCAGATGTGGCGCGCCAGATGGGACCGCTGCGCGATGCGGCTGAAAAGGTCGTGGCAGACTTGCCGGGTGTCACACAGGCGACCGTCGCGTTGACCGCGCATGGCCCTGCCGCGAAACCCGCCGCTCCGCCCAATTTAAAGGTGGGGGGGCACCCAAAGCCACAAGAGGGGCCGACCAAGCCAAGCGGTGTCCAGCGCATCCTTGCAATCGGATCCGGCAAGGGTGGTGTGGGCAAATCCACGGTCAGCTCAAACCTTGCAGTGGCGCTTGCGCGGCAGGGCCGCAAGGTGGGATTGCTGGACGCAGATATATACGGACCCAGTCAGCCGCGCATGATGGGGGTGAACAAGCGGCCTGCGTCACCGGATGGGAAAACCATCATCCCCCTGCATGCCCATGGCGTCACGCTCATGTCCATTGGCTTTATGATGGAAGAGGGCAAGGCGGTGGTCTGGCGTGGGCCAATGCTCATGGGGGCCTTGCAGCAAATGCTGGGTCAGGTCGAGTGGGGCGAACTGGATGTTCTTCTGGTTGACCTGCCGCCGGGTACCGGAGACGTGCAACTGACACTTTGTACCAAGTCGGAGCTGACCGGTGCTATTGTCGTGAGCACGCCGCAGGACGTGGCCCTGATCGACGCGCGCAAGGCGCTGGACATGTTCAAGACATTGAAAACCCCGGTTCTGGGGCTGATTGAGAATATGTCGATGTTCGTCTGTCCTGACTGCGGGTCTGAGCATCAGATATTCGGGCAGGGCGGTGTTGCCGCAGAGGCGGAAAAGATGGGCGTGCCGCTGTTGGGGGTGCTGCCGATTGACCTTGAAACCCGGCTGGCGGGCGATGGTGGCACACCAGTTGCGGCCGGCGACGGGCAAATGGCGGAGGCTTATGCCAGAATTGCCAAAGGTCTAATCGACGGTGGCATGGCCTGATGCTATTGCCCCAGTGACCGCCCTTCGGCCAGATGACCGTAGAGAGTTGTCAGAACGGAGATAAAGATCAGGCCTTCCACGATGAAGATTACTGTCTGCGCCAGAATTGCGATTATCCCCTGATTGGGAACCAGCACCTCACCCAGTAGATAAACACACATGTTCAACCCGGTCAGCAGCAGGGCCAGCCCCCAAAGCTCGTTTCCGATCGGCTTGGTCAGCTCCCAGCTGTCGCGTACCGGCATTGTTTGTCCAAGTGCAGCCGCAGGCAGTACGACGCTGAAGCGCATCGCGATCCAGATAAAGATGACACTTCCCGCAAGACCGATAAGCGTGGCCGCAATCCCGGAGGGATTACCCTGAGCAAGTATGGCCCCCAATACTCCCATCGCCAAGGCGACGGGAATGGCAGCAAGCATTTGAACAAAACCCACCACGATGGCTCGCCACAAGTAGCCAAAGAAAATGGACGCATTGGGTCGCAGGTCGTCGGGTCGTTCTGCGCCGTTCAGCAGCACATGTCGGTGCCAAAGAATTGCCATCAGCGCATAACCGACCAGTGCCACAGCGGCCAGCAGTACGAATGCCAACGCGCTGGCAGGGGCGGGCGGGGCCATCACTTCAGGAGGTGTCTCAAGCATTGTGATGATGTCCGGGGCAAAGAGAGCGATGCCCAGGCTGGCACCGAGCACGAGTAACAGCGCGGGCATCAGCACCCGCAGCGTGGTTGAAACCTCAAAGACCAGCATACGCAACGCGTGGGCCAAAATTGCCAGTGCGGTGTTCATCTGTGTCTCCCGTTTCTTATTAGGGCTGTTGTGGCGACTTGGGTCACGAGACGCAAGGTGCTGCCACTGAGAACGCTCAATCAACGCAGAACGCGGGAAACCATGGGACGTGGCGCGGGATTTGATGGGAAAAGCCGTAGGAAGGTCCGAAAGCCTGCGCTGAAATCCGCCAGAAACGAATCGCTTTTTTCAATTTCTGTTTGAATCTTGGGTAAGATTGCGATTCAAGTTGAGAACAGGATAAGAACATCGGTTGTGGATAACTTGGTGGATGAAAATTTTTGGGAATTAATGGGAAAATTGGGAGCAAAGGCTGATCGCACTATATCTTGTGTATTTTGGAGAATATTGGTCAATTTGTGCTACTAATCTTACGATAGCTCATACCAAATCTTGTTTTTTGACCCTGTGTAGAACCAAATATAGGGATAAAATTGAAAAAAATTGTAGACGCCCATGATTTCCCATGGCATCCCTAGTGCATCGGATGAGAACGGGACACGGGGCACCAAACGACCCCAAATAAAAATAAAACCTAGCAGGTTTCATACAGGCACCTCGCTTTCATCAGACCAAGAGATCCGGCGCGCGGGCGAGCAGACATCCCCCCAGGTGGCGCGCGCAGTCGGACTTCCCCGCAGATGCGGGATGAGGGCGGCGGATTGATCAGTGGCAGCAGATCAATCCGCCGTTTCCGTATCTACCACTCACCGGGGGATTTCGCGGGGGCGCGACAGAATAACAGCGCATTAGGCGCAGGCAGGACGGGACAGTGAGCCGCAGGTTCAGAGGCGAAAGCCACCACAAGGTCGATGCAAAGGGGCGGGTGTCTATCCCGGCCTCTTTTCGGCGTGTGCTGGAGGCGGGCGACCCGAACTGGAAATCCGGCGAAAACCCCGAGCTTGTCATCGTATATGGCGACAAGCGTCGCCAATTCCTCGAATGCTATACCATGGAAGCCATCGACGAGGTTGATGCCAAGATCGACGCGCTGCCGCGCGGCTCCATGGAACGAAAAATGCTCCAGCGTCTGTTTCACGGTCAGTCCTTTCCGACGAACGTGGATGAAACGGGTCGTCTGGTTCTGCCCGCCAAGCTCCGCCAGAAGATCGAGCTTGAGAACGAAGCCTTCTTTATTGCCGCCGGTGACACGTTCCAGATCTGGAAGCCAGAGACCTACGATACGGTTGAGCGCGCCAAAGAAGAAGAATGGCTGGATGAGCTACCGGAGGATTTCGATCCGATGGCCTTCCTAGACGGACCTCCGGGGGAATAAAGACGATGGCTGCTGCGGCCCCGACATCCCCTTCTGCTGCTCCTCATATCCCTGTCTTGCTGCGCCCGTTGCTGGCTGCCATTGCCCCCGTTGAAGGCATCTGGCTGGACGGAACCTTTGGCGCGGGTGGCTATACGCGAGCATTGCTCGATGCAGGTGCTGAACGGGTGATCGCGGTGGACCGCGACCCGCTGGCGTTCGAGATGGCGGCAGAGTGGGCCGGTGCCTACGGCGACCGGATCGTGATGCAGCAGGGCGTGTTCTCGAAGATGGACGAATACGCGACGGACCTCGATGGCGTGGTGCTCGATCTTGGGGTGTCCTCCATGCAGCTTGATCTGGCAGAGCGCGGATTTTCCTTCATGAAAGACGGTCCCTTGGATATGCGGATGAGCCAGGAAGGCCCGTCAGCGGCGGATATCGTGAACAACGCCGAGGAAGAGATGATTGCCAACATCCTTTTCCAGTTCGGCGAAGAGCGCGCCAGCCGGCGTATCGCCAAAGCCATCATCAGGGCGCGCGATGAGGCTCCCATTCAGACCACGTTGCAGCTGGCCCATATCATCGAGGGCTGTCTGCCCCGGGCCAAGCCGGGCCAGAGCCATCCTGCCACCCGCAGCTTTCAGGCGCTGCGCATCGCCGTGAATAATGAATATGACGAGTTGTTTCAGGGGCTTATGGCTGCTGAGCGTGCACTGAAACCCGGTGGGAAACTCGCCGTAGTGACCTTTCATTCCGTCGAGGACCGCATGGTCAAACGTTTCCTGACGGCCCGGTCCGGTGGTGGTGGTAATCCCAATCGGTTCGCGCCCGAAACGACCCGTGAAGCACCCCAGTTCAAAGTGGAAAAGCGCAAGGCCATCGGGCCGGACGCGCAGGAACTTGCGGACAATCCCCGCAGCCGGTCAGCCAAGCTGCGCGTTGCCATAAGAACAGACGCCCCTTCGGGCGAGATAGACGCAAAATCCATCGGCATGCCGATGGTCAAGGGACGATAATACGATGCGCGCGATCCTTTATATCCTGACCTCGTTGGCCGTGATTGGGCTGGCCTTTTGGGCCTATCGCGAGAATTACGCGACCCAGCAGGCCTTGGGCGAAGCCGACAAGCTGCACCAGAACATCCGCGCCGCGCATTCGCGTCTGGCCGTGCTCAAAGCGGAATGGGCCTATCAGAACCGCCCTGAACGTCTGCGCGATCTGGCCGAGATCAACTTTGAACGGCTTGGCCTGCTGCCGTTGCATCCGGACCAATTTGGCATGGTTGATCAGGTCGCTTATCCGCCAGCTCCGCTGTTGCCCATTACGGACCCGATCGATGTCTCAAGTGCCGCAGCCAAGGAGGACCCGCTATGATCCGCACCCCCCTGCGTCCTCTGGCACGCATTCTTGAGGCCCGCCAAAAGGGCGAGAATCCCGACGCCATTGAGCGCGAAAACAAACGTATCCGGCATGAGCAAATGCGCGATTCCGCACGGCTTAGGGCGGAGGGGCGGTTGTTTGTCCTTGGTGCTTTTTTCTTTTGCGCTTTTGCTGTTGTCGGGGCGCGTATGGGGTTGCTTGCCACCACCGAACCGGTTGAGCCGCGTGCCCATGCGCCAGGCGCAGTCATTTCAGCAAGCCGCGCTGATATTGTTGACCGTAACGGCAATATCCTCGCCACGAATTTTGACACCCACGCGCTGTACGCCCAGCCCAAACACATGGTCGACCCGGTGGCCGCTGCCGAAGGTCTGGTCAAAGTTTTTCCTGATCTTGACGAGGAAAGGCTGATCAAGGATTTCACCGGCACGCGCAAGTTTCTGTGGATCAAAAAGAAAATATCGCCTGAACAAAAGCAGGCCGTCCATGATATCGGCGACCCCGGCTTGCTGTTCGCGCCCCGCGACATGCGCCTTTATCCCAACGGCTCACTGGCTGCACATGTTCTGGGCGGCGCAAGCTACGGCAAGGAAGGGGTGCACGCCGCCGAAGTCATTGGCGTCGCAGGCGTTGAAAAGTATTTTGACGATTACCTGCGTGATCCCGCCAACGGGAATACACCACTACAACTGTCGCTGGACTTGACCGTTCAGGCCGCGGCAGAGCGCGTGCTTTGGGGAGGCATGAAGCTGATGAACGCCAAGGGCGCTACCTCTGTATTGATGGACGTAAAGACTGGCGAGGTGGTCAGTGTCGTATCCCTGCCGACCTTTGATCCCAATAACCGTCCACGTCCAGCGACCGAAGGGGACGCCTCCGACAGCCCGCTTTTCAACCGCTCCGTTCAGGGCGTTTACGAGCTGGGATCCGTCTTCAAGATTTTCGCTGCGGCACAGGCCATCGAACTGGGTCTGGTCAATGCCGATACGATGATCGACACCAAGGGGCCGATGAAAGTGGGTGGTTTCAAGATCGGTGAATTCCGGGGCAAGAACTACGGCACGCTTTCTGTGGCAGATATTATCGTGAAGTCCTCCAACCGGGGTACTGGCCGCATGGCTTTGCAGATCGGCATCAAGCGGCAGCAGGAGTTTCTGAAATCGCTCGGCTTTTTTGAGGCCACGCCGTTCGAGATCGTCGAGGCCGCAGGCGGCAAGCCCTTGTTGCCCAAGCGCTGGACCGATCTTTCCTCGGTCACCATTTCATACGGGCATGGTCTTTCAACCTCGCCTATGCACCTTGCTGCGGGCTATGCAGCCATCGCGAACGGCGGGTACAGGGTGTCTCCTACACTGCTGAAGCAGGAAGGTCCGAAACTTGGCCCCCGCGTGATGTCCGAACGCGCTGCGCGCGACGCCCGCACGATGCTGCGCAAGGTGGTTTCCAAAGGAACCGCGAGTTTTGGTGAGGTGCCCGGGTATCATGTCGGTGGCAAGACCGGCACGGCGGACAAACCCAAGCCAAGAGGGGGCTATTACAAGGACAAGACGTTGGCCACTTTCGCGTCGATCTTCCCGGCGCATGATCCAAAATATGTATTGATCGTGACACTGGATGAACCGGTTGAGACATCCGGGGACAAGCCGCGCCGGACTGCAGGGTGGACTGCCGTACCCGTAGCCGCCGAGATGATCCGCCGCATTGCACCGCTTTTGGGCGTGCGACCAACTGTTGAACCTGTCAAAGAGCCCGTGATAACGCTAACCAGCAGCAACTGACAAAAGAACACCGCCCCATGAGCATCAGGACCGTTTCGCTTTCATCGCTTGGCCTGACAGCACGGGGTGGGGCCAATCCGCAGATCACCGGGCTGGCCGTCGACAGCCGCGACGTCAAAGAGGGATACCTTTTTGCCGCAATGCCGGGGTCACGGGTACACGGGGGCGAATTCATTCAGTATGCCCTGCGCATGGGCGCTGCTGCGGTGCTTACTGACGCAGAGGGCGCGCGCATCGCGGCAGAGGAAATCGCGGCTTCTGACGTTGCTCTGGTCATCACCGACGCCCCGCGCGAGGCGCTGGCGCTGACCGCGGCGCTCTGGTTCGGCAAACAGCCCGAAACCATCGTCGCCGTGACCGGAACGAACGGCAAAACGTCGGTTTCCACCTTTGTGCGGCAAATCTGGATCGAGATGGGCCTTCCGGCTGTCAATCTTGGCACTACGGGCGTCGAAGGGGCCTGGACCGCGCCCTTGGCTCATACCACGCCAGAACCTATCACCCTGCACCGGGCGCTCGCGGAGGCAGCCGAATACGGCATCACCCATGCGGCGATGGAAGCGTCTTCTCATGGTCTTGACCAGCGCCGCCTTGATGGCGTGACGCTGCGTGCAGCTGGGTTTACGAACTTCAGCCAAGACCACCTTGATTATCACGACTCCTTCGAGGCGTATTTCGACGCCAAGGCGGGGCTCTTTGCCCGTGTCTTGCCCGAAGATGGGACCGCCGTGATCAATATCGATGACCCCAAGGGAATTGATATGGTCGCCATCGCCAAGGCACGGGGCTGTGAAGTGATCACCGTAGGTCGCGATGGTGGCGATCTGCACCTGACGGGGCAGCGCTTTGATGCGACAGGACAGGATCTGCGGTTCGAATGGCGCGGCAAGACCTATCAGAAGCGGCTTGAGCTGATCGGCGGATTTCAGGCTGAAAACGTGCTGCTGGCCGCCGGTCTGGTCATCGCCTGCGGTGCCGATCCGGCCGAGGTGTTCGATACCCTGCCACAGTTGACCACGGTGCGGGGCCGGATGCAGCTTGCCGCGACGCGTGACAATGGGGCGGCGGTCTTTGTCGATTACGCCCATACGCCTGACGCGGTTCAAACCGCGCTCAAGGCGATGCGTCCGCATGTGATGGGCCGTCTGGTGGCCATCGTCGGCGCGGGCGGGGACCGCGACCCGATCAAACGGCCGCTCATGGGGGCGGCGGCGGCCGAAAATGCCGACTTGGTGATCGTGACAGATGACAACCCCCGCTCCGAAGATCCGGCGGTGATCCGGGCGGCTGTCTTGGAAGGTGCGCCAGAGGCCACAGAGGTGGGCGACAGGGCCGAAGCGATCCTGCGGGGGGTAGACGCCCTGGGCCCCGGCGACGCATTGCTGATCGCAGGCAAGGGGCATGAGACAGGGCAGATTGTAGGTGATGATATTTTGCCCTTTGACGATGCGGAACAGGCGAGCGTGGCCGTGGCTGCTCTGGACGGGAGAATGGCATGAGTTTGTGGACTAGCGACGAGGCCGCGGCAGCAACGGGTGGACGGGCTGTGGGGGATTGGGCCTGCAATGGCGTGTCGATTGATACACGCACGCTGGAGCCGGGCGATCTTTTCGTGGCCCTCAAGGACGTGCGTGACGGGCATGAGTTCGTCGCACAAGCCCTCGAAAAGGGCGCGGCCGCTGCATTGATCAGCCGGATACCTGATGGCGTGGCCGAAGATACACCGTTGCTGATAGTGGATGATGTTCTTGCGGGGCTGGAGGCTTTGGGCCGTGCCGCACGGGCGCGCACAGCGGCCAAGGTCGCCGCAGTGACGGGGAGCGTGGGCAAGACCTCGACCAAGGAAATGCTGCTCGCGATGCTGTCGGATCAGGGGCGTACCCATGCGTCCGTGGCCAGCTACAACAATCACTGGGGTGTGCCCCTGACGCTTGCGCGGATGCCGAAAGACACCGAATTCGCCATTATCGAGATCGGCATGAACCACCCCGGTGAAATCGCGCCGTTGGCGCGCATGGCCGAACCGGATGTCGCCATGGTGACCACCGTCGCTGCGGCCCACCTTGAAGCCTTTGAAAACGTGGCCGGTATCGCGGTTGAAAAGGCGTCGATCTTTGAAGGGGTGAAACCCGGTGGGGTCGCGGTGATCAATGCGGATATCGAACATGCAGCGATCCTCATGGCCAAGGCCGTGGACCGGCGTTTGAGAGAATTGGAATTCGGAGAGCACGGGTTTCAATTCAAGCTTCTTGATGTGAACGTGCAGGATGACACGACCGTTGTGCAGGCGGACGCAGATGGCACGCCGCTCCTGTTCAAGATCGCGACGCAAGGGCGGCATTTTGCGATGAACGGACTGGGGGCCCTTGCCGTCGTTCAGGCACTTGGGGGGGATTTGGCGCTGGCTGCGCAGTCCCTAGGCCGCTGGTCGCCCTACAAGGGGCGCGGTGTGCGGGAACGCATCCTGCTTGATCCGGTGGAAACACATTTGGCGTTGGATCTGATCGACGACAGCTATAACGCCAATCCGACGTCGATGGCGGCATCGCTAGAGGTGCTGGCCGCTGCAGCGGTGACGAACGATATTGGTCGGCTCAGCAAGGGGCGCAGGATCGCTTTCCTGGGTGATATGAAAGAGTTGGGAGATGATGCTGAAGCATTACATGCAGGGTTGGCGCATCTGGAGTCGATGAAAAACATCGACATGGTACATTGTGTGGGCCCTCTGATGCGGGCGCTTTATGAAGCCCTGCCAGAGCACCAGCGCGGCGCATGGACCGAAACCTCGGATGAGATGGTTGCCGGTCTGCGCCAGAAACTCGACAGTGGCGATGTGGTCCTCGCCAAGGGCTCTCTTTCGATGAAACTGGGTCTGATTGTTGACGCGATACGCAAAATGGGCCATCCGGTTGAGACTATGTAGAGTGGGGTGCGGCCCACAAGATGATGATAAGGTGCGCATT
>Ga0316197_10001763_pt1 | contig 15399 bp, 13 predicted proteins | sample OudBiesiAoxic_MG_FD_204939 | JGI IMG/M metagenome (GOLD analysis project Ga0316197, IMG submission 204939) | Coastal sediment microbial communities from Oude Bieten Haven, Netherlands - site A oxic | ecosystem: Environmental > Aquatic > Marine > Coastal > Sediment | place: Netherlands...
GAGGGCTTCGATCTCGAGCTCACCCGCGCCGTCGCCGACGCGGTCACCGTGCCGGTGATCGCCAGCGGCGGGGTCGGAACGATCGGGCACCTCGTCGAGGGAGTGGCAGAGGGCGGCGCCGATGCGGTGCTGGCGGCATCGATCTTCCACTTCCGCGAGCACACCGTTGCCGATGCCAAGGCGGAGATGACGGCCGCTGGTATCACGGTGCGGCCCGCCACCCAATAGGTTGCTGGCATGAGCGGCATCTCTGACTTCGTGACGAGCGAACGGCGCGGGAGCGCGACGATCGTGCACCTCGACGACGGCAAGGCGAACGCATTGTCGAAGGACATGATCGCTGCGATCCGGTCAGCGATCGACGAGGCGTCCGCTGATCCCGACGTGTCGGCGGTGGTGTTGCACGGCCGTCCCGGCAAGTTCTCCGCGGGCTTCGATCTGTCGGTGATGACGAGCGGTGACCTCGGTGCCGTCGTCGATCTGGTCGCCGATGGCGGCGACCTCGTCCACGCGATCTATGCCGCCCCCGTGCCGGTCGTGGCAGCGTGCACGGGGCACGCCCTTGCCGCCGGCGCATTGATGCTGCTGGCGTGCGACGTACGTGTCGGGGCCGCCGCCGACTGCAAGATCGGTCTCAACGAAGTGGCGATCGGCATGGTGCTGCCCCGGTGGGCGCTCACCATCGCGACTGAACGCCTCAGCCGTCGGCACCTGCAGCGGGCCGTGGCAACGGCCCGGGTCACCGACGGGACGGGCGCGGTCGATGCAGGCTTTCTCGACGAGGCGGTGCCGGCCGATGCCGTGCTCGATCGGGCCGTCGAGGTGGCCGAGGGCATGGCCGCACTCGATCGCACGGCGTACGCGGGCACGGTGCGTGCGTTGCGTACGCCCGTGCTCGACACGATGGCTGCGCAGATCCTCCACGACCGGGACTCCGGCACCGCCGTGTAACGCTGGTGTCAGACACCAGCGTTACAGCGACGTGCGGTGAGGTGCCGCGCCTCGGGCCCTGGGTAGGGTCGACGGTATGGCTACCCCCAACGTGAATCCGAACATGGAGTACCGCCGGCTCGGCAACACCGGCTTGAAGGTGAGCGTGCTGTCGTTCGGCAGCTGGGTCACGTTCAACACGCAACTCGACGACACCCTCGCGATCGACTGCATGGCGGCGGCCGGGGAGGCCGGCTGCAACTTCTTCGACAACGCCGAGGCGTATGCCGGCGGCAAGAGCGAGGCGATCATGGGTCGTGCGCTGCGCGAGCTCGGATGGCATCGCTGGTCGTACGTGGTGACGACGAAGGTGTTCTGGGGCATTCACGGTGACACACCGAACATGCGCAACACGCTCAACCGCAAGTACTTGATGCAGGCGGTCGACGCGTCGCTCGAGCGGTTCGGACTCGACTTCGTCGACGTGCTGTACTGCCACCGGTCCGATCCGAACACACCGCTCGAGGAGACGGTCTGGGCGATGCACGACATCATCGCCTCGGGCAAGGCCCTGTACTGGGGCACCAGCGAGTGGTCGGCCGACGAGATCAGAGGAGCGATCGAGATCGCGGAACGCCACCACTTGCACAAGCCGGTCACCGAGCAGAGCCAGTACAACCTGCTCGAGCGCACGAAGGTCGAGCGCGAGTACGCCCGACTCAACGCCGACTTCGGGTACGGCAACACGATCTGGAGCCCGCTGGCGTCCGGCCTGTTGACCGGGAAGTACAAAGACGGCATCCCGGAGGACTCGCGGGCGGCGCTTGCCGGGTACGAGTGGCTGGCCGGTCGACTCACCGACGCCGAGGCGATCGAACGAGTCGAACGGCTGCGTCCGATTGCCGATCGGCTCGGCTGCTCGATGGCACAGTTGGCACTCGCCTGGTGCACGCTCAACCCGCATGTGTCGAGCGTGATCACCGGCGCCTCGAAGGTGAGCCAGGTCGAGCAGAACTTCGGGGCGCTCGATGTGATCCCGCTGCTCACCCCCGAGGTGAAGGAAGAGATGGAGGCCGCCGTCGCCTCCTGATCACCAACATCTGGAGCGAGTCGTACCCTCAGCGTTCGTATTGCCCCAGATTTCGGGTGAGGAAGGTGGTGGCGAGCGCGGCGACGCGGTCGGTGGCGCCGTGGAGGAAGTGGTCGGCCATGTCGATCGTCTCGTGATCGATCGAGGCGGTACCGCCTCGACTCCATTCGTCGAGCACGATCTGGGTCGCGGTCGGCGGGCTGAACTGGTCGTGCGCGGGGGTCACCACGAGCGTCGGGACGTCACGTCCACGGGTCGGTTCGGCGATCGCGAGCGGGGGAGCGACGAGTACCGCTGCCGAGACACGCCTGTCGTCGACGGCGGCAGCGATGATCGCCCCGAACGAGTAGCCCGCCGCCACGAGGGGGACGCCCGGCACCTCTCGTCCGAGCTCGTCGAGTGCGGCCATCGCGTCGAGGCGCTCGCCGACCCCGCCGTCGAACGCACGACGGAAGTCGAAGCGCAGCGCGGCGACGCCGATCGTGGGGAGGGCCCCGAACAGCGAGCCGACGACGTGGTCGAACCGGTTGCCGCCGTACTGCGGGTGCGGATGGCAGATGATCGCCGCACCGACCGGCTCGTCGGGAACGACCAGGTCGCCGAGCAGCTCCACGCCGTCGGTGGTCTCGAACTCGACGCTGCGGGTGGTCGGTTCGGGATGCAAGAACGGAGAATCGCTCACGGGCATCGACGGTACCCTGACGGCGATGGCTGCAGAGATGGCAACCGGCGACGACAAGCTCCCGATCAAGATGCTCAACGACCGTGTCCTGGTTCGGATCTCCGACCGCGACGGTGAACGCAAGTCGTCCGGGGGCATCGTCATTCCGGCCACGGCCCAGGTGTCGAAACGGCTGATCTGGGCGACCGTCGTCGCTCAGGGGCAGAACGTGCGCTCGTGTGAGATCGGCGACAAGGTGCTGTTCAGCCCCGACGATCGCTACGAGGTCGAGGTCCAGGGCGAGGACTACGTGATGCTGCGAGAACGCGAGCTGCACGCGGTGGCTGCCGAGCGCATCGAGGCATCGACCGGGCTGTATCTCTAGCTGGGATCTTCGGTTGGGATCTCTAGGCTGACCCGATGCCCGAGCAGATCACGATCGCTGCGACTCCCGAACAACTCGCCGACGTCACCTACAACGCGGACGGGTTGGTGCCCGTCATCGCACAGGATGTCACCAACGGTGAGATCCTGATGATGGCGTGGATGAACGAGGAATCGCTGCGGATGACCTTCGCCGAGGGCCGGATGGTCTACTGGTCGCGCAGCCGGCAGGAGCTGTGGCGCAAGGGAGACACGAGCGGCGACCGCCAGTTCGTGCGGGAGGCGTCGTACGACTGCGACGGCGACACACTGTTGTTCAAGGTCGAGCAGGAAGGTGCGGGCGCCTGCCACACCGGCGCGCGCACGTGCTTCTACCGGTCGTTCGGCTGAGTGCCGCGGCCATGAAGTTCCAGCCCAGCCGCGACGAATTCCACGCCTACGCCGCCGAGCACACGATCGTTCCGGTCTGGACCGAACTGCTCGCCGACCTCGAGACGCCGGTCGCCGCATACGTCAAACTCGTCGGTGACCAGCCGGGCTTCCTGCTCGAGTCGGTGGAGGGCGCCGAGCGGTGGGCACGGTTCTCGTTCGTCGGGCGCAACCCGTCGGCGACGTTGATCCTGCGTGACGGGGTGGTCGAACTCGACGGCCCGTTGCCCGACGGCATCCCGACCGACCAGGGAATGCTCGGTGCCCTCGAGGCGCTGCTGGCGGCCTACTCGAGCCCCGCATTCGACGACCTCCCACCGTTGCACGGTGGGGTGATGGGGTTCCTCGGCTACGACGTGATCCGCGAAGTCGAACATCTGCCCGACGCGCCGCCGGACGACCGCAGCTATCCCGATGCGGTCATGTCGGTGATCGGGTCGTTGGCGGCCTTCGACCACTGGCGCCAGCGGGTGTACCTGATCGAGAGTGTGCCGACGCTGGGCCTCTCGCCGGACGACCTCGACGCCGCCTACGACGCGGCGATCGAACGTGTCACGCAGGCGGTGGCCGACCTGGCCCAGCCATTGCCGTACACCCCGGTGGCACCCCCGTCGGCCGACGACGACCTTCCCGAACTCGAGTCGTCGATGCCCAACGGCATGTACCAACGGGCGGTGGAGGTCGCCAAGGAACACGTCGTCGCCGGCGACATCTTCCAGGTCGTGCTCGCCCAGCGCTACGACCTCGAACTCGAGGCCGATCCGTTCGACATGTACCGCGTCCTGCGGCAGGTCAATCCGTCGCCGTACATGTACTTCGTCCGCCATCGTGAACTCACGATCGTCGGTTCGTCTCCCGAACCGATGGTGCAGTTGCTCGATCGCCGAGTGATCTCGCGGCCGATCGCCGGCACACGACGTCGGGGCCGCACCGACGAGCACGACCGGTTGATGGCAGCCGAACTGATCGAGCACCCCAAGGAGCGCGCAGAACACGTCATGCTGGTCGACCTCGCCCGCAACGACGTCGGGCGGGTCGCCGAGTTCGGGTCGGTCCACGTCGACGAGCTGATGACCCTGGAGCGGTACAGCCACGTGATGCACATGACGTCGCAGGTGTCCGGCGACCTGCGCGACGAGTTCGGGCCCATCGACGTGCTCCGCGCCACGCTGCCGGCGGGCACGGTGTCGGGCGCTCCGAAGGTGCGAGCGATGGAGATCATCGACTCGCTCGAGCCCGTGAAGCGCGGGCCCTATGCGGGGGTCGTCGGGTACATCGACTGGACGGGCAACCTCGACACGGCGATCGCCATCCGCACGATGTTCGTCACCGGCGACGGAACGGTGGCGAGCCTGCAAGCGGGTGCCGGGATCGTCGCCGATTCGGTTCCCGACGACGAGGACCTCGAGTGTCGGAACAAGGCAGCCGGGCTGCTGGCTGCGATCCCTGCCGCCCGCCGCATGACCGCCGCTCGGCGAGCAGCGGGTACCGGGGCCTGACGTCCGAGGCGGTGCCCGTCAGAGCGCCAGTGCCAGCAGGAAGATCAGGGCGAGGCCGGCGAACCCGATCGTGATCGCCGTGGCGAGCAGCATCAGCAGCGGGAACGTCGTGATCGAGCGGAGCGCAGCTCCGAGCGCCACGAACTGGCTGGTTCGAGGGCCGACGGCGTCGCGCATCGAGAAGAACTGACGCGACATCACGACCGCGCTCTCGTCCTGGACGCCATCGCTCGACTCGACCGTCTCGATCACGACGCGTTCGGAGCGGGCATCGCTGGCGATGAGGGCGTGCACTTCGTTGACGAGGGCCACCGACATCGTGCGGATGACGAGGAGCCGCCAGATGGCGACGACGACCGAACCGATCGCGACGAGGGCTGCGAGGCCGCCGAGCACGATCCACACGGTCTGGATGCCGTCGGACAGTGCAGCGACTCCGAGCGCGAAGCTTCCGATGCAGATCAGCGACACGATCGCCAACGTGCCACCAGCGAGCGCGGTGCCACGCCGTACGAGCGTCATGAAGGAATCGACAGCGCGCTGCGCCAGGTCATCGATCCGCCGGGACCGGTCGTCGGTGTCGAAGTCGTCGTCGCTCATGTGGAGGGAAGTGTGCCACGGCAGACTGTGAACATGGACGCCCCCACCGCCGACTTCATCGATCCCGAAGCCCGAGACCGCGTGGTCGTGAGCGGTGCGGACGCCCAGACCTATCTGCAGTCGCAACTCGCGCAGGAGATCCGCGACCTCCAGGTCGGCGAGACCCGCTGGACGCTGGTGCTGGAACCGACCGGAAAGGTCGCCGCGCTCGCGCGCATCACACGTTCGGCGGACGAGACGTTCGAGCTCGACACCGACGCAGGATTCGGTGAAGGGCTGGCGGCGCGCATCGACCGCTTCAAGATCCGGGTCGACGCCGAGGTCGCGCTGGTGCCGGCACCGCGCGACGAACCGTCGGCCGAGCACGAGGCAGCGAGGGTGGCGGCCGGCTGGCCGAGGATGGGCGCCGAGATCGTGCCGGGTGAGACGATCCCTGCGGTGACGGGCGTCGTCCCGCTGTCGGTCGACTTCACCAAGGGGTGCTACCCCGGTCAGGAACTGGTGGAACGCATGGATTCGCGAGGTGCCGACGCGCCACGTTCGTTGCGCATCCTCGAGGTGGTCGACGCTGCCGCGACCGGTGCCCCGATCCTCGACGCGGACGGCAACGAGGTCGGAGTGCTGACCAGCATCGCCGGTGCGGTTGCGCTCGGCTACGTGAAGCGCGGCGTCGACGTCGGTCGCAGCCCCGCACACCTCGCCTGAACGGCAGCGGTGCTCAGCCCAGGTCGTAGTCGCCGCGGACCGTGACCGTGGCGTTGATGCGGTCCTTGGAGTTGGTCGGTCCCGCGGCGTCGGCGAGGCCGAGCCAGGCGATCAGCTGATCCTGGTGACTCGGGCGGAGACGGGCACAGCCCTTGCTCTGCGGGCTCGTCGGCACGTTGTTCGCACCGTGGATCGCCTGCCCACCATCGAAGTAGAGCGGCTTGTACATGTTGCCGTTGAGCGGGTTGTCGACCTCGACCGGGAAATCGGTCGAGTCGTGCCAGCCGTCGTTGTCGAGCGCGGGGTCGAACCGGAAGGCGCGGGTGCGCTCCTGCAAGCGGGTCTCGTACTCGAACTCACCGGTGGAGGTGGGGAACACGTTGACGAGGTTCGGGCCCTCGCCCGTGATCAGCACCTGACAGGTGAGATCGATGAAGATCCACCGACCGTCGGTGGCGACGTTCGGCGGGGTGGGGAGCACGGTGGTCGCCATCAGCAACTCCATCTCGGGGCTGCCCGGCTCCATGTCGCTCCGATCGACAGGGAGACCAAGCGCCAGGCGGGAGGCGCACAGCGACCTGCGAGTGACCGAACCGGACACGCCGTCGACCGGCATCTCCGGGAATCCGAGCGGGGTGAAGAGCTCATTGAGCTTGGCCTGCTGGACGACGACCGCTTCGGCGGTCTCGGCCTGGACGATCGCTGGGTTGCGATCGAGCTGTTCGCCCGTGATGTCGTCGAGGCCGTTGTCGATGCACACGTCGAGCAGCTGGTCGGGAACGATCAGGTCGTCGACGAGGCCGTTCTCGCCGCGGATCGTGGCCGGCGTCACCAATTCGTCGTCGCGGGCGTCGGCGATCCGTCCGAGCGAGTCGCCCGGTCTGACTTGCACCACGCACTCGGGGTCGTACACCTCGAGCGCAGGCACGGTGGTCGTGGTGCTGGACGTCGTGCTGGTGGTCTCGTCGGTGCCGGCCGGCTCGTCCGTGGTGGTCGGCTCGTCGGGCCCGCTGGTAGCGGGTTCGTCGGTGGTGTCGGCCGGTGCATCGGTCGTGGCGGCTTCCGACGCCGTTTCGAGGGTCTGGTCGGTGCCCGACACCGTCACGTCGGCACAGGCCGCCAGCATGAGGGCCGCGCCGACGAAGATCGAGAGGCGCCGTGGAGACATGGAGTTCACGGTACTCAGCGGTGCGGGCCGATTGACGTCATCGTCAGGCGCTCGGTGCTGTCACGAGCGTGCGCCGGATCGCCATGACGTCGGGGTGCTGGCGGACACCGATCAGTTCGGGGGAGTCGTCGATGATCGTGGCGAGTCCCTGCGGCGACGTGCCCGCGTCGGCCGCCGTGTGCAGCCAGCCGATGGCGGTCTGCTGATCGCCGAGCGCGCCGGCAGCGCGTGCGACCGTGGCGGCGGCGAGCGTGTGCGGATGGCGGGCATATCCGTCGGCCGCGTAGTGGGCGGCGGCCTCGAACCGTCCGAGGCGCATCAGCTGGTTCGCGAGGATGTACTCGTTCCACGGGTCGCCCGATGGCAACGGGTCGGGGAGGAGGTCGATCAGTTCACCGACTTCGGCGGGCGTCAGGGTGACCGGTTGAGGAGGCCGATCAGGCCGATGCTGGGTGAGTGCAGCGACGAGGATGTTGCGCGCCTTGTTCGCCTTGCCGGCGGCGAGGGCGGCGTGTGCGTCGGCCCACGGCGACGTGGGCTCCTTCATCGAACCGAGGATCTGGAGCTGGGTGACGAGCAGGAACCCGATCACGAGGATGAAGCCGCGATAGCGGTCGTTCGTGAAGGCCAGCACCGTGACCGCGGCCGTGACCGCCAACGACATCCAGATCATGATGCGTTCGGCGCGACCTTCCGGCAGCAGCCGGTCGAGACCCGTCATCAAGATGTTGCCGCCGTCGAGTGGAAGGATCGGCACGAGGTTGAACATGCCGATCACCGGTCCGGCCCACCAGATCGCATACGTGGCGGCGGAGTCGTCCAGCGTCGACGGGTCGAGCGGGTTGGTGCCCATCGCCAACAGGATTCCGATGCTGGTGGCGATCTGGATGCCCGGGCCGGCGAAGGAGATCCAGGCCTGCTCGGCCCGCGAGAGCGGCCGCGAGGGCACGAACGAGGCGTAGCCGGCGAGGAAGTTGAGGGAGATCTCTGCTCGCGCGCCCGAGCGGCGGGCGGCGACGGCGTGTCCCAACTCGTGCAGGAGCGTGAAGGCTGCCAGCGACCCCGCGAGCCAGATGCCGAACTCGTTGCCGTAGAGCACGACGATCAGCACCATGAACATCACGAAGCCCGGCTTCACGTGGACGGGGAATCCGAGCAGCCGGAACATGGTGACCGTCAGGCTAGGTGCCTCGAACGGCGAACGTGATGCGCTTCGCAGGAGGTTCTCGATGCAGTGCCTAGACTGCGACGCCGTGCCTTACGTCTACGCCTTCGACCACAAGCATCGCCGTCCTCCGATGGAGTACAAGGACCTGTTGGGAGGCAAGGGCGCAAACCTCGCCGAGATGACGAGCGTCCTCAAGCTCCCGGTGCCGCCCGGGTTCACGATCTCCACCGATGCATGCCGCGACTACATGCACGGCGGCTGGCCCGAGGGTCTCGACGAGGAGATCGCCAAGCACGTCTTCAAGCTCGAGAAGGCGATGGGCCGCAAGCTCGGCGACCCGTTCGACCCGCTGCTGGTCAGCGTGCGCTCCGGCGCCAAGTTCTCGATGCCGGGCATGATGGACACCGTCCTCAACCTCGGCCTCAATGACCTGAGCGTGGAGGGCCTCGCCCATTCCACCGACGACGAACGATTCGCGTACGACTCGTACCGTCGGTTCATCGCGATGTACGGCCGCATCGTGCTGGGCGTCGACGGCGAGCCGTTCGAGCACGCACTCGACGCCGCGAAGGACGCCGCAGGCGTCACGATGGACAACCTGATCCCCGCCGATGCGCTCAAGGGGCTCTGCGAGGACTACAAGGCCATCGTCAAGAAGGAGACCGGCAAGCCGTTCCCGCAGAAGCCGCGCGACCAGCTCGACGGGGCGGTCGAGGCCGTCTTCAAGAGCTGGAACGGGGCGCGAGCGATCGCCTATCGCGTCCGCGAGAAGATCGATCACGAGCTCGGTACCGCCGTGAACGTCCAGACGATGGTGTTCGGCAACCGTGACGACAACTCCGGCACCGGTGTGGGCTTCACGCGCAACGCGGCGACCGGCGACAACAAGCCGTACGGCGACTTCCTGGTGAACGCGCAGGGCGAGGACGTGGTCGCCGGCATCCGCAACACCGAAGACCTCGATCACATGAAGAAGCACTTCCCGGTGATCCACGGCGACCTGCTGGAGATCTTCAAGCGGCTCGAAGAGCACTACACCGACATGTGCGACACCGAGTTCACCATCGAGCAGGGCAAGCTCTGGATGCTGCAGACCCGTGTGGGCAAGCGCACCGGTGCCGCCGCGCTGAAGATGGCCGTCGACATGACCAAGGGCACCGGCAAGGGCTCGCATCGCTGGAAGATCAGCCGCGAGGAAGCGATCATGCGCGTCTCGGCCGAGCACCTCGACGCCGTGCTGCACCCGCAGTTCGCCACCAAGGGCAAGGTGCTGGCCAAGGGGCTCGGTGCCTCACCGGGTGCCGCGGTCGGCGCGGTGTACTTCACGGCCGACGACGCTGCCGCCGCGCAGGAGCGCGGCGAAGACGTCGTGCTCGTCCGCAACGAGACCAGCCCCGACGACATCCACGGCATGATGGCCTCCAAGGGCATCCTCACCGCTCGCGGCGGCCTCGTCAGCCACGCGGCGGTGGTCGCTCGTGGCTGGGGAACGCCCGCCATCGTCGGCGCCGAAGACGTCAGGATCCACGGCAAGGAGTTCCGTGTCGGCGACGTCACGGTCGCCGAGGGCGACGTGATCTCCCTCGACGGCACCACCGGTGAGGTCGTACTCGGAGCGATGGAGCTCCGAAGCGCCGAGCCGCCAGCCGAGTTCGAGACGATCCTCAAGTGGTCCGACGTCGTCCGCAAGGGCAAGCTCGGGGTGCGGGCCAACGCCGACACCGGCGAAGATGCAACCAACGCCCGCGAACTCGGTGCCGAGGGCATCGGCCTGTGCCGTACGGAGCACATGTTCCTGGCCCCCGACCGTCTGCCGGTGGTTCGCGAGATGATCCTCGCCTCCACGCCGAAGCAGGAGGAGAAGGCGCTCGAGAAGCTGCGCGCCGTGCAGGAAGCCGACTTCATGGAGATCCTCGACGCGATGGACGGCCTGCCGGTCACCATCCGGCTGCTCGACCCGCCGTTGCACGAGTTCCTCCCGTCGGTGGAAGAGCTGCGGATCAAGGAGGCCACGAAGGGGCTCACCAAGAAGGAGAAGGAGCTGCTCGATGCCGCCGAACACTGGGCCGAGCACAACCCGATGATCGGCACCCGCGGCGTCCGCCTCGGTGTGATCAAGCCGGGCCTCTACGCGATGCAGGCACGCGCGCTGCTGTCGGCGGCTGCCAAGCTGCGCGAGATGGGCAAGAAGCCGATCGTCGAGATCATGATCCCGCTCACCGTCACCCGTGAAGAGATGGCGCTGGCCCGGAGCTGGGTCCAGGCCGAGGTCGACGACGCTCTCGCCGGTATGAAGCGCAAGCCGAACATCACGATCGGCACGATGATCGAGACGCCACGCGCTGCGCTGCGTGCCGACGAGATCGCCGAGGTGTCCGACTTCTTCAGCTTCGGCACCAACGACCTCACGCAGCTCACGTTCGGTTTCAGCCGCGACGACGTCGAGAGCCGGATGATGCCGCAGTACCTCGAGCAGGGCCTGCTGAAGCGGAATCCGTTCGACACGATCGATCAGACCGGCGTGGGCGATCTCGTCCGCATCGGCGCGGAGCGGGGCCGGGCCACGAAGCCAGACCTGAAGCTCGGCGTGTGTGGTGAGCACGGTGGCGACCCCGAGTCGATCGACCTGTTCTACAACGCCGGGCTCGACTACGTGTCGTGTTCGCCGTTCCGCGTGCCGATCGCCCGGCTCTCGGCTGCGCAGGCGATCATCTCTGCCGAAAGCTGATCGGCCGCTGGCCACTACATTGATCCCCTGATGGGGATCGTCGACGAGGACATCGAACGGCTTCGCTCGACGGTGTCGATCGTCGACACCGTGCAGCAGTACGTCGCGCTCAAGCGCGTCGGGCGCAACTGGGTGGGTCTGTGTCCGTTCCACGCGGAGAAGTCCGGCTCGTTCAACGTCCGCGAGGAGACCGGGCGCTACAAGTGCTTCGGGTGTGACAAGGGCGGTGACGTCTTCACGTTCATCCAGGAGATCGAGCACCTCGACTTCCCGGGGGCGGTCGAACATCTGGCCGCGAAGGCGGGTATCCAGCTCAACTACACCACGACGGGCCAGTCCAAGGAGCGGGCGCGCCGCAAGCAGCTGGTCGAGACGATGAACGAGGCGGTCGAGTGGTATCACGAGCGCCTCCTCACGGCCCCAGACGCACGACCCGCTCGCGACTACCTGCGCAAGCGCGGTCTGGCGGGCGACATCGCTCGGCAGTTCAAGCTCGGCTGGGCCCCCGACGACTGGGACCAGCTGTCGCGCAACCTCGGCGCGTCCGCCGACACCCTGCAGGCGGTCGGGCTGTCGTTCCGCAACCGGCGAAACAAGCTGCAGGACTCGTTCCGGGCCCGCGTGATGTTCCCGATCTTCTCCGAATCGGGCGAGGCGCTGGCGTTCGGCGGGCGGGTTCTTCCGGGGTCGGACGACCCGGCGAAGTACAAGAACAGCTCCGAGACGCCGATCTACACGAAGTCGAAGACGCTCTACGGTTTGAACTGGGCCAAGGCCGACGTGGCCAAACACGACCAGGTGATCGTGTGCGAGGGCTACACCGACGTGATCGGATTCCATCGAGCGGGCGTGCCGAGAGCGGTCGCCACGTGCGGAACGGCGCTCACCGAAGAGCACGTGCGCCTGCTGAAGCGGTACGCCAGCAAGGTGGTGTTGGCCTTCGACGCCGACGCTGCGGGCCAGGGCGCGGCGGCCCGCTTCTACGAGTGGGAGCAGGCGCACCAGGTCGAGGTGTCGGTCGCCAAGTTGCCGGCGGGCAAGGACCCGGGCGACCTGGCGCAGAACGATCCCGAGGCGCTGCAGGATGCCGTGTCGGGCGCGGTGCCGTTTCTCGGGTTCCGGCTGCAGCGCACCCTGAACTCGCGGCCGACCGATTCGCCCGAGCACCGGGCGCGGCTCGCGGAGGAAGCGATGGCGGTCGTCAACGAGCATCCGAATGCGAACGTTCGCAAGCTCTATGCGGGCGAGGTCGCGACCCGGGTGGGGCTACCGGTGGGCGACCTCGTACAGATCGCCGAGCGGGGTTCGCGGCGGCCCGCGGTCCAGGTCGCGGCCAAAGCGTCGCGCGGCCCGATGGAGAACGCCGAGTTCGCAGCGCTGGTGCTGCTGGTGCAGGACTGGGACGAGATCGCTCCGTGGCTGATCGAGGCGCTGTTCCTCGACGATGCCAACCGGATGGCGTTCGTCGCCCTGGCGGAGGCGGGTGGCGAGCTCAACGAGGCGCTCGAGTTGGCGCAGCCCGACGCCCGTGAGGTGCTCGAGCGAGCCGCGGTCGCCGATCTCAACCTGGTGCCGGACGTGGAGGCGCGAACCCTGATCGGCGCTGCGGTTCGACGAGAACTGAAGCAGCGTTCGCAGTTCGTCGATCCGCTGTCGATGGAGGAGGATCGTTCCGCTCGGTTGGCCGAGATGGAGCTCAACGACGTCGACCGGGAGCGTGCAATGGCGGCGGCGGAGACGTTGCTAGGTTGGCTGCATCGACGAACAGACGAACGCACCGATGCGGTCGGCTGACATGGGACCGGCCGAGACGAACTCCGACGATTCCCCTTCCCCGGACACGATGGCGGCCCCGTTCGCTGGAGTCGACAGGGAGGAGTGGGGGGATCTGGTCCATCGCGGGCGCGAGTCGGGCGCGGTGCACGCCGAGGAAGTGACTCATGTGCTGCGCCACGTCGAATTGACCGGCGACGTGCTCACCGACGTGCAGCAGGCGATGGCGGTGCACGGCATCGTGATCGACGAGGCGGTCGACCACGTCGCCGACGACACGCCGTCGGGCGTGCGACGCGAGGTCGTGGTGGCAGACACCGACGACGACGAGCAACTGCTGAGTCGGCGCCGCGCCCGCCGCACGCGCAAGCTCGGTCCGAAGGGCGACGGGGGTACGGCCGACGCGGTGCGGATGTATCTGCGAGAGATCGGCCAGGTCGATCTGCTCACCGTCGAGGACGAACGCCGCCTCGCACAGCTGATCGAGGAGGGCAAGGTCGCCGCCGAGGCCATCGACGACTCTCACGCCGAGGGGGCCGACTTGCTCGAGGCCGGCGACGAACGAACGCTGATGCGTGCGGTCAGTCGAGGCGAGCGAGCCAAGAGCGAGCTGACCCAGGCGAACCTTCGGCTGGTGGTGAGCATCGCCAAGCGGTATTCGGGTAGGGGGATGCAGTTGCTCGACCTGATCCAGGAGGGCAACCTCGGATTGATGCGAGCGGTCGAGAAGTTCGACCACACGAAGGGATTCAAGTTCTCCACCTACGCCACCTGGTGGATCCGCCAGGCGATCACACGCTCGATCGCCGATCAGGCACGCACGATCAGGATCCCGGTGCACATGGTCGAGCACATGAACCGGGTCACCCGAGCAAAACGACAGATGCACCAGGAACTCGAGCGTGAGCCGACCGTCGAGGAACTCTCGGTACGGGTGCAGCTCGAGCCGGACCGCGTCCGTGAGCTGCTGCGCATCTCCCAGGACCCGCTGTCGCTCGACTCGCCGGTGGGGGAGGAAGACGAGTCGAACCTCGGTGACTTCATCGAGGACGAGAGCGTCGAGGGCCCCGACGACGCCGCGACGCGGGCGATGCTGCACGAGGCGGTCGGCGAGGTGCTCGGTGAGCTGTCCGACCGTGAACAGGAGATCGTCCGGTTGAGGTTCGGCCTCGATGGCGGGCGAGCGAAGACGCTCGAAGAGGTGGGCAAGGAGTTCGGCGTCACCCGCGAGCGCATCCGCCAGATCGAAGCGAAGACGCTCGCGAAGCTGCGCCACCCGCAGCGTTCGCAGCGCCTGCGCGAGTTTCTCGAAGTCGAATAGCTCGCCCCCGCCCGCCTCACCCACGGCGATGAGGTTCGGGTCGCCCTGGCGGCCCTGAATCTCATCGCAAGTCGATCGTGGGACGTGTGATGGCCAGGTCGGCGCCGGTAACCTCTCCGTTCGCAATCCGGGATAGCTCAGCTGGCAGAGCAGCTGACTGTTAATCAGCTTGTCGCAGGTTCGAGCCCTGCTCCCGGAGCAACGACGAGGGTCTCCGAGCGATCGGGGACCCTCGTGTCGTTTTCGGAGCGCAGGTCCCCCCGGGGAGCGCTCGTGTGACCATCGACCATTCCGCAGCCATCTGGAGATCGGCAACGATGGCGCGAGTGCGTGGACGTACCCGTTCACCGGCATGTGGAGGAGGGGGCAATGACGGAGTCGCTCGACGGTGTGGTCGCGCTGGTGACCGGCGCAGCTCGGGGAATGGGGGCCGAGCACGTCCGCGGGCTTGCACGGGCCGGTGCGTTGGTCGTCGCGACCGACGTGCTCGACGACGATGGCATGGCCCTGGTCGAGGAGGTGGGTGATGCCGTCGTCTACCGTCACCTGGACGTCACCAGCGACAGCGACTGGTCCGATGTCGTCGGTGTGACCGAAGCGTCGCTCGGTCCGATCGGTGTGCTGGTCAACAACGCCGGCATCGTCACCTGGGGTTCGATCTCGGACATGATGCCCGACGATTGGAGACGCACGATCGACATCAACCTCACGGGCACATGGCTCGGTATGCACACAGTGGCGCCCTCGATGCAGCGGGCCGGTGGCGGAGCGATCGTGAACATCTCATCGACCGCCGGCTTGCAGGGCTACGCCAACCTCGGCGCCTATGTTGCGAGCAAATGGGGCGTGCGCGGTCTGACCAAGACCGCGGCGATCGAACTCGGCCCATCGGGTATCAGGGTGAATTCGATTCATCCTGGTCCGATCCGTACGCCGATGACCG
>Ga0316197_10001764_pt1 | contig 15389 bp, 2 predicted proteins | sample OudBiesiAoxic_MG_FD_204939 | JGI IMG/M metagenome (GOLD analysis project Ga0316197, IMG submission 204939) | Coastal sediment microbial communities from Oude Bieten Haven, Netherlands - site A oxic | ecosystem: Environmental > Aquatic > Marine > Coastal > Sediment | place: Netherlands...
GGGTGCAAAGTGAGTGTGTAACCTGCTCTATATAATCACTTTCCCCATGTGTCCAGTCATACATGGGATAAATACACCAATCGGTATTTGTTCTGTGATGTGCACGCTTCAGGATTCGATACATAATGGGGTCTCGCATTAACATATTGGCTGAAGACATGTCTATCTTTGCCCTCAGCACATGTGTTCCCTCATCATAAAGGCCATCTTTCATACCTTGAAAAAGACTAATATTCTCTTCAACGGACCTGTCTCTGTATGGGCTATTAACTCCGGGTTCTGTAGGGGTTCCCTTTTGCCTGGCCATTTCCTCCGAAGTCTGGCTATCCACGTAGGCTTTGCCTTTTTTTATAAGTTCTACGGCCCAATCATATAGGGCCTGAAAATAATCCGATGCATAACATTCGGTATCCCACGTGTATCCCAGCCACTTTACATCGCGTTTTATAGCGTCTACATACTCCTGTTCTTCTTTTATTGGGTTGGTATCATCAAATCTCAGGTTTACAGGTGCATTATAACGAAGACCAAGGCCAAAATTAAGGCAAATAGAACTTGCGTGTCCTATATGCAAATAGCCATTTGGCTCCGGCGGGAACCTAAATCTCAAATCCTTAGGAGGGAACCCGTTAGCCAGATCTTCTTCAATAATATGTTCTATAAAATTAAGTGATTTAGGTGTTTCACTCATCGATTTTAATTTGAAGCACAAATGTAGGAAAAATGAGGGTATGAGACCCAATAAAAGATGCTGACCATGCAATTACCGTATTTCACAACATATTTAATTGGTGCTACAACATTAAATTCCCAGGCAGGTAATTAAATGACATATTTGTTGTTAATACACTGGTAAATTCGAGTAAAACTTTAACAAAGCATGTAAAACGAAAAAACAACGAACGCCCATACGGTTTGCCAAAACCCAAATCCAGTAAGAGGCATAACTGTAGTTCCCCCAAAACTACACTACTTATGAGAGCAAAACTATCCTTTAAAATCAAGTATTTCTTTTTGACCATACTGCTGTTAGGATGCATGCAACTCAGCGCGCAGGTGTTAAATGCCCCTGTCGCAGCACCTAACCAGACGCCACCTCCAGGAAGTTCACCCTGGGACAAGGCCTGTGCATCCAGCACTTTTAATGATTACTGGGTAAATTTTACCTGGAGTCCGCCATTGGTTAATGGTGATAATGAGTTCATTCTTGAACTTTCAGATGCCAGCGGAAGCTTTGCAAGTCCGGTGGAACTAGCCCGAGATGCTACAAAAAACACAAATTTTGACTTTTTCTTTCAATTTGCTTTACCTACTGATACCAGGGGTGAAGGCTATAGAATGCGAGTAAGAAGTACAAGTCCTGCGGTAGTTGGAACACCCTCAGTGGCTTATCCAATGTATTATATTGATGTAAACTCAGGACTCACAATCAGACAACAAGGTAATGCCGACTTTGGAGACGGTACCGCTGAGGTGTGCAATGGAAACTCTATTACTCTGGAAGTTTATAATCTTCCCAATGCAGATACCTATCAGTATAATTGGTACAGGAGCGGATCGCCCTTAACCGAAAAAGGTGAATCTATTACGGTATCACAAGCAGGAATGTACAATGTAGAAATTGATTATGGTGCATGTTCCGGATCTGGTAATACCCTTTCAAACATCATTGATGTCACAACAGGTGCCAGTTTGGGAATAGCTATTAACCCCCCTGCCAAAACCGATTTGTGTGCTGGTGAAACAGAAAATCTTGAAGCCAACATAAATAATGCCAGCCTAACATATACATGGTTTAAGGATGGTGCGGCAATTCCTTCATCAAACAATTATATTTATTCTGTAGATGCCTCTGTTCCAGGGTTTGAGGGAGACTATCAGGTAGAAATTTTTGGTCCCGGTGCTTGCGTAGAACGCTCTGCAGCCGTAACCATTACTAATGCAGGAAACTTTACCGTAACCAGGAATAATCCTGCTAATGTGGTTGTTTTACCAGGACAAAACGAAACTTTAAGTGTTACAACCGATGCTTCCTCACCAACTTTTCAATGGTATAAAGATGGCAGCCCTGTGTCTGGTGCTACAAGTAGCAGTTTAACAGTGAGTGAAACAGATACCGGTTCCTATTTTGCAAGGGTTTCCCTTAGTGGCGGTCCTTGTTCTTCAACCTCTATAGATTCTGATATCACAACAGTGGTTACCCCTGCTTCTTTTGAGATTGTAATAGACTATGCATCTGCTTATACGGCCTGTGCAAATAACAGTATTGTACTTGATGTAACGACCATTAATGCCATAGATTCAGGCGGGGGGGTTACTGATGTAACGGCTTCTCTTATCTCTGCCTTTTCATACCAATGGAGTAAAGATGGTAGTCCTGTAAGTGGAGAAACTTCATCGAGCATTAGCTTAGCGGACATTACAGAAAACGGAAATTACGAAGTAGACGGCACCATTACTACATACAATACAACATCAAATGCATTGGATGTTCAGTTATTGGTAAATGAGACTTTAACTATTAACAGCAGCAGTCTTGTTAGCTGTGGTCCTTCAGAGCCAATTACCATAAGTACGACAACAGATTTATCTGGTCAATCTTTTGACTGGTTTAGAGACGGTGTTAATCTAAATAGTACCGATGTGGCCCTTACGGCTACAGATCCCGGGACATACCAATTAGTGTTAGACAGAAATGGTTGTCCGCTTCCATCTAACGAGATTGTTATTTCCGGACTGGATCCATCGTTAATTACCCTGGACCCATCTGAAACGGTAGTTTTCCCTGAAGGTAGCTCCCGGACAGTAACGGCCAGTGGAGGAGACTCCTATACCTGGTACGATTCTGATAATAATGTAATGAGTACTTCTTCTTCCGTTAATTATACCGACGAGGGTTCTTACCTGCTGGTAGCAATGATTGGGAATTGCGAAGTAACCAGACCGTTAACTGTTGAATACCTGGACACCTTTAAAATACCAAATGTTATCACCGTAAATGGTGACGGAATAAATGATCAATGGATCATTCCCAATTCCTATTCCAATAAACCCGATGTGAATGTAATCATCTTTAACAGTGCGGGTAAGGAAGTATTTAATGAATTTAATTATCAAAATAACTGGCCTGAAACTTCAATGACTTTTGCCAAGCAAAACATGGTCTTTTTCTATAAGATTAAAGACTCCAATGAAGTTTTAAAACAAGGCACCATAACCATTATTCGTTAGCCAAAACCAATGAAACTAAAATTCGCTTTCCTGTTATTGTTCATCATGGCGCTTACAAAAGTAAGTGCTCAGGAAGATAATCCTTTTATTTCTTATGATGTGCCTTCGCAGAACCTGTTAAAGTTTAACAGATTTCTAATAAATCCGACTTTCTCAACGGTTCGTGAAGACCTTTCATATATTAATCTTTTGCATAGAAACCAATCGGTATCTTTTGATGATAACAACCAGCTATATTTCCTTAGTTACAGTGGTAGGATAAACGACAGGTCCGGACTGGGATTAAGTTTGTATACACAGCGGGAAGGCGTAGTGAGCAATTACGGAATATTAGCCAATTATGCCTATGGTGTAAAATTGAGTGATAAAAGTAATTTCACCTTTGGAGCCAATTTGTCTTATTACAGTAGTGGTTTAGATCAAAATAGAGCAAACCCCATAGAGTTAGATCCATTTCTTAGTGGATTCCAGGATAGTTCCTTGCTTTCATTTCAACCCGGGTTTAACATTTCATACGAACAATTCGATTTCGGTGTTTTTGCCGAAAACCTTTTTGATTATAACCTGAAAACAAGTCAGTCTCTTACGGAATTCAAGGACAAAACCTTTTCCGCTCATTTACAATATACCTATGAGTTTGAAAACAATTCCGGAGTTTTTGAAAATTCCCGATTGATGCCACTTGCAAGGGTGAGAAAGGTTGGTCAGGAAGATATTGTTTTGGGTGGTAATCTAATTTTCGACCTTCCCAAATTAGGTTGGTTACAGGCGGGCTATGACTCCTTTTATGGGGCATCTGCCGGAATTGGATTTAATTTAGGGAAAAGACTCTCGCTTGGTTATACCATGGAAAAAGGCTTGTCGAATAGTTTTGACAACTTCGGTGTTACCCACGAAATATCCTTTGCCTACTCCTTTACTCCAAACCTTACTGAAGACAGGGTAATGTTAGAAGATAATGAGGAGGCAATCGCAAATATTGAAGAAGAACAAGAGGAGATTACTGAATCTCTTGCTTCAGATGATGAAGAGATAACAGAACTCAAACGCCGTTTAGCTGAGAATGACGCTATCCTTGCAGAATTGATGTTCAGACAGGACTCAATGGAAACTAATCGTGAAAAAGATCTTGAAAGAAGATTTGAGATGGTTATGCGAATGGTAAGGAATGAAACCAACGGTAACCGTCCGGATCTTGAAGAAAAGGCCAGGGAAATGTATTACCTAAATAATGATAAAACTGCTCTGGTTGAAAATGTAAAAAAGCCGGCTCCCGCCGAATACAAACCAATTGTTAGGAAAAAAACTCAGGCAGATGTATTTATCAGGGAGGCCAAACTGAACAATGTTAAAAGCCAAAAATTCAGAGACCTTAAAGGTGTGGAAAATGGCTACTACGTAGTTGCCAATGTTTACAAAGGCGAACACTACATGAATAAATTTATGGACAATCTATATAGTCAGGGCTTAAACCCGGATTATATTGACAATCCCAAAAACGGAATGAAGTATGTATATCTGAAAAGATACGATACCTGGCAAGAAGCTCTCGCTGCCCATAAATCGGGATTAGACGGAGCATACAATGGAGAACTATGGGTAATGAATGTTGATAACCGATATTCCAATGAGGCCTATGCCGAGAATGCGAATAAAGTTCGTGAGAAATCGTCAGAATATGACTCAGATGTGCTTCAAAAAAATGTGGTTGTCAGGGATAATGTGGCAGGTAGCGAACCAAAGTCGAAAAGTCAGTTCATAAATGGTGTTCGATCAGCTTATTATATTATAGCTAACGTTTTTGCTAATCCCAGAAATGCGAACCGATTTGTAAAATTATTAAACTCCCAGGGCCTTAGTGCCAGCTACTTTATAAATCCCGAAAATAACTATCGGTATGTTTATTTAAAGCGGCACGAATCCTGGAACAATGCTCTCATATCTTACTACTCCAAACTTAATGACGCATATGACGATAAAATGTGGATCATGCGCGTCACACCAAACTTAATAACTTAGATGAAACCAACCTTTACTAGAAAATTACTTTTTACCTGTGTGGTACTTTTTTCCTATATAGGTATTTCTCAGGAATTCAACAATTTTGAAGTTAGGTATCAAAACAACCTTAAGGGTGACCTGACTTTCATAGCCAATAATATTGTTAACAGAGACGGAGGAAACGGCAATACGGAACCGGAAGATCCCTATAATTCAACCGGCAATTCATCCACCTACAATGATTGGCTTAATATGCAGTACATTGATGTGGATGGTGACCCTACCACCTTTAGCTCAAGCAGGGCTACATTTACCTATCCGCAAGCAAGTTGTAATCTTGTCCGATATGCCGGGTTATATTGGTCTGCAACCTATCCAAGTGCTCAGGCCGGACAGCCTCTAGGTACAGGTAGGCAAAACGATTTTAACCAGGTAAAACTAATGGTTCCCGGTGGGGCTTATGTAGATGTTGTTGCAGATGAAATCTTATTCGACGGATTTACCAGTGGTGATCCTTCTGTGACTCAAAATAGCCCTTATGCCTGTTATGCAGATGTTACTGCCCTTATAACACCTTTGGCAGATCCATCAGGGGATTATACCGTTGCAAACATACGATCTGTTGTTGGATCACTTTCTCCCGGAGGCGGTGCAGCTGGCGGATGGACACTTGTTGTCGTCTATGAAAATCCGACCTTAACCGGTAAACTGATTACTACTTTTGATGGTTTTGCCAGAGTACGAAGTGCAAATCCATCCGTTGACATAAACTATAGCGGTTTTAACACTATCCCTGTGGGACCAGTTAGGGCCAATATTGGTGCTGCCGCCTTAGAAGGTGATAATAGAATTACCGGTGACAGAATGCGAATCAGAGCTGCCAGTAACCCCGGATTTACTACTATTAGTAACGCGGTTAACCCGGCTAATAACTTCTTTAACAGTAATATTACGCTTGATGGTGCTATTACAAATAACAGAACGCCAAACAGTGTCAACACCTTAGGTTACGATACCGATATATTTTTGTTGAACAATCCTTTAAACTCGGTTATCCCTAATGCCGAAACAGATGCCACATTTAGATTCACATCTAGTGGAGATCAATACTACCCGTTTTTTAACTCCTTTAATGTTGAAATTATTGAACCAAACATTGTTGTCGAAAAAACTGTTGAGGATATTGCCGGTAATGACATTACAGGATTGGGTGTAAACTTAGGACAGTTACTGGATTATGTGCTTGGTTTTCAAAATATTGGCAATGACGATGCTACTAATTATATTTTGCGGGATGTTTTACCCATCAATGTAACCGTAATAGAGTCGGATTTAGTCTTGCCTCCCGGAGTAACCTATGTCTATGATCCGATAGCTGGTGAAATTTCATTTAATATTCCTGATAACCTTATAGAAGAGGGAGATCCCCTATCTGAAATAAGGCTTAGGGTGCGGGTTGCGGAAAACTGTTTTGATTTTGTGGATGCCTGTACAGATTTAATTGCGAATCAGGCCTATTCTACTTACGAAGGAGTAATAAATAATGCACAGATTACGGACGACCCCAGTGTGTCTGATTTTGATAATTGTGGTTTTGTTACACCAGGTGCTACAAACTTTTTATTAGATGATCTTGATAGTTGTGACTATAGCAGAACCGTTCAGCTTTGTGGTGATGATTTACTTCTCGATGCCGGAGACAATTTTGATGCTTATGTCTGGTATAAAGATGAAAATCTGGATGGCTTAATTGACCCGGGCGATACAGTATTAAATGATGGTGACCCGGATAATGATCCAAGTACTCTTTTAATTGATGAAGTAGGGATATATATCGTAGATAAAATAGTTGCTGACCCATGTAAGGGCTTTCAGGAAATTATTACGGTAGAATTATTTGGAACTACCCAAATAAACCCCATAGTAACTTTAATCAATGATACTACGAATACTGTTGAAGGGGAGGTAGTTACATGCCCCAATGACGGAGATTTATTACCCAAAGTATTCCTTTGTGGATTAAATGACACCGAACTTATTCAAATTAACATCCCCGATGCAGATAGCATAGAGTGGGAACAACTTGATGAGGCTAGTTGTGGTGCTGCCGTTGCAGATTGCGCCAACAAGGATTCGGGCTGTACATGGAACAACGTAGGAACAGGTAACAGTTTCCTTGCTTCAGATGCAGGTCAATACAGGTTGATTATCAACTATCAAAATGGATGTTTTAGCCGGTTTTATTTCAATATTTTCAAAAACCCGCTGGATCCACAATACAATGTTACCGATTTGATTTGTTTATCACCCGGAAATATTACTGTAACAAACATGCCGGTTGATTATGAATACCAGCTGTTAGACGCAACTACAGGGGCAGTTTTGGTTCCTTTTAGCGCATTGAATGGCCCTAGCTTTACAATTAACTCAAACGGTGCCTATACAGTAGAAATGCGCCAACAAGGTGTGGTTGATGGTTGTATTTTCAGATTAGAAGATATTGGAGTGCTTACCAGAAACTTCCAGGTTGATATCACCACTCAGGACGCTGACTGTAATGGTCTGGGCTCAATGAGTATTTCTGTGCTGGATGTGGAACCACAATATTACTATGAAATCTCCCAGGGAGGAACAATTGTGGACACCTATGGCCCAAGTCTTGATAACAACTACACATTTGCGAATCTCAATCCCGGGGTTTATGATGTAGAAGTAACTACAGATGATAGCTGTCTGCATAATGAGCAGGTCACCATTATTGACAGTTCAGATCTTGAGCTATCAGCTAGGGTTTCTCAAAATATTACCTGTAGGGAAGGGAATATCTTAATGGAATCTACCGGTGGAAAAACTCCACACACCTATGCCATCTGGTCTTATGTGGATACTTTGGGGGTTACCCAAATCTCATACCCTGATCCACCATCTATTCCTCCATCAGAATTCCAGACAAGTCAAATCTTTGATATCTGGGATCCCGGAACTTACCAGTTTGTGGTAGTAGACCGCAATAATTGTTTTGATATCTCTAATCCTGTTGAAATTGAATTTGTTCCTTCAGTGGAATATGGTCCCACAACTGTGATTAACGAGCAGTGTTTTGGTGATTCCACAGGTTCTATTTCTTTTGATATCATTGACACTAACGGTTATCAACTAACCTTTTTTCTCATTGATGAAAATGGAGTTGAAATTGACAGTAATACTTCGGGCATATTTACAGGCCTGCCTCAAGGCGATTATACTGTGAGGCTTAATCAAAGAAAAGGAAGTGCCTCGTGCGACTTTTTTGAATATTATACCGTTTCCGGACCGGCTAATGGTCTTTCGGGTGGTGCTGCTTTGATTCAAGACTATACCTGTCTTCAAACAGGTACTATTGAGGCCCAAAATATTACCGGAGGAACAGCACCTTATGAATTCTCAATAGATGGAATAAACTTTGTTTCCGGAGCAGGGGCTGAGACTTTTATTGGTCTAACGAATGGCTCTTATACTATAAGTATCCGCGATGCTAATGGTTGTCTTATTGTGACCAATCCCATAACCATAGACCCTTTAAACCCACCAACTGATCTGGACTTTGTTTCCTCAGCACCCACTTGTCCGGCCCTAACCTCAGATGTTACTGTATCAGTTGTTAATGGGAACACACCTTTCGTGTTTGAAATAATTGCCCCTGCGGCAATTCCCGCCACCTCTACTTCTGGTGGTTCTGCCAATTTTGATGGTCTTACTCCTGATACCTATACGTTCAGGGTTACAGATGATAAAGGTTGTACTTACGAAGAGAGTTATACCATTACGCCGGTAATTCCTATTGGGGTTGTAGGGCAATTGGTAAGCAATATTAGTTGTCTTGGTGATGCGGACGGGGAGGTTTTATATACCGTTTCCGGCTTTAACACTTCCTACGACTATACCGTGACCGGTCCATCTGCATTCAGCGGATCCGGAGAAACAAACGCAACAATTCCTTTAGCCGGTTTATCCGCAGGAACTTATGATATTACAGTAACAGATAATGATACAAATTGCTCGGATACGGCTAGTGTCACAGTTAACGCGCCTGCCGCGGCTCTTGTATTGTCAGCTATTGAATCTCAGCCAAGTTGTACAGAAGATGGAAGTGTATTACTAACAGCCACGGATGGTTGGGGAGGATATAGTTATTCTTTAACCTATCCTGATACAGTTACTACGGTGACCAATGGCACCGGGGCTTTCACTGGTCTGTCACAAACCGGAACTTATATTGCTTCGGTAAGTGATGCTAATGGTTGTATCGCTACTACAACATTCAATTTAAATGCAGCTTTACCCCCTGTATTAGCCATAGTTCCAAATGATGTTTGTTATGATGACCTTGCCGGTTTGACATTAACAGCCAATGTAACATCCGGAGGTGATGGAAACTTTCAATACAGAATTAACGGCGGGCTATATGATACAAATAACGTTTTTGCCGGTCTGGGCCCGGGTACCTATACCATTGAAGTCATTGATGGAAACAATTGTACCGATTCAGATACAATTACCATAAACCCTGAACTGACAGTTACGGCTTCCGCAGCTAATATTACTGCTTGTGGAACAACAACTGATGTAACGGTTACAGCAGCAGGTGGTGATGGAAATTTTGTTTATGCAATTGTAGCTGATGGAGTAGCTCCGGTTCCTGGAGATTTCGGTGTTGTAAATCCAATTACAGTTACTGGTGCCGGGGATTATGATGTATACGTTCGTGATAACAATGGAAATGTAACATTTTGTGAAGCCATGTACGATATCACTATTGTACAGGATGCGCCTATAACTATTACCCCCACATCTACCCCAGCAATATGTTTTGGAGACAGCAATGGTAGCATAACGATAGTTGCTGCTAATGGAATGGGGCCTTATGAATACAGTATTGATAATGGGGCAACTTACCAGGTATCAGGAAATTTTGTAAACCTGGCTGCCGGAACATACCCTATCAGGGTAAGAGATGCAAACAACTGTGAAGAAACGGCTTCCATAGATGTGCTTGAGCCAACACAATTAGTGGCCGAAGCAGTTCAAACACAGCCTTATACCTGTCTTCAATTAGGAGAAATAACAGTAGGAAGTGTAACCCCAACAAGCGGAGGTTCAGGAGATTATCAATATAGTCTTAACGGCGGTTCATGGACGGCATCTACTCCCGGCGGTGCAACCTTTACAGGTCTTATTGACGGCGCTTATTCAATCAGGGTAAGAGACGCGAATGCAGTTTCTTGTTTTATTACGCTGCCGGATGTTATAATAGCACCATTACCCGTTGAGCCAATTTTGAGTACCGGTATTACCTATAATTGTGATGGTACAGGAAATATTACCGTATTACCCAGTGACCCATCGTATCAGTACAGCATAGATGGAGGAGCCCTACAGGCTTCTAATGTCTTTAACAATATTGCCATTGGCAATCACCTTATTACCGTAGATTATGGAAGCGATTGTACTGTAGATACCAGTGCTATAGTAGTTGCAGGCAATGCATTTGATGCAAACATTACGAATTTCACCAATATCAGTTGTAATAGTCTGTCTGATGGTACTATTACTTTTGAAGTTGAAAACTTTGACCTTGTTAATGGCTTTGAATATTCAGTAAACGGGGGTGCGTTTTCAGCGCCACAAACGGTTTCTCCAGTAACGGTTAATGGTCTTAGTGCCGGAGTAATTTCAATTGAAGTAAGGGATGTATTAGATAATTCCTGCTCCGTTATGCTTTCAGAAACCTTAACCGAACCCACGCCTGTAGTTGCTTCTGCGGGCATTACGGTAGAATTTACCTGTAATAATACGGGTGCTACAATAACCGCAAGTGCCACTGGAGGTACACCAGGTTATGAATATCAGTTAGAAGATAATGTAGGCGGTATCATTACCCCTTATCAGGCCGGTGTTGATTTCGTTAGTGTCCCTGCAGGAATTTATATCGTAAGGGCCCGGGATACAAATAATTGCGAAGATCCAATAGATGTTCCAATTACAATTGTTGCACCTTCAAATCCAACATTTACGACAACGCCAACAGCTTGTTACAGCGGCGCTAATGATGGGACAATCCTGGTAGATGTAACTTCGCTTCCAGGAAACGGAGGATTTCAATTCAGCATAAACAGTGGTCCATGGTTGACACCAGTTCCGTCTACAGCAACAAATTATACTTTTAATAATTTATCTGCTGGGACATATACTATAGATGTCAAGGATTCTTTTGGTTGTGTTGGGGTACAGCAAAACGTAACAATAAATCCAAGCCTTGCCGCCAACGCTGTTTTAACTGCAGATCTGACCTGCCTGGCACCAGCATCAATTACAATAAACGCAGTTGGTGGTTCTGGCACATATTCCTATGAATGGTCTAATGACGCTGGCGCAACTTACTTTAATACCAACTTTGTTGGGAATGTCTTTAGCTCCAATACGGCGGGCACCTATGTTTTCAGAGTAACAGACACAACAGTTCCTACCGCATGTATTGTAAACACTAACTCGGTTAGTATTAGCCCTGCAGATACTCCCGTGATTACATCAGTTACACCCACACACATTCTTTGTAATGGAGATAGTACGGGAATGCTGGATGTGGTTATTGACACTTCTATTGGTAGCCCTCCTTATGTCATTGAGGTAATTGAGACTATTTCAACAACGAATTATGGAACCCAGACCACGGGTCTTCCTACCGGAGACTATGAAGTCACTATTACGGATGCGAAGGGTTGTGTTTCTCTTCCTTTTCCGGTAACCATAAATGAGCCTGACGCAATCTCATATAGCATTAATTTAGTGCCTATTACTTGTAATCCGGCTACTGGAACAGATCCAGGCTCTATAACCGTAGAAAACCTAAGCGGAGGTACTGCAGAATACACCTACCATTTAACAGGGAATAACGGTTATTCCGCATCTTACCTGACAACTGCCGGAGGTGAAGATCATACTTTTGCTATACTTGAATTCGGTATTTATGAAGTTGATGTGGTTGACGCCAATGGTTGTTCACTGAGAACTACTAATATAATTGCTTCTCCTCCAAATGATCTGGATATTGATGTATCTACCTTAACTGCAAGTTGTGCGGCAGGAGGTACAGCTATAGTTACTGTTTCATCTGCCGTAGGTAGTGGTAATTATGAGTTTGCAATTTTAGACAGTTATACCATTCCATATTCGGCCTCTTATCAGGCGCCGGATGTTGTAGGCGGAGATACCTCGACATTTACATCACTTATACCTGGTGTTACTTATACCTTTGTGGTTCACGATTTAACAACCAATTGTTATTATTTTGAAACTGCTGCTACCCCAATAAATTCTCCTTCAAATATGACATTAACGTCATTGGTTGAGGCGAATGTAACTTGTACCGGGGCTGCAGATGGTAATATAAGTTTCACTTTTGATAACTATGATGCAGGTGCCACACAGGTAGACTACGAAATATTTAATGCACAATCTAATGTAACCACAGGTTTTACCGGGTCTTCAGCAGTAAATCCGCCGGCAGGACCTGTAAGTGTTCCCAATTTTGCAACATTACCTCCCGGTGTGTATTATGTTTTATTAACAGAAATTAATGGTGCGTTTGCTGGCTGTTCAATTGGTTCTGCAAACTTTACCATCGATGAATCAACCAACTTGTTGTCGGTTACAGCAGCTTCTCCACTTAATGATAATTGTAATATGAATGCGGGAGTCATCACGGCAACACCTCAATTTGGTAGTGCCCCATATGAATTCCAATACTTACTCAATACGGCGCCAGCTCCAACTGCTGCTTCACCCGGATGGACGAGCAGTACGACTGCAAACGTTGAATCTGGAGATTATATCGTTTATGTAAAAGATGCAAATGACTGTATTCAGAACGATCCTGTTACTGTAGCTTTAGATGCAAGTCCCGATATTTCACTTGTAATCGTAGATGAATGTGTGGCGGAAGGGCAATTTGAGATTCTGGTAACCCTTGATGCTGCCGGTGTGGCCCCATATCAATTAAGTATTAATGGAGGTCCTTTCCAAAATATAGTTTTTAATGGTAGCAACCAATATCTGGTTTCTGGAATTAGTTCCGGGGCAGCTCAAAACATTGCCGTTCGCGATGTGAATGGTTGTGCAGATACTGAGTCATTTACCATCATACCTCCTCTGGAGTTTACTGTATTACAAACTACATTGCTTGATTGTGAGCCAGGTGCTGCGGCTAATGCCGAAATTACCATTGAAGTTACATCAGGTTCGGGAAATTATGAGTTTGAAATTGATGGCCCGGGCGCTATTGATCAGGCTAGAATTGCTCTTCCATCCAATCCATATATTTGGACCGGAGCAAGCGGAGCTGGTTCTTATAATGTGATAATTCATGATGTTAGCACCACTCCTCCCAACTGTTCTCAAAATATTATTGTAGATGTTCCTGCTGCCGTATTACCTGAATTTACAGAAATACACACCGATGTTACCTGTAACGGAGGTGCGGACGGCAGTATTACGCTTATTGAAATTGATAATGGCAATAATCCATTGACCTATACCTTAAATCCTATGCCGGCAGGCGTTATTTTAAATGACAAAACTTTTGAAAATGTTCCTGCAGGAACCTACGATGTTAGGGGAACGGGCGTTAACGATTGCTTTACGGACATCTTTTCAATAACCATTATGGAACCGGCTATTATGAGTGTTCCGGCACCTATCGTTGTTGAATTTGGTTGTACTTCAGGAAATAATCCTGAAAATGCCACAATAACAATAGATGATACCTCAATTACAGGTGGAAGTGGCTCTTATGTTATTTATGAATTTATAAACGATCAGGGAACTCCTGCGCCTGGAGATGATGTGGTAGTTCAAACAGGTGCTAATACTACCTATATTGAAACTGATGTCAATGGCGGTAGTTATACGATCAATGTCTATGACAGTAATGGATGTCTTGGATCTACAACAGCGATAATTCTACCTTACGATGAATTATTGACGGCCAGTGCTGCGATTACCAATGCAATTACATGTAATCCGGGTATGGATGGTGAAATTACCATAACGGTTACATCAACCGTAAATGATCCGGCTAAATTTGAATACAGTATCGATAACGGTGCTACGTACCAGGCCTCAAATGTATTTAGCGGTTTAGACTTTGGTGTCTATAATTTCCTTATCAGACATGTAGATACAGGATGTATATTAACTGCTACAGAAACTATAATGGACCCCAATACTTTTGATATAGTGGTTGCCAAACTACAGGATGTCATTTGTTTTGGTACTGAAACTGGAGAAATTACTCTTGAGTTAACAGACGCTACTTACGTTGGGCCTTTTGACTGGAATATTTATGATACCAATGGTACTCCGGCAAATACGGCTGATGATGTACTGGTAAAAAACGGAACAAGTCCAACAAACGGACCTACTGCTGTAATTACTTTATTTGCAGGCGATTATCTTGTGGAGGTTATTCAAAACAACCATCCAAATTGTACAAATACGCAATTATTCAACATCGCAGGTCCGCCGGCAGCTATTACTGCCAATACCAATGTATCACAGATTACCTGTATAGGAAACGATGGTATTATTGAGATCGTAGATGTTCTCGGAGGCTGGGGTGGCTACACTTATTATGTAGGAACCGTGCCGCCAACTGGTCCTGGAGATTATGTTGCCGGACCAAGGTTTGAAAACCTAGTCGCAGGCACTTATGAAGCCTGGGTAATAGATTCAAACGGTTGTGAAGAGATGATCCAGAACAACATTGTTCTTATAGACCCTCTTCCAATTACAGCTACTTTGCAAATCAATCAGGAAAACTGTACCAATCTTCAGGGTGAAATTGAAGTAATCGGAACAGCTGGTGGACAGGGAAGTAACTATACCTACCTATTAATAAAAGATGCAGCGCCTTTTGGTGCGCCACAGACTTCAACTGTATTCTCCGGTCTTGGAGCTGGAAGCTATGAAGTTCAGATAACAGACCAGTGGTCTTGTATAACAACCATAGGGCCTGAAGTGCTTTACGAAGAGATGTCATTAATAAGCACAGTGGTGAAACCTATAGACTGTACCGCAACTCCGGATGGTGAAATTACTATTACAGTAACCGGAGGTTCTGC